>Ga0209803_1000746_pt1 | contig 21979 bp, 28 predicted proteins | sample GraSoiAngelo_138_FD_185895 | JGI IMG/M metagenome (GOLD analysis project Ga0209803, IMG submission 185895) | Grasslands soil microbial communities from the Angelo Coastal Reserve, California, USA - 14_0929_09_40cm (SPAdes) (version 2) | ecosystem: Environmental > Terrestrial > Soil > Grasslands ...
GACGGCGCTGGCATCAGTGGCGTCCGCCTGAATTGCGATCGCCTTTCGGCCAGCGCGTTCAATTTCGTTGACAACCGACGCGGCCGCGTCGGCACCTTTCGTGTATGTGATGGCCACGTTCGCTCCGTCCGCAGCCAGACGCTTGGCGATTGCTGCACCGATGCCGCGCGACCCGCCCGTGATGAGCGCAATCTTACCTTCGAGTTTCTTTGACATTGTGCCTCTCCTTCCTAGTTAGTTGACCAATAACGCTCAGCCGCTACGTAGTCACGCTTGGTGAACAGCGTGTCGAAAAGCTTCAAGGATGAGCGCTTTGTTTTTCGATTCAATGGTCTGATTCATCTGATTCTCCGGTTCATGGTTCACGAGAGTGGCTGCAGCGCTATCTCATCGACGCGATCGGGGTAGAAGGCGAAGTGTTCCTTGATCTCGGCGACCGCTGCAAACGGAACTTCGTAGGTCCACACGGCATTCACTGACTTCTCCCCTCCAATGGGGATGCTGTAGTAGGCGCAATCGCCCTTGTAGGGGCAGTAGGTAGAGTGGTCCGTTGGTTCCAGCAATGACATGTCGACATCCTTGACGGGAATGTATTGGACCGCCGGGTAGGTTGACTCACGCAGCGTCAGGGCGTCCCGAGTATCGGCGATCACACGTCCCGCGACGGACACGACGACCCGCACCGGGTTCCGCTCAATTGTGATGGGATGATCCGGCCCTGGGAATCTTATCTGCCTGTCCTTCATAGCTTTGAGTTCCTTCCTGTGCTGATCATGCGCGAACCCCGTCCGAACCTTACTGCGCTAAGATCGTCATGTGAACACGCGCGTTACGCTGCCAATTTGCCACCGTCCGCGGCGATGATGTGACCCGTGATGAAAGACGCCTTGTCCGACGCGAGAAACACGATGGTCTGGGCGATCTCCTCGGGCGTCCCTGCGCGTTTGAGCGGCACGCCCGCAATCAAACCGGCCTTCCGTTCGGCGCTGCCGGTGAATCGATTCAGCATCTCGGTTTCCACCGGACCAGGGGCGACTGCGTTGACACGCACGCCGAACGCTGCCGCTTCGAGCGCGGCCGACTTCGTCAGCCCCTCGACCGCGTGCTTGCTGGCCGTGTACACTGATGCGCCCGGCGCAGCTTTCGATCCCGTGGTTGACGACAGATTCACGATGCTGCCATGCCCCTGCGCCTGCATGACGCGAAGCTCATGCTTCATGCTCAGCAGTGTGCCGAGAACGTTAGTGTCGAAGGTGGCAGCGTAGCTTTCAGCGGACTGCGCTGTTACCGGGCCAGGTTGGCCTTCGGTGCCGGCGTTATTGACGGCCACATCCAAGCGCCCAAACCGCGCGACTGTCTTATCTACCAGGCTGCGCACATCGTCCTCGTGGCGTACATCGGACCGCACAAATTCTGCTTCCGCGCCAAGTTTGCCGAGCTCGCCAACCAGCCTTTGGCCTTCGTCATCATGCCGGCCGGAAACAACAATGCGTGCGCCTTCCTGCGCGAAGGCCAGCGCGGTGGCTCGCCCGATACCTGTGAGTGCACCAGTAATCAAAACAACGGGTTTATTCATCGCAGTTCTCCTCGGCGTTTATTTTTCTCTACCTTGCTCCTTGGCGATCCAATCGCTGATGTAGGGAGGACAGTGAAGGAGACAGACGCCTTCTCCTTGACAGGTCCCAAGGAAGCGAATGACATCTACATCGACCAGGTTCACTTCCTCCAAGTCCAGCGCAATCTTTGATCCGCTCTCTCTGATCTGCGTCTTCAATTCCTCCAAATGCTCCGCTCGCATTCGGCCGATGAGTCGAATCGTTGTGCTGAGCTCATCGGAATACCTTTCGATTTTTAAGGTCATGTTCGATCCGTCTGACGTTCCACGCTCGAACGAATTGCAATGCCAGGACCATTCGTAAATCACATGAATTACCGGCACTTAAACGTTGAGGTCGGGCCGCTTTTTCGGCGTTCGCTGAAATTTCGGCCAGCACCGGTCGGCGTCCGGGTCAGATTTGAGTCCAGCGATCCGATTGCGGCAGGCGAAAGGGCCGAGGGCTAAGTCAAACGCAACAGACTTTGAGCAAGCGGACTATCGAGTAACGTCAGCGGTTTCTAAAGAAGAGAGGTTACGAGGTCTTGAATCGGTGCCGGTTTATTCCTAGTTTCCTGATCTTCGATTCGAGTGTCTGCCTGGGAATGCCCAGCTTGGCAGCAGCGCCGGTTGGACCCCCGACCACGCCCTTGGCTTCCCGCAGTGCGGTTTCGAGCATTTCTCTTTCGCGCTCGACTAGATTAGCGACCAGCGGAACAGACGTCGCAGGTGACTTGGGAGCCACTCGCGTAAGCCAGGTTTCATCTACGGAAAAGGTTTCCCCGTCGCATAGAATCACCGCGCGTTCGATTACATTCTGCAACTCGCGAATGTTGCCCGGCCAGTCATACGCCTGGAACAGGTCCGAGGTTTTCTTGTTTATGTTGCGAATCTTTTTACCAGCTTTTTGGGCGTAACGATCGATCAGGTATCCGACCAATAACGGAATATCGTCAACGCGTTCGCGCAATGCCGGTATTTGGATCGGAAAAATATTGAGACGGTAGAATAAATCCTGACGGAACGTGCCTTCAGCCACGGCTGCACTCAAGTCCCTATTCGTGGCTGCGAGCACTCGTACGTCCACCGAAACCGTTTGGCTCCCACCCACTCGTTCGAACTCCCGCTCTTGGAGAACTCGGAGCAAGGCAACCTGGGTCTCTGGCGGGAGGTCACCTACTTCATCGAGAAAAATTGTTCCGCCGTCGGCCGACTCAAAGCGTCCCAATCGCCGCTGCAGAGCTCCTGTGAACGAGCCTTTTTCATGACCGAACAGTTCGGAGGCAATGAGCGAAGGCGAAATAGCCGCGCAGTTCACTCGAATAAAAGCACGGTCCGAGCGGTTGGAGCGCTTATGTATGGCGCGGGCGATGAGTTCCTTTCCGGTTCCAGTTTCGCCCAATATGAGGACAGTAGAATCGGTTGGCGCCACCTTTGTCACTTGCGACAACACGCGACGAAGTGGCTCGGAAGACCCAACGATCTCTTCGAACATCGAAGAACGGTCGATTTCTTCGCGCAACACGAGATTTTCATTTTGCGTCCGTTCCTCGCTGCGTTTGCGGTCGTCAATATCCGTTCCCGTTGCATACCAACGCACAAGGCGTCCCTGTTCGTCGCGGAACGGGTTGTAACGGATGAGGAACCAACGATACTGCCCATCCTTCCTCAGCGCTCGTTGTTCGATTTCAAACGGGAGACCGCGTGCAAGGGCCGCCCGGCGCTCCTCCCGCAGGCTCTCGAGATCCTCCGGATGAAAGATCCGTGCGCGAAAGTCCGAGGTGATCACGTCTTCCATGGTGAGGCCGGTATAATCGAGCACTGCCTGGTTCGCGTAGACCGGAGTGCCGTCCGGGTCCTGGACAACAATGGTCTGGGGTATGGCGTCGGTAATCCGGCGAAGCTCGCGCTCGTCTTCGCGTAGTTTCGCCTCCGTCTGCTTCAGGTCGTCTATGTCCGTATTGGTTCCATACCATTTGACAATCTCGCCGTACTCGTCTTGCAAGGGTTCTACTCGGATGAGGAACCAGCGGTAGGCTCCATCATGGCGGCGGAGGCGCGCTTCGATTTCGCCTCCTTCTCCAGAAGCTACTAGCGCCCGCCACTCGTCCAGCCACTTCGGCAGGTCTTCGGGATGAATTACGACTTTACACCCCCTGCGCTGTACTTCTTCGGGAGAGAGACCCGTGTAGTCGCACCATCGCCGGTTAACAAACTCGTTGGAGCCATCCGGCAAGTTGCACCACGCGAGCGTGGGGATCGTGTCAATGATCTTTCGGAGCTGCGCCTCCGATTTCTTCGTCTCGTTGAGCGCCTTCTCTAACTCCTCTCGGATTAGGGACTGCTCCGGAGCATCCCCATTTCCTTCCGGTTCAGGCATGACTACTTTAGACATGTTCGTTTTGCCTTGGAGCATGGACCCTGTTTCGCGATGAGATTCCGGAGTCTTCATGACTCCTCCTCCGAAAAGCTTTATCGAACTAAGGTTAGCTTACGCCGCCGTATAGTCAATATGAATGTACATAGTCAGATGTGTGCAACGGTGCAACCGACAAAACAAAGTTCAACCAGGCAACGTTCCTTCTTCTTTGTGGTTCCGGCCTAGTTTGTTCACTCCTCGAAGCGTCTGAAAACGAGTGCCGCGTTCGTACCGCCGAAGCCGAAGCCGTTCGTGAGCGCGTACTCCACAACCGCCTCGCGCGCTTCGTTCGTCACATAGTCCAGGTCGCATTCCGGGTCCGGCGTTTTGTAGTTAATCGTCGGCGGCAGTTTCCGCCGGTAGATGGCAAGCACGGTGAAGACGGCTTCTATTCCGCCCGCCGCGCCGAGCAGATGACCCGTCATAGACTTCGTGGAACTGAATGCCAACTTATAAGCATGCGCGCCGAAGGTCTTCTTGACGGCGAGCGTCTCGCCCCTGTCGCCGAGCGGAGTCGAAGTGCCGTGCGCGTTGATGTAGTCGATCTGCTCAGGATTGATGCCCGCATCTTCAATTGCCCGTCGGATCACGCGGATCACACCGCTCTGCGTCTCGTCCGGGGCGGTCACATGGTAAGCGTCGGCGGTCGCGCCGTAACCGACGATCTCGGCATAAATATGCGCGCCGCGCTGGCGGGCGTGTTCCAGTTCTTCGAGAATTATGATCCCCGCGCCTTCACCGACCACAAACCCGTCGCGGTCGCGGTCGAAAGGGCGTGAAGCACGTTCGGGCTCATCGTTGCGTGTGGAGAGCGCGCGCATCGCCGCGAAACCCGCGATGCTCATCGGCGTGATGGCTGACTCCGCGCCGCCGCAAATCATTGCATCGGCGTCGCCGCGCTGGATAATCTTAAAGGAATCGCCGATGGCGTGGTTCCCGGCGGCGCATGCGGTTGCCGTCGCAGAATTCGGTCCCTTCGTGCCGTTTCTGATCGAGACCTGTCCCGCCGCCATGTTGACCAGTACCGAAACGATGAAGAAAGGAGAGACCCGTCTCGGCCCTTCGCGGAGAAACTTCGAGTGTTCGCTTTCGATGCTCCAGAAGTCGCCGATGCCGCTGCTGATGTAAGTGCCGACCCTTTCGGCGTTCTCATGGGCGATTTTCAAGCCGCTGTCGGCGAGCGCTTCATCCGACGCGGCGATCGCGTAATGTGCGAAAGCGCCCATCTTACGCGCTTCTTTCTTTTCGATGTACCGAAGCGGATCGAAATCTTTGACCTCGCAGGCGAAGCGCACAGGAAAGTCAGTGGTATCGAACTTCGTGATCGGGCCCGCGCCACTCCTGCCCACCATCAACCCTGCCCACGTCGCCTCGACGGTGTTCCCGAGCGGTGTGACCAGACCAAGCCCCGTGACGACGACTCGCCGTTTCATCAACTCATGCTCCATGCGCCGCACCCCCCCATCTGTCCAATTCTTGATGCCGTACCCCTCCGCCTGTTAACGCCTACACTTGCGCGAAGCCGCCATCGACAAACAGTTCCGTTCCCGTGATGTAGCTGCTGTCGTCGGACGCGAGAAACACCACGGCCTTCGCGATCTCATCGGCTGTACCGAACCTGCCCAGCGGAACAGTATTGGAAATCATTTTCTTGCGCTGTTCGCCCACTTCTGAAGAAGCCAGCAGGTCACTCAATCCGGGCGTGTCGATGGAGCCTGGACTCACCGCGTTCACCCGAATGCGCCGATCCTTTAAGTCCGTTGTCCATGTCCGCGCGAACGAACGCACGGCGGCTTTTGTGGCGCTATAAACGCTATTCGCCGAGAATCCCTTACTGGCCACAATAGACGCGTTCAGGATGATTGAGGCGCCATCCGGCAGCAGCGGAAGCGCCTTCTGCACCGTGAAAAGGAGGCCTTTCACGTTGATGTCAAAGATCGAGTCATAGAGATCCTCAGTTATCGACCCGAGCGGCGCATACTTCGCAACACCGGCATTCGCGAACACGATATCGAGCCTGCCTTTCTCTCGCTTGATTTGTGCGAAGAGGCGATCATGATCGCCAAGGTTCGACACGTCTCCTTGCACGCCGGTTACATTTCTCCCAATCTCCTTTACTGCCGCAGCCAACTCCTGCTCACGGCGTCCCGTGATGAACACGTACGCGCCTTCGTTCACGAACTGCTTCGCCGTCGCCAGGCCAATGCCGCCATTGCCACCAGTAATGAGTGCAATTTTTCCTTCCAGCTTACCCATTTATTTCTCCTTTGTCGGCAAGTTTCTTGTTCTCCACACCAATAGAACTCAGATACCGCTTCAACTCTGGAGGCAACGTTTCGAACCACTGCTGTTCTGCGCCAGGCCGTGGCAGCACATGACCGTATTCCACCATATCGTCTGGCGCGAGGCTGCAGAGATAGACCCAAATCGCGCTCTCCTCCACTCCGGAGATTTCACTTATCGCCTGTACAATACCAAGCATGAGCCGCTGCCGCTGCTCGCTGGTTCTTCCGGCGCGGATGTCTCCGCGGATCCAGATCTGATGATCCGCCGGCTGCCCGCTGAGATAGCGTTGACGCTGTTCGTTTTCATCAATCACCACCTGCACGAGCCACGTCGGCGCGCCGGTGGTCTCGCTGTGCAGGCGGGTAATCGCCACGGCGATCCGGTGTTTCTGTAGGTTGTTTAACAGCCCGGCTTTAACGACGCACACATAGGTTGGCATAAAGACTCCTTCCGCCCATTCCGTGCAACAAGAGACGCTTTAGTCCAGGGTGCTGGCTTCAAAATGTGACGCTAAACGCGTTATTCCTCCCGCCGTCGCCAATCCTACGCATCGGCCGTCGGACGGCAGAATCCAGCTCAGGGTAGCTTGTCGAAAAAGAGATAAACGGCGGCAATCCGGCCGTCCCGGGCAATGATGAAATCAGTCCCGGCGTAAGCTGGCGCCTCACCAGGGCGGCCCGATACCCATTGGATCCGCCCGCCATTGCCCAATTCCTCGGGCCCGGCAATTGGCTGATATCGAAAGTCAGGGTGAGTAGACTTGATCGCGCCCGCGACGCGATCGATCTCGTCGCGGCCACGGTAGACGCCCCTGGGCTCGTAGAACACGCAATCTTCGGTGAATATCTCGTCGATGGCCGCCCGCCGACGGGCGGGGTCGTTTTCACCGAAGACGTCGTGAAGATTGCGGGTCAGCAAGGTCGATATGCTGTAGGACATAGCTTGTCTCCTCTCGGCATCGAGTGCGGCTTGCGATGTCTGCTTTCGCGGCCAACCGACACGTTGAAACCGAGATCTTGTCGGCACCGATCGTGAAACAGTGATCCATCAGAAGCGGATCAGGCCGGTGCGGTCGAACGTGCCGTCAATCTTTACGGTTACAATGGTCTGCCCGTCACGCGCGGCTACTCCCTAACGTCCAGCGCGACATTAACCGCGAAGATCTCCTGATTGGCCCATTCTTTGATCTCAACGATGCCGCAAAATTCCCGCCCCACGTCTTTGACGACGGCATCGGGAGCGAAGCTGGATTGAAACGCATCCGTATCACCGGCATTGATTGCCCGGATGTAAGTTTCAACCGGTTTGGGCAGTTTTAGTTCCTTCTTCATTATGTCCTCCAACCTCTTGCTGTTCTCTCAGATCGTGGGGATGTTTCCGCCGTCAATGACGTATTCGCTTCCGGTGATCGAGGACGCTCGATCGGAAACCAGAAATGCAATCAATTCTGCAACTTCATCGGGTCGGCTGGGGCGACCGAGGGGAATCCCGCCCAGCGAATTCATCAGATTCTGCCTCGCGGCAACCGTGTCAGTCCCGGCTTCCGCCGCCAGCCGCTCGATCAATGCCTCGGCAGCCTTGGTTTCGGTGAATCCCGGCGCAACACTGTTGACACGGATGCCGTGCGGGCTGACTTCTTTGGAGAGTCCTTTGCTGTAATTGGTGAGAGCGGCTTTAGCGGCGGCATAACCTAGAGTGGCTTCGAACAACGGCAGCGTTCGCTGGATGGATGAAACATGGACGATGACTCCAGAGCGTTGTTTTAGCATCGCGGGAAGAAAGCCGCGGTCCAGGCGCACCGCTGAAAATAGATTCAGCTCGAACTCTTGCTGCCAAATGTCATCGGTCAACGCCAGCACGCCGCCGCCAGGCGCGGAAGAACCGCCGACGCTGTTGATTAAAATGTCGAGGCCGCCGAGCCGGTCGAAGGTTGTCTTGATAACGTGATCCGCTCCGGCGCGGGTGCTGACGTCAGCCTGAATGAACTGTTCGGGATTGCCGCCTACGGGGATGGTTCTTGCAGTGGCGAGCACCGTACCGCCGCCGCGTACCAGGCGATTCACAATAGCTTCGCCAATTCCCCTGGTGCCGCCGGTGACGAGGATTCGTTTGCCGGTGAATTCGTTTGCGTCGTATGGAACCTTGGATGCGCTCATCGGTGAACCTCCTGGTTTTCGTTCCTGCTGTGACTAGGCAGTAGGGTCAGTAGTTCCTCTAAAGTCAGCATAGCATGCGCAAAGCGCGGTCCATTGATCTCGTGCGCCGCGTGCATGCCTTCCGCATCGAATGCAGCGGTCGCATCCTTGATCAGCGTGACGTGGTAGCCAAGCTCCATGCCGAAGCGAGCGGTGGATTCGATGCAGGTGTTCGCTACAAAACCGACCAGGATGATTTTCTCGATTCCCCGCTGTGTGAGCTGGGCGTCGAGATCAGTATTGGCGAAGCCGCTCTGTCCCCAGTGCTCCAGCACGACGACGTCGCCAGCGCGGGGGCCAAATTCGGGATGAAACTCTCCACCCCAACTTCCGGCGGCGAAGCCTTGGCTTTGGTTCGCTCGAACCTGGGTTGGGTTCATATGTTTCCAGCCAACGTAGTCGCCTTCGCGCCAGCGGTGGTGCGGTACGATAATGACCTGGATGCGCGCCGCTTGGATCGCGGGAATCAGCTTGCGCATGTTGTCGTAGAAACCGACCGCTTCGGCCGTCTCCCTCGTCGCCTCGTAGAACTTCCCCGTTCGCTCATGAAATCGTTGTAAGGGTCGACGATCAGCAGGGCGGTGCGGTCTGCGGTGTAGGTGGTCGTTGTCATGGCTTACCTCCAAATCGGAGTTGCAGCGAACTATGCTCGGCCACCTTTACTCGGCGCCTTGTGCATTCCACGGACCGACGCCGGCGAAATGGGTCGGTGTTATTCGGGTGATGTAACCGGGAATGTTCCGCATCGCAGCCGGCGGATAGTCAGCATTTGGCCCCAGATAGATTCGGGCCAGGCGTTGCAAGAGATCCATTGCGCCGCCTTCGGTCACGCGCGCCGTACCGTAAATCACCACGTATTCGCGCAACCCTTTCGCATTTGTCTTATCGCCGAGCAGAGACAACGCGACTCTTCCGTCGCGTCGAACGTTCCTGACTTTCTTATGCGCAGCCATGTGGCCGATAACGAACTCCTCGTTTTCTATTCCGACCCAGACCACGGTGACCTGTGGGCCGCCGTCTGAATTGAGCGTAGTCAAATGAGCAAGAGGAGCCTTTGGTAGCAGCTCGCGAACGGATTGTGGAGTCTTCATGTGTGTTTCTCCCTTTGGGCGTCTATGCGCCCACGCGGACGATGAGCTTGCCGAAGTTGCGTCCTTCCAGCATTCCGATCAAGGCTTCGGGCGCGTTCTCCAGACCGTCGACGAAGTCCTCGCGATAACGGATGCGGCCCTCGGCGATGCCGGCACCGACCTCGCGCAAGAATGCGGGATAGTGCTCGGCGGCAAATTCGTTGTTGATAAAGCCGCGCACCGTCAGGCTCTTCGACAGGATCTGGCGCATGGTGGCGGGCAGCCGGTCGGTGCCGTCACCCTTTCCCACGCCGTTGTACTGCGCGATCAGGCCGGAGACCGGGACGCGCGCAAACTTGTTGAGCAACGGCAACACCGCCTGCCAGATCGCCCCGCCGACGTTCTCGAAGTAGACATCGATGCCGTCCGGGCAGGCCGCCGCCAGCTTGGCGGCGAAATCGGAGTCCCGGTGATCGATGGCGGCGTCGAAGCGAAGCTCGTCCTTCACATACGCGCATTTCTCGGTGCCGCCCGCGATGCCGACTGCCCTTGCGCCGGCGATCTTCGCGAGCTGGCCGACCAGCGACCCGACCGGTCCACTCGCCGCCGCGACGACCACCGTTTCTCCGGGCTTAGGTTTACCGATCACGCGCAAGCCGCCGTATGCAGTGAACCCGGGCATCCCGAGCACGCCAAGGCCAGTTGTCACTGGCGCCACTGCCGGATCGAGCTTGCGCAGGTCCGCGCGATCCGACAGCGCGTGCGTGCGCCATCCCGTCTGGGCAAGCACGATATCGCCTTCGGAATAGCCGGGATGCTTCGAGACGATCACCTTTGCAACGGATTCACCCTGCATGACACCACCGAGCGGAACCGGTGTCGCATACGATTTCCGGTCATCCATCCGGCCGCGCATATAAGGATCGAGCGATAGATACTGCACGCGAAGCAGCACCTGCCCGGCACCTGGCGTCGGGATAACGGTTTCCTCGAGACGAAAGTCGCTTAGCTTCGGGCGGCCTTGTGGTCGAGCAGCAAGAACAATTTGGCGGGCTTTGGCTGCGGTCATAACAGCTACCTCCATTGATCCGGAGCATCACTCCGCAAAGGCGATATCACTGATGTCGATCGCGATGAGCAACGGCGTAGGAATCTTGTTTTTTCGATCGTCATACGCATAAATCCGGCGCTTGGTTGGAACCAGTATTCCATCTACTTCGCGATAATCCGAAGCATAGTTGACGCCACGAGCCCCGCCCATGACGTCTACAGTGTATTCGTGCCGGCGCAGGAGGCCGTCATCGCCAAAGTACGACGATTGCACGCGCGAGTGGCTCGCAACATGCTCGGGAAAGGTTACTTGCAGGACGCGCCAGCGCTCGCCGTCTTCGTCCCAGGGAGCTATCTCTTCGGTCCCAAAACCAGGCCTGGTGTATAGGAATGGCACGGTCAGGTACGTCCAGAGGGCGTAACCGCAGAAATAGCCGAGATGTAAGTCGTCCCAGGGACTGAGCTGCGTCTGGCCTTTGAAAGACTCCCGCGGGTTATCACGGGCACCGAGCGGCTCACCGCTCTCTGTTTCCTGCGTAATTCGCTGTGGGGTGAAGATGAATTTTTTTCGCCGGGGAAGTTGGTGAATGACGACATGCTCCGTATGAAGCTGGGCCTCAACGCGAATGTCGACGAGCGCGTCGGGTTGCCCCTTCGGCGCCCAAATCGCGCCGGTGATCGACATGCTTGCCACGAGGGTGCGCAGTTGCTCCCAACGTGCAAGGCCGCCGTGGCAATGGACAGCGCGTTTGAGCAACTCGGTCATGGGGTGGTCTTTTAGACTCATCTCGAACCCTCCTTCGTTTCATACCGATCTCTTGTCACGAACCTGCTGGATGGACAGCTTGCTCACCGGTACACCGGAAACGAGTCGCCGAACATCGGCCTACCGCTCTTGGATTCCTCTTGAGTAGCCTCGTTCTGCATCACATCCCAATGCTCGACCAGAATTCCATCCTCGATACGGAGAATGTCCGCGGCGATCCAGTTCACCGGCTGGCCGAAGCCAGAAAATCGCCCGTGCACAATGACGAAATCTCCTTCGGCTACAATCGTTCCGAGCTCATGCTTCAGCGTTGGGGGCAGACTCTTGACCAAATTGAACAGTCCGTCCCGGCCCGGCGGGATGTGAGCACTGTGCTGGATATAGTCCGGCGACCAGAACTTCTCAGCCGCAGCGTAGTCACGTTTGTTGAACAACATGTCGAACGCCTCCAAGACGAGTTTTTTGTTCTGCTCAGTCGTTGTCTTCATCGAATCTCCCCGAGCCGCGTTGGATCTCACATGGTCAGGACGACGCGGAATTCTGCTTTTCCGTTCATCATGCGAGCGTATCCTTCAGCGGCTTTCGCGAGCGGGTATTTTTCGACCATCGGGCGAACGCCCGTCATTTCCGCAAAGCGTAGCGTATCCTCGGAGTCGGTTGGGATCCCAGCCAGCCAGCCCTGGATTCGCCTCTTGCCAAAAACCAACTGCATCGCCGGCACTTCGATCGGATCCATCGGCACTCCTACAACCAGCAGCGTGCCGTTCGCCGCGAGACCGCCGACCAGAGCCGATATCGATTTCCCGCTGGGCGCGGTCGCAAGAATCACGCGCGCACCGCCGAGTTTTTGCAGTTCGGCCGCGGGATTCGTGGCGGCGGTGTCGATATAGAGATCCGCTCCAAGCTTTTTCGCAAGGCTCGTATTGCCCGGCCCGCGACCTATCGCGGCGACGCGATAGCCAAATTTCTTTGCGAACTGAATTCCCAAATGGCCAAGCTCGCCGATTCCCTGAATGGCGACAAGGTCGCTTGGAAACGCGCCGCTATGACGGAGGGCATTGAATGTAGTAATTCCGGCGCACATCAGCGGCGCGGCCTCGGCGGCATCAAGTGATTCGGGAACGCGAGCCAACGCTTCGATAGGCGCAATCATAAACTCCTGGTAGCCCCCATCGTAGCTGACTCCGGAAACCTGCCCATTCGCGCAGTTAACGAAATCGCCTCTCCTGCACGCGGGACAAGTGCCATCCTGGCCGCCATGCCAGCCGACGCCGACCCGTTCACCCTTCCTCCAGCCCTTTGCACCCGCGCCGACCTCGTCGATGACGCCAATCACTTCATGTCCGGGAACGCGTGGATACGACATCCCGGGAAAGAGGCCGTCCTTTGTGGCTACATCGCTGTGACAGACTCCACACGCTTGAACGCGAATCCTGACTTGCCCCGCGGCCGGCGCCGGGATCTCACGTTCGACGACTTCGAAGTCCGCTCCCGGCTTCGGTACTTGCACCGCTTTCATTTTTGCCATGTGCTGTTCCCTCCGTTTGCTCATACAACTGCAAATGCCGCTGACAAGGCGCAAAGGCCTACAGTTTCGACTAGCTCGCAACTGCCTCGTTGATTACCTCGGCCACTTTGTTCGGCTGCGACAACATCACGACGTGGCTGGAAGAAAGAACCGTGGTTGTCGCGTTCATCTGCTTGGCCATGCTCTTCTCCTGCTCGGGGGCGATCATCCTGTCGTTGGTGGCGACGATGTACCAGGTCGGCTTTTCACGCCATGCAGCAGAAGTAGGCTTCGCATTGAAAATAGACCCAGCGGTCTGTGGCTGGGCAGTCACGAGCCGTGCCTTTTCTTCCTTGGTAAGATCCTGCGCGAAATCCTGCTCGATTCCTTCCGGCGAAAGCAAAAGAAACCCGTCAGCTTGAGGAACCAACATGTCCAGGCCTGCCGGTTTTGGGAAATTGATGCTGATATCGGTGATGGACTGACCAGCATCGGGAGCGAAGGCAGCAGCATAAACAAGTCCGACCACCTGGGGATCGTTGCCGGCTTCCGTGATGACCACGCCGCCGTAGGAGTGGCCAACCAGAATCACCGGACCCTGTTGAGCGGCGATCGCTCGCCTGGTCGCGGCTACGTCATCCGCGAAAGACGTGAGCGGTATTGCAACGGGTGTAACCTGCAGACCTTTGGCCTGCAGCAGCGGGATGACCTTCGACCAACTCGAACTGTCAGCGAAAGCGCCGTGAACAAGAACCACGTTCTTGACGGGCCGAGAGGTATTGCTTTGTGCCATGGTCGGACCTCCTAGTTCGTGTGATTGAAATCCAATAGAACCTTGCCGCCACGCTGGGAGTGTTCGATTGCTTCTTTGATTTGGGACGGTTTGTATGTCGTGGTGATTTGCAAAACTAATTTGCCGGAAGCGACTACTGTTGCCGCCTCAGTCAGTGCCGCTCGAATTTTGGGGAGATACTCTTCGTAATACATCCAGAAGCCGTGGATCTTTAATCTCTTGCCAATGAGGTCGCCTTGCAGAACGTGAATCGGTAAACCACTAAGCCACGCATAGATGACGAGATGAGCCCCCGGAGAGAGCACGCTTGCCATCGTCGCTGTCGCTGGACCACCTACGGCATCAAGACCCAGAGGTATTGGCATTCCGTCCGTTGCAATCTGAATTTGCTTTGAAAGTTCCGGCGATTCGACGCCAACGAAATCAACACCCAGTTTTTCAATTTCTGGGATAAGCTCGGACCGCCTCACAATACCTACAACGTTGAGATCGCGCGATTTTGCAATCGCGATCAGGCATCGCGCGACCTGGGAGTTTGCTGCGTTTAATACAATCCAGTCTTTAGGCTGTAGCTTTACAAATTCGTTTAAGAGGAGAACTGCGGTCGTAGGATTGATATTTAACATCGAGGCCGTTCTGGCATCGACTGAAGGAGGAACGACGAAAAGACCTTGGGCTGGAGCAAGGACTTTTTCAGACCAGGTGAATGTTCCAAAAGGGATCGTAATCCGATCGCCTACCTTGACATGGGTGACCCCTGACCCGATCGCCTCAACAATTCCTGCACCTTCGCCTCCAATGACAGATGGGAGCTTCGGATTTAAAAAGTAAACTCCGTTCGCTAAAAGGAGGTCGCTGTAATTAATCGGCGCATACTCCATGCGCACAAGAGCTTCGCTCGCAGACGGCGCGTTTGGTTCCGAAACTTCGACCATCTTTAGGTTCTGAGCCGGATTTCCGTAGGCAGTCAGATGAATTGCTTTCATTTAGGATTCTCCTCGCTCCAACAAATCTCGGCCTGCGAGAGGTCCACCCGCTTGCTGGATCAGGCCTCCATCGCGAAGGTTTCCAAGATCAATGACACAATAGCCAAAAGCTTCGAGTAAGGTTTCAACTCGCTTCTTCGCGCCGTCATCGTCTGCCGAAATAAATGCAACTCGTCTCGCCCCATTGACGACCGGATCCGCCTCCAAGTTAGGAACGGTCATGTTGTTCAGCGCCTTAACCACTCGTGCTCCAGGGGCTAGCGCCGCAACAAGCTGGCTAGTGGATAGGTTTCCAACATCGGCCGGCGTGAAATTTCCGGCCTTACCGTGAAAAGGATTGGTCCCATCGATCAGGATTTGATTCTTCCACTTGGGAAGACTTGCAAGTGTCTCGGGCACGTTGTCCCAAGGCACAGCAAGAAGTACCATTTCGCAAGCCGCTGCCTCTTCCCCGGTGGCAGCCGTTGCTCCAGGACCAAGTTGATTGACAATTTCTCGCAGGCTGTCGGGGCCTCGGCTATTGCTAAGCTTTACCTTATGGCCGGCCTTCAATGCCCGTTTTGCGAACGCTTGTGCGAAACTTCCGGCTCCAATGGTTCCGATTTCCATAAGCTGTCCTTTCTAAATTGGGCTTTTCAGTAAGACGATCCCGGGTTTTCCCGGACTAGACACGTGCTGAATTGCTTTTTGAAAGTCGGCAAATTCATACTCATGCGCGACCTCGAAAAGCTCTGGGTGATTTGTTGCGAGGCTCAGAGCGAGCTCGAAATCTTTTTGCTTTTCATCCTCGGTCAGCCGAAACCAACTCATAATTGACACGCTCTTAAGCGCGATATTATTGGGGGCGAGCGAATAAATGTTCGTCCCCATGTTGCTACCCAATGAACCGAAGTTAATGATGGTTCCACCGTCATCTATAACCTCAGCAAGATCGTCGATCGCTTTTCCGCCGATGGCATCGAAAGCCACTTCGAGCTTATATCCTCCCAGGGCCTCGCGAACCTGTTTTTTCCAATTGCTATCGCTCGTTGAAAAAACCGGCGGCCCAGGAAGTGCCGATCGGAGCCTTTCAGCAGACTGATTCGATCTCACCAGACGAATGGGGCGGACACCGCGATCTAAAGCAACTTGAGTCAGCAAACGCCCAACGCCAGATGCTGCCGCATTCTGAAGGATGTAAACGGGAAGCGTAATCGGAGCTTTGAGCCAATTGTGACCAGCTTTGATGAGTACGGATGCGGTGATCGTATTTATGAGCATCTGCGCCGCAATGTGATCGGAAATCTCGTCCGGAACCGGCAAGAGACAGTTGTGTCGAACGACCACATATTCTCCCCAAGTCCCCTTTGCTGGAAAGAACGCAACACGCTGGCCTTCGCTAAACCTCTTCGCGGCTTTTGCATTTGTTCCGAGCCGAACGATCGTCCCGACGCCCTCAAACCCAGGTACTCTTAGAGTTCCTTCCGGAATGGGCTCAACCGGTCCTCCTTGAGGAAGAGCGGAAAGAATCTGGATATCACCGGGATGGATCGGTCGAGCGATGACCTTTACGAGAACATCGTCAGCTCCAAGCTCTTCGCTGTTTAATTGGCGCTTCGCAATTTTTAAAATTTTCTCCGGGGCACCATACTCACTGTGAACAATTGCTCTGAATTCGGTTTGCATCAGCAACCTCATTGACTTGTACTGAATTCGAGATAGTCGATGTAGCCTTTCGTCGCTAATGCATGTCTAATACTCAAACCATTGATTAAGTGCTTGAACCTTTTCTCTGGTGTAAGGCGGAAACAAGTGATCGATGGGGTTTCTTTCGGCCGGCCAGAGATGAACGCGACTTCAAGCACGATGAAGTCGTCGGAGTATTTCATCCCGAGAAACGATGGCGTGTGCAAGAAGCGGTTGCGCGGAAGCTCGTAGATGATCTGGAAAAAGTCGTCCGAGGGAATCTTCAGAATGCTGATCAGCGCATCCTGGACCGCCTTGGACACGTTGCTGAGGCGACGCTCGTCGTATCGACCTTCGAGCACATGAATTTTTGCGAGTGGCATTTGGAAGTCTCCTTGTCTTGGACATTACTGAGGCAAGCATGCCCTCCATGGTGTGGGTGCGTAGGTGACCGCGAAGCCCATGGATTTCCCGACATTGACGCGGGGCGACCAGATCGAGATGTCGCCGGCGACACCGTCACCGCAGTCGATGATGGAGAGCCGCTCGATCTCCGGCTTGTCCTGGGCGTAGCTTGGTTGGCTGCAGAGCATGCTCAGCGACGCAGAACAGAGTGTGGCAACAATCTTGATCATAGCGCTAATCCGTTTCATCATATGGCCGGATCAGATCCTTCATCTCTGCTCGCCTTGATTCCGTTTGTTTGTCGTCGTCACTGTTCCCGCGAGATCCATTCCCGGATATACGATGGGCAATGGAGGAGTTCAGTTCCGTCCTTCTCACACGTGCCCAGGAAGCGAATCACATGCACATCCGTAACCGTGACTTCTTCCAAATCCAGGGTGACGTTCGGACCGCAACTTCCCATCTGGTTCGTGATCTCGCCGAGATGCTCCGACTGCGCGCATCCGATCAGGCGGATGGTAGTTCGTTCTCCATCAGGATTCCGTTCGAGTTTTAACATCCAAAACCTCTCGTCCTACCGTGGAGCAAACAAAGGGCCATCGACCAACTCCTCGGATCTAAACTGTTTGTGATCCAGAGGGAATGACGGCGCCTTCAGAAAATTCTGATTTGTCAGAAAAGAATGCTGATGAATGCTGATTGCGGTTAAGTCTTGAACCGGTATTTATCGATTCCGAGGGCGGCAATCTTCGAGTCCAAAGTCTGCCTTGGAATTCCGAGCTTCGTTGCGGCTCCGAATGGGCCGGCGATGCGGCCTCGCGACTCCCTAAGCGCGGCTTCAATCATCTCTCGTTCCTGGTTGAACGGACTTGTGGGCAAGGACTGTGTGGTGCCTGGGGATCGGGGTGTATCATGCTTGAACCAACTCTCGTCGACAGAGAGCGTATCGCCCTCGCATAGGATGACGGCCCTCTCAACGACGTTCTGCAATTCACGGATATTACCCGGCCAAGTGTAGGCTTTGAACAGATCGAGGGTCGCCTTCTCGATGTGCCTGATCTTCTTGCCTGCCCTCTTCGCCGAGCGCGCCACCAGGTATTCCACGAGCAAGGTAATATCATCGGCTCGTTCGCGCAGGGACGGAACGTCGATCGGGAATACGTTTAGTCTGTAAAATAGGTCCTCGCGGAAACTGCCGCTCGCCACCGCTGCTCCCAGGTCGCGATTGGTGGCGGCAATCACCCGCACGTTAACGCGGATCGTTTGAGTTCCACCGACGCGTTCGAACTCGCGCTCTTGGAGCACGCGCAACAACGCATTCTGGGTATCCGCGGGAAGGTCGCCGATTTCATCGAGAAAGATCGTGCCCCCGTCGGCGAGCTCGAAACGGCCCAGCCGCCGCTGGAGCGCGCCGGTGAAAGCTCCCTTCTCATGTCCGAACAGCTCGGAGGCGATGAGCGAAGACGGAATCGCTACGCAGTTCACGCGAATAAACGCCCCGGCCGAACGCTTCGACCGCTTGTGAATGGCGCGTGCGATGAGTTCCTTTCCCGTTCCGGTTTCACCTAGAATAAGAACTGTGGAATCCGTCGGTGCTACTTTAGCAACATGCTGTAGAACCACACGCAGCGTATTGGACGATCCCACGATTTCTTCGTACATCGAAGAACGATCGATCTCTTCCCGCAGCGCGAGGTTTTCGTTGCGCATCCTCTCCTCGGCCCGCTTGCGATCGTCGATGTCAGTAGCTGTCGCGAACCACCGCGTCACTCCCCCCTGTTCATTCAGCAGCGGCTTGTAGCGAAACAGAAACCAGCGATACCGGCCATCTTTGCCGAGCATGCGCTTTTCAATCTCAAAAGGAACTCGGCTTGAAAAACCGCGGCGTCGTTCGTCCCGCACTCTTTCGAGATCGTCTGGGTGAAGATCCCTCTTAACTCGCTCATCAGTTCCCGCGCCTTGCATCTCTTCAAGGGTGTGGCCGTTATAGTCGAGCATCACCTGGTTCGCCTGAAGTAGAAACCCCTCCTTGTCCAGGACCAGGACATGCTGAGGAAGGAAATCTATGAGTTGCCGAAACTCCCGCTCGTCCTGCCGGAGTTTCTCCTCCGCTCGCTTTCGCTCGATGGCGATTGCGGCAATGCGGCTTGCGTAATCGATTAACTGAATTTCATCCATCACCGGCTGCCGAACCTCGCGGTAGTACATGCAAAAGGTACCCAGCACTTTGCCATCGTGCGACAGGATGGGGGTTGACCACGCAGCGCGCAACCCACTCTGCAAGACAACGTCTCTAAAACCCTCCCAGTTCGGGTGAGAAAGCATGTCAGAGATAAAAACCGGCTGCCGAAGGTAAGCGGCTGCGCCGCACGATCCGACATTAGGACCAATACACACTCCATCCGTCGCTGCTTGGTACGCTTGGGGCAGGTTTGCGGCGACACCATATCGCAGGTGAAGTCCGTCTTCGTCGAGCAGGAAAATCGAGCACAACATCCCCTCACTGTGGGCTTCGATCAGGCGGGTGACACTCGTCAGAACTTCGTTCAGGGATGCGCCGATGAGCATCATCTTCAGCGCATCTAGTACTGCCTCGCTGGGCAGGGTTTGCGGGGACGACGGCAATGTTGAAAAGGCTTGAATCGGGAGGTTCGGTGATCTTCTGGCGTTTGCCATAAACGGGCCGCTTATCAATCAATGTCAGGAGCATAGCACATGCGCGACTCAAATCTCGAACACGTTTCACCGAACGTTTTTTCAATTGAGATTGAGACATGCCGAACTGAAATCGTAGTTTGGATGCGACTGGTCATCTTGTGTATTTGTCGGCGCCGATGAAATGGAGCGATATGTAAGGCTGGTCGCCCACAACCCAACTATCGTGCGGCTCCGCCGGGATGTAGAACAGGGTGCCTGCCGTTAAGTAATGAACGACGCCTGTTTGCATCGCCGCCGTCGCGTGTCCCGAAACGACCAAGCCGAGGTGCTCAACGCAGCAATGCGTCTGCCCGGCCGACGGTCCGACGTGCTCAGACCACTTCCACCCTGGCTCGTAGGTGGCGCGGCCAATCGCCATGGTGCCGATGCGGACGATTTCAAACCTACCCTTGTCAAAGGTGCGAACTTCGTCGGGTTCCTCAAACCGTTTGAGAATAACTGCCGTGTCGATCATTAGCTCTGGCTCCTCTGTGAGTCTTCCTTCTTGAATGTTCTCTTATGCAGCCGCGGCCATTCACCAATTCTCATTGGTTCATCCCCGTTACAATCTGCGCTCCGATGCCTTTCAGATCATTTCGGTACTCATCTCCCTTGGGCCGCTTCGCCTCGAAGGGTGAGAATCGTGCTCGTGACTTGCGCGACCAACTTTCCATCCGCTTTCGTTATGTCGCAAACATAGCGACTCACGGTTCTTCCTCTATGGACAGGTCTAGCGATGGCTTTAAGCCTCTCGTTCCAAACGGGTCGAAAGAAACTGATCTGCAAATCGATACTGGTGAAGCTCTCGCCATCCGCAACAGTCGTGAAATGAGCGGTACCAATCGCCGCATCGGCAATGTCACACAGAACTCCACCATGAATGGTTCCCATGGGATTCGAATGAAGCTCGGTCTTTGTTTCCATCTCCATGGAAGCAGTCGCTTCATTGACTTCGATCAGCCTGAATCCGAGAGTTTTCATAATGGGAAAAGGGAAATTGAACGGCGACTTATCCGTTGGGGTGACTGTGCCACTCAAAAGTTTTCTTAAATAATCGAGATTGCTGATGCGCGCTGTCTCAGGATTCATAGCACCTCCAAGAGCTTCTTCGCGCCAGGCTCCTGGCCTAGCCGACAGCCACAGCGTCTGAGGTAAAATGAGGGCTCATAATTCTTCACTTTGAGGACTTTGCGTTCTTTGCGGTAATTCGTTTTTGCGATGATCCCTGGGCTAGGACGAGACCTGCGCACTTTCTCATGTTTACCCTCTCCCTTTAGAGGCATCGGCCGGGGTCGAGGTAATGGCGTGGAACCCATCCTTGGCGAAGGCTACCTTGTTGGCGTTCACGTAGTCCTCGACGGTCATCGGCGTCCTGTTGCCGATGACCTCGACGAGGTTGTTGGTTCCGGCGAAGATCCCGTTCTGGTAGTCGACGGCGACACAGCTGAGGTGCTGGACGAGGTGAGATGAGAGTCCCTTTGCTTTCAGCCCTTCCGCGAACGTGGCGACCTCGAGAGGTTCATACCGCACGGGGATGCCGAGTGTCTGTGAGATCGCGTCAGCGATCTCGTAGTGGTTCATCTCAACCGGGCCGTAGAGCGGGTAGATCTGGCGATCGTGCGGTTCCGGGTTTTCCAGAATGGCGGCAATGACGTAGGACTGGTCCTTTCCAGCGATCGGTGCGTGGCGACCGTTTTCGAAAGGAAGTCGCAGAACACCCTCGTTATATCCGAGGGATGTTCCGGTCCCACGGTAATTCCAGTACCAGATCAGCCATTCGGCGAAGAACGTCGGCCGCAGGTGTGCCGTTTGCATGGCGGTGCGGTCCAGCAGGCGTTCGCCAATCCAGTGCTGGCGCGCGGCGTTGCTGTTCGCCTCGCGGCGTGCGGAGATCTGGGACATGTTCACCACTGCCTTGACACCAGCTTCGCTGGCCGCCTGGGCGAAGATGGCGATGGCGTCGAGCAGGCCTGGAGCAATCGGGTAGCAGAAATACGCTCCCGTGACTCCTCGCAGCGCGGCGCTGACGGCATGGAAGTCGAGAAGATCACCGACAACGATCTCGGCACCGGCCGCGGCCAAGCTCTCGGAACGCGCGTCGCTGCGGTGGACAAAGGCTCGGACACGGTGTCCACGCTGAAGCAGCAGGCGCACCGTGGTATCGCCCGTGTTCCCGGTCGCTCCTGTGATCAGGAACAGCCTATCATTCTTAGTACTCATGCAAAAACCTCCTTAAATTGAATCCGCCTAACCGGGGAATGTTCCGCATCGCAGCCGGCGGATAGTCAGCATTCGGTCCCAGATAGATTCGGGCCAGGCGTTGCAAGAGATCCACCGCGCCGCCTTCGGTCACGCGCGCGTTACCGTAAAAGACAAGCTCCTGAAGCCGCATTGAACGTTCGTCCTCGTTATGGGCGATTACGCGGACGGTGTGCCCACGTTTCAGCAGCAACTGGACCGTGTGACTTCCCGTCATCCCTGTTGCTCCTGTGACTAAGGTCTTGGCTCGACTCATACTTTCCCTCCTGTTTCGGCGGACACCGTCT
>Ga0209803_1000761_pt1 | contig 21632 bp, 20 predicted proteins | sample GraSoiAngelo_138_FD_185895 | JGI IMG/M metagenome (GOLD analysis project Ga0209803, IMG submission 185895) | Grasslands soil microbial communities from the Angelo Coastal Reserve, California, USA - 14_0929_09_40cm (SPAdes) (version 2) | ecosystem: Environmental > Terrestrial > Soil > Grasslands ...
CCCCCCTCGTGGAAGCCGCTCGTCGGCGGCGGGAGGACCCACGGCCGGATGAATGCGCTGAAATCGACCTGATTCGTTGAAGCTTATAAGCCAGGGAAAGATTCCGAATAGGCAGACATGGGAATACCGTGGCGGAGCACCGTTCTGTTCGTCGTTGCGGTCGCCGGAATCCTCTTCGCCGTGGCGACCCGAAGCTTGGTCGTCCTCCAGGCCCTCACCATGCTCGCCTTCGCCATATTGGGGGTGCTCGCGGTCGTCCTGGTCCGGCGCGGCGCCCGTTCGATCCCCTCGGATCCGAGGCTTGCGCGCGTGGCCGAACGCCTTCGGGAGCTGCGTCGTCTCGCCGCCTCGGCCCGGCAGGATTCCCTGGAGCACCTGGATGGGGGCCGGCGAACGATCAACGTGTATCCTTGGCCTGAAGAGGAGGACGTGGTGCGGGTGGAAGACCACTCCATGGCCCGCCGGCTCGCCCAGCGACTGGCGCCGCCGGCCCCGGACGCCGCCGTCGACGGCCGGCGTTCGGCTCACCACGAGACCTTCGCGGAACTGCTTCGCGAAGGGGAGGACCTTCGTGCCCTCGGTCGGCTCCTGAAGCTCGACCTGAACGCGTACGGGAGTCAACTCGCGAAGGGGCTCGCCGCCGCCCGCGCGGGGCGATTCGAGCAATGCGGTCTGTACCTGCAGGTGGCGAACGAACGGCTTCGGTTCCAGGTGCACGCGGCCCTCGCCGAGGAATTGCTCAGCCTTCGAACGCCTTCCTATGAACAACGTTGAGCGCCCCCCTTTGTAGCGAGCGAAATGGCGACGTTTTCGACGATCATCAACACGGTGCGGAACGGCCCGGAAAGGCAATTCCATGTGGGCCGGATTTCGGATGGTTCTCGGGAAAGAGTGATTCCGTGCGGCCACATTCGACGCGGACGGCCTTCGCCGCCAGGGGTGACTTGCAAAGGGCAGCGATTGACAGGACCTTCGGGATCGAAGGTGTGAGTGGGGCTGTTAAGGGTGCGACTTAGGTCCTCGTGCCGAGACCTCACGCAGCGAACGGCCGGCGCGCTCGGACACGTCCACCCAGCCTCTTTTTCTCGTCAAGGCTTGATTCGACGGCACCGATCTCGCCGTCCGACGAAGCGCCAAGTCGGGGCGAAGGCGCCGCTTAACGGGGCCATGAACGGTTCACGAAGGAATAGCGTCCCGCGGTCAGGGCGACGGTTCCGGCTGGGGGGCGAACGCGCCGCTGAGCCGCAGGTAGAGGAACACCGGCTCCCCCAACTTCGCCACGGTCTGCCCTTGGTCCGTGAGCGAATAAGCGACCCGCGGCGGCCGCGTGGGCTTCACGTCCCTCCGGATCAGGCCGGTCTCCTGCATCCGGGTGAGCTTGCTCGACAGGACGCGCGAACTGATCCGGCCGAGGCCGCGACGGATTTCCTGGAACCCGGCGGACTGGCGCATGTACAGGAGGGTGAGGATGTCCAGGGACCATTTGCCGAACACGGTGCGAGCGATCTCTACGTTCGCGGGCGAGGGATCGAACACGGCGGCGGAACCGCCGTTCCAGCCGACGTCTCGGACGATCTCTCGGGAGAATCGGGAGCAGGTATCGACGAGATCGGAGAAGCGGCGCTCGAGTCTCTCCGCCTGCGAGTCGACGCGTTCCTCGGTCTGTTCGGGTCGTGCAAGCATCTATCGGACCAACGTCCCTCACTGCGGGAATTGGATACTAAGCCGTATGTGATGACTTGTGTTCATCTTGATTATCGACGCCGCTCTTTGTTACCGAAAGGATACGGGGCCTACAAATCAGCGCGGGACAAACCCCCGGAGGAATGGCACGACCGCCCCAGGGCCGTCCTATGACCCGCGGAACGACCTCCCCGCGGCGCCCTCTTGCGGCCACTCTGGGAGTCATCCTGGGCCTCACTCTCGCGGCGCTCCTGCCGCTCGTCCTCGCGCAGCCGGCCAAGGCCGCGGAAGTCCCGATCTACCTCTTCGCGGATGCGACCGGTTGGGGGACTACATCCCACGGGGAGACCAATCCCGGGCCCACCTTTGTCGTTTACCACAACGACCAGATCACCATGACGCTGACGAGCGACGACTTGCTACCGCACGGATTTTTCATCGATTACAACAACAACGGGGTGCCTGATAACGGAGATTACAGCTCGCCAAAGACATCGGCCACGGAGACCACCATCACGTTCTCCTTCCCGGCGGACAAGGTCGGCCAGTACACGTACGCCGATCAGGTCATTCCGCTGAACACCGGCACGTGGTCGACCCGCGATAACGGCGCCCCTTCGGCGACCATCCGTGCACCGGTGCCCGGGGCCTCGTGGACGGGCGGGAAGGCCCATGACATCTCCTTCAACCTCACCGACCCCGACGGAGATCCGATGACCTACACGCTCACGTACAGCTACGACGGGGTAGCGAGCCAATCAATCCGTGGTTCGACTCCGGCGAGCGGGAATCCGAACGTCGTCTCCTGGACGCCGACCGGATTCAGTGCGACGGACACGGTCCTGCACCTGGATGTGCTCGATTCGCGGGGCGCACCGGCCCATGTGGACTCCGCCCTGTTTGAGGTGGACTCCACGCGCCCGACCATTGTGTCGTCCTCGCCCCGCTCCGACGCGACGAGCGTGGACCGGAACACGCTGATCCAGGTGAATTGGTCCGAGGCGATGAACGAGGCGACGACCGGGGCCGCGAACGCGTTCGGAGTGCGCGGCTCGGGAGGACCCTGGCTCACGGGCACCGTCTCCTGGTCGCCCGACGCGACGCAATTCACGTTCCGACCATCGGGTACCTTGGCCGATGGGACCGACTACCAGGTCTATGTGAACAGCACCGCCACGGACCATTCCGATCCGGGCAACCCGTACGCCGGTTCCACATGGACGTTCTCGACGGGATCGACCGCGGACCGGACTCCACCGTCCATCCTCGCGATGGCGGCCGATCCGTCGGTCCAGGTCGTGAACGGCTTCGTGAACCTGACCACGGACGTGCAGGACAATGTAGGAATCCTCACCGTGACCGCGGCCGTCCGCGGCCCCGGGTTCGATGAGAATCTCACGATGGTGTACGCATCCGGGACGCGGTGGTACGTGAATCGCACCTATGGCGCGGTAGGCCACTACGCCTTCACGGTCTGGGCCACGGACGGCTCCGGGAACGTACGCTCGCAGACCGCGGGCTTCGACATGTCACCGCCAGGATCGGGGGGCGTCCCCGCTCCGCTGTACGTGAACGTGTCGATGACGGACGGGTTCGTCGATGTGACGTGGAGCCCGGTCTCGTCGCCGACTTTGGCCGGCTATTACGTCTATCGAGGGAATGGCACCGCGGGTCAGTACACGCGACTCACGATCACGCCGATCCCGAAGGCGGCACCGACCATGTACCGCGACTCGAGCGTTCAGCCGGGGCATACCTATTTCTACACCGTCACATCTGTGAACATGACGGGTGCGGAATCCGGGTACGCGCAGGCGTTCTCGGTGACGATCCCGCCGTACAGGACTCCCCCCCTCTTCGACCCGGTTCCATGGGCCGTCGCCGGGGTGACGTTGGGCGTGATCTTGGGGGCACTCTATGGCATGGTATGGCGACGCCGACCCGCGTGACGAGCGCGCCTCGTTCGAGGCGACGGGAGGCAGCCGTCTGTGGCCCTTCGTCCTGACCGTCTTCTTCGGCATCCTCTTCGCGGGAATCGCCGACCTGGCCTGGCTGACGGCGACCGGGACGACCGCGCCCTGGTTCACCTCGACGGTCTCGGCCCAAGTGTATACGGCGACGCTGTCGACGGCCACGATCGCGACCTTGATCCTGGCCTCCCTCGCAGCGAGCAAACTCACCCTCCTCGAGTCGAGGGCCCGGGCGACCGTGGCCCGACAGGTCGAAGAAGGCGCGGCCAGTCCGCGGATCCCGGTCGAGGCCCCCCGCTCGGTCGTCCTCGCCCCGAACCGGAACCCGCGGGCGGAGGGGCTCGATCAGATCCTCTCCGAACTCGAACGGTTCGCGGAGGGTCCCATGGTCGAGGTCCGGGATCGGCAGACCGGAGGCCCCATTCCGAGGTCCCTTCCCCAGTCAGGCCAGCGGCCGGTGGTGGCCGGGCAGCCACGGATGTTGCCGCGGGTGACCCGGGCCGCACTCCGGCGGGCGCGCGGCCTCGTCTGGCAGACCGTCGCCGGACCCTTGGCCGTGCTCCTCATCTTCATCTCCGTCGCGGGTGCGATGTTGCCCGGCTCCGGCGCGTTCGCCCAGACCCACTTCCAGCTCAATACGGGACTCATCCTCTTCCTCGGATATGGCTGGCCCTTCCTCGTCGCGTGGTCCATCGCGGCGATCGCGCTCCTGCACGTCCTGGTCCGTGCGGATTCGGTCGAGGACCTGGGTCCGGAGCCGATGGCCCCCGGGGATATGCCGAGCGACCGATCCACATCGAGAGGGAACGCGCTGTACGACCGGCGATAGTCCGGCCTGACCCCGGCGTGCACGGGCGAGGCCGCGAACAAGCCTGAAGCGAAATGCACCGGAGTGCTTCCCCGTGGCGGTTTCATCGTCCAGATTACTCCCGGTCCTTGAAGGGCCCTAGCGACAATTGTGTGCGAGAGCCTTCATTTGGGGCTCTCAACACGGTATACGAGAGGGGAACGAATGGGAGGAGGGACCGCGGAACTGGAACAGGATTGGCGGAGCTCGGAACGCTGGGCCGGCATCGTACGGCCGTATGGTGCCGCGGACGTCGATCGGCTGCGCGGCTCGATCCCGATCAGGCACACGCTCGCGGAGCTCGGGGCCGAACGGCTCTGGGAGCTCCTGCGGACGGAAGACTACGTCCAGGCCCTCGGCGCCCTCACCGGGAACCAGGCGATCCAACAGGTCCGCGCGGGACTCCGTGCGATTTACCTGAGCGGATGGCAGGTCGCGGCGGACGGCAACGACGCGGGTCAGATGTACCCCGATCTGAGCCTGTACCCGGCCGACAGTGTCCCGAACGTCGTGCGACGGATCAACAACGCACTGCGCCGGGAGGACGAGAAGCAGCACATGGCCGGCAAGGACGACATCCACTGGTTCGCGCCGATCGTGGCCGACGCGGAGGCCGGCTTCGGCGGATCGCTCCATGCGTTCGAGATCACGAAGGCGATGATCGAGGCCGGCGCGGCCGGCGTGCATTTCGAGGACCAGCTCGCCGCCGCGAAGAAGTGCGGACATCTCGGAGGCAAGGTGGTCGTTCCCACGGGGGAGTTCATCCAGAAACTCGTCGCGGCTCGCTTGGCTTCGGACGTGATGGGAGTGCCGACGGTCCTCGTCGCTCGAACGGACGCGAACAGTGCGCGCCTGGTGACGAGCGATGCAGACCCAAGGGACCATGCGTTCCTCACGGGAGAAAGGACCGCGGAAGGGTTCTTCCGAATGGAGGGCGGACTCTCGGCGGCGATCGCTCGCGGTCTCGCGTACGCCCCGTACGCGGACATGCTATGGTGCGAAACATCGTCGCCGGATCTCGAGGAGGCCCGTGCCTTCGCCGACGCGATCCACACCCGGTTCCCGGGGAAGATCCTCGCCTACAACTGCTCTTCCTCTTTCAACTGGCGGAAAAAACTGGGTGCCTCGGGGATCGCGACCTTCCAGTCCGAGCTCGCCCGCATGGGATACCGCTTCCAGTTCGTCACGCTCGCGGGTTTCCACACGCTGAACTTGTCCATGTTCGGGCTTGCGATGGACTACAAAGACCGCGGGATGTCAGCGTACGCAGAGCTGCAGGATCGAGAGATGGCGGCCCGCGACCTCGGGTATCGCGCAATCGAGCACCAGGCGTTCGTCGGCACGGAGTACTTCGATGAAGTGGGCCAGGTGATCTCGGGCGGGACGTCTTCGACCCTCGCCATGGAAGGATCCACCGAGCGAGAACAGGTCACGGAGATTCCACCTGCAAAGCGCCTCGCGTCGCCGTGAGACCCACCGTGCAGACGCCGATTCAAAGAGACGGCGGGCTTGGGGCTTGTGGCATCAACCAACTTCGAGGGAGCGGTGGTTTGACTTTCCGGTGGACGCGCTTGTACGTCCGATAGAAGGCTGCCGCGAACATGAGCGCCGGGATGCTGTCCAGGAGGGTATAGGCACTCAGGTCATCGATTCGTGCGGACGCATCCGTAATCGGACCCGTGTTGAAGGTCCCTGAGGCAAAGGCGTCCGCAACGGCCTGATGGATCAGCGGACCAAACACGAAGAAAAGCAGAATCACCGAGACCAACGCCTGGACCACGACGGCACCGACGAGCAAGACTCGTCCCACCAAGTCGCTCAAATCGAACGCGATCAAGGCCTCCGAGATGCTAGCGATGACGACTAAGACGAGCAGACCCTGGATGAGGCCATCGAACGCGGACAGGATTTGGCCCTCGGCATCCGGGCCTGAAGACACGATTGAGCGAACGGTAGACCCGAAGCTGCCAACCAGGACCAATCCAGCGATTTGAGCGAGGATGAACAGGAGCACCGAAGTCCAGACCAGCATCTGATGTCGCCATCCGAAGGCTTGTGCGCCGAGGATGAGCAAGATGACCGCGATCGCGCCAACGATGAGACCCATGATTTCGATGACCGGGATCCAGAGGAGCAGTGCGGCCAGGATGAGCAACAGCAGGCCTGACTCGGTGCGATCAATCATCCGGTTCCGGTCTTCGGCAACCTCTCTCTCCATCGGACCGGGCGCGGATGCGGTCAGCGGGCTAGATTGCATCTCTCTCCACGAGATTGATCCGACGCTTCCATGCCGCGTCCGATGATTGGTCCATCGCGGGACGCGAATGGCTTACGATTAAGGGAAATCTTGGCGCTTGAAGGTTACGTTTAAGAGACTGCCAGTCGGGAGAAAATTCGGCGACGAACCCCGTCCGCCCGAAAGCGACAAGGCCAGGCCCTCCGCCGGATCGATCGCGATTCGGGGGCTCCAAAAGGCTCTTCCAGAGAGCTAGGACTACACGGCAGCGAGGATCGCTCCGCACAAGCAGGCCATGCCGCACGTCGTAATCGTCGGAGATCGGGTGTCCGGGAAGGCGACGTTCTTGTCGCTCCTCTATGCGACGCAGGTGAAGTCCGGCTCGGACGCTTCCGATGACTTCCGATTCCACGCCGATGTCGACTCCCTCGATGAAATCTCGGAGGCCTTCGAACAACTCATGTCCGGGAGCTTTCCCGATTCCGCCACGAAGGAGGGGATGCGCGGGATCACGTTTCACCTGGGATACCGCAGGGCGGGGCGAGGGGTCCTCTCTCGCTTCCGATCGCGACGATGGGCCTCCGGTGGCTCGATCGCTCTGCACTTCATCCTCGTACGGGATGTCGAGAAAGAGATGTCGCGGTTTCGCCTCGGCAGCTCCTTCACGAACGCCAACCTGAGGGAAGTTTTGGAGAGCGACGCGATTGCCATCTTGGTCGACAGCACAAAGCTTGGACACAGGCCGGAAGACGGGACGGTCGGGCCGATGGATCGATACGATACGGCCGTGGAGTCGCTCTTGTCCGCCGCGCAGCGATCGCGGCCCCGAGGCGGCCGCCGATCGATCCACCCGATCGTCGTCTTCTCCAAATTTGATTCCGTGGATCCCAAGGCCCTCCGCGCGGCGAACCTCGCCGGTGCCCCTCCCGATGCGAAGAAGACCGGTCCTCGGAGCGCGTACGCCGAGGCCCTCCTCGAATCGAGTCTCCCGCGGACGATCGAGAGGGTCCGGGCCCGCGACCGAGACGCGTCGTCGTTCGCGAAGCCTTCGTACTTCTTCAGCTCCGTTCGGACGGAGGCCGCGTCCGCCGACCGTCGGGCGAAGATCCGGCTTCGTCGCACGAACGGAGGCGGTTGGGAGCCCGACTACTCCGCGGATGAATATCGCGCGCTCCTCGAACGCCTTTGGACGATCGCCTCGAACGCAGGCGAATGAGACGCCCCCCCTTCGCGGGTGCTTCCCGCGGATGATAACGTTGTGATTAGGATTAAGTACGGTTGGGGGGTGATGCACAGAACATGCCCTGCGCACTACTCGGCGACCGCGCCTCAGGGAAGACGACGTTCCTGGGATTGCTCTATTCGGCCCAGGTCAAGTACGGTACCGGCGTGCAGGATGACTTCCGTTTCCACGCGCCGATCGGATCCTTGAACCTGATGTCAGCGGTGTACGAAGGAATGAAGGATGGTCGGTTCCCAAGCGCGACGCTGAAGGAGGAAATCACCGAGCTCGGTTTCATCTTCGGTTATCTTCGCAAGGTGGTCGGCAAACTGCCCTACTACATCCGGCAACAGAACTGGGCGCGCCCGTTTTCCACCCTCCGATTTTCCGCCTACGATGTGTCGGGCGAAGACATTGAAGAGTTCATCGAGACCGGGATCGCCTCGAGGCCGTTAATCCAACAGCTTCTGAAAAGCGTCGTCGTCGTGGTCTTGGTCGACTGCAGCAAGATGACGACCGACATCGACACGCCGGCATACAAGAAGATGCTGCGGTACGATAGCACGGTCGCGAAACTGCTCGTCGCCTTCCAGACGTACAAGAGGCAGGAGTATGACCGGCTCAAGGATTCGGGGGTCAAGGCCGAGGCGCCGAGAATCTACCCCGCCTTCGTCCTCTCCAAGTTCGACACCCTCAAGGATGACGTTCTCGCTCGATTGGGCCTGCATCGCGGATTCCCCGAGAACAAGCGAGCACGAAAGGACTACGCGGAGGCCTTGCTCCGAGTCTTCGTCCCGCAAACCCTGTCCCAGATCCGCGGCGGCAAGATCGCCGGGGTCAGCATGGACAAGGCCGCGTACTTCCTGAGCTGGGTCCGAACGGAACAGCATGAAGGCATGGAGCCGGTCGGGCAATCGAAGATCGTCCGGACCGGGTTTGCGCCGGAAGGTGGCGGCGAGCCCGATTTCTCGTACGATGAGTACGTCGAGTTCATCGAGCACTTCCGAGACATCGCCCACAAGATCCCCGACGAGGTCCTCGAGGCGGAGAAGTTCCAGGCACAGGCCCTGGCTCGGGCAGCGTAGCGGGCGGCACCATGGGAACCGCGGAATCCCGGCATGCATCCACGGACGGAGCGTTCGTGGTCTTTGACCACTGGCTGTACGGCGCGGTCCCTGGGACGGGGTACACGACAAAGGCCGTCTCGAAGGGTCTCGACGCGGGCTTGTATGACCAATACCTTCGCGGGCACTACACACCGATCCGCGCGGCCACCGCGCAATCGTACGAGGACCCGATCGATCTGCACATGATCCACCCCGTCCACGGCGGGCGCGAGATCCTCCTGTCCCGGATCACCCGAGGACCGCCCGACGAGGCGGGGAGGCCGACGTTCGCGAATCACACGGTCGTCGGGCACACGGAACCGCTCCGATCGGGCCGGATCACGCTCGACTCGATTTTCCGTGCCATGGGCGAGCTCGAACGAAAGGAGCCCGAGCTCATGGGAGAGATGGTGCCCCTCGAAATCCCCACCCGATCCGAAGAGGAGCGCAAGGTTCCCTTCGGCCTTGGAATCCATCGGCACCTCACCTTCCCCGCCCTCGAGACGCTCGCGACCCGGATCATGGCCGATGCGACGAGCCGGACCCTCCTCTTGTGCCGAAATACGACACCCGAGGCACGCAACACGACCCTGAACTTCGTCTTCGAACTCCTGTGCTGGGGATGCGGACTCCCGATCATGACGGCCATCAGCGAAACGCCCCGGTCCTCTGCCATGAACTTCTTCAACTTAGTCGTCGCGCCGCGGGGTGTCCGGGCCGACTCGAGCTGGGCCATCCTGGAAAGCGCCCTCGCCGAGCCCGTGCTGCCGCGCGTCATGGACCGGGACGACGTGTATCAAAAGCTGACCGAGATCGTGCGTCAGTCGCCCGGTTTGCCCTTGGCCCGATAGGTCGTGACCCCGCCGGTTCCTTTCTCGCGGACGACGGTCCAACCGTGACCCACGTCCCACTCGCCCTCTCGGCCCTCGAGATCCTGATCGATGTGATCGAGTTCCGCCTCCAGATAATCGCCGTCCGTTTCCACGTCGGGCACAAGGCTCCCTTTGGAGAGGAGCTCGCACAAAAGCACGAGGCTGCTGGGCCTTCCTTTCCAATGGACCCCAAGGAAGAATTTCCTCGCAGCGCCATCGGTCAAAATGAGTTCTCTCAGAGAGAGGTACGATTCTCGATCGCGAGCATTCTCGCGGGGCGGCGGGTCGAGCTTCCCCTTGCGTTTCGCGAGATCTCGGAGAAGCATGCTCCAGTCCTTTTTCGTGATCCCCTCTCGTTCCCACGGGGACGTCGGATCCGCGTCCACATTCGCCGCGTCCGCGTTCGCCGATTTCTTGGAGGAGCGAGCGTTGGCCTGAATCAGATCGTACGTGGCCCCGTCCTCCTGGTTCCTGGCCGGCACGATGCGGATCGACAACGCGCTCATGCCCAGGTGGAAGCGGGGATCGATCACGGTGAGGAGGTTCGCGGTCTCCTGGGCGAAGAGCTCCGTCAGGGTGATGTTCACCTCGGTCGTGCCGTTGCGTCGGGCCAGGGCGCTCAGCCGCTCGAGCGGGAGCGAACCGTCGCCGTCTCGAGGGCCGTTGGCCAAGTCGTCGAGATACGCTTGCGCAACTTGCTGGGTGAAACGCGGGCGCTTGGAGCCAAGGGAAAACTGGACCGCCTTCGCCATCATCTTCGAGCCGCGAAAGAGGCCCGTGACCCCGGCACGGAGGAAGGCCATGGTCCCGGCCGCGTCCACACATTGACCGATGAGGCCCGCCAGCCGGATGGAGAGCTTTCGACTCAGCCTTCCGCCCGGGACCCTCGATTCATGGAACATGCCGCCCCACCGAAGGGGCGCGGTCTCCGTCCATGTCCGGTCCGTCGGACTGCGACGAAACCAGTCGAGCGTCTTGTCGCGAAGAATCCCGCTCACGAGGATCGGGTCTTCGGTTTCGGCGCGCACCCGAGGCAAGAGCGCCTCCGTGGTTCGCACGACTTGGTGCAAGATGTGCTTGTCCCCCCGAGCCTGCTCCAGGACGGCGTGCATGTTGATCGAGTTGACGACCTCGAGGTCGAACTTGTCCTCGGGGTTCATTTGGAGGAACGCTTCGAGGGCCGGCGGTTCGGAGCGCGAGGTCCCCAGGGCCTTCGCGGTCCGCTTGGCGCCGACCGCCGTCTTGCTGACTTCCTCGGACACGGGGGGAAGGAGGGCCATGAGCACCGCTGGTGGCACGAAAGGCTTCTCGACCAACCAGTCATCTACTCAGCCGCCCCAGGTTCGATAAACCCGTCGCTGGCGATTATCGCCCGTGATAGGCACCTGTGTCAAGCCCCCTCCCGTCCCGAGTACGACTACCAGAAAGCAATGTCCGACACACTCACGACAGCGCGGTGCGGACCATCCCGCAGAGGAGCGCACGGCGGCCCCTCGGAATTGAGGACGACCGGGATGCTCCGGGCGTGGAGAGGAAGGGCGGACGAGATCTGCGAATCGGGCCGTCCGCTCAAGGCATACGTGACTCTGCACCCGTGCCCGAGGTGTGCTTCGCCCCTCGTGCGAAAATGGAGCCCACTGCGGTGGCACCTCCGACGATCGTCAACACGAGACCAGCGAGCCCTGCGGTGTTACCGTACATCCCGTTCCCGGAAGCGAGGAGGAAAAAGCTTCCCAACATATAGGCTGCTCCGATCGCGAGTACGGAGTCGCCCAAAACAAACCATAGGACCCGAGGCGACGGAGACCTCAGTTCGTACATGACACACAGAGTCTCAGAATTGATTAAAAAGCTGACGAATCACTTGCAAGGGTGAACTCCAAAAATTTCGATGCCCCCGGTGGAGTGCCGACTAAGACGATTCAGCTGCGGGGCGGTTGCAGTCACCCCTTCTCGGCCTTCTCGAGCGCGGCGATCAGAGGAGCAAGTCCCGGATAGCCATCGTATCGAGCGCCGCCAACGAAGAACGTCGGGGTTCCGTTGACACCGCTCTTGACGCCACTCATGAAGTCTTCCCGAACGCGGCCCAGATGGACATGCTGAGCCACCTCCTGCTCGAGGCGCTTCACGTCCAGCTTGAGTTTCTTCTCGTAGTCCGCGAAGAATCCGTGGTCTCCTAGGGATGCCTGGTTCTCGTAGAGAAAGTCGTGCATCTCCCAGAACCTCCCCTGGGCAGCGGCCGCCTCCGCCGTTTCCGCGGCCCACTCCGCTTGCGGGTGGGAGGTGGTGATGGGGAAGTTTCTGAAGACGAACCGCAGCTTCGTTCCGAGTCGCTTCTGGACCTCCTTCACGATCGGGTAGGCTGCCCCACAGTAGGGACACTGGTAGTCCCCGTACTCGACGAGCACCATTCGAGCATCGGACGGCCCTGCACTGTGGTCCCGTTCTCCGACGGGCAGAGTCAGTCTCGGTGGTTGGTAATCCTGCTTCGCCATGGTCAGTCGCTCTAGCCGGGTGATTTGAGTTTCTCTAGCGCGGAAAGAATTCCGTCCGCTCCCGGGTTGACACCGTCCGGCGAGAGGTAGCTCCATCGGATGATTCCCTTCGGATCGATCACGAAGAGCGCCCGCGCCGATTCGCCGTTGCCTTCGGTGAAGACGCCGTATGTCCGGGAGATGGCCCCTTTGGGGTCGAAGTCGGAGAGGAGAGGGAAGTTCAGGTGGCGATCCTTCGAAAACGCGAGATGACTCCAGACTCCGTCGACGGAGACTCCGAGGAGTTCGGCTTCGAATTTCCTGAACTCAGGCATCAGCTGCGCATACAATCCCAGTTGGTCGCTGCAGACGGGGCTCCAATCCGCGGGATAGAAACAAAGCACCACGGGCCGGCCGAGAAAATCCCGGAGAGAGACATGTTGATCCGGGGTCGTCTTGAGGGTGAAGTTCGGCGCTTTGGTGCCGGGCTTCAACGGCGAGACCTTTTGGTTTTTCGTCTGGAACTCTGTCATCTTAATGTTTGACCTTCATCGCCGACCGCTAGGGGGTTGTCAATCGCGTACCTGGCTCGGCTCCTTAACCTCTTCGGCGACGTAAAGGGTTTTGGTCGAACCCGGCCCCCTCAATCCGCCGTCTGCTGTACGGCCTCCTCGATCAGCTTCACGAATCCGGTCGCATAGTGGGTAATTCCTCCCGCATGGCTCGCCGCAGGGAACACGATGGTCGTCGCCCCCGCCCGCTGCGCCATGAAGAGTTCCTCCGCCGGATCGATCATCAAATCCTTCCCTGAGATGGCGTACCAAGACGGGAGCGTGTGCCACGCGACCGGCCCGGAAGAGCTCAGGGCGATGGAGAAGTTGAGCGGGATCTGTTCCGCGTTCAGGGTCGCCTCGAGGTTCGGGTTGAGGTCTTGACAGAAGAACTGCGCGAAAAAGGCCGGGTCAATGAAGGCGGTTGATGCGAAAGGCGTCCCCGTCCAGATGAAGTGGTTGAACACCTCGGAGGTGTGGAAGCCCGCGCCGAGGCTGAAGATCGAGTCACCCTGGTCGGGGACGAACGCTGCGGTGAAAACAAGGCCGAGCACGTCGGACCGGCCGTATGCTGCGTTCGAGATCACGATCCCACCGTACGAGTGTCCGACGAGGATCTTCGGGCCGGAGATGCCGTCAAGCACCGCGCTGACGATTGCGACGTCCCCGGCGATCGACAACAGGCCAAGCGTCGGGGTCACGGTCGTGAACCCGTCCTTCTGGAGCCCCGCGACAACCATGTCCCACCCAGGCGGCGAGGCCCAAGCGCCGTGGACGAGGACGATCGTGGGCCTGGTCTCGGAATTGTTCGCGCGCGCGGTCGCCGGCAAGACTGAAACGATCAGTATCGCCGCGATGACGATCATGAGCCGAAGCAACCGCGGCCTTGCGGAACCGCGAGCGGGGCGTTGGGCGTGTCGAGCGAATGAGGCGTTCATACAAGAACCTTCGAGGGGCCCGATTGAATCGCGTCTATAAAGGTGAGACCGACAGGGACTATATAGAGGGCATCTGGCGCGTTCGAAACTTGATGAAGGCTCTGCGAACCCACGAAGTATCTCTTGCAGGGTGCCGACAAAACGAGTTCCGATACGGCACCTGAGGGACGACGAACCATCAGCGCGTGATAAAATAGCATGCTCCCGGCGGGGAGCGGGAGAACGCGGACGTTTGATACCACCCACGGGTCGTCAACTCCGAACATTAGCGGGGTAGCAGTTGGTCGGGCGGTCGGCATGGTCGGGCCGTCATGGCGGCTCTTCGGAGGGTGGTCGTCCCGCCTTCCTCCGCTTCCACGCAATCAGTGCCACCGCGACACTGACGGCTCCAATCGCGACGACGATTGTTGCGAGGATCACGGAGTCGACGCCCGAGAGTCCGAGTCCCTCCAAGGTCACCGTGATCTGTACCGTCGCCCGGTTCCCCGAGGCGTCCGTCGCGCGGGCGTAGATGACATTCGTGCCCGCGTGAAGAGTCGCACTCCCAGACCATGTGGTGGTCCCGGACGCAGCGTACCATGTCGCGGCGTCCGTGCTCAGCTCAACGATTTGGATCGCAATATTGTCTGAGGCAGTCCCGCTAATGGCGATGGTCGTTGCGCTGACGACGGTATTATTCGAAGGGGAGGTGATCGCGATAGACGGTGCGGAGGAATCCGGGGGAGGCATCGGCCTCGCCGCGACCTCGTTCGACTTCGATCCTTGGCCGAACATGTTCACCGCGCTGACCTGATAGTAGTACGTGTAACCATTCGTAACGCCAGTGTCGGTGTACGTAACGACGTAGCCCACGATGTTCACCATAGTCTCGCCTCCGGATGACGTGCCGCGGTGTACCGCGAAATTGGTGATCGGAGCTCCCCCATCCGAAGCGGGGTGCTGCCACGTGAGCACGACCTGACCGTCCCCAGGGACAGCCAAGAGGTCTCGAGGGGCCAAAGGAGAACCGGGTGGCGCGATCGTAGCGATCACGCTCACGGTGTTCGAGGCCTGGTTCGCCACGTAAACGTAGCCGTTCCCGCTGTTATACGCCACGCCAGCAGGATAGCTCCCGACCGGGATCGTCGCGACGACGGTCGTCCCGTTGAGTACGCTGACATTGTTCGCGTACGAGTTCGTCACGTAGACGTAGCCGTTGCCGCTGTCGTATGCCACTCCGTCGGGACCGATCCCGACCCGGACCGTCGCGACAACGGCGGTCCCGCTGATCACGCTCACGGTGTTCGAGGCCTGGTTCGCCACGTAGACGTACCCGTTGCCGCTGTCATACGTTACGCCACGGGAACCATACCCGACCGGAATCGTCGCCACCACCGTTGTCCCGGAGATCACGCTGACGGTGTTCGACCCAGTGCCGGTCACGTAGACGTACCCGTTGCCGCTGTCGTACCCCACGCCCGCGGGATAGTTCGCAACCGGAATCGTCGCCACGACCGTCGTCCCGTTGATCGCGCTCACGTTGTTCGAATTCCGATTCGCCACGTAGACGTACCCGTTTCCGCTGTCGTACGCCACGCCGAGGGGACAATTCCCGACCGTAACCGTCGCAATGACGGTCATCCCGTCGATGACGGTGACGTTATTCGAGCCGCAGCTCGTCACGTAGATGTACCCGTTCCCGCTGTCATACGCGACGCCGGTGGGATAGCCACCAACCGGGATCGTCGCCACCAGGGTAGTCCCGTCAATCACGCTGACGTTGTTCGCGCCGTTCGCCACGTAGACGTACCCGTTTCCGCTGTCGTACGCGACGCCGGTGGGATAGCCACCGACCGGGATCGTCGCCACCACGATGCCGCCCGCCGTAATCGCCGTGAAAGAGATGGTGACGTTGAGGGGCGCCCGGTTCACCGTGATCCGCCCTGAGGAGGGGGAAGGGTCGTAATAGGCGGCGGAGGTGGAGCTTCTAGATACCGCATAGGAGCCCAGCCCATCCGGCTCTGGGAACGTGATCGTGGGCGAGGTCGAGCTGTTGGACAAACTACCCAAGGTGACGGACCACGAGGTCCCCGACGGGAGTCCCGTCTCGGTAAAGGTCACGAGGGAGAGTTGTGCGGCCGCGCAGATCACGCTCACGGTGCCCGAGTAATATCTCGCCACGTACACGCATCCGTTCCCGCTGTCGTACGCCACGGCATCGGGGTATTCTCCGACCGGGATCCATGCCACCACGGTCGTCCCGGAGATCACAGTGACATTGCCCCGGATGAAGTCCGCATAGTTCGTGACGTACACGTACCCGTTTAGGCTGTCGTATGCCACGGCATAGGGACATGTACCGACCGGCACCGTTGCGACAACTGCAATCCCGTCGATTACATTCACGGCGTTCAAGTCACAGTTCGCGACGTAGATGTAGCCGTTCCCGCCGTCGTAGGCCACGCCGCGGGGATTGCCCCCGACCGGAATTGTCGCTATGAGGGTCGTCCCGTCAATCACGCTCACGGCGCTCCGCCCACTGTTCGCCACGTAGACGTATCCGTTGCCGCTGTTGTACGCCAAGCCAGAAAGGGCGTAGTCGACCGGAATCGTCGCTATGACGGTGGTCCCGGCGATCACGCTCACGTTGTTCGAGAGGCTGTTCGCTACGTAGACGTATCCGTTGCCGCTGTTGTACGCCACGCCACGGGGAAGATTCCCGACCGGCACGGTCGCAATGACGGTCGTCCCGTCAATCACGCTCACCGTATTTTGACCATAGTTCGACACGTAGACGTAGCCGTTCCCGCTGTTATAGGCGACGCCCAACGGGCTAGCGCCGTACCCGATTGGGACCGTCGCCACGACGGTCGTCCCGGAAATCAGGCTCACGGAATTCGAGACAGAGTTCGCCACGTAAACGTAGCTGTTCCCGCTGTTATACGCGGCACCAACGGGATAGTTCCCGACCGAGACTGTCGCTATGACGGTACCGCCCTTCGTGTTCGCCATGAAGGAGATGGTAACATTCGAAGGCGCCCCGTTCACCGTGACCGACCCCGGGGAGGGGGAGGGATAGTAGTAGGCAGCATACCCAGTGACTCTCCCCACTGAATAGGAATGCGTCCCATTCGGTTGTGAGAACGTGATTGTGGGCGTTGCGGAGCTGTTGGACAAGCCTTCCAGGATGACGGACCACGAACTCTTTGACGGGAGCCCCGTCTCGGTGAAGGTCACGAGGAAGAGTGGCTTGGTCGTGGAGATCACGCTCACGGTTTGCGATTGAAAGTTCGCCACGTACACGTCCCCGCTCCCGCTGTTATACGCAACTCCCTCGGGTTGGATCCCAACCGAAATCGACCCCACGATGGTCGTCCCCCCGATCACGCTGACGTTGTTCGATCCCATGTTCGTCACATAGACGTACCCGTTGCCAGTGTTGTATGCCACGCCCTCGGGATTGACTCCGACTGGAACGGCCCCCACCGCAGTCGTCCCATTGATCGCGCTCACGTTGTTCGAATTCTGATTCGCCACGTACACATACCCGTTGCCGCTGTTGTAAGCCAGGCCGAGGGGACAGTTCCCGACCGGGACCGTCGCCACGACATTCGTCCCGTCGATGACGCTCACGGTGTTCGAAATACAGTTCGCTACGTAGACGTACCCGTTCCCGCTGTCGTATGCCACGCCGTAGGGAAGGTTCCCGACAGGAATTGTCGCAACGACGGTCGTCCCGTTGATCACGGTCACGTTGTTCGAATTCTCATTCGCCACATACACGTACCCGTTCCGGCTGTCATAGGCCACGCCATGGGGATTGACTCCGACTGGAACGGCCGCCACCACGATGGTTCCGTTGATCACGCTGACGTTGTTCGAGCCCAGGTTTGTCACGTAGACGTAGCCGTTCCCGCTATCGTACGCCACGCCGAATGGACCGTTCCCGACCGGGACCGTCGAAAGGACGTTCGTACCGTCAATTACGCTGACGTTGCCGGGCCTGACACAGCCGGGTTCGCAGTTCGTGTAGTTCGAGACCGCCACGTACACGTACCCGTTCCCGCCGTCGTACGCTATACCAGATGGACCGTTCCCGACTGGGATCGCCGCGATGACGGCGCCGCCCGCCGAGTTCGGTGTTGGACTGGCGGATGGGAGACCTTCGGGGAGTGGGTTCTCTCCTTCTCGCGCCCCGCTGAGGAACCTGGAGGGACTCGACATAGCCAACGCGGCTGCGAAGCCGCCAAGCACGATGAGCCCGGCTGCGACGAGGGCTGGCAGGCTTCTCATTTCATGGACCCCCCACGTTCGAACTAGAACGAGAAACAGTTTTCTCGATGGATCCGTCCAACAATAAACCTATCCTCGAAGGAAAGCGGCATCGTTCCTTCCAGTATGATAGTCCATCGCCCTCGTCGTTCGGAAAGCAAGAGGAGTCAACTCGCCTGTTTGGGCTTTCGGTCAATCTTCCGAATGCAATCGTGTCAAAAAATAGCATGCTCCCGGCGGGATTCGAACCCGCGTCTGAGGCTCGAAAGGCCCCGATCCTTGACCGGACTAGACTACGGGAGCGGAACGGCCGGTTAGCGGCGTAGGCCATAAATGCTTTTGGAACTCGGTCCCTCGGAGACCGTCCAACGGAAACTAGATGGTTCTCTCTGCCCTCGACGAGCGGGATGCTACGAACCCGGCCGAGCATCACGGAGCTTGCGTTTCTCGTCTGCGGGGTCCTCATCGTCCTCGTCGGATGGGTCGCGGACTTCCTCGGCCTCTTCGAGATCGCATCACAGCCCACTGGGCACGGGTCCTCGACCACCTTCCCCCTCCGGCTCTTCATGACGATGTTCGGGGTCGCCTTCTCGACGATCGGTGTCGGATTCGAGAACTTTCCCCAGATCCTCCTGGGTGGCGATCGGGCGAAGCGATTCATCGTCGCGTTGCTGTTCCTGGCGGATGGCTCGTTGCATCTGTATGCCTTCAATGACCACATTGGCGATCCGTTCTCGGCGGCCTTCTTCGCGTTCTTCTCCGCGGTCCAGCTCGCGGCCGCCTTTGTGATCCCGTACACGAAGTATCGACTCGAATCCCTATGGCTGGCCATCACGGTGTTTCTAATCCTCGCCTACATCGTCACCCGGACGATGGCGATCTGGCCCATCGGGTTCGTGGAAGAGGTGGAGCCTCTGGGGATTGTCTCGAAACTGGTCGAACTCGTCACGGTCCTCGTCCTAGTGTCGCTCCTTCAATCGGACCGGGCGTCTCGGCGGCAACCCATGCCAGTCGCTTCTCCATCGGACCGATGAGGCACTAGATCTCGGCCGCGACTTCCTTTGCGAGGAGTCGGTATTCCTGCTCCTTCATCGCCGCCGGATTCGCCGAGATCAGGAGGTACGAGTCGTTCAGTGTGATCTTCTCGTTCACCTTCTGCAGGAACCGCATGATCGACGCAAACCCGTTCTGCGAGATCATGTACTCGAGGCCTTCCAGGACGACCGCCGCGTTCCCGCCATCCGAGGCGAAATCGGAGATGGCCGTGGCGATGTCGACGAGCGCGCTCGGCTCCGCGACCGCCATCCCTTTCGCCGTGGCACCGGCGGATTTGGAGAGCCAGATGAATCCGGCGCCTTCGATCGGATACCGGGATCGCAGATCATCCGGATGGATGCGGGTGATGCAGAGCCCGCGTGCGTTCGTCTGAAGGAGATCGGAGAACAGCGAGAACACGCGCTCCGCCTTCGGCTCGCGAACGAGGTACACGCCACGGCGGCCGATGTCGCTCCGCGCGGAGAGCTCACCCCCGCCGACGACCGGGATTCCCTCGTCCTCGATGAGCCGGCTTTCCATCGCCTCGACGTCGCGGAACAGGACCGCCAACTTCGACTTCGCGAGCACGCCCAGTTCCGTGGACGAATACCCGCGGGTGGTGAGAGAGCCGATCTCCCGCCACGCGGACTTGAGACCTTCCTCATAGCCTTTCAGAAAGGCCTTGCGCTTCTCGTCGTCGCCCATCCCTGTGCGGCATAAGGCCCGGACGTCCGTATAGAGATTTCGTGGGATTCTCCCATGAAGCCGAGGAGGCCACGAGGGACCGCAGACCGCCCCGAACCGATTGGCCGGCGGAATTGTCCGCAGGACCATCTACCCGATGTATCCGAGGTCTTCGCGCTTGTCCGGAGTCTCGGGCGCCGCCTCGATGTCCTTCAGCTTCGACGTGATCTGATCGATCTGTTTCGCCTTGTTCTCGAGCTCGTTGAAGGAGATCTCGAGACCCAGGTATTTCGTGAGGACGTCCAGGACGGCCTGCGCGCTCTTCGGATCGACGAAGTAACCGGACGTCTCCCCCATCAGGCACACCGCCTGCATGTCATACAGGCGGCCGAGTCCGAGCAACAAGCCGCTCGCGCCGACGATCCCGGCACCGGGTTCCCCGCGGGAGAACACGACACCGTACTTCTCCATCTCCTTCACGAGATCCGCGCCCGTCGCGGCTCCGAGGACCCGCGGCTTCGTCACCATGCGGCCCATGCCGTACCCTCCGAGGGTGAAGATCCGGCGCACGCCGAGCTTCTTCAGCTCCCGAAGGATGAAGTCGCTCAGCTCGTACTGGCCCTCTGGCGTCAGGCCCTGGTAGTCGCCGGTCAGGAGGACGAGGTCCCGCCCCGGACCCCGTTTCACGAAATGCATCTCATTGTTCACGAGCTTCACCTGCCCATCATCCTGGACGAGGACCTGGGGCGGGAAGTACTTCGAGAAGATCTCCGCGAACTTCACCGCCTTCAGCTCGTCCTTCAGGTGTTCCGCGGCGAGCTTGCCGACGTTCCCGATGCCAGGGAGGCCTTCGATGAAGATCGGGTCGTCCAGCTTCGGATGGTCCGTGTATCGGATCGTGATGTTGTCCATGGCGTCTCACCTCTCCAATTCATGGACCCGCTTAAGTTTGCGCCTGTACGCCCCATAGCGGTCCTCGGGGGAATACCGTGGAGGCATCGGGCTCCCTGTCGCACGACCGCAGTTCGGGCAGACGTCCTTCAGGGAGTACCGGCCGCACGCGGTGCACTTCTTGAGGATCGAGCGCATCGCCTCAGTCCTTCCGATGGAATTTCGCCTCGCCGCCTTTCGCGGTCAGGACCTTGATCACCCGGGCGGCCGCCTTCTGGATCTCCTCTTCCGCGGTCTTGTAGTCGGGCGCCTTCACGACGAGCCGGTATCGCGGCGCGCCGATGTATTGCACCTTCACGGATAGGCCGTCCGATTCCATCGCGGCCTTCGCGAGCGCCTCCTTGATGTGAATCGCTCCGTCCGGGCAGAAGTCGGTCGCTTCGACGTATCCGTCGATCGTCACGTGCGGCGGGATGATGTTCTCCCGCGCGACCTCGATGAAGGTCTTCACCCAAGGGCCCTTGAAGCCCTCGCCCTCGAGGGCATGCTCGTCCATCACGCTCTCCTCGAACGCGCGGTACAAGGTGCCGAACGAATCGAGGATGTCGTACCCGAAATCCTGCCAGCACTCGTCGACCGTCTTGCCGAGACGCTGGGCCACGATCCCCAGGAGGTTCTCCGCCTTCTGCTCGTTCTTCCATTCCTGGATCTTCTCGCGGCGCTGGTGTTCGTTGACCGCCTTCAACGAGAGGTCGATGTGTCCCTTCTCCTTGTCGACCTTCAGGACCTTGCAGACGACCTTCTGGCCTTCGCGGACGTAGTCCCGGATGTACTTGATCCAGCCGGAGGAGACCTCCGCGATGTGGATGAAG
>Ga0209803_1000768_pt1 | contig 21508 bp, 20 predicted proteins | sample GraSoiAngelo_138_FD_185895 | JGI IMG/M metagenome (GOLD analysis project Ga0209803, IMG submission 185895) | Grasslands soil microbial communities from the Angelo Coastal Reserve, California, USA - 14_0929_09_40cm (SPAdes) (version 2) | ecosystem: Environmental > Terrestrial > Soil > Grasslands ...
CTCCACGGTTTTTACGACAACGCTCTGGAAGCTTTCGCGGCCGCGATCGACGTCAAGCACGTCAACATTCACGGGCACTCGCTACGGGTTGGCCGCTACGCCGCTGGCATCGGTGAGGCTCTCGGAATGGATCAGGGCGAGGTCGCGGCTCTGCGTTCGGCCGGGTACCTGCACGATATCGGCAAGGTCGCGGTGGACAAACACATTTTCGGCAAGCCCGGCGCGCTCGACCCCAGCGAATTTCGCGAGATGGCGGACCACACGATTGTGGGGCACCAGATCGTCAGTGGGGTGCAGTTTCCCTGGCCACGTATTCCGGAGATCGTGCGCTGGCATCACGAACGCGGCGATGGGTCCGGGTATCCCGATGGTTTGCTTATGGACGATGTGCCCATGGTGGTGCGCATCGTTGGCCTGGCCGACACGTTCGATGCCATGATCAGCGAGCGCCCCTACCGCGAACCGCTTTCCGTCGGAGGCACGCTCAGCGAGATCGTGCGCTTGACCCCCCAGAAATATGATCCCAATGCCGTCCAGGGATTACTGCTGCAGGTGCGTCGCGATGCCGTAGGCAGTAATCGTATCGCCTTCCTGGAAAACCGGGGAGGGCTGAATATCGCTCCTCCCGACGTTGACCACCTGGCCGCCACCCTCCAGCATAAACTCAGCAACGGTCGGCTCTACTTAACCTAGCAGGCTGCGAGAACTCGATTGCGGCCGCGTATTTCAAACGACTGGTATGGCGCAGCTGGGGAAAACTCCAGGTGCGTATCAGGGGACCTCTTCCGGGTCTGCGTGAGAACTTGAGACTCTGATTGGGAGTGGGACAGAGATGTGATCCTCCAGCCGCGAAGCGGCGCCAATCGGCATAGGGGGAGTGGTCACCCACTCTCCCCTGCCACACCCTCCCTCGAAAAAACCTACAGGGTCGTCTCTGAAGCCGTGATTGGCGTTAGCTGCACCGAATATCCGAGCTTCTTCAGCTGGGCGACGAGCCTTTGCTTTCGGCGCCTGAGGGTGAGAGCACTCACGGCCGGCCCGCGCTCGACGTAGCGGACGCCTTCGTGCAAAACCTTCCAGATCAATCCGCAAAGGCGATGAGCAACTGCCCAAACCGCCTTCGCATACCCGAGACGAACGGATAAACGTTTAAACACGATTTGCAGATAACAGTCTCGCTTCCGCACGGCTGCGTGAGCGAGTTGGTTCAGCAGACGACGCATTGTGCGGTTGCCCTTCGCTGATCGGTTGCTATTGGACTCGCCATTGCTCTCCTCCCGTCCAGGACACACTCCCACCCAAGACGCCAGTTGTCCCGCCGAGGGATACGCTTCTGCACGCGGGCCGATCTCAGCGATAATTTGTTGTGCCGAATCCACCCCCAACCCGGGCAGCTCCGAAAGGCGGACGATGGCGGCTTCGTGTGCTTTCAGCGCATCCGCGATCATCCTCTCGAGCTCAGCCATTTGGGCTTCGATCACATCCAAACGCTGTAAATACAGCGTCAACAGAGCTTGGTGCGCTGGCTGAGGCTGGCCGCTGAGGGCGTCCTTCAACTGTGCATCGGTAGCATGCAAGCGCTTATCCCCCAATGCTCCCAGCTGGGCGGGGTCTGTTTCACCGGCTGCGATAGCGCGCAGAATGCGTTGCCCGCTCGCTCCGAGCAAATCACTTACGACACTGGATAATTTGATCTGACACTCTTCCAGCAGACTTTCCAGTTGGCTTTGGAGTCGCACCCGATCGCGCCTCAGTTGATATTTCGTGCGGGTCAACGTGCGCCAACACCGTTGCTCCGCGTCGGGAACGTAACTCAACCTTAAATCATCGCTGAGCAAGCGGCTGACGCAGCGTTTCGCATCTCGAAAGTCCGTTTTGCGTCCACGAGGACCTCGGTTCGACCGGGCTTGGGCCAACCAGAGCTGAAATTGTCCCTCCAACGCCAGCCACACCGGTTTCCAATATTGCGCCGTGGATTCCATCACAACTTCTTGCACGGTATGCGCCCGCAACCATGCCGATAGATTCTGCAGTTCACTGACTGTCGTACCGAACCGCCGGCACTCGAACCGTAATTCTCTTTCGCTGACGTTGGCCACGACAACTGCCAACATTGTCTTGTGAACATCGATGCCCGCCACGTAATAGGTTGCGTCCATCTTTCCACCTCCTCGGCATGGAAGCGGAGAACGCACGCAACAGTTCTAACGCACCCTCACGTGCTGCGACTGCGGAATCCAGCCAGCGCACACTTATCGGCTCAATCATGCGTTCCGGATCAAACACCACCACGGCCTCAACTCATCCAGTGTGACAACGACCTCTTACCGCTCCAAGCCTGGCCGTCATCATACCGTTGCTCGAGTCCATTTTCATTGCTATTGGTGGGCCGTTAACGGCCCATAGAAACACCACCGTACATGCGGGTCCGCATACGGCGGTTCGGCGGGTTCAGCTAGGACCGGACGACCAGAGGCGGAAGCCCGAGCGTGGCAAAGTAGGCGTTGGGTAAGGCAATGGCCAGGGCGGGCGAGTTCGCGAGCCGCCAGGGGCCGTGAGGACTCCCGACGGTTTTCGCCGCTAGGTCCTTACTGACGCCCCGTTTGCGAAGCTCGCGGAACCGGGTCCGTCCGCGCTTCCATTGCTTCCACACCACCGATCGCAGTCGGCGGCGTATCCCCGCTTCGAGGCTTTGCAACACCGAGGGCGTTTGACAGTTCCCGAAGTATCCGAGCCAGCCTCGCAGATAAGTCGCGATCTCCTTGACCATCCGCCGCAGGCTGATGCCGCGGGTTCTCCGGGTCTGTTCCCGAATCCGAAAACCGTGGCTGTGTTCGGAGAACGTCGGATCCCAGCGCTTCTGCAGAACCTGCAACACTGCTTGCGGAACAAAGCGGTCCAGCACACAAGGAATGCCTTAACTTGCGCACTCCCTGACCGTCCGGCTTCCGGATTTCCACCCGCTTGACCGGCCGCGGTTGATAGGTTCCGTTTCGTAGCGGTTCCCCGATTTCTAGCCCGTGCTGCTTCAGGTACTCCGGAATTTCGTCGACGGTCATCCCGTCCACTCCCGGGCTCCCTTTATTGGCCTTGACTCGTTGTAACGCCCGCTTGCAGTTTTCCAGCTCGCAGACTTCCTCCATCAGTCGTTCGGCTCCAGCCAGGCTTTCGGACTGACGCTTCGCCACGGGCGTTTCGGTCCCTTCCTCGGTGGTTTTCGGAGTATCACTCCTACTTTCCACCTCAAAGGCCCAGCACTCCTTGTTCGGGTCGGTTTTCCTGCCGCCGTCCGCTCATGAGTCGCGCCGCTTACTTGCCCTTTCCTTTATTCCCCCTGCGGGGAACCCTTCGGGCCTTCGATCACAGTTCCCGGCTTGGCCTATCTGTTTCTCCGCCTTTCGGCTTTGGAGAGCCTTGCCGACTGCATGACCTACTTTGCCCTTTGCTGACTTCTGCGACACGGTCAGGATGAATCGCTTCACCCTCAGTCCCGATTCCGTGACATGCCGCAGATCTCCCGAGGTAAGTTCGACCGCCTTCGATGCACAACTGCCGGATTTACCACCAGTGCGCTCAATGGATATGCTTCGTCGTCACTTGCCTCTTCGCCCTCCACCGTAGGCCTCATATCCGGTTCTTGTTCATCGGCTCGCATCTTTGCTCCGCGCTTCTTTCGGCCCCGCCTCGCGGCGAGTGTTATTTCACCCTTGCGCTTCGCTGTGACTTCACCTCCATCTGGTTGTCAAAGGGAGTCTCACCCTCGAGCTGTCGAAACATGCTCGGCACACAAGAAAAAGGCCGGGAGCCAAGCTCCCGGCCCGAAAGGCTTGTGCCCGATCGTTAGAAGTTGAGTCGAATACCAAACTCCATTGTGCGTGGAGTGTTGCCCTGTCCCGGCAGCGTGCCGAAACCGCTCGTGCCGCCGCTGGTGTCGAGATAGTCGCCTGGGCCGGGATCATAGAACACGACGTGGTTCAGAACATTCACGAATACAAACTGGGCTTCTGCATTCACCTGTTCCGTAATCTTGATGTTTTTTCTCACGCCGAGGTCCATATTCCAGTAGGGCAGGCCGCGAAGAGTGCCCCAGCCACCGTTGTGGGTGTCCAAACCCAGGATAGGCTGTCGGAACATGTTATATGCCGCTACCGGGTCCTTGAACAAATTGGGTAACTGACCAGGTGTTTTGTTGACTCCAGTGCTGATATGCCCAACGGGAATTGCGTTTTCAGAGTTCCCGTTACCGAAGAAGTTGCTGGAGTCGGCTTCGCCGTAGGCCTGGCCGCCACCGTTAATTGTACCCAAGGTGATTGGCGCGCCACTGCCGGCCGTGAAAATCGGTGAGAACGTCCAACCGCCCAGGATTCGACCAAGCGGACCTTGTTGTCCCTTATAGAACGGAGCTTGGTAAATAAAGAATAGGTTGTAAACGAACTTACGATCAAACCCTGTTGGACCGTAGCCGGTACGCAGGTTAAAGGGGTCTGGAGCGGTGGCTTCGCTCGTTGCCTGAACCACAGCACCCGTACTGAGCGTCTTCGACCATGTAAAGTTGGACTGCGTGGTCAATCCGTGCCAATCTGCCATTTTGAACGACACAAAGCCGCCTTGGTAGTTTCCGTAACCGATGCTGGCGTTGACGCCCACGCCGCTGGTGAGTTGCCCGTTACTGCCATTGGGCCCTGCGAGTGGCGTGTTCATCATGGTGCGCGGGAAGATGAACGCACCATTGTCCAGATCGCTCCACAGGCTCCATACGTTAGCCAAGGGTGCAAAAGTGCCGTCATTGTTCACGTCAGTAACCAGGTTCCCCGCCTCGTTAGCGATAACAGCCGCAGTACAGCTGCCATGACCAGAGCAATAGGCTGAACTCGGCCCGCCCAATGCTGCCTCGAAGAAGGGTTGCGGGGTAACGTTAGCTGGATTGGCAGCGCATAGAGTACCAGCGAGATTTGCGAGGCCTCCACAGTACTGGATCATCATGTTTGCATACGCTTGATCAAAGCGCTGGCCTCCTACTCTCATCATGTAAGGAACAGCATTGATGTTGATCGGCTGGTATTCGTGATGAATAAAGCGGCCGATGTAGCCCAATTCCATCGTGACTTTGCTCGACAACTGACGCTGAATCGTGAAGTCGATTGAGTCCACCACATTGGGCCGGAAACGGGGATCCAGCGCCTCACCTGCGCCGGCAGCAATGCCGTTGACACCCGGATATAGGGGTTGGGGCAGGGTCGCCGTGGCGGGAGGCAGCGGAGCCGTCGGACCATCAACACCAACGCGGAAGGCATTGGTAGGCGTGGCTTTAGTTGAACCAAGGCAAGTCGTGCGGTCCATAAGCGGATCAATGCACTGCACGGGCTGGATCAGGCCTGTGCCCAGCAATGGCACCAGCACCAGATCAACGCCGTTGAGACGCCCATATATGCGGCCGTAGCCGGCGCGAACGACCGTGCTGTCACGACCGAACATTTTGCTGAACGCGGAATTGCTGTCGAAATGCGGGTTCCATGCCGCCGCGATACGCGGACTGAAGGAACCATAAAACGGGTTGTAAGGATACTTGCGCCCATTCTCGGAATTGCCAACGAGAGTGAATCCAACGAGAGGGTTGTACACCTCGCCCTGCAAGGCAGCCTGTTCGCGTGAGTGCAAGTATGTCTGCGTATCCACCAATTGATTGGCGGAATCAACCAGTTCGATCTGCTTCCCATTCCTCTCCACTGGAGGCATTTCCAGGGTCCATCCCAGACCGTAGGTCAGCGTGAACGTCGGCTTCATGTGCCAGGTATCGCTGAAGTATACGTTGTAGAAAGGAATAGTGCTCTGGTCAAACGCGGGTGTCAACGGGGGATTGAGTGCTAGGTTCGGGCCGGAGCGCGTGTATGCCTGCTGGGCTATGGATACTATACCCAGCGCAGCTGTGTAGTCACGCCCGCAGCTGGTTCCGCACCCGGTATATCCCGACATGTCGATTCCGGCGCTGGACGCCCGGGAGAGTTGATAGACAGGCTGGTAGTTGATTCCGCCCCCGTTGTCGGTGCGCTGGTGCCAGTTGAAGTTGTGCTGATAGGTGCCGCCGAACTGGAAGAGGTGGTTGCCTTTCAGCGTACTCACGTCGTCGCGAAACATGTGGTCCTGACCATCCCAAAACCGCGTACGCGTCTGCTGCGTGTTCACGTTGTAGGGAGCCAGTACCTGGTTACGCGACTCGCCCAGCGGTTCCAGCGCTCCGTCGATCTGTCCGGGGAACTGGATGGTGTCTCCCGCTCTGCTCCAGGCCCACCAATTGCGCAAGAAGTTATAGTGAAACTCGTTAGTTGTGTTGGAGCTGATATTTGTGGTCAACCCTACTGCATAGAACCAAGGTACCTGTGGAGCAGTTGACTTGGAGGTCGGAACACCCAGCTTGTCGCCCGGCAACAAGCCACCAATATCCACTTGGTCATGGGTGGCGATCTTGTCCTTGAAGTAGCGGTAGCTGGCCATGAAGTGCCATTTGTCGCCAAAATCATGATCCAACCGAACAACTTCGAAGTTGCTGGTCGTCGGGATCGCTAGGTTAGCCTTGAAACCTTGTATGTTGAGACCATCGCAACGCGTCTGACCGCAATCGGAGCCAAGTTCATTAGGCATGGGCATGTACTTGGTCCACATCTGCTGCACCAGTGGGTTTATTCCTACGCGCCGGGGATCGCAAACGCCTTGCGGGAAGTTACTGCAACCGGCGTCACCTGCATAGGTAATTCCCGTGGTTGGGTCAGTCGTCGGGGTGGGGTTTAGGTTATAGGTAGTGCCGCCAAAAGTCAGCAAGCCTACTCGCATGGCAGCTGACGGAACTATCCTTTCCCATGTTTGCGAATTTGGCCAGCGATAGCCCTCGTAGTTGAAGAAGAAATAGGTTCTTCCGCCCAACATTTTCGGCAACATCGGTCCACCGACGCGAAAGCCAAAGCGGCTGCGGTGCCAGTTTGGCACCGGTGTGCCCGTGAGGTTATTGTCCCAAGTGTTGGCTGAGAATTTATTGTCTAAATAGTAATCATAAATGCTGCCGTGAAATGCGTTCGTGCCGCGCCGGGTAGCCACCTGCACCTGTGCTCCTGACGAACTGTTGAAGTCGGCGGTCTGGTTGGCGCTGTTGACCTTGAATTCCTCAACGCTATCCGACGGGGTAGGCAGCACGCCAGTTGGCCCGGCAGCCACGGCATTACTCTGGTTGGAAACGCCGCCGGTCGGGTCCCCGGCGAACGTGGCCGTGTAAATGCTCATGCTGCCATCCATGTCGTTGGTGTTGTTGCCCCCATCGAGTTGGAAGCTACTCTGATCCACCACGGCTCCGGCTACGCTACCGTCAGGACTGACTCCTGGTTGTAGCTCGACAAAGGTAGCGATGTCACGGTTCAGGCTAGGGAGAGAGTCCAGCGCGACACCCGTGATCGTGTTGCCCACTGTGGCGTTCATGGTTTGCAGTTCGGTGCCAGCGGCCTTTACTTCCACTTCGACCGTAGTGCCGCCCACCTGCAGGGTGCTGTTCAAGGTTGTGGGAGTTCCGACTTTAACCGCCACATCGGGCGCCTTCATGGTGGCAAATCCCTGCTTAGTGATGGTCACATCGTAGGTCCCAGGTGGCACGTTCACAAAAATGTAGCGTCCGGCATCGTTGGTTGTAGCCGTACGCGCGGAGTTGGTTGCTTTGTCCAGAAGGGTAACCGTAGCGCCGTTAACCACCGCCCCCGAAGGGTCGGCAACGGTCCCCACCACGGTACCGGATGAGCTTGCTTGTGCCCACAGGGACAAACTACTGCCCACGCAAAGCACAATAAGGAGAAACAGAGTCAGCTTCATGCTACGCATGTAATTGGTTCCTCCACAGAAATTTCAACACTCGAAATCGATGAACGCAGATATGCCAAGATATATATGAGGAAGTCGATTGCCAGCTAACGACGCGAAGTATCCCTGCCCCAACACGCAGCTCATACAGGTCCGCACTATTCCCCGGGGGAACCAGCTGGGGACATCAGCCCGCGCGATAAATTCTATGCGGCGCAACATTTTGCGGTCGCGATGTCTATCTGTCAAGTGAAATGAAAGGGTCAGACCGCCTCCCGGCTGCCTTACCCCACTTGAACGAACAGCACAATCCGCACCTAGACATCGTTAAAGCAAGCTGTCGGCCAAAGCTCCAGCGATGTACATTCAATGATTTATGAACGCAGCCAAGCGTGACGTGTGCTTTTGTCTATGAATAACAGTAGGTGAGACTACAGTCGGCTTCCACAATCTGGAGATTTCAGCGGCTGTCTTTGACGGGGGTAGGGAGGATTGTGACCAGGTGGTTCTGTTTAAGCGGACCGGACCAGAGCTGGCTCCGCTATCCTTCGCCAACAAACTCGCAAGCGCGGTCGAGATAAACGTCCCAGATGCAAGGCTGGGCGGGCAGGCTTTCGAGGCCAATTTCTCCTTCGTGGTGGGTTCCGGGTCTCCCGGCCCACACCACCACGAATTCCGCCTTCATGCGGTTGTACTGAACGTCCACGACCTCGCCTGGCCTCAGTGGGCAGCGCACCCCTTCGAGCAGGGCACCATTCTCGCTGATGTTCATGGCTGTAACCAACTGCATGAAAGGAAGGCAATTGGCGTCGACGCCCCAAATCCTGACCGGCAACAGAGCGTTGACTCGAGGCTGGCGTCGGCGGTCCATGTACTGCCGACATGCTACGAAAGCCGGGGCGACGCGGAAAGTCACGCCCGTCATTTAGATAGGTGATGAAAGTAAGGCACGCCGGTCACGAAGTGGCGGTGATGGAAGTAACCTTGCATCTAGCATTTTCAGGCCCCCTAATCCACGTCCGGGAGCGAACACGAGCCTCGACCGCGGGGATCGCCGCAGCTGCTGCAAGGGCCCGCCTCCGGCGCGGAAGAACTGGTGCCCTTCGCGGCGACCGCAAAGACCGAAAGCTGCGGATCCAGCTTCTTGCTATGACACTTGGGGCACTCGGCCTTATCTTGGCCGTACACCAGAGCCTCGAATTCGTGATTGCAGTCTTTACAGACGTATTCAAAAATGGGCATGGACCTCTCCCTGATCTCCGCGACGTGCCGCTCTCCATTATTTAAAATCAATTCATGGACGCGGCGCAAATAAAAGACGCGTTTCGCTCTCGACGGCTACTCCGCGGCGGGCACCGCCAGACCCTGGCCAGCTTCTTCTTGTTACGCCGGCTTCACGTCGCTCCTTCTGAGGAACGGCTCATCGAAGTCGAGCCCGGCGTGAAGATCCTTTGCCATTGCCATTGGCAGCCCCATCGTTCGCAGGCCTTGACGGCTATCGTCGTTCACGGTTTGGAAGGTTCCAGCGATTCCGGCTATGCCGTCGGCGTCGCGGCGAAGGGCTTGGCTGCAGGAATGAATGTCGTGCGCATGAATCAGCGCAACTGTGGCGGGACGGGTCGGCTCGCGCCCACGCTCTATCATTCCGGACGGTCGCACGACGTTGGCGAAGTGGCGAGGACCCTGGTCGCGCAGGAGAAACTCTCTCGCTTTGCCCTGGTTGGATTTTCTATGGGCGGCAACCTCGTGCTGAAACTCGCAGGCGAATGGGGCAGCGAAGGCCCTCCGCAATTCTCTGCGGTAGCCGCCGTGTGTCCGTCCATAGATCTGGCGGCTTCGGCCGACGCCCTTCATCGGCCGGAAAACCGGTTGTACGAGTACTACTTTCTGTGGAAACTGCGCCGCCGTCTGCGCGAGAAAGCGAAGTTCTTTCCCCGGCACTTCGAAGTCGCGCGCGGGCGGGGCGTCAGGTCTCTGCGCGATTTTGACGACAAGGTCACCGCCTATTACTGCGGATTTGCCGGCGCTGAAGACTACTATCAACGCTCTTCTGCTTCGCGGGTGGTGGATCGAATCGCCTTACCCACGCTGATCCTGCACGCTGCCAACGATCCTTTTATTCGCATCACTCCAGAAACGCGAGCGCGGATCGCGGCCAACCTGCACATCATCTTCCAGGAAACCGACGATGGCGGCCACTGCTCTTTTCTGGCCGAACCCAATGGATATGACGGCCGGTGGGCCGAGCGCCAGGTCGTCAATTTTCTGAGCCGATTCTGAGTGGCTGGCTCCTCATTGCGGCTCGTTTAGGATGGCCGCGTGCAGGTTGATTTTGCTGTCGAGCTGGGAGCCGAAGACGAGGCGCTGGAATTCCCCTGGTCGACTGCCCCCGGTCAGCCGCGCTATTTCGATCTCAAGCGTCACCCCGATCTTCTTGCCAATGTTGAAGAGGCCGCACGTCTGCCGGGGTTGGCGGAATTCCTTCTGGCCGTGAACTCACCATCCAGCGCTTTGGAAACAGCCAAGTGCGATGCCTGGTTTTCCAGCGACATCAATCCGGAGGAAGAAATCTTTGGCGCCGCCGGTAAGTTCGGAGGCTATGTGGATTTCATCTTCGCGGATCCAGCGAAGCGTTATTCCTTTGCCGAGCACGAACAATTTGCCCGTCGAATCACGGAACTATTGAAACGGGTTCCCGAAATCCCGGCTTCGGCAGAGTTCCTCCTGCGCCGCTGCTATTACCACCAGGACAGTTCGGACGAGACTCGCAAAGGCTTCTACATCACTTTCTACCTCTTTGGCTATGGCGACGAAGAGAAGCACGCGCGCCAGCGCTGGGCCATTGCTCTCCAGCTAGTCGAAAACGCCATTCGACAGCTTTCCGCAAGTCACTCTGCCAAATCCTAAAGCGCGCGCACGGGATGCCGCACCCGGGCCCACAGTTCGAGTCCTCGGCCTTTCAAACGCGTCCTCCCTAAGGACAGAAACAACATGGCCACAAAGATCGTCAGCAACCCCAGGGAGGCCGCGCGAATGCTCATCCCTTTCTTGGTAAGAATGGAGAAACGTCCGTAAACAAATTCGATGTGTACCCAATAGACCAGCAGGGAAGTGTGTCCAAGCTGAATTAACGGACTGAATGCCCGGCGCGCGGGGCCCCAGCGGCACCAGGCATAGCTGGCCGACAGAATTCCCACGAGAATGCCCACGCGAATCAGGAAGAAATTAGGACTGGTGTGCCAGAAGTCGTACACGGGATAGATTTGATGTTGACGATCGAGCCAGCGCGCCAGTTCGATGGTGGCGATGCCAATCGCGCCGGTGACTACGAAAGTCAGAAATTCGCCCTTACGTCCCCACTCGCTGAGTAACAGAAATCCCACGGCCAGCCCGACGAAGGCAAAAGCCGTCCATGGAAAGATGGGGAAGAGCCAGGGTTGAGGCTGGCCCAGGTTGTGCACGCCATTGATATATGACTCCAGCGGCCAAGGCAGCCAACGCGGCTGCCATGTAGTCCAGATGAGCGGGGTCACCAAGGAAATTCCCAATCCCACTGAGCCCGCGGTCCCGGCCAGACCGAGTCGCGCATGTCCATCGTGGCATCGCGCCAGAACCGCCCAGCAGACCAATCCCATGAGCATCATCGACAATCCAATGGCGTTGAGAATGTCGACGCGAAACAAGTCAGTCCACGGCGACCAGCCCCAGGCCAGCACATATTCCTGCACCCGCAATAACAAACCCAAGCCGAAGATCTCAGCACCGCGCCGAATCGTCGTAGTGGCGATCTGATGAACCGGCATGCCGCACTTATGAAGTTTGTCCGTCACCAACGCAAAAGAGATGCCAGCCAAAAAGAGAAAGAGCGGAGCGGGAAGGGTTCCGCCCAACTGCGACCACATAAAGAAAGTTGACTTGCGCGCATCGCCGCCGAGCCACGAGTCATAGCAGTGCGTCTGGAACATCAGGACGCAGGCCAAGCCCCGCATCCAATCGATGTAAGCCAGCCGCGACGTTTGCGCAGTCATCATTCTGGATTTTGCTGGCTATTACTTCAGAAACTCCGGTCCCATGCAAGTTCGTTTTGGTTGCCGAGCAGAAGGATTCCCCGCATGGAACGCCGATGATCGGAAAATTCGTGGAGGGCTTTTGGTGGGATTCGGGCTACTCAGTTCGGCGCAGCAAAGAAGGTTTCTTTGCGGAGGAGTGCTTCGACGCCACGGGCGAGCAGTTCAACTCCCTCCTTCGGAACGGCCCCGCGCAACCCAGCGCGCTTGGCAATCTCGGCGAGTTGCCGCGAGAGGTACATGGTGCACATAAGGATGGGTGTGCCGGGAACCGCTTTCTCGATCTCCCGAGCGGCATCCAAGCCGTTCATTCCCGGCATCAGGAAGTCAAGGATAATCAGGTCAGGATGGAGTTGCTGAGCCTTGAAAATGGCATCTCGGCCATCCGCCGCCTCGCCGCAGATTTCCCAGTCAGGATTCTGCTCGAGCAGATTACGGAGTACCTGCCGCATGTGAGGGTTGTCGTCGGCGATAAGGATGCGGGCAGCCATAGGAAGCACATCCCTTGCAAAATCAGTGAATTAACTCCAACTGGCAAGCGTTCCCTTCACTGACTCTCCGATGCTAGCACCACCTACCCGATAGTACATCCGAGTGTTTTAGGGGTTTCAAGCAGAAGAAAACGGTAGTGCGGGGCGGAAAACCGGGTAGGTTTGTAGCTGGCCGGGCTCGATCCGGCTCACCTCAGCTCTGACCCCCGGCGGGGGGTGGGCTCAGCTTTCGGAGAAGAACTAAGTGGTTTGTTCTGTGCTAGATTGAAAACGGCGGGCGCATAGCTCAAAACGGATAGAGCATCGGATTCTGCTGAAGCCCGGGACACCCGCAACTGACCGCTAACTAGTTTTCTGCTAGGCCGGCAGGATGCGGACTCGCAATCTCGGATTGGGAGTGGAGTAAAATGGCTTGCACGCTTTACACTAGAGCGTCACCGTCATTGTGAGTGCGCCTGTAGCTCAGGTGGATAGAGCATCTGCCTTCTAAGCAGAGGGTCGCCCGTTCGAGTCGGGCCAGGCGCGCCAGTGCATTGGGGTCGATATCACGCTGGGCATCGAGCTATACGCTCATCCGCAGGAAGTCTGTCGCCAATTTAATGTTCTTCCTCTGCTGATTCCCTGGCTCTACGAACCGCAGCGTTACACCTCGAGATCCGAAAATGCCGAGATCCGCGAATCTTCAGCTCTGATCCGGCTTCCCAGGCTTCGGTCTCTTGTGTTCACAACTGGGTGCGTTGATACACGAGTCCGGCAGCACTAGCCTCTCGACTGGATGACCGCCGATGATGTGGGAATCGATAATCTCATCGACATCGGCGGCGGTGACCCGGCCGTACCACACGCCTTCCGGATAGACGACCAGATTGGGACCGTGCTCACATTGGTCCAGGCAGCCCGACTTGTTAGCCCGCACTTGGTGTTTCAAACCGCGTTCCGCGAGTCTCTGTTTGAAGATCCACTGCAGTTCGGCTTTGCCCTCAGGATCACAGCACCCGCGCGGATGTCCCGTCGGCCGCTGGTTGCAGCACACAAAGATATGCTTCTCGAACTTCGGCATGTAGACAATGTACCGGATTTGGGTCAGCGCCGCTGTACAGGCGAGATGCCTTCGACTCGCGTTCGCTGCGCTCCTCTTCGCTCAGGGCAGGCTCTTCCCCGGCTGACGCCGGTTCAGGACGACGACATCTTTGGCCGTGAACTTTCGGAAGCAATCCGATTACGCCGCTTTTCGAATCCTCTCCACGAAAATGCGCTGCGGGTGGAACTCGGTGAGGTTCGTCAGCACCGTCATCGCGCCGCTTTGGACCAGGAAGAATCCTTTTTCCCGCTCATCCTCAAAGTCCATGAACTCCGGCATGCCCGCGGTGACCGCGGCAAGCCCCAAGTCAAGCTTGGCGTGGGTTGGCAGGCTGAGAGCTGGTTTCACGCCGCCGGGATAATCCGTCAGCAGGTTCAACGCCAGTTCGGCGCCGCCGCAGATGAAGGCGCTCATAGCCGCTCGCTGGTTGCGTCGCCAGAAGAGTGCTCCGCTAATGAAGAAAGCTGCAACTCCGATGTAATCCGCTATGGCATGGCCTTTGGGCGAGATGTTTTTGGACATTCGGCGGCTTAGGGCGCCGGCTACGCTGTTCACAACTGGCATGGTCTTCTCCTGAGAGCCGTTGATCGGCGAGATTGGGGCCTGTTTGTCGAAGGCGCAGAATTTACTGGCACGTGAAGATGCCCGCGAAACCGTATCCCATCAAGAGGCCAAAAACGGCAGCCGCCCCCGAGAGTACCGGAACCCGGGGACGCAGATTCCGCTTCCCATCAAGCTTTTCCCCTAGCTGTGACATCAATTCAGTGAGTGAACTGTGAATTTGTCTGCGTTGATCTGCGGCGCGTAATTCCGGTGTGTAAGCCGGTTGGGTGCTCATACGTGACTCCTTGCTTCCTGTTGCAGCCAAATTTTGTCTTCCTTCAGGACCTGGATGGTTTTTCTAGGCGCTAAACCGCGCAATGGTCGCTGAGCCGCCAGACCCAGCATGCCACCCACAATGGCCCAGAACAGCCCGACAATCAGGAACCCGAAAAACCAGGCGTAAGCGCTTCCCCAGAATGCCACAGCGACCAGTCCAACCAGGGCGAGGTTGAGCAACAGCCACGCGGTTGCCAATACGAACAGGGCCGCTCCGCCCAAAATCGCTGCGCTCTTCGAGTTCTTCAGAGATTCTCCGAGTTCCGAGACCAGCATTTGTACGCGGGTCTGCAGGAATTCCTTTAGTTCGTCCTTGATCTCAGACAGGACGTCAGCCAGGGTGCGGCCGTTTCTCTCGCCATGTCTTGTTTCGTTAATCACGTGCGCACCTCCAGATTCGCAACAGCATGCCTGCGACAAAACCCACCCCTGCGGCGACGGCGATAATGTGTAGAGGGTATTGATCGGCCAGGTGGCGGGCCTGGTGGCGTGCGTTCTCGACAATTTTTGCAAGTTTTTCCCGGGCGTCTTCGTAAGCCCGAGCTGAACTGTCCCGAACTTCGTCCAGCGTCTCGGAAGTACGCTCCCTAAACTTGGTCACCTTATCCTGGGCTGCCGGTTTCGACTCATCCGCCACTCCGGCGCCTTGACGTGACGCTTCCCGCGCTGTGTTTACAGCTTCTCCCAATGCGGTTCCGATTGCCTCGGCCGCCTGGTTGAGTCGCGGGTTAAACCTTCTGTTATGAGCTGGTCCTTCGATCCGACGCACCTCGCGTTGCCAGGACGAGAATTCGGGTTCTCGTTCTCTATCAGCTTCCTGGTGCCTGAGGGGCTCGGGAATCGGGTCTGAGGCCATGCGCTCGCCTCCTTAGTGCCTAAGTGCCTAAATTTTGAAGTCCATTCTTGGATGTTTGGAACGATGGTGAGTTTGTAGAAGAATCAGGAAGTGAAAGCCAAAGGGAGTGTCTTCGATTGACTAAGCTGAAGCCAGATCCTGAATCGCCAGAATCACCTTCTAGTCTTTCAATGGTACCAGCGGCTTGCTGCCTCGGCAGTAGGTAGCCACCTTGCGAAGTCCGCCATCGCCCATGTTGACGGTAATGACCGGACCCGAGCAGAACACTGCATGCCCGCTTTCAGCGAGGTACCACCGCCCTTTCTGTTGGCTTTGAGCCACCACAGGGTCGGCGGGTTTCTTGGGAGACGGGGTAATCCGGAAGCCGGGGATGGAAAACAGAAGAAGTCCTACCACCAGGGTCTTCATTCGTTTCTCGCAGGGTCAATCAAATTGAAACCACAATCCGACGCGCGTCTGTAATATCCGAAGCTGGCTTGGGAGGATGCTGGGGAGCAGCCTTCCGGGCTTTGTTGGTGTTCGCATTCTCTTTTGCCTGGGGCAGGGCTGGAACCTGTTGCGACGGGGTTTGCGCCTGGGTCTTGGCGCCTGCCTTGGCTTGGGCCTGAGCCTCGGCGTTCTGCTGCTGGAAGGCCTTTCCCTTGAGTGCTGTCAATTCGCTGCTGTCCATAAACAACTGTTTGATCAGCCAGCGTTGCGAGTTGATCGTGTCCCCCTGCTCGATAATCAGCATGGTCATCAGGCTGTAGGAGATCACAAACAGTACGGTGAGCGCCGGGAGCAATGAAATTTTCTTCTTAGGCTCGGTCAACGTTTCATTCAGTGTCTCTGGCGACAGCACGCAGCACCCCGATCTGGGCCCCAAAAAGCAGCAGGCAAATCTTCAGATTGCAGCTAATGCACCATCAGTTGTCTCAAACCTAAGTGGCTGAATCAAAATTAGTTACATGCAAATTGCCGGCCGGACGGGCCCCCTCCGACTGCAACTCGCTGCACATAAGCGGTAACCAGCATTCGTTACGGATGTGATTTATGATGCCCTACCCTGTTCCAGTGGACCTCTCCAAAAGCCTTGTCCAACAAGGATTTTCCCGATATGGCTCCGTCGCCAGTCTGGCTGATCTACCTTCCCCCCAGCACCAGCTTGGCGATGGTTTGCAGCTGCATATTCGACGTCCCTTCGTAAATCTTCCCGATCTTTGAGTCACGCCAGTATTTCTCGACAGGATAATCCTTGGTGAACCCGTAGCCGCCGTAGATCTCGATAGCCAGAGAAGTCACGCGCTCCGCCACCTGGGAACAGAACAGCTTGGTCATGGCGGCTTCCTTGACGAAGTTCATGCCCGCATCTTTCATGCGCGCAGCGTTGTACACCATGAGGCGTGCCGCTTCAATTTCCGTCGCCATCTGAGCCACCTGAAACTGGATACCCTGGAAATCGGCGATAGGTTTTCCGAACTGTTTGCGTTCCTGAGCGTACTTGCAGGAGTAATCCCACGCTCCCCGCGCGACGCCCACCATCTGCGCGCCAATTCCGATTCGACCTTCGTTCAGCGTCTCGATCGCGATCTTGTACCCCTTGCCAGCTTCGCCCAGAACGTTTGCTTTGGGCACGCGACAGTCTTCCAGAATCAGTTCGCAGGTTGACGAGGCGCGAATTCCCAGCTTGTCTTCTTTCTTGCCGACGGTGAATCCGGGAATTTTTTTTTCGATGATGAAAGCGGTAATTCCCTTGTAGCCGGCCGCCGGATCGATCGTGGCAAACAGGACGAAGACCCCCGCTTCCTTACCGTTGGTGATCCAAAGCTTGCGCCCGTTCAGCACGTAGTCGCTACCCTTGAGTTCCGCCCGGGTTTGCAGTGCGAATGCATCCGACCCGGAGCCCGCTTCGCTGAGGGCGTAAGCGCCAACGGTGTCGGCCGTCAGCTTGGGCAAATAACGCTTCTTCTGCTCTTCACTGGACCAGCGCAGCAGAGCGTTGTTGACCAGCGTATTTTGAACGTCAACCACGACCCCGGCCGAGGCGTCCACCCGGGAAAGTTCTTCGACAGCCAGAATGGCCTCAAAGAAGGAGCCAGCTCCGCCGCCATACTGCTCAGGAACCTCGATTCCCATCAGGCCGAGCTGGAAGAACTGCTGGACCAGACCCTGGTCAAAGACGCCCTTCTCATCCATTTCTTTGGACAGGGGACGCACCTTCTCGTCGGCAAACTGCCGGATGTTGTCGCGGAATAGGATTTCGTCGTCGGTCAGTGCATTAAGTGGAGTGGGATGTTCTGCAGTCAAAGTTGCTTCGGGCATATATGAGTACCCTTCAGCGAAGAAATGAGGAACCAGGAATTCTAGCACTTGCTCTGCAACGCCCGTTGCGCCAAAAAATGTCGTCATCATCGTTGAGCGGACGCTTGTCTGCCAAGTATCTCGCGCGGAGCGCATGGAAAAATGCCGTCATTTGGAGGGGCGCTCAGGTCCCGAAGGATCTGGGGTGCAGCACCGAATTGTAGAGGGAAACTAATCTCGACGGAGGCGGACTAGCTTCAACGGATCGGCCTCGAGAATGCGCTGGATCTGATTGCGCGCGTGGATGGCCCAAGGGCCCGTGGAGTCCAGCTTTACATAGGCCTGCCAGTGTTTCAGCGCCTTGCGTGGCTCGCGCGTCTTCTCGTAGGCGAGGGCGAGGTTGTAATGCGCATCAGCGTACGTGGGGGCCAGTTGCAGGGCTGTCGCATAGGCCTGGATGGCGTCGTTCACCCGGCCAGTTTCGTCCAGAACATTGCCCAGGTCGAAGTAGGCCAGCGCGTAACGCGCGTCGATTTCGATGGCGGCACGATAGTGCTTTTCCGCAGCCTGGTACTCTTGCCGATTGTAGTGAAGGGTTCCGAGGTTGATGTGGGCAGCAGCGTGGCCAGGTTCCATTTCCAGCACCTTTTCGTAGACAGCAATCGCTTCCGCCTGCATGCTGGGATCTTCTTCCAGCGCTATTCCGCGGGCGAACAACTCCGCAGCGTTCTTTCCCACCGGCACGGGCTTGGGCGGCGCGGAGACCTTGCTCGATACGACTTTTTCTTTTGCCGAGAAATCCATGAGGAACTGCCCGGCAATGGGCTCCAGTAGTTTACCCTCATGGCGGAAGGCGACGCGATGCCCCGTGGTGTAGGCGCCTGCCTCCAGCAGGGGATTCTCCATGCCGGCTACCTGCTTGAGCATCGCCTGCAGCGACTGGCGGATAACACCTGGACGCACCTTTTGTGCGCACAGGTCACGCACTTTCTTGATTTGCACGAGATCAAAAAACGAGTAGCTGTCGGCGACGGCAACCAGGTCGGCCCGCTCCCATCCCGCCAACTGCCGCGTTGTGATGCGCAGAATTCGCAGCAGGTCCGTTCGACTATATCGATACACGGCTTTTAGGGGTCTCTCGCGAGTATTATCAGCAACTTCGCCGCTCTTTAGCAAGCAGAAACTGCTGTGGAAATAGCAGGAGATAACAGGAAAAAGGAGCGTCTCTACTGCAGCGTCAGCTTCAGTTCGTGCTTGCCGCAGGCAATACCCAGAGCCCTCTCACCGGCCTCGGGAAAAGGTCCAGAGATATTGGCTGTCTGGTCGTAGGAATTGTCAGAGGATTGAACCCGCACGCGCACGTTGTGGTTCCCCGCCTCCACGAGGAAGGATTCTGACTCGAAGCCTCGGACTCCTTTGAACACAACTAATCGCTTCTTCACCGTTCCCCCCAGGGTGTGTGTGTAAGTGAGCTTGTCATCGATCCACATCAGAATCCGGGCTTCAGGAAAATGATGTTCCACCCGCATGTGCAGAGTCGAAAGCGCGGCTTGTGCGGAGGGTCTTGCCGGAGTAGATGCTTGCTCACTTCCACTTTCCGAGCCCGCAATCTTCGTAGCCGGCTTGCCAACGGAAAGAACTTTGCTCTTGCGGCCCGCCGTCTTCTTGTTCCCGATTGGCGTCGCTACCGCTTTCGTAGGTGCCGGTGTTGCCGTCGAATCAGCCAGGTCCTGCTTCGGCAACTCAGCGGTGCTTGCGCTTGGGGCAGCCGCGGTCGGAACCGGTACCGCAGGTTCTCGATTCGGCGCGGGTGCTGCCAAGGAGGGAGGCCCAACTGGCTCGTTCTTGAGAATCCTGAATATTTCGATTGAGGCAGGCAGGCGGAACATGGCAGAGGCAATTCCCAGGACGCCGATGGCCATCACTGCAATTGCGGCGTATTGCCAGAGTGGCCAGCCGTAGCTGGGCTGAGGGATTTTCGACCCCCCCCGAGCTCTGGGCGGCAGCGGCAAAGAGAATTTCACGGTGCTCAAGCCACAAGTGTCCAACGAACTTTGCTTAATATCGGCTTTGGGCGGCAATGCACCCATCGTGCTGCGCGGCAGAAATCCGTTACGGACGTCCTCTAGGTCCAGCGCCATCTCCATCCCGGTTTGATAACGCTGGCTGACGTCTTTGGCCAGAGCGCGCGAGATGATGTAATCAATGTCTGGTGACAGTTCCGAGTCGAGCGCAGAGACTGGCACCGGTTCCCGGTTGACCACCTTGAAGGAAACCGTCAGCGCGCTATTACCCTGGAACGGGCGATAGCCGGTCAGCATCGTATACAGAACGCAGCCCAGCGAGAACAGATCTGACCGTCCGTCGACGGGATCACCATGCAATTGCTCTGGCGACATGTAGGCGGGAGTACCTATTACCTGCGTTTGGGTGGTCGCGCTCGAGATGTTCAGTTTCGCAATTCCGAAATCGGCTATCTTGGGATGGCCATCCCGGGTAATGATGATGTTGGCGGGCTTGATATCGCGATGAACGATTCTGTGGGCATGGGCGTAGTCCATGCTTTCGGCTAGTTCCTGCGCGAGTGCCAGGGACTCTTCTACCGGAATTTTTTGGCCCTCCTTAGAGAGCAAATCTTCCAGCGACCTGCCTTCGACATACTCCATCACGATGTACGGCGTCATGCTGTCCAGTTCTTCGCCGACATCGAAGATGGTGACGATGCAAGGATGAGAGAGCTGTCCCGCGGCCTGAGCCTCCATAAAAAATCGCTCCCGGTACTCCCCTTCTTGCTCAGAATTCTGGCCCACAATGGCAATGGTTTTAATGGCAACCAGGCGGTTGATTTTAGGGTCACGGGCTTTGTAGACCACACCCATGGCTCCACGACCAACCTCTGCCAGAATCTCGTAGCGACCGAAAGTGGAGTCCTTCGCCGTGGTCATGGGAGCGCCGTCAAACACACCTAGACCGCGCGCCTCATCTTACCGCGCCAGACGGGCGTTTTCGCCTCTTAGGGGCGGTCCGGCGATGACTTCGGTAACCCTTGGCGTTGTGCCCTTGCAACTCGCTGACAACGCTACAGCAAACGCGGTATGGACGTTAGCATCACGCGAACTGCAGACTCTCATTGGGATGTAACGGTTTGTCCCGGGCCGCTCTGCTGGATGGAGATCTTGCGTCATCCGTTGACCATGTCACAGAAATACCGAAAGCGGTCGCTGCAAAAGGATCGACAGAAGAAGAGGAAGTGCTGCATGCCTCGATCAAGGCCGGTTCCGTCGCGCAGATTGTGGTCGCAGTCGTCGCCGTACTCGGGCTCATCTACTTTCTCAAGCTTGTACTGATCACGACCCTGACCTCCACTCTACTTGCTTTTCTCCGGAAGCCCTTGGTTGACCAACTGGGCAGACGGAAAGTTCCACGCGCTGCCGGATCCCTCATTGCTGTGCTCTTGATGCTTGCCCTGGTCGCTGGACTGAGTCATTTCTTCTTTAACCGTGCGGTGGATTTCGCCGGTGACGTGCCAAGGTATTCCAGCAAGCTTCGAGCGACGGTCGGTAAGGTCCGCTCTCAAACCTCAAAAATAGAGGAGAGCACGCGTGCGGTAGTCACGCCGCCTCAGAAGGACGAGAAAGTAGTTCCGGTCAGAGTGCGAGCGCAGCCCGGCATATCGCAGTTCCTTTCGGAAAGCGGCAGTACGCTGATAGAGATTCTGCTGGCTATCAGCTTTGTCCCTTTTCTGGCGTTTTTCATGCTTACCTGGAAAGACCACGCTCACCTCTCTACGGTGCACTTGTTTCCGAAGGAGCACCGTCTTTTAGCCCACCGCACCATCGCCAGGATCTCGAACATGATTCGCAGCTTCCTGGTCGGGAATGTTGTCGTTGGTCTGGTTAACGCTACGGTCAGCATCCTGGTTTTTTGGATTCTCGGCATCAAGTACTTCTACTTCATGGGCGTGATCAGCGGCTTCGTAAGCCTGATCCCGTATCTCGGCGTATTCATCGCCCTGCTA
>Ga0209803_1000775_pt1 | contig 21424 bp, 15 predicted proteins | sample GraSoiAngelo_138_FD_185895 | JGI IMG/M metagenome (GOLD analysis project Ga0209803, IMG submission 185895) | Grasslands soil microbial communities from the Angelo Coastal Reserve, California, USA - 14_0929_09_40cm (SPAdes) (version 2) | ecosystem: Environmental > Terrestrial > Soil > Grasslands ...
AGCGTCGAATACTGGCGCAGCGCCGAAAAGATGCCGATGGGCACGGCCAGGACCAGCGTGACGAGGGTTGCCACCCCTATCAGATAGACCGTGTTGGGCAGCCGGTCACCAATCTCCACCAGGACCGGCCGCTTGGAGGCCAGGGAGTATCCCCAGTCACCGTGCAGCAACGCCGCCAGCCAGCGCACGTACTGGACGTGCAGCGGCACATCCAGTCCGAGGTCGTGCTCGAGACGCTGCTGATCCTCGGCCGTCATATCGGGATTGTTCTCATACGCGGCCATGGGACCACCAGGAATGACGTGCAGCAGTAGAAACACCATCACGCTGATGAGCCACAGCAGCGGCACGGCCTGCAGCAGACGCCGGAGCACGTATGCTCCCATCAGACCACCCCTAGCGCAGCGACCAGTCCTCCGCGTTCCAACCCAGGTTGTCCCAGACGTTTCCCACCCAGCCCACCAGCCGGTCGCGATAGGCATGGATGTTGTTCCGTGAATACAGATAGATGTGCGGCCGGTCTTTGACGATCTCATTCACCGCCGTGCAGTAGGCTTTCTTCCGCACAGTGAGGTCAGGGCTGCTGCCCGCCAGCTTGATGGCGTCATCCGCAGTCTTGCTGGCCCAGCGGGCGTAGTTGAACCCGGCGCCGTTGTTGGCAGCGCTGGGCATGCTCCACGAGGCGAAGTAGCCTTCCATCTGCGATTGCGGGTCCACGTCAGGGTTGGTCGTATACATCACGACATCGAAGTGCCCGTGTTTGCGAAACGCACCGCTGGCCCAAGATCCAAACAGCACCGGCGACGGCACATTCTCGATGAAGAACTCCAGCCCGATCTGCTTCATGTAGTCGATGAGCAACTGCTCGACCTGCTCGCGCAGCTTGTTCCCCGTTGTCGTCTGTAGCTTGAGCCGCAGGCGGGTGCCGTCCTTTGCATACTTGGCTCCCTGCGCCACCCGAATGCCATCCGCACCCACCTTCCACCCCGCTTGATCCAGCAGTTGCCGGGCGCGAGCCGGATCGTACTCACTGGGCCGCGTCGCGCACTTCGCCCAACCGATGTGCAGCTCGTTGGTCCCCATGTCGGCGAGCCCGAATAGGAGCTTGTCGATAATTTCCTTCTTGTTGATCCCCAGTTCGATGGCCTCACGGACACGCGGGTCACCCAGGATGGGGTGCGGGTTTTTCTCGACGGCGTCCGGCAGCGGGCCGTCGAGGGCCGGATCCGCGAAATTGACCACCAGGCGCTCCGCGTACGGACTGGGCTCGGAGCTGACGACGACGCCGGAGGCGGTGCGCAACTCGGGCACATCGGCCTCTGTGAGATCCCAGAGAACGTCCACTTCGCCGGTCTTGATCAACTGCTTGCCCACCTCGCGGCTGGGCGTAATCCGCACGATTACCCCATCAAGGCGGGGCCTGCCCGCCTGCCGATAGTATCGGTTCGGAATCAGCGTGATGTGGTCGCCCGAGACCCACTCCAGCATGGTGAACGGACCAGTCCCAACGAGTTTCCGGTTATACGCCCAGCGTGGCATCTCCGCCGGGTCCCCCGTGGCGTGTTTGGGCATGATTGCGGTGAATCGGCTCAAGAATGGTGCATAAAACGTCTTGTACCTGATGACGGCGGTGGCAGGGCTCGGACAGTCGACTCCATCGATTTCCCGGTACCCGGTCGTACTCACGGCCCCACTTTGCGGGTGGACGATCGCCTGCCAGGTGAAGCGCACATCTTCACAGGTGACCGGCTGTCCATCCGACCACTTCAGGCCCGGCTTGAGGTGGTAGGTAATCGTCCTCCCGTCGGCCGAGACCCCGCCGTTTTGCCGGGAGGGCACTTCTGTGGCCAGGCGAGGCGTATACTCGCCTTCAGGGCTCCTGCCTAAGAACCCCTCGACGACGAACACCTCCACTTCGCTGGACGCCGTCTGCGTGGCAATATAGGGATTCAGCGTCTCCGGCTCCTGGTACAGCGCGAACGTGATCACCCCACCGCGCTTGCCCTGCGGGAATGCGGGGGCCGGCCACGTGGCCAGGAGCGCCGCCACCAGTCCTGCGGTCACGAGGCTCCGTCTGACGTCGGTCGTCTTCATCGCCACACCTCCGGTCGTCAATATTGCTCCACCCCTCACCCTACCCTCTCCCCGCGGAGAGGGGTGAGAGGTGCTCACAACCTTAAACGCGGGTCGAGCGCGTCCCGCAACCCGTCGCCGAAAAAGTTGAAGCACAGCACCGTCAGGAAGATCATCGCCCCCGGCCAGAACGCGAGCCATGGCGACGTCCACATGTAGCTTTGCGCGTTTTGGAGCATGTTGCCCCACGACGGGGTCGGGGGCTGAATGCCGACCCCAAAGTACGAGAGCGCCGCCTCAATGAGGATGGCCCCGCCCACGTCGAGCGTGGCAGCCACGATAATCGGCGCCAGGGCGTTGGGCAGCAGATGCCGGAAAATGATGCGCGACTGGCTGGCGCCCAGCGCGCGGGCCGCGTCGGCGAAGTCCTGAGTCCGCAGGCGCAGGATCTCTCCGCGCACCAGGCGAGCCGCCGTCGTCCACCCGAATAATCCGATGATGGCCACGATGGGCGCGATGCCTCCACCGAAATACCGGCCCAACAACAACAGCACCCCAAATATGGGCAGCGTCAGGATGATGTCGGTCAGACGCATCAGGGCATTGTCGACCAGCCCGGTGTAGAACCCCGCCACCACGCCGACCAGCGTGCCCAGCGCGATGGCTGACAGCGCGGCGGCAAACCCCACCAGCAGGGAGACGCGTCCGGCGAAGAGGAGGCGGGTCAGGACGTCGTGCCCCAGGTCGTCGGTCCCCAGCAGATGGCGGGGCGCCAGCGGTTTGCCAAACCGGTTCAACAGGTCGATCTGCTCGAACTTATACGGCGCAATCCACGGAGCAAACACCGCTGTGGCGACCAATAGCGCAATGATCAGCAGGCCGCCCATCGCCAGCCGGTGTCGCCGCAAGCGCCGCCAGGCGATCTGCCAGTAGCCCTCTCCGGCCTGCGTAACCGGTGCGGCTACGGTGAGCGCGGGCACTGTGACCGCGTTGCGGACCATCCTCAGTCCTCCTGTAACTGCCAAGGTGATGGCAGACTGGACAGACTGGGAAGCCCGGGGAGACTAGTCATACTTGATGCGTGGATCCAGGAATGCGTATCCGATGTCGGCCATCAGGTTGAAGATCAGCACCAGCACGGCCAGAAACATGAGCACCGCCTGCGCCGCCACGTAATCCCCCCCGATGACGGAGTCCACCAGGAGACGCCCGACCCCCGGCCAGGCAAACACCGTTTCGGTGATCGGTGCACCCGCGAAGAGGCCGGAGATGGACAGGGCCATGATCGTGATCAGGGGAATGAGGGCGTTGCGCAGGGCGTGCTTGTTGATCACCACACCTTCGGCCAGTCCCTTGGCCCGTGCGGTACGCACATAATCCTGCCGCACCACCTCCAGCATGCTGGACCGCGTGTAGCGGGTATAGGATGCCATCGACAGCAGCGCCAGGACAATCGACGGCAGGATCATGTACCGCAGGCGGTCGAGGAGAAACGGTAGGCCCTCGCCGACGCCCGGGGTGCTGATGCCGCCGGGCGGCAGCAGCACCCACGCCAGGCCCGGGATCTGGGTCCATGGATGCCAAACAGCAAATAAGTAGATCGCCATGATGCCGAACCAGAACACCGGAATGGACACGCCAAAGAAGGTGAAGGTCGTGGCCGCATAATCCAGGAACGAATACTGGTGCAGGGCGGAGTAAATCCCCACCGGCACCGCCACCCCCACCGCCAGGACGAAGGCCGTCACCGTGAGCCAGAGGCTGTTCCCGATGCGATCCCGCATCAACTCAGTGACCGGCTCCTTGTACGTGCGCGAGAAACCCAGGTCGCCTTGTACCGTCCGACCCAACCACTTCAGGTATCGGATGTGGATGGGCTGATCCAGTCCGTAGAGGTGTTTCAACCGGACCACGTCTTCGGGCTTCACGCGTGGGTCAGAGGAGATGAGCAGGTCGACCGGATCGCCCGGGGCGAGTGTCAAGAGGGCAAACATCAACACGGAGATCCCCAGGGCGATGGGGATCATCTGTAGCAGCCGGCGGAAGATATACCGTTGCACGCTCTCCTCCTTCCGGAGGCCGTCAGCCGCCTACTGCCAGTACCACTTGCTCGCGTTCCACGTCTCGTACGCCTGGCTGAGCTGCAACGCCGTGAAGTTCTGCAACCCGTTTTTCACGGCCGCAACCGAGGCGCGGACGTACAGCGGGAGCGCTGGCAGGTCGCGTGAAAAGATGACCGTGCTGTCATTCAGCAACTTGTTCCGCCTGGCCTCGTCGACCTCGTGGCTGGCTGCTTTACAGGTCTTGTCCATGTCGGCGTTCTTGTAGCCGGGGTAGTTCTGACCGGCCCACCCGTTGGCATCGTTCGGGATGCCGTCGGCGGTGTACAGCTGGTCACAATCGGAGATGGGCGACATGACCCACGCATACATCGCCAGTGCTTTGAATTTGCGCTGGTTGGTAATCTCGCCGAAGTACACGCGGGCGGGGAAGTTCTGGATGGTGATTTCGATGCCGATCTCCTTCAAGTTCTGCTGGATGATCTGCTCGACCTGTTCCCGCACGCGGTTGCCCGCGGTGGTGTTGAGTTCCAGCGACAGCCGCTGCCCAGCGGCGTTACGGAGGATGCCGTCAGAGCCGGGCGTGAATCCGGCTTCCTGGAGCAGGGCCCGGGCCCGGGCGGGATCAAACGGATACTTCTGCACCGCGTCCGTGTACCCGGGGTGCCGCGGCGGCAGGTAGGTGTGGGACACCGGCTGCTTTCCCTCAAAGAGCTGCTGGGAGATCGCGTCCCGATTGATGCCATGGGCGAGGGCGCGGCGGACCCGCACGTCTTGCAGCAGTGGGTTGTCGAAGTTGAGGTCGATGTGCTCCCAGATCAGCCCCGGCTCGAACAGCACCTTGAACCGGCCGCCGGCCTGCTTGTCCAGCTGCGTGGCCTGGTCAAAGGAGATTCCAATCGTCCCGATGGCATCAATCGCACCGGAGAGCATGTTGGCGACCAGCGCGTTCGTGTCGGGAATGAACCGCCAGGTAATGCGTTTGACCTGCGGGGCGCCGAAGATCGGGTGAGTCCCGACCGACTCAACCGTCATCGACGAGCCCTTCCGCCATTCCACGAGCTTATACGCGCCGTCGCTGACGGTGAACTTCGGATCGTTCCCGTACGGGGACTCGTTGAGCTTGGACGGATTGTCTCGATAGTAGCGTTCCAGGGCGTGGCGGGGCAGCGCGCTGTATTCCGTGAGACTCGTGTTCGCGTACGCGTAGCGCTCCTTCCAGTTGACCGTGATGTCCAGTCCGTCCGCGCCTTTCATGCACAGGACGTTGGCGATCCGGTTGGTCACGTCACGCGTCACCACGGGCACCTGCACGTTGCGGGCCACGCTGTAGCTGAAGACGTAGTCGCCGCAGGTTACGGGCTTCCCGTCCGACCAGTTGCGCGCCTTCACCTTCCAAATCAGCGACATCTTGTCCCCATCAAGCTTCCAGGTGCCGTCCTTGAGGGTCGGCAAGTACTCAACGCCTTGCGGGAAGTTTTTCCAGGTGTTGTCGCGCTGCACGTCGCGGGTGAAGATCGTCCAGTTCACGCTCACCGCTGCGGCCATCTCGGAAAAGAGTGGGTTGAGGTAATCGGGCTCCTGAGCCATGCCGATCACGACTGTGTCACGACCGGCGGCCGGCTGCGCCTGGACCCTGGCGGCAGGCCAGATCGTGAGCGTCAGCAGCGTCACCAGCGGGAAGGAGAGCCACTGCCAGCGCACTCGCATCTCATTCCTCCTCCACGAAAGAGATTTGGCTCCTACTGCCAGTACCACTTGCTTGCGTTCCACGTCTCGTAGGTGCCACTCAGCTGCACCGGCAAGTAGTTCTGCAACCCGGGTTTCGCGGCCGACACCGACGCCCGATTATAGAGTGGCAATGCGGGCAGATCCCGGGCAAAGATCTGCGCGCTCTCGTTCAGCAGTTGGATCCGCTTGGCCTCGTCGACCTCGGCTCTGGCAGCCTTGCAGGTTTTGTCCATGTCTGCATTCTTGTAGCCCGGGTAGTTCTGACCGGCCCACCCGTTCTTTTCGTTCGGGATGCTTTCGGATGTGTAGAGCTCAGCACAGTCCGACGTCGGGGCGATGGTCCAGGCGTACATCGCCAGTGCCTTGTACTTCCGTTGATTCGTGATCTCGCCAAAGTACACTCGAGCCGGAAAGTTCTGAATCGTAATCTCGATGCCGATGTCCTTCAGGTTTTGCTGGATGATTTGCTCGACCTGTTCCCGGATGCGGTTTCCGGCGGTGGTGTTGAGCTCCAATGAGAGTCGCTGCCCGGCGGCGTTGCGCAGAATGCCGTCCGGACCCGGCGTGAATCCTGCCTCCTGCAGCAGCGCGCGAGCTCGCGCCGGATCGTAGGGATACTTCTGAACAGCGTCGGTATAGCCGGGGTGTCGCGCAGGCAGGTACGTGTTGGATACTGGCTGCCGGCCCTCAAACAGCTGCTGCGAGATGGCCTCGCGGTTGATGCCGTGGGCCAGGGCGCGGCGCACACGCACATCCTGCAACAGCGGGTTATCGAAGTTGAGGTCGATGTGCTCCCAGGTCAGCGCGGGCTCGAAGTATACTTTGAACCGGCCGGCCGCCTGCTTGTCGAGCTGCACGGCCTGGTCAAACGTAATGCCGATGGTCGCGACGACATCGATCGCTCCGGAGAGCATGTTGGCGACAAGCGCGTTGGTGTCGGGAACAAATCGCCAGGTGATGCGCTTGACTCGTGGGGTGCCAAAAATCGCATGGTTCGGCACCGCTTCCACCGTCAACGATGAGCCCTTGCGCCATTCGACGAGGCGATAGGCGCCGTCGCCAACCGTGAACTTGGGATCATTGCCGTACGGGGCCTCGTTCAGCTTGGCGGGGTTATCCCGGTAGTAGCGTTCCAGAGCGTGGCGGGGCGTTGCCCCGTACTGCGTGACACTGATGTTGGCGAACGCATACCTGTCCTTCCAGTTCACCGTGATGTCCAGTCCCTCCGCGCCCCTGCTGCACACCACGTTGGCAATGCGGGTCGTCAGGTCACGCACCACCACGGGAACCTGCTCATTGCGCGCCACGCTGTGGCCGAAGACGTAGTCGCCGCAGGTCACCGGCTTGCCGTCCGACCAGTTGCGCGCTTTTACCTTCCAGACCAGCGTCATCTTCTCGCCGTCGAGTCTCCAGGTATTGTCTTTGAGGCTCGGCATGTACTCGACGCCTTGCGGGAACAACTTCCAAGCGCTGTCGCGTTCCACATCTGCCGTGAAGATGGTCGACTGCACGGAGGCCGCGGCCGACATTTCCGCAAACATCGGGTTGAGATAGTCTGGCTCCTGGGATATGCCGATCACGACCGTGTCACGACCTGCGGTTGGCTGCGCCTGAACCCCTGCGGCAGGCCACATCACCAGCGTGAGCAGCATCACCAGCAGCAGCGACAGCCAATCCCAGCGTACTCGCATCTCAATCTCCTCCCCTTCTCTCAATCAATGGAGCCCCCGGGTCGCCCACTCCAACGGGCCAAGACTCAGTTCCCGGTCCCGCAGGTCTGCGGAATCTGACCGCGAGACGGCCGGGACTGGCGCCGGCCTCGGCCCGGGAGCGGCCTCCGGGCGCACCGCTCTCACCGACCTCCGAGCAGCCGGGCGGATTTGCAGGCTGTCCAGGAATACATCCACGTCCGCCTTGCGGACGCGATACGCTTTGCCCACTTTAGCGGCACGGAGTTGCCCCCGGCGGATGTATCGATAGATAGTGAGGCGGTTCAGTTGCAGGTAGGCGGCGACCTGATCCACCGTCAAAATATCGGACCAGGCCGGCTTGGAGTCGGTGGCCATGCTGGGATCTCCTCCAAGTTCACCAAAGTACACTATGGTATACGATATGGGTACGATTCTTCCTCGTTTACAGTTCCCCAGAGAAGGAAGAATCCCTCAAATTACCAAACATACGTTTGCAATGCTATCGCCCGCCGTGGCTCGCATACTGTAGTGCGCCATACACTCCCATAGCCAGCCCCACCACCGAGCCCGCATACGCTGTCAGGCTGAGCACGAAGCTTGAGGCGATCAGTCTGCTCACCGTGAGCAGGAGCAAAAACCAGCTCAGCAGGAGCATCACGAATCCCATGGCCATCAGTCTTAGGAAGATCAGGCGAGTTTGTACCATTATGGTCGCGGTGGCGCCTTCGCCGCCACCTGTCTGGACTCATCGTAGAGCCAGCAGGCCACCCGGTGTCCGGCCGAGGGTTCGAAATTTGTGGGGATGTTGACGTCACACGTCCCCGGCATGAACGCAGGGCACCGAGGATGGAACCGACAACCTGACGGGGGGTGGAGCAGGCTGGGGGGCTCTCCGGGGGGAACCTCCCGAAACCGCGTGGCATTCTCGGGGTCTGGATCGGGAATGGCGGCGAGCAACGCCTGAGTATAGGGATGCCGCGGATTCTGCAGGAGATTCGCCACAGGCGCCTGCTCGATGATCATTCCTCCGTACATCACGAAGACACGCTCACAAAAGTGGCGAACGGTGGACAGGTCGTGCGTAATGTAGATCAGGCTCAGACCATACCGTTCTTGCAGCCCGCGCAGAAGTTGAAGAATCTCCACCCGCACGGACGCATCGAGCATCGACACCGGCTCATCGGCGATGATCAGCTGCGGTTCCAGGATCGCCGCCCGGGCCACCACGAGACGTTGCTGCTGCCCACCGCTGAGCATATGCGGATAACGGGGCAGGAAGTCGTCGACGGGGGTGAGCTTCACTTCCTCCAGAACCCCCCGGATCCGTCGCACGCGCGCGTCCCGGTCGGCCATCCCGTTGATCACCAGAGGTTCCTCAAGGATCCGCTGCACGTTCATGAACGGCGCCAGGGCCCCGTATGGATCCTGCTGCACGTACCCGACGCGGGAGTGGAACCAGCGCAGATTCTCCTGACTCTGTACCGTTCTGCCGTCAAAGACGATCTCGCCACGAGTCGGCAGGTGCAAACCCAGGATTGTCTTTGCGAGCGTGCTCTTCCCACACCCGCTCTCCCCCACCACCGCCAGTGCCTCGCCCCGGCGGAGATCAAAGGTGATCCCATCGACCGCGCGCACGAAGCCTACCCGCACGAAGCCCCACCGGCGGAGTTCGAACCATGTGTGCAGGTCTCGGACGGAGAGCAGTACGTCGTCCGGCATCGCGGCGCTCACGCGTACAGCCAGCACTTCACCAGCCGATCTTGCGCTTTGAACAACGGCGGTTCTTCGCTGCATTTGTGAAACCGGGCGGGGCAGCGGTCGGCGAAGCGGCAGCCCTTCGGTGGATCGATCAGGCTGGGAGGCTGTCCTGAGATGAACCCCAGGCGTTTTTCTTCCCGCAGCGTGGGCACACTCGCCATCAGGGCCCGCGAGTACGGATGAAGGGGCTCACGATAGAATTGGTCGGCATGACTCATCTCGACCATCTGCCCCGCGTACATCACCGCGGCGTCGTCGGCAAGTTCACTACTGGTGGCAATGTCGTGGGTAATGAGGATGAAGCTGGTCTGTGTTTCGCGTTTGATCGCCTTCAGCACGTTCATGATGTTCGCCTGAGTGAGCACATCCAGCGCCGACGTCGGCTCATCGAGAATCACCACATCCGGCACGGTAATCAGGGCCATGGCCAGGGCCGCGCGCTGGCGCATGCCTCCGCTGAGCTCGAAGGGGTAGCGGTCGAGAAAATCCACTGGCACCCCAACCCGATGGAAGACCTCCTCAGCAGACCGGCGGGCGGCCGCCAGGCTCTCCGTCCGCCGATGGGCGAGCAACGGTTCCGCCACCTGGTCTCCGATCCGGATCACTGGATTCAGCGAATTCATGGCGCCTTGAGGAACCCAGGCCAGCCTGATCCACCTCACCTGTTGCCGAAACTGTTCTTCCGGGAGCGTCATCACATCCAGACCATTCAAGCGAACGCTTCCGCTGTAGCGAGCCACGTTTCGGGGCAAGAGACGCAGGATGGCACGCGCCAGCGAACTCTTGCCGCAGCCGCTCTCGCCAACGATCACCACCGTCCGCCCCCGAGGCAGGGTCAGGCTGACCCCGTCCACTGCCTGCACCGGGCCCTTGCGTGTGCGGAAGTACAGCCGCAGGTCATCAATGGAGAAGAGGCCGTTTGCGGTCATCACACCTCGCGGAGCCTCGGATTGACAACGCGGTCCAGGGCGAACCCCAACATGGTGAACCCAAGCCCGCTGACCATCAGCAGCGCGGCCGGCTCGAGCACCCAGTAGTAATATCCCACGAACAGCGCCCCCGAGCGGTACGCGTCTTCCAGGACCTTGCCCCATGTCGGCACAGCCGGATCCCCCAAACCCAGGACGGCGAGCGTGGCCTCCAGGAACACGAACGAGGGGATGGCAGTGACGAATGACGGCACCAGGACCGGAATCACCCGCGGCAGCATGTACCGCAGGACCACCCGCAGGTTTCCTGCGCCGTAGGCCCGGGCGGCTTCGATGTACGGCGCTTCTTTGATCTGGAGGAAGAGCGCCCGGTTGCCTTTGATCCCACCAAACACGCCAAGGATGATCACCAGGCCCAGGATCACCCAGATGCTGCGCGAGTAAAGCGTGCCGATCATGATCAGGATCGGCAGGCCAGGGAGAATCAGGTTGACTTCGGTGACGCGTTGGATCAGGCCGTCGATCCATCGCCCATACCAGACTCCGATGGCCGCGATGACCAGCGTGCTCACGCTGGTCCCGACCGCCGCCAGCAGTCCGAATGCCATGGCGATGGGCGTGCCCCACAGCAGCGCGATCATCAAGTCCCGGCGTTGGTGATCGGTTCCTGCGAGCCCGTGCACCTGTCCGTACACGATCAGCCGCGCCTCGAGACGCGATCCTTCCTCGAAGAGGAACCCGTCGAGGACCAGTTCGTACCTGCCTCCGAGGGGCTGCTGCGGCGCGCTCGGGTCGGCGAAAAGCATGACCTCCGGACGACCCCCGAGCTCTTGCTGTAAATGCTGATCCGAGGAGATCCGGTAGATCCCCTTTGACTCCACGGCGAGCTCGGTCAGCCGGATGACCGATCCGTCAGGACGCCGCCACCCCACGGTCACGTGGGGCGCCGCGGTCGCGAACGCTGCGTCGAAGAAGATTGCCAGTTCTTGAGGGAAGCCCCGGGAGGAGAAGTCGAATGGCAGCGACATCGTGATCCGCCGCACGCCGCCACCGACCGGCTCCTCGTGACGGGGAGCGCTCGCGCTGCTGACCACAAGCGTGCGCGGGAGATTGACACCGGGAAGGAGATTCATCCAGACAGGACGGGCATTCCGCGGATTCTCAAGCCACAGCTGCTCCCCGCCCCGCCAGAGCCGGATGGCGTCATGGTACGGAATGGCAATCACCGTGTACATGGAGATCCCCACCAGCAGACCGATGATCGCCAGACCGGCCACGGCGGACGGATAGCGGCGCAGCTCAAGCAGTGTCTTGCTCATCGTCGCCCTTCGAGCCCCACCTTGACCCGGGGATCGACCCAGGCGTAGAGAATATCGAGGACAAAGACCGTGATCGCCAGCAGATACGCGTAAATGATCGTCGCCCCTACGATCACCGGCGTGTCAAAGAGCCCAATGGCCTGAAAGAGGGCCCGTCCGAGTCCGGGCCAGTTAAAGACCGTTTCCAGTACGATGGCCCCGGTCCAGGCACCGATCAGGCCGAGAAGGAAACCTGTCAGAATCGTCGGCAAGGTCGGCCGCAGGATATAGCGCCGTTCGATCGTCCCCGACGACAGGCCCTTGGCCTTGGCCACCTCGACGTAATCCTCGCTGGAGAAGATCAAAAAGAATGTGCGCAAGGAGTATATAGCGATGAAGATCGAACTCAGCACAATGGCCGCGATCGGCAGGACCATGTGCCGGAGGACACTCAGGACGTACGCCGCGGGCTGCTGCGGCGGCGGCGCATCGATCATGCCACCAAACGGCAACAGGCGCAGGAGCGCGGCGAAAATCAGGATCAGAAAGATGCCATAGAACCAGGCCGGGGCGGCCGACGTGGGCGCCAGCGCGATCACGGCGCGGTCCAGCGTGCTGCCGTATCGCCGCGAAAGCGAGAGGGCCAGGAAGATCGACGCGAAGAAGAGGAGGAGCTCCGCGGAGACGAACAGCAGCAGCGTCGCCGGCAGCCGGTCCAGGATGATGTTGCGGACCAGCCGCGAGCCCGTGTCACTGTTCATACGTTCGGCGAAGCCCAGGCGCAGCACCAGCGCATCCCTCAGGTAGACCAGGCTGCGGGCGATGAAGGGCCGGTTCAGTCCCAGACGTTCTTCATCGAGCCGAATCATCTCCTCGATGCGCCTGGCCCGTTCATCGGAGGGGAGCCTCATCATTTTGGGATCGGCTAGGACCCGAAAGATCGCCCCCTCACGGATTTCCGCCCGCTTGATTACGTCCACATATCCCCCCATGTTGGCGACGAGAATCGTGAGGTACACGCCGACGACCACTGTGAGGAAAAGCGCCACCAGGCGGGTGGCGGAGTAACTCACAATGCGGACAAGCGTCTCGGGGACAGCGCGCGACCTTCTGATACCCGGCGGAAGAACTTCGTTCATCCCCTATCTGGGCAGCGTGGTGAAGCTCACCGTCGCGAAACTCGGGATGCTCACTGCGCGAGATACCGCGATGACCTCAAGCCGACTCGAACCGGGGCTCAGGCGCCGGGTGACCTCAGGCGCAAAGGTCAGCGTCCAGGCCTCCCCCGCGTGCTGTGCCGCGCCGTTGGCCACGAGCTGACTCTTCGCGTCAAAGAGAAGATACTTCACCTCTTCGATGTCTTCAGCCGCATAGGGTCGCCCCTTGAAGGTGATCCTGACCTCAAAGGTGGCCATCTCGCCGATGCGCACGGTGGACGGACCACTCGCCGTGATGGTCGCGAGCCGCGGTTCGTCGAACCGTACCCATTTCGTGGACGGATCCGGGAACCGGCTGAATCTGTGCAGCTCCACGATTTTCTCCACCGGGGACACTCGCTGGAGGAGAAACGGGCCCATCCCGACCCAGAAGTGGCCGCGCCCCTCGCGCCAGTGGGTCAGAAACGTCCACCGCGTCCTGGCCTCTTCGGCCGTGATGTATTTGCTCAGTGCCGGGGCGTACGGGATGAAATTCTCTGCCCGCGCGGCCGCAAGGTACCGGTCGAGCACGGCCAACGTCGGCCCGGCAATGTAGTTGAGGTGCTCAACCTTCTTCTTGGCCGCCTTGTCGTCCGTGAACGCCCCCTCCCCCGCGGCCTCGGCCCTGATCCCGAGGGCCACGGTGTGCCAGGGGCCCGGACCAAACCCGTAGGTTGGCCAGAACGCTCCCGCGGCACCCGCCCCAATGGCCTCGGCGTCTAAGGAGAAGGCGTCGCTATAGATTTCGGCCACGAGCGGGTTCTCGCTGATGATGCGAAACCCACGGAAGGTCTGCACGAATGACTCGAACGACGGGAGGACAGACTCATCGAAAATCACACTGGCGTCCATGGCCCGGTCGAACGTGAGAATCCATCCCAACATGATGTCGCCCATGGAGAGCCGGCTGCCGTCATGCCACTGCACTTTCTCGAATAGATCACGTTCAAAGTGAACCACGGCCTTCGTCCGCGCCGTGAGGCCCTGTGGGTGCTTTTCCTTCACGGTAATGAATCGCTGGGCCTTCGGGTCCCAGGATATGATCGCGTCGTCTGGAACCCGGATCTCTGGGACGAACTGCAGCGACACCCAATCCAGGGACTTGGTCACCGGCAGGCCTCGCTTGATGAAAACCTCAGCGCGCTCGACGCGCTGGGGCAGGTCCAGGCCCGTATATGGATCGACGATGGTCGCGTAATCTTCGGTGGCGCGATACAACGTGGTGTCAAAGATGAAGTTCGAGCCGCCGACCGGGTTCCACGGCTCGGGGAGCATGTTTGGAACGCCGATGCGCACCGTCCCGCCGGTGCGTCCTTCGTAGCGGATCGTGTACGGCCACAGCAGCGAGCCGGAGATCCCGCCGGCCAGGTCCGCCACGACTTTCACCTCTGCCCGCCTGGGCCAGATCGACGTCCGGTCCACCAACCAGATTCGCGCCGAATCTTGCATGGCGAGCTCGAGCGCCCGAGTGAACAGGCGGTTACGCTCTGCGATGGTGGTGTAATCACTGCGCGCCAGCTGGTCGGACACATGGTCGAACTCGGGCGACGGCTTGTAGGCCTGCCAAAGCGGACCAGTCAGTCCCCTGGGCGTGAAGAAGAAATCGAAGTTGCCGGATTCGTCTCGAACGATCACCACGATTTGCCAGCCGCCAGTGTACAGGTGCCACTGTCCCCTCGCCGGGTCGGCCCTGCTCCAGATCGGACTGAGTTCCGCGGAGGACCCCAGGCGCCGTTCGACCGCGAACCCCAGGTTTTCCAGCAATCCCGCGATGTACTCCCCAATGAGCTTTCGCTCATCCTCGGTGCGAATGAGGAACGTTAACGTGACGGGTTGACCTCGAAACTGCCACTTGCCGCCGACAAGGGTGGCGCCGAGCTTTCCCATCTCCTCGCTGATGATGGCCCTCGCTCGATCGGGGTTGGGTGCATACTGAATTTCCAGTTTCCGGGCCGCGTCGGCCAGCCGCGCATAATCCGGAAACGCGCCGTCGATGGGGAGGTAGCGCGGCGTCGCCATCCCACGCATGATCTCCTGAGCGATGAACCTGCGGTCGATCAGCCAGTTCATCGCCTCGCGGATCTTGGGAGAGGCGAATGGGTTGAGCCGGTTGGTCCCGCCAAACACCGGTCCGACGGGGTTGAACGTCAGCTCACTCTGCAGCCCAAACGACACCACGGAGGTGAGCGCGGGGTTGCGCGCCACGCGGTCACGGAGATCCGGATTGGATGTCGCGGAGAACCATGCCTGGAAGTCGTTGGCCTCGAGCCGGCTCACCGCCGCCGCGTCAGAGGGTTCCTGCACCGCAATGACAGCGTCGACCCAGGCCCCCACTCGAGCCTGGGCGAGACCCACACTGGGCAGGGTCAGGGTGACTGCGGCCACCAGGAGCGGCAGCCCTGCCGTGCGGAACCCCCGCCATCGCGGTGCAGAGACGCGCCACGCCTTCTCTCCGCGCTTCCCCATGTCGCCCTCCTCGTCACATTCCTTCACCTTGCATTCGTGTCCGGGAGTCGAGAACCCCCCTCTGGTGCCGTCGGGCGCTAGCGGGAGGGAGCCTTGGAAAACAGCGTGGCGAGTTCGCCGACCGCGCCGCCGAGCCCAGGGCGGACGTTCCCCAGCGTCTTGCGGACGGCGGTCTGAGTCTTGGGATAGGCGAAGAACATCAACGGCACTTGTGCGGCGACGATCTCCTGCCAGCGATAGTACAGCTGTGTACGCTTCCCAGGATCCACCTCCCGGGCGATCCGCTCAAACAGTTGATCGACTTCGGCTTCCCACTCTGTCGCTGGCTTCTCCTGCTCGGGACGCCACATGTGCAGTGCCCCTGCGCTCATCCAGACGTTTCGGTTGGTGACGGCTGGCTCAATTGTTCCGGCCAACCCGATAATCATGGCTTCCCAGCGGTGGGTGACCACCAGCTTGCCAATGAGTGTGTCCAGCCCCTCCGGGGTGAACGTCACCCGCATCCCCAGGCGGGCGAAGTCTTGCCGCAGGATATTTCCGATGGCCTCCCGGTCAGGGTTACCCAGGCTCGTGGACAGCACGAACTCTACAATGTCGCCCTGTGCATCCCGCAGCACCCCATCGGGATCCTGCCGATACCCTGCCGCGGCCAGCAGTTGTTGGGCGCGGTTGAGGTCGTACGGAGACGTGGGCAGGTTGGGGTAGACGTACAGCTTATTGGCCGGCGACAGCGGCCCCCACGCTGGCGTGGCGCGGCCCCCATAGGCCTGCTGGATGATGGCCCCACGGTTGATGGCGTGGTTCAGCGCTCGGCGGAACTCGACATCCTGGAACCATGTCAGCTTCGGAGGAGACACCCCGGCCGGGTTCTGGTTCAGCACGAGAAACTCTGTGCCCAGCGCCTCCGGCCCATCCAGGACTGAGTAGTTCCCCGCTGTTTCGTTCCGTTTCAAATCCCCAAACTCTCCGGGCCGGGCGTGATACACGTCGGTCTCTTTCGTCAGGAACTTCTGCCGCTGCGCGTCCTGCGTCGCCACGATGAGGCGCACATAGCGCGTGAGGTAGGGCAGACGGTTGCCGTTGCGGTCGATCTTCCAGTATCGACCGTTGCGCAGGTACGTCACACGCTGACCCGGGACGTAGGACTCGATAATGAATGGACCGGTTCCGACAATCTCTCTCAGGTCAGTGCTGACGCCCCAAGCCTTGTTGAACTCTGTCCCGCCTTTGGCCAACGCCGCGGCCAGTTTATGTTTTGGGACAACCGGCAGGGTCGCGATCAGTCTCAGCAGGAGGCCGGCCGGGCGCTCGGTGATGAATTGAAGGCGCCGGTCATCCAGCTTCCGATAGCGGATCGGCCTGCCATCGATGATCAGCGGATCCCGCACACCGGTCTGCACACCGTCCGCAAAGACCGCGTCCAGCGTGAAGAGGACGTCGTCGGCATTCAGTGGGCTACCATCCGACCACTGCACCCCCTCACGCAGCGTAAACGTCCAGGTGCGGCCGTCTGTGCTCACCGTCCACGCATCCGCCAACGCGGGTTCGAGTTCACCGCTGATATAGTTCTGCTCGAGAAGTCCTTCGAAGATCGGCCGCAGGACATCCGTTGAGGACGTCTCCTGCGCCACAATGGGGTTGAAGGTGCGTGGATCCCCCAACTGGGAGACGATGAGCGCACCGCCATACCTGCCGGGCTCCGGCGTTTCCTGGGCGACCTGCGGGCGCGGAATCGCGGAAAGGGCAGCTGCAAGCGCCACGACACTCAGCCGCATCGTGAGAGGTACCGCACCCATGTCAGGCATGCTCCAACGGTGCGTACCCAAGGGCCAGCCGCTTCACGCCCTGCGCGAACTGCACCGTGACGACGGCGCGCACCCCTTCCCCCTCGACTCCGAGGACGCGCCCCTCTCCGAAGCTGGCATGGCGGACGTGGTCTCCCACGGCGAAGGAGGGAATGTCCCGTTCTTCCTCCATCCAGGTGACCGCCGGCGGTGCAGGCGTGGGCTTGGTCACGAGCTCGGCCGGCACTTCTTCTAAGAAGCGCGACGGTACGCCGGGCATCGTGCTGCCGAAGATCGTGCGGGTGCGGGCGTGCGAGAGATAGAGGTGCTGCTTGGCCCGGGTCATGCCGACGTAGCACAACCGTCGCTCTTCTTCCAGCCCCTCCGCCTCTTCGAGCGCCCGGGCGTGGGGGAACAGCCCCTCCTCCAGGCCGGCCAGGAAGACGACGGCGAACTCCAGCCCTTTGGCGCTGTGCAACGTCATCAGCGTGACGCGGTCGACCTGTTCCTGCCAAGTGTCGAGGTCGGTGACCAGCGCCAGGTGCTGCAGGAACGCGTTCAGCCCCTCCTCGCCGGTGACGTCTTCAAATTCTTTGGCGACCGTCACCAGCTCCCGCAGGTTCTCCAGCCGGCTGTAGGCTTCGTCGGTGCCTTCCGCCTCCAGCATCGCCTGATACCCGGTCTCCACGATCGCCGCGTCGATCAAGTCGGTGGTCCGGACGCGCGAGGCGCGGTCGCGCAGCCGCGCGATCAGATCGACGAGTTCTGCCGCGGTGCGCTGCGCGGCTTTGGGAAGGTCCTCCAGTGCCTCGGGCTGGGCCATCGCCTCCAGCACACTGAGGCCGTGGCCCCGGGCGTACGCCTCCAGCCGCCCGAAACTAACGTCTCCGATGCCGCGCCGGGGCACGTTGATGATGCGCGTCAGGCTGGCGTCGTCGGCCGGTATCAGGGCGAGCCGCAGGTAGGCGATAATGTCCCGGATCTCTTTGCGCTCATAGAAGCGCACCCCGCCCACGATCGTATAGGGGATGCCGGCGCGCAGGCACTGTTCTTCAAACAACCTGGACTGCGCGTTGGTGCGGTAGAGGACCACGAAGTCGCGATAGCGCAGCCCGTCCCGGAGGCGCGCGATCTCATCGACCACAAAGCGCGCCTCATCGTGCCCGTCGAAGGCCTCATAGAGGACAATCGGCTCGCCGGCGGGGTTGGCGGTCCACAGCGCCTTGCGGTGTCGGTGCGGGTTGTGCTGGATGACCTCCCCCGCGGCCTGCAGGATGGTCTTGGTGGAGCGATAGTTCTGTTCGAGCTTCACGATGGTGGCATCGAGATAGTCCTGTTCGAATTCCAGGATGTTGCGCACGTCGGCACCACGCCACCTGTAGATCGACTGGTCATCATCTCCCACCACGCAGATGTTGCGGTGCTTTTCCGCGAGGGTGCGGATGATGAGATACTGCGCGCGGTTGGTATCCTGGTATTCGTCGACGAGGACGTGCTGGAAGCGATCCTGATACTCCTCTTTGACGTCCGCCGCCTCGCCAAACAATCGCACGACCTCCAGCAGCAGGTCGTCAAAATCCAGGGCGTTCTGCTCCCGCAGCGTGCGCTGGTAAGCGTTAAAGACGCGCGCTACGACCTCCTCATACCAGCCGTTGGCCCGTTCCGCGTAGGCGAGGTGGTCGACGCCTTCGTTTTTGGCCCGATCGATCAGGGCGAGGACGACGGCAGGCGGGAAGCGGCGCTCGTCCAGCCCTAGACCTTTCAGGCACTGGCGGATCACGGCCCGCTGGTCGTCCTCGTCGAAGATCAGGAAGTTCCGCCCCACGCCCACGCGGTCGCCGTTCCGGCGGAGGATCCGGCTGCAGATGTGGTGGAAAGTACCGATCCAGATCGCCCGCGCCACCGCCGTCCCGACCAACCGGTCGACGCGCTCCCGCATCTCGTTGGCCGCTTTGTTGGTGAAGGTCACCGCCAGGATGCGGGCCGGCGCAATGCTCTGGTGGCGCAACAGGTAAGCCACCCGGTAGGCCAGCACCCGCGTCTTGCCGCTCCCGGCACCAGCCAGGATCAACAACGGGCCGCCGGGGTGCGTGACCGCTTCTCGCTGGGGAGGGTTCAGGTCCTGGAACAAATCCATACGTGGAGATCAGTGTATCGAACGAACACGACCTACACAACCTACACAATCTACACAATCACCAGCAAGCCATTCAGTACGAAGTTCGTGAGTTCAGGTGGTTGTGTAGGTTGTGTAGTTTGTGTAGGTTAAGTTATTCCCATTCAATCGTCGCGGGGGGCTTTGAGGTGATGTCGTAGGCCACGCGGGTGATGCCGGGAACTTCGCGGGTGATCCGGTTCGCCACGCGTTCCAGCAGATCATCGGGCAGGCGCGCCCAGTCGGCCGTCATGCCGTCTTCGCTGGTGACCACGCGGACCACGACGGTGTGGCCATAGGTGCGCGCGTCGCCCATCACGCCCACCGAGTACACCGGGAGCAGCACGGCAAACGCCTGCCAGACCTTCCGCATCAAGCCGGCAGTCCGCAACTCCTCCAGCACGACGGCGTCCGCGTGTCTCGCCAACTCCAGACGGTCGGCCGAGACCTCCCCCAGCACCCGGATGGCCAGCCCCGGCCCGGGAAACGGATGCCGCCAGACCATCTCATCGGGAAGATCGAGTTGTCGTGCCACCTCGCGGACCTCGTCTTTGAACAACTCGCGAAAGGGTTCGATGAGGTGGAGCTGCATGTGCGCCGGGAGGCCGCCGACGTTGTGATGGGTCTTGATGCGTGCCGCGGTGCGCGTCCCACTCTCGATCACATCCGGGTATAGGGTGCCCTGCACCAGGAAGTCCACCCGCCCGAGCTTTCGCGCCTCCTCATTGAACACGGCGATGAACTCTTCACCGATGGCCCGGCGCTTCTGCTCCGGCTCGACGATGCCGGCCAGCCGGCGGAGGAACCGGTCTCGCGCATCCACATGCACCAGCGGCATCTGGAAGGAGCCGCGAAATGTCTGGATGACCTGCTCGGGTTCCCCCTGCCGCAACAACCCATGGTCGACGAAGATGCAGGTGAGCTGATCGCGGATGGCGCGGTACGCCAATGCCGCCGCGGCAGCAGAATCGACCCCGCCGGAGAGTGCGCAGATGGCACGGCCGGCGTTGACGGTGTGGCGGATCGTCTCCACCTGTGTCTCGATGAAGGAAGCCATCGTCCACTGCGGGCGGCACCCGCACACCATGTACAGAAAGTTTTGCAGTACCTGTGTGCCCCAGGGAGTGTGGGTGACCTCGGGATGAAACTGCACGCCGAACTGCCGCAGCCTGCGGTTGGCCATAGCCGCGACGGGGTTGTGGTCGGTGCGGGCGAGCGCCTCAAACCCCGTGGGCAGCGTCACCACAGAGTCGCCATGGCTCATCCAGCACATCAGCCGCGGCTCCAGTCCGGCGAACAGGTCCGCGCGGTCGTCGACAAACAGCCGGGTCCGGCCGTACTCCCGCTGACCTGCCGCCGACGTCCGCCCGCCCAGTTCGTGCGCCATCAACTGCATGCCGTAGCAGATGCCTAAGGCAGGTATGCGCCCGTCGAAGATGCGGGGGTCGCACTGCGGCGCGCCGGGCTCATAGACGCTGGCCGGCCCCCCGGACAGGATGAGGCCTTTCGGACGGAGCGCCAGGATCTCATCGACCGGCGTGTCGTACGGAAGAATCAGGCTGCGGACTTTGGCCTCGCGTACTCGCCGGGCGATGAGCTGGGCGTACTGGGCCCCGAAGTCAAGCACGACAATGGTGTCTGGGGTCAGGGGTCGGGGGTCAAGAACGTCAGGAACGTCAGGCGCCTGAAGTTGGGGACCGGGACGCCCAACCAGCGTCATGCAAATTCTCTCCGTAACGCGGTCACGAGCCCGTTGAGCATGCGTCCTACCTGAGCGTAATCCGCATCAAGTTCTTGCCACTCTGCCTCCTCAAGCAAGACTAGATCTCGGGCGAACGACAGCAGCGCGCGGGCCTCCGCCTGCGAAGCTCTGGCTACGACACAGAATTGCGCGTAGTCCTTTCGCGTACCGCGAGCATGGCCTTCCGCGATGTTCGCAAAAACCGCCACTGCAGCGCGCCTCAATTGTTGCGTGAGGCCAAAACGTTCTTCCGATGGGAACGTTTCAGTCACTCGATATACGCGCAAGGCGAGGTCGTACGCTTTCTTCCAAACGTCTAGCTCCTTGTAACGCTCGGGCGTCACACATGACCTCCGCCCTCACCCGTATGGCAACATCTTCATCTGACACCTGACCCCCGACCCCTGGCCCCGGCATCATCGCCCCTGGCCGACCTTCTGCGCGAATTGCAGTCCCTTGCCCTCAGTCGGAAGCGTGGGCGCAATGATGACCTCGGCCTGATGCATCTCCGCAATCGTCCGCGCACCACACATCCCCATCGC
>Ga0209803_1000776_pt1 | contig 21423 bp, 19 predicted proteins | sample GraSoiAngelo_138_FD_185895 | JGI IMG/M metagenome (GOLD analysis project Ga0209803, IMG submission 185895) | Grasslands soil microbial communities from the Angelo Coastal Reserve, California, USA - 14_0929_09_40cm (SPAdes) (version 2) | ecosystem: Environmental > Terrestrial > Soil > Grasslands ...
GCGGCGGGGCGCGGGTCGGCAGGCCCAGATGGCTGAGGATTTTGACGATCACCGGCGGATCTTCGATGCCTGTCCTGAGCGTGTCGAAGGGGCGGCGATGATCTTCAAAGCGCTGCCGCAGTTCGGGCAGCGTTCGATGTCGATGTCGAAGACCCGTTTGAGCCGCCGGGGCCAGCTCATACGCGGCGTTTCTCCCTGGGTAGGGGGGTGATCGGTTGGTGGCTCGGTGGCACGCTCTGGGAACAACGAGTCTATGTCAACGGCATTCTACTAGCGAGCGCCCAAGTCGTTGCGAACGACCAGGCCGCCCTTCATCACGAACTTGACTCGCTCCATTTCGGTGACGTCGTCGAGGGGGTTGCCTGCGACCGCGATGATGTCGGCGAACTTGCCCTTTTCGATCGATCCGATCTGGCCTTCCCACCCGTAGTTGAGCATCCGCGCTGCGGGAAGGAAGGCCGTTTGCAGGGCCTGCGTCGGAGTCATGCCCCATTTCACGAAGTATCTGAACTGGTCGGCCTGCCTGCCGTGCGGGATGGTGGGGGAGGTCGCGCCGCTGCCGAAAACGATCGTCACGCCAGCAGCGAGCGCGCGCTTGAAGGCCTGCTCCATCAGCTTGAGGCGCGAATTCCTGCCGCCGGTCTCGCGCAGGTCGGGCTTCTCGAGCGAGATGAGGTCATCGATCGTCGGCACGAAGAAGAGCTTCTTCTGCAGCAGCATCTTCACGCCGGAATCATCCAGCTCGAGCAGGTGATTGGGAGAATCGACTCCCGCCGAGAGGCAGCTCCGCATCCCTTCGCCGCCATAGGTGTGGCAGGCGACCTTCAACCCCAGGCGATGCGCTTCATCGACGATCGCCTCGACTTCTTCCAGCGTGAGCGAGGGACTGTTCACGAGCGTCGCGTTTTCGCGCCACATGTGCACCGGTCCGACGAAATCCTGCGTGGTATAGATCTTGATCCAGTCCACGCCGTGGAGCTTCGCCTCGCGCACGGCCGCACGCGCGAGCCACGGCGAATTGACGTTCTTGTTCTCGGTGAAGCCCTCGTAATAGCGCAGCGACTGAGTATCGGGATAGATGGCGGTCGCACGCTGGTTGATCGACTGGCCGACGACCTGCATGCGCGGGCCGAGGAACATACCGGCGTTGATCGCGTCGCGGATCTCGACCGTGTTGAAGCCGCCGCGCGAGTCCATGTCGAGTACGGTGGTGAATCCGGCTTCGAGGTCGACCTGGGCGTTGGCAAGCGCGATGAGCGCGCGCCTCGCGGGCGGCAGCGGCTGGTTGAGGTTCAGGTGAACGTGGCCGTCGATCATCCCCGGCAGCAAGGTCGCAGAGCCGAGATCGATCACCGTCGCGCCGGAGGGGGCGGTGCCGCCGACCTCCGCAATACGATCGCCGCGCACGACAATGACCGGATTCGGGACCATCTTTCCCGACCTCGCATCGAACATGCGCGCGGCGCGGATCACCACGATCTGGTCGGTCGGCGCGATGAATTTGCGCGCATCGGGCGAGGCGGAAGGCGTTCTCGGCCTTGCCGCGCCGCCGCCCTCGCCTTCCTGCGCGTGCGCAAACCCACTAAGTAACACCGCGAGCGCAAAGGCCCGCATGGTCTTGACCCACATATTTCCTCCCCTGACTAGTTAGGCGTGGTGATGGGCGCCAGCGATAAGGCTAAGGATAGGATTTTTAAACCACCTTTTTTATTGGCCGGAGCTATAGCGCAGGATCGGCAGAGATGTCAATTCCCGTTTGTGCTTGATGAAAAACCCACTTTTGTGCCGGGCGGCTCGGCCGGAGAGCGATCGGGAGGTGCGCGAAAGATTTCTTGTGGCGCCGCTCGCTCGAATTCAGGGCGAGCGGCGCCGTCGGCTTGCGTTGGCAAGCGGTTTTCGGCTTCTCAGATTATCTGGAATAGATCGACTCGACGCGCCGGCGCACGGGGCGGGGCGCGGGTCGGTAGGCCCAGATGGCTGAGGATTTTGACAATCACCGGCGGATCTTCGATGCCTGTCCTGAGCGTGTCGAAGGGGCGGCGATGATTTTCAAAGCGCCGCCGCAGTTGGGGCAGTCGGAATTATGTATGGAACGCCCCCTCGAGATAGCGGTTGTGTAAAGCGCGCGATACGCTGTTGAGTCCGTGCTGGTTGTTTCTACCATACACGTATGGCATTATCATCTGTATGAAAAAGACCCTTCATATCGATGAGAAGCTTCTTAGCGAGGCGAAGCTCGCGTCTGGCGCAGCGACAGACACGGAGACGGTCCGCCTCGGCCTCGAGGCTCTGGTCCGTCATGCTGCGTATGAGCGCCTACGTGCCCTCAGGGGCTCGGAGCCGAAGGCCAAGGACATTCCGAGACGCCGTGAACCCGCCGCCCGCAAGCGCCGCGCTGCCTGATGGTGCTTGTCGACACGTCGGTGTGGATTCGCTTTCTCACGGGTCGTGAACCCTACGCCACCGAACTCGATTCTCTGCTGGAGAGGGACGAAGTAGCTGGCCACGAACTCGTTTTTGGCGAACTACTTATCGGTGACAAAGGCGGTCGTAGAAAGCTGCTCGATGCTTACGAGCAGATGCATCAGGCAAACCCGGTTCCGCATGGAGATGTCGTCGCCTTCGTACGGGAGCGCCGTCTGCATGGTCAAGGGGCCGGATGGATTGATGTCCACTTGCTGGCCTCGGCTATCGTCGGCCGATACCGCCTCTGGACCGCGGATCCTCGACTTGCCGCTCTCGCCGAGAAGTTCGACCTCTCGTACACGCTCACGGCAACCCACTAAGCCGCCGAACACCATCGCTCAGACTTCGATCTGGCGCGGCTCGTTAGCGGTTTTAGATTGCTTGCGTTTGTTGCCACGCATTCTGAATGATACAGGGAACGGTCGTATTCGCTTTGTTACAGTTGTGCGAACAAAAAGGCGGATTGACTAGCTAGGAATCTTGAGACGACCGCCGAGGCAATAACAAAACCCGATCGTGATGTGCGCTTAAAATAGGGGCTTCAGTTTGCGCCAGCGACAAGAGGGTTTTGAACTTCTTCACAGATATCATCGATTTGATCTAGTCCTGCTGCCATAGGATTGACACCTGCCCCTTAGCTCCAATCAACATCGGCGCTCGCTTTCGCTGAATGAGCGTGACCACGCCGGTGTCGGCTCGGCTAAGTTTAAAGCCCGCCCTTGACCAGAAAGCCGGCAATGCCGCGGTGGGTGACTTGCAACAGCGGGCGCGAGCAGTTGCGGCTGAGCGGCGAACAAAATACGCAGCGGAATCGGCAACGAGAGCACTTCGAACTTCTTCAGCCAAATCAGCCCGCCGCTATCAGGGTGTAGATCACTGTGATCGCATCTAACACATCAGGTGGGGCGAAAAAGGCACACGCATTTGCTCGAGTTGAAGATGTAGCACTCTGCCCAAGCCAGGATTTCGGCCTTGCGGTCATCCATGGCACCAGCCAAGCAAATCCAATTTAAAAACTCGTGTTGACCGGCGTCTCGGATCAACTGTGGGTCCAACCCCCGCCACTTCCGGTGCTCACCGCTTTTCAGTTCTGCAAATCGCTGGCGGTCTGTTTCTACGTCTGGCCATAGATAATAGTTCTTCGTTGTGAGCGACGCATGTGACCAGCTGGATGAACCGATAACAACCGCGCGCCAGGGGCTTTGTTTGATAATTTCCGCCACGGCCTTACCAAGATCATAGCAACGCCAGGGTGGTGGCGACGGAGGTGGCGGCTCAGAAACTTTTTCTGAAAGTCGACCGATCATCTTCGTGACTGGATACTGATCATTGGGGACACGCAGATCACTCCCATAACAATTTACGGTCAACGGAATAACTGGGTAGTCAAAGCCTCTCTTGTCCAGGTCCAGGTACTGAATCGTTGTCGTAAAGGCATGCCCGTAGTTCTCTCGATTGCGCAGACGCCAGCAGCAGGCCACGTCGAATCCCTTTGTCACCAACCCACGGACCAAATAATTACCAATCTCCTGACTCCCCTTGATGCTCGCACTTTCGTCTTTACGGTCCGGCGAATCTTTTATTGGAATGTTATCGATAGCAAAGACAGCAAAGGGTGGAATGCAGTCTTCTTTGAAAACCTCATACTGGTCGTCACCAAAAATGAGAACAAAATCTGGCTTGAATTCATCGATGCACTCACGGGCCTTGCGATAGGCCGGCTGTAGTATTCGCTGGTACTCCGCAGCGAAAGCTAACCCTTCATCGTCGTCCCACTCCTCCTGCATCTTTTTCGGCCAGTTCTTTGGATCCTTCATATGAACCGGCGTAAGTTCGCTTTGCAAATTGCGGCGCAAGTAAATATCCGTTAGACGCGTCAGCGGCCCCGAAATTCCCGGCCCGTGACTACAACCAATGCCAAGGATCTCTCCCATAACATCCCCTGCTTCGAACTGAACGATGAACCAAAATCTGATACCTGAAATGCGCTCTCCTAGCCGGATTATTCACGCTTTCATCGATCGAGCAGTAAGCCCCTCCGCTCGCGGGCAATGGGCCCCTACCGACCGAGCTGTTCAAGCCGTTCCAGCCGTTCAACCCCCTCCTTTGTCCTCCCCCGCGTCTGCGGGGGGAGGAGACTTCGGATTGTTCTCGGGCAAATTCTGACGGTTTGAACGGTTTGAACAGCTTGAACGGATTGAACGGTTCTTTGCGACTCTCTCGGAGGCTCGCCTTTCGGTCTCCACTGTGCGACCCATTTTCCCTGCTACCGTGAATAATTCGGGCTACGGCTCTCCGAAGCATCTCGTCGCGTTGTCCCAGAGCATTTTTCGCATGACCTCATCGCCCAGAGATTTCCACGCCAGTACCTTGTCGGTGGACTCCGGAAAGCGGGATTCGGCGTGGGGGTAATCGGACGAATACATTAGCAAGCCGTCGCCGAGAAAGTCGGTGACCATTTTGGCCATCTTCTCGCCTTCATGGATCACCAGGCTGGCGAAAAAGCGCCCGCTGGTCATGTACTCGCCGGGTTTGTGAGCCAGATTCTGCGGCAGTGCGTAAGAGATGTAGTCGCTTTGATCGTCCATACGCGCTCCCCAAAACGGCAGCCAGCCAAAGCCGGACTCGAGGATGCAGTAGCGAATATTCGGGTATCGATCCATGATACCGGCGCCGAAGAATGCCGTCATCGCTCTCATCGCACCCCACGGGTGCGAGGCAGTCCGGCCAATGAACGGGTTGTCCCAGAGGTCGCGATAGCCAGGATAACCCTCGGTAAAACTGTGATGCGCGACACAGAGCCCCGCTTCGTTCGCCGCAGCCCAGATCGGCTCCAGATCTGGGTGATCGATGGGAACTCCTTCATCCAAGTGAGGATAGATCCCCGCGGCCCATGGCGCGCTCGCCCATGTTTTGATTTCTTCCACTGATACGTCAATCGCTTTATTGCTCACCACAATGAGAGATTTGAGCCGATGTGGATACTTACTGCAAAAGTCGGTCGTAAAGCGGTGATTCGCGCGAATAAATCCAATCTCAATCTCAACGTCGTCCGAAGCCGGAGGAATTCCAGGAAGCATGAGCTGAACATCTACTCCTTCTTCATCCATATCTCGAATGCGCGCTTCGACATTGTCATCGGAGCCGCCCGGCGTTGGAAACCGGCTACCCATAAATTTCGGGGAATGTCGTTCAACTTGCTCCCTCGGCCCCGCTTCGCCTAAAATCCGCAGTTTCTGACGCCAGCCGGATCTTTTCGTAAACTGATAGCGATGACGATATGGCGGTTCCAAAATCTCGCCGGCCCAGCCTACACGAAATGGAACTTTACAGTTCTCCCACTCTGGCAGCCGCTTGCGAATATTGGCATCGAAATAGGGCTCCAGGGTTTCCGCATTTGGACTGAGGTGCGTATCCGAATCAAAAATCTTAAAACGTTGGCGCATGTGTGCTTCCTCCTTGCGCGCAAAGCAGCGACTTTTACGCTATCCATAACACAACCATCGGCCTCGTGAACAACGGATGTTTAGCGCTAGAATTGGCAAAGAAACAGATAAAACCGGATACGATTTTCATTCCGGATGGCTGCGCAACCAGTCGATGTATGCCGTGATTGCCCGCTCGATAGCGTACGCGGGGCGATATCCCACTTCTTCTCTGATACGGTCCAGGCATTGGCGTCAGGTCTTGCATTAAGACATTTCGGATTTTCGTGGTCTAACCACGTGGTCAATGTGAGAGCGCAACCCTATCGTTTGGGCGCACAGTGCGGGGTCTGCCTACGCACCAACCGACGCAAAACCGGGATTTTTTCACTAAACACAAATGCGATTGACGACTCGCCGGTTCGGCGATATAGCTCCCGTCAAAAAAAGGGCGTCTAAATTTCCTGTACGCAGCAGTAAGGGAGGCAACCGATGCAACGACTATTGAGCGGCTCACTGATCGTTTGCGCATTGGCGATGGCGCTGCCGGCGGCGGCGCAAGTCGAGCACCCGCCGGTGCCGGTCGAGAAGGCGGCCTATCACTGGCCCGTATTCAGCAATGAGCACGTGATGGTGCTGCGGGTATATTTCCCGCCCGGCCGCGGCTCGAACTACCACATCCACTCGCTTGATCAGATCAGCGTGCAGGTCGAGGCAGGCGCGAACGCGGGTCAGGTGCTGGGCGAGGCGCCGACCCCGGCCCGGCCGGGGACAAAAGGTCAGGTGAGTTTCACCGCCTATTCGAAAAAGACGTTCATCCACAAGTCGACCAACACGGCCGCGACTCCCTTCCACAACATCGTCGTCGCACTCCTGAAGCCAAAGCCAGCGGGTCTTGCGCCGGCGGCGCGTCCTGACGGCTATACGCAGGTGTTCGACAACGAGCGGGCCCGCGCCTGGAAGCTTGCGCTTGAGCCGGGCCAATCGGTCGGCCCAGTCACCCAAAGTGCGCCAGGGCTGCGTGTCGTCATCGACGGCGGCGAGATCGCCGAGATCGTTCCCGGTCAGCCCGACCGCGGCCTGGCGCTCAGGCTCGGTGACTTCTATTGGCAGGAACCGGGCACGACGCGCGGCATACGCAACATCGGAACGACCCGCATCGAGATCGCCGAGTTCGAATTGAAATAGTCCGGTCGGATCGTTCTTCTGCCCGCCGGACAGCCAAGCCTCAATAATTTTTAGAGCACTAACGGGGTCTCAAGGTATTTGGGTCAGTTGCGGGGTCAGGCATGACGTATGACTTATTTTCGATCATCAGTGGTGTCGGGTGACGAACGGACGCGCACCGACTTACGAATTGTAAGCGTTATATTGACCATGCGGTTGTACAAGCCGAACGATTGAGGGATGATATTTCCGCCGCGGTATTTTGCTGCGAAAGGAAATCTATCATGACCACGATAAAAGAGATTATGCAAATTGGCGTCGGCATGCCGGATCGCGAACGTTCGCGCGTTTCTCTCATGACATACTTGGTCTTCCGACTACCAACTCGCCCGACGGAACCATGACCTATACGCGGGTCGGGTGTGTGTAGGAAGTTGAAGAGTTTCTTAAGAGCGCACAAAGATAGTGCGCCCAACCACCAATTCGAGGCGGACGCACTCGCGAAGCTCTTGATTGAAAAAGGTGTCATTACCTGAGAAGAGTTTATGCAGAAGATTTCAGAGGAGCGTGCGACGTATCAAAGGCTCCTGAATCCGATACCCCAATGAAGCGTTGCTGCCGTCACAGGAGGCGTACTATGATATGCGCTCTAGAGAAATCGACAAGACATTTCTTGTGGAGAATCCGCACGCTTCCACTAATCATTAGCATAGTCTTTGTCGTCGGTGTTGCGCCTGTATTTGCACGCGGAGGAGGGCACTCCGGAGGACATGGAGGTGGCCACTCGGGTGGGCATGGTGATCACTCTGGTGGCCACGGCGGACATCATGGAGATCATAGCGGCGACAAGCATGGACGGATTACAACGGGCACAACAGCGAGGGGTCACTTTACGAGTCAGAATCCTTGTCCCCCTACTGATAAGATGTCAGAGGATTGCCCCCAACTCGGCGAGAAGCAGTGGCAGACGATTCAAGCCGAAAAGGCCGAGGACGGAGTTGAGTGGCATTCACGCTAAATTGGCGCGAGACGTGATAATCCCATGCCGCAATGAACATCGGCGAGGTACTTATTTGGGAATCCTCTAATCTACTTCTGTTGATTCCCGCCGTGATTTGGCTGGTGATGCTGGTGCGGCGGCTCCAGGGAAAAGCGGTGTTCACGGAGCGGGACTGGCTACTGCTCTTTGGCATCCAGCGGGTTTATTTGGAAGACTCTCGATAAGTTTGCTTGGCTTATCGGTACGTGTGGGTTTATTGCTTTTCATTCGAGATTCAGAAGGTAGAAAATGCCATATAACAGTCTCTGTGATTTCGTTCAAATAGTCGGCTCTCCGAGTGGGATTAAAGTTATGACTGTACGCTACTTCACAGGCTGGTTCGCTAACCGGAGGAAGCACCCAGTGTGGCGGCTCCGAAGTTCGCTGAATAATGCTGGTGTCATTCCGGCCAACCCCGGATCATAGTCCGGGGTAGCGCGAGCCGGAATCCAGGAATTTCAAAGACTTCTGGATACCGGCTTTCGCCGGTATGACGGACGAAGATCTGAATGACTTATTTAACGAACTTTGGTTCCAGGACACCAGTGATTTGTCTGATTGCATAACTTTAGCATCTGACCTTGAAGTTTCGTCACCCGCGAATTCATGCTGCTGGACTCCTCTCGTTGACCCCGGCTCAGGCGGCTCTTGATTGGTCCTCTCCTGTTTCGACAAGCACTTACCTGTCCGTAGCGAGGTTTCAAAGCCTGGGACCCTGTGTTACTATTTGTCTCTGCCAAAGCCGAGGATCTTGGAACATCTGATCCAACAATACGCCGATCATCTCCGCAATGAACGCAGCGTCTCGCCGCATACGCTGCGAAACTACCTGAGCGACCTGGCTCAGTTCCAACATTTCTTAATTGATAGGGAGCTCTGTTTAGGTGACGGCAAAACGTTAGATGCGCGCAGCATCGACATTCACGTCGTGCGGGCATATCTGGCCGCGTTAACGAAAAGCCGCAAGAAGAGCTCGGTCGGGAGAAAGCTCGCAGCGTTGAAAGGGTTCTTTCGTTATTTGGTAGCGACGCATCAAATAGAGAAAGATCCGCTGCTGCTCATTCATTCGCCCAAGCAAGATAAGCCGTTGCCGAAATTTCTTTCGGTGGATGATATTTTCCAACTGCTGGGCGGCATCAAAATCAAAAACCCGTTGGACGTTCGGGATCGCGCGATGCTGGAGGTGTTTTATTCTACCGGCGTGCGCGTGAGCGAGTTAGTGGGGCTCAACTGGAGCGATGTGGATTTTCAATTGGGGATCACTCGGGTGTTGGGGAAGGGCTCAAAAGAACGGATCGTGCCCATCGGTGAGGTGGCACTCCAAGCCCTTCGGGACTATAGTGTGGAAGTGAGAAAGAGATGGAATTTATCCTGCAAGGGCGAAAATCCTGTTTTCCTAAACAATCGGGGTGGCAGGATTACGACTCGGAGCGTTGCGCGTTTGGTAGAAAAGCATCTTCGCGCGGCGGGAATTCCGGTCAAAGTCAGTCCTCATGGACTACGCCACACCTTTGCGACGCACCTATTGAACAGCGGAGCCGATCTGCGCGTCATCCAGGAGATGCTCGGGCATGCGAGCCTGTCAACGACGCAACGTTACACGCATTTGAATCTAGATCAGCTGACCGCGGTCTATGATAAGGCGCATCCGAGAGCGTGAAAGAGGCGTGAAGCGAAAAGATGGAGGATGGAAGATGGCGGATAGAAGATCGCGATTCTCAATTCTCGATCCTCTATCGTCAAACTGAGTTATGCTGCACGGCACAACCATACTGGCGATTCGTCATGGCGGCAAAGTCGTCGTTGTGGGTGACGGACAGGTGAGCCTCGGGCAGACCGTCATGAAGCATAGCGCTCGTAAAGTCCGTAAGCTTCATCATGACCGAGTCATCGCCGGCTTCGCGGGGGCGACGGCGGATGCTTTCACGCTCTTCGAAAAGTTCGAGGCGAAGCTGGAAGAGTTCAACGGCAACCTTAAGCGCGCGGCGGTGGAATTGGCCAAAGACTGGCGCACGGATCGGATTCTGCGGCGGTTGGAGGCGCTGTTAATCGTCGCTGACACTGAGGACTTGCTGGTCATCTCCGGCAGCGGCGATGTGGTGGAGCCGGACGATGGGCTTATCGCCATCGGCTCGGGCGGGAACTACGCGCTGGCGGCGGCTCGGGCCTTAGTCAAGCACACGCAGCTGGATGCCCGAACCATCGCCGAAGAAGCCATGCGAGTCGCGGCAGCTATTTGCGTGTACACCAACGATCAGCTGACGTTCGAAGAGCTGCCCTAGAAGGTCACGACTCGTGTGGTTGGTTGCGCCGGCCGACTCGCTTCGGCGTAGTAGAGATTGGAGTACTGGAGTGATGGATTGATGGATTTAAAATCCAATCCGCCAATACTCCTATACTCCAACACTCCATTTCGATCACCTCCATCCGCTCGCCGTTGTGTGCGAGCGGGCTAAAGATTGCATTTTCCGCGGAACTTGCTACGTGTTATCGTATCTCCATGAAAGATGATGCAACTGTCGCGTTGACGGATTCGACTTCGTCGCCCACGCCGGTGATGACGCCGCGAGAAATCGTTTCAGAGTTGGATCGTTATATCGTCGGGCAAAGGGAAGCGAAGCGCGCCGTGGCGATCGCATTGCGTAACCGCTGGCGGCGCCAGTTGGTACCGGAAGACCTGCGTGAAGAGATCGCCCCTAAGAATATCATCATGATCGGCCCGACCGGCGTCGGCAAGACGGAAATCTCCCGTCGCTTGGCCAAACTGGCGCAAGCGCCATTTATCAAGGTCGAGGCTTCCAAATTCACCGAGGTGGGTTACGTCGGGCGCGACGTGGAATCGATCATTCGTGACCTCACGGATCTCGCCGTCAATATGGTGAAAGAGGAAGAAAAACAGAAGGTCGAGATCAGAGCGCGGGAGATTGCCGAGGAGCGCATCTTGGATCTGCTGTTGCCGGGTCCTGCAGCCAGCTCCGACGGCGAGAGCATCGACGCCGCCCGCGTCCAGGGCACGAGAGACAAACTCAAGAAGATGCTCCGCGAAGGCAAGATGGACGAGCGCTTCGTGGAGATCGAAATGAGTCAGGCGGCCATGCCGATGATCGAGGTGCTCGCGCCGCAAGGCATGGAGGGAATGGAGTTCAATCTCAAGGAGATGTTCTCCAATCTCCTGCCGAAAAGGACCAAGAAGAAGACGGTCAAAATCCCCGAAGCGATGGAAATCCTCACCCAAGAAGAAGCGGGTAAGCTGATCGACATGGACAAGGTCATCGGTGAAGCGCTGCGTCGGGTGGAGCAGTCCGGGATCGTGTTTTTGGATGAAATCGATAAAATCGCCGGACGAGAATCCAGCCACGGTCCGGACGTGTCGAGAGAAGGCGTGCAGCGGGATTTACTGCCGATCGTGGAAGGCTCGACGGTGAATACTAAATACGGCATGGTCAAGACTGACCATATCCTGTTCGTTGCGTCCGGCGCGTTTCACAGCGCCAAACCATCGGACCTGATCCCGGAATTCCAGGGCCGTTTCCCGATACGCGTCGAGCTCAGCTCACTCGGTAAAGAAGATTTTGTCCGTATTTTGACCGAACCCAAGAATGCTCTGATCAAACAGTACGCCGCCTTGCTCGAAACCGAAGGAATTCACCTGAATTTTGCAGACGATGCCATCCAGGAGATCGCTCAAATCGCCTCCGAGGTCAATGAGAAGACGGAAAACATCGGCGCCCGGCGACTTCATACCGTCTTAGAGAGACTGCTCGACGAAATTTCCTTCACCGCCCCGGAGATGCCGGGTAAGAACGTAACCATCGACGCCCAATATGTCCGCGAAAGGCTCGGTCCCATCTTGAAGAATGAGGACCTCTCGCGCTATATCCTCTAGAGATTAGTTAGGTCAAGGACCCATAGATGGAGAACTTCATCGGCAAAGCAGAGGTGCTGATGGAAGCGCTTCCCTATTTTCAGCGCTTCTATGGCAAAACCTTCGTCATCAAGTACGGCGGCCACGCCATGGTGGACGAGGAGCTGAAGGAAAGCTTCGCCCAGGACATCGTTCTCCTGAAATACGTCGGCATTAATCCCGTGGTGGTGCACGGCGGCGGGCCGCAGATCGACCAGCTCCTCGAAAAACTGGGAATCACGAGCCGCTACGTGCGCGGCATGCGGGTGACCGATCAGGAAACCTTGGACATTGTGGAGATGGTTCTGGTCGGTAAGGTCAATAAGGAGATCGTCACCCTGATCAATCAACATGGCGGCATGGCCGTCGGGTTGAGCGGCAAGGACGGCGGACTGATCCTGGCGCGGAAGATGAACGTCACGGTCTCTGAAAACGGCAAGCCGCCCGAAATTATCGACATCGGCATGGTCGGTGAAATCATCGGCATTAACCCGTTGGTGATCGACTCTCTCGATGAGAACAAGTTCATTCCGGTGATCGCCCCGTTGGGTGCCGGCCAGGACGGCGAGACCTACAACATCAATGCCGACTTGGTAGCGGGCGAAGTGGCGGAGGCGCTTCACGCCGAGAAGCTCATTCTCATGACGGACGTCGAAGCGGTGAAAGACAAGAAGGGCGAACTCATGAGCACGCTGAAGGTAAATCAAGCGCGCAAAATGATCCAAGAGGGGGTCGTCGGCTCAGGGATGATCCCCAAAGTGGAATGCTGCATCGAAGCCCTCAAGGGGGGCGTCGGTAAAACACACATCATCGACGGCAGGGTGAAGCATGCGGTTCTCCTGGAGATTTTCACGAAAGAAGGCGTGGGAACTGAGGTGGTGAGGAAATAATATAGATGAAGAACCGCGATGTCGCCAAGCTTACCGAAAATTATGTCGCTCACACCTACGCTCGCTATCCTATCGCTCTGGTGCGTGGCAAGGGGGCTCGGGTGTGGGACGCCGATGGAAAAGAATACCTCGACTTTCTCGCCGGAATCGCGGTTAACAGCTTGGGCCATTGCCATCCTGCCATCGTGCGCGCCATCCAACAACAGGCGCGCAAGCTGATCCACGTTTCCAATCTCTATCATATTCTGCCGCAATCCGAGTTGGCGCGTGAGCTTTGCCGCCACTCGTTTGCGGATCGCGTGTTTTTTTGTAACAGCGGCGCCGAAGCCAATGAAGCAGCCATCAAGCTGGCGCGGCGCTACGGCGGCGAGCATTCAAACGGCAAATACGAAATCCTTTCCACCCACAATTCTTTTCACGGACGGACTTTGGCTACCCTCACGGCCACCGGTCAGGAAAAGGTGCGCGCCGGCTACGATCCACTACCGGCAGGTTTTCGGCAAATCCCCTTCAACGATCTCCGGGCCGCCGAAGAAGCCATTGATGAGCAAAAAACGGTCGGTATCCTCGTGGAGCCAATTCAGGCCGAGGGCGGCATCAATGTACCCGATGAAAACTACTTCCGGGGACTCAGGGAGCTGTGCGACCGCCGCGGCTTGTTGTTGATTTTCGATGAGGTGCAGACCGGCGTGGGCCGAACGGGCAAACTTTTTGGCTACGAGCATTTCGGCGTCGAACCGGACATCATGACGTTGGCGAAGGCGCTGGGAGGCGGGCTGCCGCTGGGCGCCATGCTGGCGCGCGAAGCGGTCGCGCAGAGTTTCGTTCCGGGAAGCCATGCTTCCACCTTCGGCGGAAACCCGCTTGTCTGCGGCGTCGGCCTGGCGGTAATGAAAACGCTGCTCAAGGGCGGTGTGCTGAAGAACTCGGTCAAAATGGGAAAAGTCTTCATGCAGCGACTCCACGCGTTGAAGGCGCGCTTTCCTTTTATTCGGGACATCCGCGGCAAAGGGCTGATGCTGGGTATTGAGCTTGAGATGGAAGGGACCAAAATCGTCGAGGCCTGCATGCAGGAGGGATTGCTGATCAATTGCACGGCATACAGAGTTCTGCGTTTTGTTCCGCCGCTGACCATCAAGCAAAAAGAAATCGACCGGGGTCTGAGAATTTTAGAAGAGGTTCTCGCACGCCAGTAGCCCGCGGTTTTTTTCCGAATCATGAACAAACGGGATCTTTTGAATTTTACCGACGTTAGCCGGGTTGAGATGCAAGCGATCTTCGGTCTGGCGCGGGAGCTCAAGCGCAAGCAAAAGCAGGGAATTCGCCACGAGCTGCTTCGCGGCAAGGGCATGGCTTTGGTTTTCGAAAAGCCCAGTCTGCGCACGCGGGTTTCGTTCGAAGTCGGGATGGCGCAGCTGGGCGGATATGCGGTTTTCTTGGGGCCTACCGAGATCGGGATGGGAAGCAGGGAAACTCCGGCGGATTGCGCGCGCAACCTTGCCAGGTGGGTTGACATCATTACCGTGCGCACGTTCTCAGAAAAGGTTATCGAAGAAATGGCTGAGTACGCTTCGATTCCGGTGATCAACGCGCTCACGGATCTCTATCACCCCTGCCAGGTGCTCGCCGATTGTCTCACGTTGATAGAGCACAAAGGGAAATTGGACGGGCTCAAAATCGCTTTTGTCGGCGATGGCAACAACATGGTTCATTCATGGATTGAGGCCGCCGAGAAACTTCCGATCTCATTCGCCATGGCTTGTCCCAAGGGTTATGAGCCCAAAGCGGAGATTGTCAGCCAGGCAAGGCAAAACGGCGCGCAGGTCGCCGTGACCCATTCCGTCGAAGAAGCCGTACACGGCGCGGATGCTATCTACACCGATGTGTGGGCGAGCATGGGACAGGAGATGGAAGCACAGCGCCGCGCCAAAACGTTTCGGGATTACCAGCTGAACCAAAGAGTCGTTGCGATGGCAAAGACAGACGCGGTCGTGATGCATTGCCTGCCGGCGCACCGCGGCGAAGAGATCACCGACGACGTTTTGGAAAGTCCGCAGTGTATCGCGTTCGATCAAGCGGAGAATCGGCTCCACGTGCAAAAGGCGGTGATGGTCTGGTTGCTCAACGGGTTCAAGAGTTCAAAGGCCAAAGGACTAAAGGGCCGTAAATAATTTTAGATTTTCGATTGCCGATTTTCGATTAAAAGAAAAAAATGCCAAGAGCGGAAATCGGATGAATTGATCGACAATCTAAAATCCAAAATCGAAAATCTAAAATGGGGCAGGGGATGAATGCAAAGAAAGTCGTTCTGGCATATTCCGGCGGCTTGGATACGTCGGTTATTTTGCGCTGGCTGAAGGAACAGTACGGCTGCGAGGTTGTGGCCTTTTGCGCGGATTTGGGACAAGGCGAAGATCTTCAGGCCGTCAAACGGAAGGCCATCACGACGGGCGCGACTAAAGCGGTGGTCGGCGATCTGCGGGAAGAGTTCGTAAAAAACTACGTTTTTCCTATGCTGCGCGCCAACGCAGTATATGAGGGCTCGTATCTGCTGGGGACTTCGATTGCACGTCCTCTGATTGCAAAAGCCCAAATTGAGGTGGCCGTCCAAGAACGCGCAGACGCCGTATCCCACGGGGCGACTGGCAAAGGAAACGATCAGGTACGTTTCGAGCTGACCTATTATTCCTTAAAACCGGGCATCAAAGTGATCGCGCCGTGGCGTATTTGGGATTTGAACTCCCGCACATCGCTGATCGCATACGCGCGCAAACATGGGATTCCCGTGCCGGTGACCAAAGCACGTCCCTACAGCACCGACCGAAATATTTTCCACATCAGCTACGAGGGCGGCGTCCTCGAAGATCCATGGAAGGAGCCGCCAAAAGACATGTTTCTTTGGTGCCGCCACGTGGAAAAGGCGCCCAATCGGCCGGAATATATCGAAATCGACTATGCGCGTGGCAATCCTGTCGCTGTCAATGGTCGCGCCCTTTCGCCGGCAAAACTCCTGGCAAAACTCAATGACGTGGGAGCGAAGCATGGGATCGGCCGGGTCGATATCGTGGAGAACCGCTACGTCGGCATGAAGTCGCGCGGCGTCTATGAGACTCCCGGAGGGACCATTCTCCATGCAGCGCACCGCGCGCTGGAGTCCATTACCATGGATCGGGAAGTATTGCGGTTGAGAGATTCCCTGATCCCGCGTTATGCGGAGATGATTTATTACGGATATTGGTTCGCGCCCGAAAGGGAGGTTTTGCAAAAGACCGTCGATGCGACGCAGGCGAACGTGAGCGGTCGGGTGCGCCTAAAACTTTATAAAGGCAACGTCGTCGTTGCGGGTCGAAAATCGAATGCTTCGCTCTACGACCCGAGCGTGGCGACTTTCGAAAAAGACGAAGTCTATCACCAGGGCGATGCCGATGGATTTATCCGTCTGAACGCCTTGCGGCTCCGGCTGCGTCGACTGAGCAAAGCGAAGGGCTAAGTGGATTGGAGATAACAAATTTCAGATCTCGAATTCTGACGCTTTCGCTGCAATTCGTGGCTCGTCAAGTGGTAGCATAGGCAAAGGATTGAAAAGTCCCAACGAAGAAAAAATCAAGCTCTGGGGCGGGCGGTTTACCTCAGTGACGGCGAGCTCCGTAGAGGCCTTCACGGCGTCGATCGATGTCGATGCGCGCCTTTATCGGCACGATATCGCCGGGAGCATCGCTCACGCCAAAATGCTGGCGCGCCAGGGGATCATCTCCGCGCGCGATGCGCGGAAGATCGTGCGCGGATTGAAAGCGATCGAGCGCGAGATCGAAAGCGGCAAGTTTGCTTTCTCTCCAGCCGACGAAGATATTCACATGAACATCGAGCGCCGTTTGACCGAGAAGATCGGCGCCGCCGGCGGAAAACTCCACACCGCGCGAAGCCGCAACGATCAGGTGGCATTGGACACGCGCCTTTTCTTGCGAGAAGAAGTGCGGCTGATCATCCAGAGTCTGCAATCGCTGGGGCGCGAGCTCGCCCGCGCAGCCAGGCGACATCTCGACGTCATCATGCCGGGCTACACGCATCTACAGCGGGCCCAGCCGGTTCTGTTCGCGCATCATCTGCTCGCCTATTTCGAGATGTTCGAGCGCGACCGGGAACGGTTTGCAAGCTGTCTCGAGCGCATCAACGTGCTGCCGCTGGGAGCCGGCGCGTTGGCTGGAACCACGTTTCCGATTGATCGAAACTACGTCGCCAAGCTGCTGGACTTTCCGCGGGTGGCGAAGAACAGCATCGACGCCGTGAGCGACCGGGATTTTATCCTGGAGTTTCTGTCGGCGTCGGCTATTTTGTTCGTGCACCTGAGTCGTCTTGCGGAAGAGTTGATCTTGTGGTCTAGTCACGAATTCGGATTTGTCGAACTGCCGGACCGCTACTGCACGGGCAGCTCCATGATGCCCCAGAAGAAAAACCCGGATGTGCCGGAATTAATCAGAGGCAAAAGCGGGCGCGTATTCGGTCATCTGCATGCCCTGCTCACGACCATGAAGGGATTGCCGTTGGCTTATAATCGCGACTTGCAGGAAGACAAGACGCCGTTGTTCGACACGGTGGACACGGTCAAGGCCAGCGTGGCGATCGTTCGAGAATTAATGGGCGAGTTGAAGGTCCGAAAGGACAAGATGCTTGCGGCGGCTCGAGATGGCTTCATGAATGCGACCGATCTGGCCGACTATTTAGTTCACCGCGGACTGCCGTTTCGTGCGGCCCATGCGATCTCGGGTAAGATCGTCCAGCACTGCATCGACCGAGGCTGCCGCATCGAAGAGTTGCCGTTGACCGAGTTGAGGAGATTCTCAGCGAAGATTGAAAGAAATGTCTATAACTATCTTTCGGCTGAGTCAGTTGTCGGGCGCCATCGCTCTTTCGGCGGGACGGCGCGAAGCAATGTGCTTCGCCGGTTAAAGCAGTTGAGGATCTAGATGAAGCGGTTCATCGCTGTTGCCATTGTGTGGTTAGTTGCCGGATCTGCCTGTGGGAAAAAAGGCGACCCGCGGGCGCCTGAACTCGCGACGCCCAAGGTGATCACGAACTTGAGCGCGCGGGTCGATCAAACAGGGGTCGTGCTCACGTGGAGCCGACCGACCGAATATGTCGACGGCACGGCCATTAAAGACCTTGCGGGCTTTGTCATTTTTCGCAAAGATATTTCTCCATCGTGTCTAGACTGCCCGGTACCGTATCGCCCACTGACGACGGTCATGGTTGAAGATCGAGAGAAATTCGTTAAACAGAAACAGTACCGCTTCGTCGATCAGCAGGTGCAGGCGAAAATGGTTTATCGCTATCGCATCGCGTCTCAGCTCAACGACGGTTCTTTGAGCGAGCCGTCCAACGAAGTCGAAATTACCCGGGGTCCGTGATGAATCATTTTGAATACCGCAATGGAGAAATGTTTGCAGAGGGCGTGCCGGTCAAGCGCATCGCCAAGGAAGTCGGCACGCCGGCCTACGTTTACAGCCTTGCGACCTTGAAGCGTCATTTCCAAGTCTTCGATCGAGCCTTCAGCGCTGTTCCGCACATCGTCTGCTTCTCGGTAAAGGCAAATTCAAACATCGCGTTGCTGAGGGCCTTCGCCAAAGAGGGCGGCGGCTTCGATATCGTATCGGGCGGGGAATTGTTTCGCGCTTTGCGAGCGGGTGCCGATCCGAAGAAGATTGTGTTCTCGGGAGTCGGCAAGAAGAAGGACGAGATCGAGTACGCGCTCAAGTCGGGAATTTTGATGTTTAATGTCGAATCCGAGGATGAGATGGTGACCTTGAACGAAATCGCCGGCGGAATCGGCAAGAAGGCGCCCATCAGCTTGCGAATTAATCCGGACGTCGATCCGCAAACTCATCCTTATATCTCTACCGGAATGAAAAAGGCCAAGTTCGGCGTCGATATCAAGCGCTCATTGGAGAATTACAAGAAGGCCGTCTCGATGCCGAATCTGGAAGTGGTCGGCGTGGACTGCCACATCGGCTCGCAGTTGACGTCGCTTTCGCCGTTCGTCGACGCTTTGGCGCGGGTGCGCGAATATCTGGATCGTGTGCTGGTGGGCTCCCTGAAAAGAGAAGGCGTGAAGATTCGTTATCTTGATTTAGGCGGTGGATTGGGAATTAGTTATAAGGATGAAATGCCGCCCCATCCCGAGGAATACGCCAGGGCCATCATCCAAGGTCTGGAAGGCTTGGACGTCACCCTCATTTTAGAGCCGGGGCGGGTTATCGTCGGCAACGCCGGGATTCTGATCACGGAAGTCCAATACATCAAGGAAACCGACGAAAAGAAATTCGTTATCGTCGATGGCGGTATGAACGACCTCATCCGACCGGCGCTTTACGGTTCATACCAGGCGATTCAGCCGGTGGTTGAAAAAAACAGCGAAAAGATCGTTGCTGACGTCGTCGGGCCTATCTGCGAGAGCGGCGACTTCTTTGCCAAAGACCGTGAGATCGCCCGGCCTCGGCGTGGGGATCTGCTCGCCGTCATGAGCGCCGGCGCCTACGGGTTTACTATGGCCTCGAACTATAATTCGCATCCCAAGCCGCCGGAGGTTTTAGTTGACGGCGATCAATACTATGTGATTCGCACGCGGGAAACGATGGACGACTTAATCCGGGGGGAAACCATTCCGGCAGCGCTGGAATAAATGGGTTCAAAGGATATGGAAATTTCCTTTACTAAGATGCAGGGCTGCGGGAACGATTTTATCTTTCTCGACTGCCTGAAGAAGGACATTCCCAATCTCGGCGCAATCGCAGGAAAACTATGCGATCGAAGGTTTGGCATCGGCGCCGATCAACTCCTAACGATTCATCCCTCCAAAGTCGCGGACTTTAAGATGGAGATCTATAACGCCGACGGCAGTCAGGTAGAGATGTGCGGCAACGGGATTCGCTGCTTTGCGAAATATGTCTATGATCACGGCATCACGCAAAAGCGGGAACTGGAAGTCGAAACTCTGGCGGGTATCATCCGACCTCGCATGGTGGGAGAACTCGTTGAAGTGGATATGGGGGAACCGATTCTCGAAGGTCGTAAGATTCCGGTCGATGCCGATGGACAAATCATTAACCGTCCGCTGACGGTCGATGACGCCACTTATCAGGTCACGTGTGTCTCGATGGGAAATCCACATTGCGTGCTTTATCTTGATGCCATCGATTCTTTGGATCTCGAGAAGATCGGTCCGCGCTTCGAGCATCATCCTTTTTTTCCCAAGCGCGTGAATACGGAATTCGTCAAAATAGTGAGCCCAAAAGAAGTGAGGATGAGGGTGTGGGAGCGCGGCGCGGGAGAAACTTGGGCCTGCGGGACGGGTGCCAGCGCAGTGGGTGTTGCGGGCGCGATCACCGATCGCACGGAGAGAGAGGTCACGATTCACGTCAAAGGCGGAGACCTGTTGATCGACTGGCGGGACAATAATCGGGTCTATATGACGGGCGGGGCGGAAGAAGTTTTTCACGGTATGGTAAAAATCAATTAGGAGAAAGTTTATGTTCGCTGGCTCAATGGTCGCATTGGTGACGCCATTTAAAGACGGAAAAGTGGATCGGACAAGCTTAGAAGGTCTGGTGGAATTTCATGTCGAGCATGGCACCAGCGGAATCGTTCCCTGTGGCACCACGGGGGAGTCTGCTACTCTCAGCCATGAAGAACATGAGGATGTGATCAAAGCGGTGATCAAGGCTGTGAATAAACGGGTCCCGGTCATCGCCGGAACGGGCTCTAATTCAACAGAGGAGGCCGTTCGTCTAACTCGGGCCGCGGAGAAATCCGGCGCGGACGGCGCGCTGATGATCTCGCCTTACTACAACCGTCCGACCCAGGAAGGCATCTACCAACATTACAAAAAAGTCGCCGACTCCGTCGGTATTCCAATCATCATTTATAATATCCCCGGACGCACGGGTTCGAAGATTGAACCGGAAACCTTGGCGAGGCTCTCGGAGATCAAGAACGTCGCCGGCGTAAAGGAAGCAACCGGGTCGGTCGATCAGGCCATCGACGTCATTCGGCTGTGCGGCGATCGCCTGGCGGTTTATTCGGGTGAAGACTCTCTGACTTTTTCTCTGATGGCTCTCGGCGGCAAGGGTGTTATTTCCACTGTGGCCAATATCGCCCCCAAAGAGATGTCGCAACTCACGGAAGCCTGCTCAAAAGGGAATTGGGAAAGAGGACGAGAATTTCAATTCAAGCTCATGCCGTTAATTCGCGCCGTTTTCCTCGAAACCAATCCCATTCCCATCAAAACGGCTCTTTCTCTCATGGGCAAATGCACCGGCGAACTGCGTCTGCCGCTGACCTCGATGTCGGAAGGCGCTCTTAAAAAGATGAAGCAGGCGATGACCGATTTCGGCTTGCTCTAATTTCAATGCCGTTGGGACTGATTGTCTGCGGCGTCGGCGGACGAATGGGCGGGGCCGTGGTGCGCGCCGCCAAGCAGACCGTTGGAGTCGAGCTGGTCGCCGGCATCGACAAACCCGGCAGTGCCAGGCTGGGGAA
>Ga0209803_1000777_pt1 | contig 21397 bp, 19 predicted proteins | sample GraSoiAngelo_138_FD_185895 | JGI IMG/M metagenome (GOLD analysis project Ga0209803, IMG submission 185895) | Grasslands soil microbial communities from the Angelo Coastal Reserve, California, USA - 14_0929_09_40cm (SPAdes) (version 2) | ecosystem: Environmental > Terrestrial > Soil > Grasslands ...
CGGACGGAGCGGTATCGGGCCCTGCGCATCGTCCCGTCGCGCTGACCCGGCGATCAGCGCGCTTGCGCCGCGCGGATGGCGCGCCAGACGCGCTCCGGGGTCGCCGGCATCTCGATGTGCTCCACGCCCAGCTCGGCCAGCGCGTCGACGATCGCGTTGACGACGGCGCCGAGCGCCGGCGTCGTACCGCCCTCGCCCCCGCCCCGGAGGCCGAGCGGGTTCGACGTCGAGGGCACCTCGCTGATCTCGGTCGTGAAGCTCGGGAGCCGATCGGCGCGTGGCACGACGTAGTCCATGAAGGTCGCCGACTGCGGCTGCCCCGTCGCCGGGTCGTACACACACTGCTCCCACAGCGCCTGCCCCACGCCCGCCGCGATCCCGCCGTGCGTCTGGCCGTGGAGGATCATCGGATTGACGGCGCGGCCGCAATCGTCGACCGACGTGTACCGCGGGACTTCCACCACGCCGGTCTCGGGATCGACCTCGACCTCGCACACGGCGCAGCCGTAGGGAAAGGAGGGCACGCTCACCGTCTCGTCGCTCACGCCCGCGAGCGGCCCGCCCAGCCCCTCGGGAACGTCGTCGCGCAGCGCGGCCGCCGCGACCGCGAACAGGTCGAGGGAGCGGTCGGTGCCCGTGACGCGGAACCGACGCGCCGCGAACTCGATGTCCGCCTCCGCCGCCTCGAGGAGCCACGCCGCGATCCGCTTGCCGCGGTCGACGATCGCGTCCGACGCCTTCGCGAGCACGACGGCGCCGAGGCGCATCGAGCGGCCGGAGTGCGAGCCTCCGCCGACGGACGCCACGTCGGTGTCCCCGGTGATCAGGCGCACCTGGTCCAGCTCGACGCCGAGCCACTCGGCGAGGAGCTGCGCGAAGCTCGTCTCGTGGCCCTGGCCGGCCGATAGCGTGCCCATCACGACGTCGACGCGGCCCTGGGGCCGCACGGTGATCTCCGCGCGCTCGTGCGGCATGCCGGTGTTGAGCTCGAGGTAGTTGGCCAGGCCGATGCCGCGATAACGACCGCGCCGGTGGGCCTCGGCCCGCCGCGCCTCGAACCCCGCCCAGTCCGCGAGCGCGAGTGCGCGGTCCTGCGCCGCCACGTAGTCGCCGCTGTCGTGGAGGAGCCCGAGCGGGTTGCGGTACGGCATCGCGCTCGGCGGCACGAGATTGCGCCGCCGGAGCTCCACGCGATCGAACCCGTGGCGGCGCGCGGCGAGGTCGATCAGGCGCTCGATCACGTACATGACCTCGGGCCGGCCGGCGCTGCGGTACGGGTACGTGGGCGCCGTGTGACTGAGCGCCGCACGGCCGCGCAGGGACGCGGCGGGAATGCGGTAGAGGCTCGGCAGCACCGCGACACCCTTGGCGAGCGGGATGAACGAAACGGCGTACGCGCCGACGTTGCTCGTGTTGGTGCCGCGGAGCGCGAGGAAGGTGCCGTCAGCCTCGAGCGCGAGCTCGACCTCGGAGACGAGATCGCGCGCCTGGTAGTCGGTGAGGAATGCTTCGGTCCGGTGACACGTCCACTTGACCGGGCGGCGCAGGCGCTTCGCCGCCCAGGCGACCAGCGCGAACTCGGGGTAGGAGGCGTTCCGGGTTCCGTAGTTGCCGCCGACCTCGCGCGCGACGACACGGACCGCGCGCTCCGGCACGCCGAGCGTCGCGGCGAGATCGCTCTTGATGCGCACCGAGCCGCCGGAGCCCGCGTAGAGCGTGTAGCGGCCGCTCGCCTCGTCCCAGACGCCCAGGGCGGCGCGCGGCTCCATCGGCACGCCGGTGACGCGGTTGATCCGCGTCTCGAGCCGCACCACGTGCGCGGCGCGCCCGAAGGCGGCGTCCGTGGCGGCCCGATCGCCGGCCTCGGAGTCGACACAGACGTTCGACGCGGTCTCCTTCCACACGAGCGGCGCCCCCGTTGCAACCGCATCGCCGGTGGCGGTCACCGCCGGCAGGGGCTCGTAGTCCACCACCACGCGCTCGGCGCCGTCCCGCGCGGCCGCGGGCGTCTCGGCGATCACCATGGCCACGGCGTCACCGACGAAGCGGGTCGTGTCGGCGGGCAACGGCGTGTGCGGCGCGATGAAGAACTCGGCGCCCGCGCGGCTCCGGAGCGGGACCTCGTGCGGGTTCGTCGGCACCGGGCGGTGCGGGATGGGGCGCAGGCCATCGGCGGCGGCGTCGGCGCCCGTGAGCACCGCGATCACCCCCGGCACCGTCAGGGCGCCCGCGCCGTCGATGCGTCGGAGGCGCGCGTGCGCGTGCGGCGAACGGACCAGGCTCGCGTAGGCCTGGCCGGGGACGTTGACGTCGTCGCTGTAGCACCCCGTGCCCGTGATGAGGCGCGCGTCTTCGCGGCGGCGGACGGGCTTGCCGAAGCCCTCACGGGCCGAGCGGGTGCGGGAGTCGAGGAGCGACGTCACCAGATCCGCTTGTGGACGAACTCGACGATCTTCTCCGCCGCCCGCGTGGCGGCCGGCGACGTCGGGTTCCTGACGACGAACCCTTCGGCCTCGCCCTCGAACAGTTCCAGCTCGACCTCGCCCCCTGCGGCGCGGTATCGCGCAACGAACCGGTCGAGGTCCGCGCGGGGGTGCGCCTGGTCGCGGGTGCCTTGGATGTAGAGCACGGGCGGCAACGCGACCCGCTCGCCGCGCTCCAGCGCCTGCACCGGGCTGCCCTCGGCCATCGCCTCCTCGGTCTGCCAGAACCGGTCGTGGCAGGGCAGCACACGGTCCACGACCTCCGGGTACGGCGGGCCGCTCGCCCTGAGCCTCTTGGCGTAGTGGTAGCGCGCGAGCGGATCGATGACGGGCCAGCACAGGACGGCGCACCGCACGCTGGCATCGACGGCCGGCAGACCCGCCGGGAGCGGGACCGCCGCGTACCGGCGATCGTGCGGTCTCATCCCGCCCAGCATGGCCTGGTGGGCACCGCTCGAGGTCCCGAGGACGCCGACCAGATCCGGGCGGCTGCCCAGGGCCGTGGCCCGCGTCTTGAGCCAGCGGATCGCGCAGTTGATATCGGCGAGCGACGCGGGGTAGGGTGCCTCGGGCGGCATGCGGAAATCCAGGGCCGCCACCACCACGCCGCTCTTCGCGAGCGGCTCGTTGATGGCGGTGTCGTTCAGGCGGTCGCCCCGGCACCAGGCGCCGCCGTGTAGCTCGACGACGAGCGGGAACGGCCCTGAGCCGCGCGGCTTGAAGAGGCGCGCCAGCAGGGGCTTGTCCCCGTGGCGGACATACTCGACGTCTTCGATGCGAATGTCGTACACCATGTGCTCCTCCCTCTGGAGGTCGATGAGCTGTGCCGGGGGCGATACTGCTCCCGCGACGGCGCCACCGTCAAGCCGCGGCCGCGCCGCTTGACCCGGCGGCGGGGCCAGCGCACTATCGCCCCCGGTGCGCGAGCCGCGGCACCGCGGCAGAGCCTCGAGGAGGAGACTGACATGCGCTTCGGCCTGTTCACGAGCATGGGCGCCCAGACCTGGTCCGGCGTGCTGGACCTGTGGCGACACATCGAGGCCACGGGATGGGACATCGGCTGCGTGACCGACCACTTCATGCCGAACACGAAGGAGCGCGAGGGGGCCATGCTCGAATCGTGGAGCACGCTCAGCGCGCTGGCCGCTCTGGTGCCCCGCGTCCGCGTGGGCACCATCGTGCTGGGCAACACCTACCGCCACCCGGCGGTGGTCGCGAAGATGGCCGCGCAGGTCGACATCATCTCGGGCGGCCGGCTCCTCCTGGGGCTCGGCGCGGGCTGGCAGCAGAACGAGCACGAGGCCTACGGCATCCCGTTCGGGACGATGCGCGAGCGGTTGGAGCGTCTGGACGAGGCGTGCCAGGTGATGAAGGCCTTGTGGTCCCAGCGCCGCAGCGACTTCAAGGGGCGCTACTACCAGCTCGCGGATGCTCCGCTCGATCCCAAGCCCGTGCAGACGCCCCATCCCGAGCTGATGATCGGCGGCGGCGGCGAGCGCGTCACCCTGCGCATCGTGGCCAAGCACGCCGACCACTGGAATATCTGGGGGGGCCCGGGGGTCCTGGCCCGGAAGGGAGCGGTCCTCGACGCGCATTGCGCGGCCGTCGGCCGTGATCCGAAGACCATCACGCCACGCCGCCGACGCGCGCGACACCTGCCTGGCGGGCACTCCGGACGAGATCCGCGACCGGCTCCACCAGCTCCGCGAGGCCGGGGCGGGCGTGCTGTTCATCCCGAGCCTGTTCCGTCCCCTGGCCGAGCTGCGCCGCGACCTGGATCGGTTTATTGCCGAGATCGCCCCGGCGTTCCGGTAGGCGCGCCGACGGCTCCGTGGGGCAGGCCCCGGCGCCGCTCTCGCGGCGAGCCGTGCTCCGCCTGATGGCGGCGGCGGCCGGCGCGCGGCCTCGAGGCACCGAGGCGGCGGCCACGATGCGCCTGCGTCCCATCCCGCAGGGTGGCGAGACGATCCCGGCGGTCGGTCTCGGGACGTGGCGCACTTTCGACGTCGGCGCGTCAGCGGCTCCGCGCGAGCCGCTCAGGGAAGTCCTGCAGCGCTTTTTCGAGCTGGGCGGGCGTGTGATCGATTCGTCGCCGATGTACGGGGCGGCCGAAGGCGTGGTGGGCGACCTCGGGGCGGAGCTTGGGATCCTCGACGCACTCTTTCTCGCCACCAAGGTCTGGACGACCGGGCGCGACGCCGGTGTCGCCCAGATGGAGCAGTCGCTGCGGCGCCTCCGGCGCAGGCGCCTCGACCTGATGCAGATCCACAACCTGCTCGACTGGCGAACCCACCTCCGCACCCTGCGGGACTGGAAGGAGGCCGGCCGCATCCGCTACCTCGGCGTCACCCATTACGCGGCGAGCGCCTACGACGAGCTGGAGCGGGTGCTGCGGAGCGAGCCGCTCGATTTCGTGCAGGTCAACTACTCACTGGGCGAGCGCGCGGCCGACCGGCGCATCCTGCCGCTCGCCCGCGACCGCGGCATCGCCGTGCTGGTGAACCGCCCCTTCTCGGAGGGCGACCTGTTCCGGCGAGTGCGCGGGCGACCGCTTCCGTCGTGGGTCGCCGAGTTCGACTGCGCGAGCTGGGCCCAGTTCTTCCTGAAGTGGATCCTGGCCCACCCGGCCGTCACCTGCGTGATCCCCGCCACGAGCCAGCCCCAGCACCTCGTCGACAATATGAAGGCCGGCGTGGGGGCGCTGCCGGATCCGGCGATCCGGGAGCGCATGGGCGCACTCGCCGACTAGCGTCCCCGTCTGAAGAGTCGTGTTGACGACTGCCTGCGCTCGCGCCGCGCAGCGGCCGACGGGCGGGTGCGGCAGGGGTCGAAGGGACCCGTTCCCTCCAACCGGCAACGGACCCCGTGTCTCCAGATGGAGCCCAGCCGCAACGGGGCAGCGCACGCGTGCCGCGTGGTCCCGCGATCCCTGCCGCGCGCGCCCGTCGGCCCCGGCGCCGTGCGCTGGCGGGCGCTTAACATGACTTCGAGGACGGGACACTAGCCGCGGGCCGCCGCGTCGGCCTTCTTGAAGTCGGCCTCCGTGAAGCCGTAGAGGTGCGCGCCCCCCATGAGGATCTGCGCAGCGATCGCCCGCGGGACGTTCTTCAGGAGGTTCTCGGCGACGTGGGGGAAGTTCGAGTCGAAGTGCGGGTAGTCCGTCGAGACGCACATCCGGTCGGCGCCGAGCAGGCCGGCCGTCGCCTCGATCTCGGGCTCGCTGCCCTCGACCGCGGCCCAGCAGTTGCGCCGGAAGTACTCTCTCGGGGTGAGGCTGAGGTACGGGGCGTGCGAGTCCCGGTACTGGGGATAGTCCCACTCGATGCGGGACAGGAGTCCGGGCACCCAGGAGTTCTGGGCTTCGAGGAATCCGACGCGGAGCTTCGGGTGGAACTCGAACACGCCGCCGATGACCATCGCGATCATCGCCTGCTGCATCTCGATCCAGTGGCTCGCGACGTGGCGGTAGAACCGGTTCTCGCCGTAGAGCTCGATCATGCGTGAGTACAGGGCGCTCACACCCTCGTGGAATCCCCAGGTCACGTCGAGCTCTTCGTGCAGGCGGTAGAGCGGCTCCCAGTAGTTCGAGTGCCAGTAGCGGCCGTTGACGAGGTTCGGCCGGATGAAGGACCCGACGGCGCCGAGCTCCCTCACGCACCGAACCAGCTCCTGACACGCCAGGTGCACGTCGTGCACGGGCAGCATCGCCACGAACTTCAGGCGGTCGGGACTGTACTGGCAGAACTCGTGGATCCAGTTGTTGTACGCCTGGCAGAGGGCCAGCGAGAGCCGGGGATCCATCTCGTTGCGGCCGAGGAGCGCCAGGCCGCTGGTGGGGTAGAGCACGGCGATGTCGACGCCCTCCATCTCCATGCCCATCACCTGGGCCTCGGCGTTGTAGTCGCGCTCGACCGCGAAATCCAGCCGACCCGTGTCGAAGATCCGCGAGCCCGAGAGTGGCTGGCTGCTCTGCGTCGAGCCGGAACGGTGCCGCTTCCGGTACTGCTGCAGGTCGGCGTCCGAGATCGGCACCCCGTCGACGATGATCAAGCCGGCAGCCCAGCCCCGAGTCGGTCGGCCGTCGGCTCCCACCGGTACGCTGACGCGGTCCTTGAACTTCGGGTCCAGGTAGCGCTCGAAGAGGTCGGGCGGTTCCATGATGTGCATGTCGGAGTCGACGAAGCGGAGACTGTCTTTCATGGGATCCCCCTCGACGTAGAACTATGTGGCCCGGGATTATACTCGCTAGAGTCTCGTCTCGTCGACGGGGAGTCCCAGCCAGTGTCGCCCGACCAGCTCGTAGTGGGAGAGGCGCCCCTGCAGGTGCTGGCTGATCACGTGAATGTCCTGGAAATGGCGCTGGAGCAGGTGACTCTCGTAGACCGCCGTGGCACCGGCGGCGTTGTAGGCGGCGTCGACGACCTTGACCGCCAGCCGAATCGCGTGCGTCGTGGCGAGGCGCAGGGCCGCGCGCTGGTCCAGGCTGATCGTGTTCGTGGCGCTCACCTCCGCCCAGACGTCGCGGACCGTTTCGGTCAGGAGCGCCCGGCCGGCGCGGAGGTCGGCTTCGGCATGGCCGACGTCCGCCTGGACCATCGGCTGGTCGCGTAGCAGCCCCGCCATCGCCCGCGGTGTCTTCACGCCGGCCAGCTCGAAGAACGCGTCCAGGCAGGCGCGGGCCATTCCCACGGCAACCGCGGCATCGCCCGAGGCGAACAGCAGTGTCCGGGGAATCTGGTAGAGCGGCCTGGCCTCCAGCAACGGTGCCGTGGCGGACAGAACCGTGCGGTCCGCGGGGACGAAGACATCGTTCACGGCAAAGTGGTGGGTCCCCGTGCCGCGCATGCCCCGGACGTGCCAGGTGTCGAGGAGCTCGGCTTCGGCGACCGGGACGAAGAAGTAGCGCCGCTCCGGTTGGCCGTCCGACTCCAGTCTGAGCCGGCCGTTGTCGACGACCTGGGCGTGCGCCGCCACCCATGCCGCGTGTCGGCACCCGGTGCTGAAGCCCTGGCGGCCCGTGACCCGGTAACCGCCGGGGACCACGACGGCCGTGGCGCTCGGGGCCGGGCTGTTGGCGACGACGCCGCGCGGCGTGTCGATCCAGATCGAGCGGGCGACATCGCGCGGCATCCGCGCCGCGTAGGTGGCGAAGATGGCGCCCTGGTTGACCGCCCAGGCCGTGCTCGCGTCGGCCTTGCCGAGCTCCTCGATCACCTGGATGTAGGTCGGCAGGTCGAGCTCCGGGCAGCCGAGGGCGCGCGGAACGGCCAGGTGGAACAACCCGGCGTCCGCCAGCGCCTCGAAGAGCGGTCGCGGGAGCTCCCGCGCGGCCTCGATCGCGTCGGCGCAGGCCCGGATCTGGGGAGCCAGCTTGCGGGCCGCATCGAGCGGGGACTGGGCCTCGGCGGCGGTCATAGGCCTGTCCAGGGTACACCGTGTATCATGCTGTCTTCATGAGCATGCGCATCGAGATCATCTGCACGGGCGACGAAGTCCTGACCGGTAAGATCGTCAACACCAACTTCAGCTACATGAGTCAGAAGCTGGAGGACGTCGGGCTCTCGGTCCAGTGGGAGACGACGGTCGGCGACGACCGCGAGAGCCTGCTGCGGGCGTTTCAGCTGGCCGGCGAGCGCGCCGACGCGGTCATCGTCAACGGGGGCCTGGGGCCCACCGTCGACGACCTGTCCCAGGACGTTGCGGCCCAGGCCGCCGGCGTCGCGCTCGTCCTCAACGAGGAGTGGCTCGGCCGGATGGAAGAGTTCTTCCGTCGGCGGAGCCGCGTCATGCCGCCCAACAACCAGAAGCAGGCCATGCTGCCCGCCACCGCGGAGCTGATCGACAATCCGATCGGGACCGCGTGCGGCTTCGCGCTCGATATCGGTCGCGCCCGCTTCTTCTTCACCCCCGGGGTGCCGCGCGAGCTCCGTCGCATGCTCGAGGCGGAGATCATCCCGCGCCTCCTCGCGAAGAGCGGCCTGCAGCCGGCGATCCATCTGAAGCGGTTCCATTCGTACGGGCTCGGCGAATCGCACGTCGACGCCCTGCTGAGGGGCGTGGAGGAGCTCGTGCCCGATGGCGGCGTGAAGCTCGGCTTCCGGGCCCACTACCCGCAGCTCGAGACCAAGCTGACGGTGCGCGGCACGGACATGGAGGACGTCCGCCGGAAGCTCGCGCCGGTCGAGCGTGAGGTACGCAAGCGCCTCGGCAACTTCATCCTCAGTGAGGACGATGCGACGCTGGAGGGGATCGTCCTGGGCGAGCTCGCGAGTCGGCGGGCCTCGCTCTCGATCGTCGAGACGTTCACGAGCGGCGCGATCGCGGCACGCGTCGCCCACCTCCCGGGGGCGGAGCGGGTCTTTCGCCGCGGCCTCGTCGCCCGCGACCTCGGCGAGGTGTGCGCGGCCGTCGGGCTCGACGGCGCCGGAGGCGCGGGCGAGCTCACGCCAGCTCGAGACCAAGCTGACGGTGCGCGGCACGGACCTGGAGGACGTCCGCCGGAAGCTCGCGCCGGTCGAGCGTGAGGTGCGCAAGCGCCTCGGGAACTTCATCCTCAGTGAGGACGATGCGACGCTGGAGGGGATCGTCCTGGGCGAGCTCGCGAGTCGGCGGGCCTCGCTCTCGATCGTCGAGACGTTCACGAGCGGCGCGATCGCCGCGCGCGTCGCCCACCTCCCGGGGGCGGAGCGGGTCTTTCGCCGCGGCCTCGTCGCCCGCGACCTCGGCGAGGTGTGCGCGGCCGTCGGGCTCGACGGCGCCGGAGGCGCGGGCGAGCTCACGCGCGAGACGGCCGAGGCGGTCGCGCGCGCGGCGCGACGTCAGACCGGCGCCACGCACGCGCTGGCGGTCCTGATCGATCTCGACGCCGGCGCGGACCGGATCGACCTCGGCGGGACCATCTGTCTGGCGATCGCGACTTCGCTGGAGGCCGCTTCACGGCGCAGTCGCATCCTCGGCGGTCGCGAGTGGGTCCGCCTGGGAGCGGTCGAGATGGGGCTCGACTGCCTTCGCCGGTACCTCCAGGGGCTCCCCGTGTACGAGCGGATCGACTTCGAGAAGGCGTGAGGCGCAGCCATGATCGACAAGTTCGCCACGGTGTACGCCGGCCACGTGGATTTGCCCGACATGGGGCAGGGCGCCACGCCGGCCAACGAGCGGCGCTATCCCAACGAGCACCTCGCGACGGTCTTCGAGAAGACGGAGGCCGTGGCGCGGGCCATGGACGACCTCGGCTATCACGCGATCTGGCTGGCCGAGCACCATTTCCAGCACGAGGGGTACGAGTGCCTGCCGAACATCCTCATGACGGCGGTGCATCTGGCCCACGTGACGCCGCGGATCCGCATCGGCTGCGCGTTCAACATCGCGCCGATGTGGCACCCCCTGCGCCTGGCCGAGGACTTCGCCACCGCCGACATCCTGACGCGCGGCCGGGTGATCTTCGGCGTGGGCCGCGGCTACCACACCCGCGAGGTCGAGACCTTCGGCGCCCCGATGCTCGACGCCGCGGCCAACCGCGAGCTGTTCGAGGAGCAGGTCGAGATCATCCTCAAGGCGTTCAACGAGGAGTCGTTCGCGCATCACGGCAAGCACTACACGCTGCCCCCGGCCGTCCCGTATCGCGGCTACGAGCTGCGCGAGCTCACGCTGGTCCCGCGCCCCGTCCACCGGCCCGTGGAGTGCTGGCAGCCCATCGTGAGCGCGAGTCGGCGCGGGCTCGACTTCATGGTGCGTCACGGGATCAAGGGCACGATCGGCGGCGGCGCCGCGACCATGGCCGAGGGCCCGCTCCACGCTTACCGCGAGGCCGCGGCCAGGGCCGGCCGGAATCTCGCCCTCGGGGAGGACCTCTGCCTCGGCATCTTCTTCTACCTCGCCGAGACCCGCGAGAAGGCGATCCGCGAGATCACGCCCTTCTACGAGGAGCACGTGAAGATGTTCGCGCCCCTGGGCTTCGTGCCGGGGATCACGCCGGCCCAGGTCGAGGCGGCGGCGCGTCGTGGCGGCTGGGGCGCCGCCGGCGTCCCCACCGTCGAGCACTACATGAAGACGGGCGCGTGGTTCGCCGGCCCGCCCGAGGAGCTCGTCGCTTACCTCAAGGACCTCGAGGCCCGGTTCCCGGGGCTCGAGCACGTCAACATGAGCATCAGCATGGGCACGCCGAAGGCGGTGATGCTCGAGCAGCTCCGCTGGTTCGCCGAGGAGGTCATGCCGAAGTTCAGCGCAGCACGGCCTGGAGGGCAACGCAGAACGTGAGTGGAGGTGATCCGTGAGCGACAATCGTGCCGTCGTCGTCGACCCTGAGGCGCCGGGTCGGCTCGTCATCAGCCCGGTCGCGGCGCCCGTCCCCGATCGTGGTGAAGCGGTGGTGCGCGTGCGAGCGATCTCCCTCAACCGCGGCGAGGTCAGGCGCGCGGGGATGGCCGCGGCCGGCTGGCGTCCGGGCTGGGACCTGGCCGGTGAGGTCGAGCGCGCCGCCGCCGACGGTTCGGGGCCGCGCGTCGGGGCGCGCGTCGTCGGGCTCCTGCCCGAAGCGGCGTGGGCGGAGCGCGTGGCAGTGCCGACGCACGCCCTCGCCGAGCTGCCGGAGAAGGTGACGCTCTCCCAGGCCGCGACCCTCCCCGTGGCCGGGCTCACCGCGCTCTACGCGCTCGCGAAGCGAGGGCTGCTCCTCGGTCGTCGGGTGCTCGTCACGGGCGCCACGGGCGGGGTCGGCGACTTCGCCGTGCAGCTCGCGCGGCTCGTCGGCGCTCACGTGACGGTGAGCGTCCGACGGGCCGACCAGGGCCCGACGCTGCGCCAGCTCGGCGCCCACGAGGTCGTGGTGGGTGAGGACATTCCGCCCTCGCCCAAGTACGACCTCATCATCGAGTCCGTCGGCGGGCGCACCCTCGGCACGGCGCTCGCCGCTCTCGAGCGTGGCGGCGTGTGCGTCACCCTCGGAGTGTCCGCCGCCGCCGAGGTCACCTTCGACGCGCGGCAGTTCTTCGTCGCCGGACGCACGACGCTCTACGGCTTCTACATCTTCACGGAGCTCGCGAGCGCGCCGGCGTCGGTGGGCCTGCGCCGCCTCGCCGACCTCGTCGCGGCGGGGCAGCTCGCGCCCCACATCAGTCTCGAGCGGCCATGGACGGAGATCGCCCGGGTCGCGCAGGACCTGATCGCGCGACGCTTCCCGGGCAAGGCCGTGCTGACGCTCGACTGACGAGAGTCACCACCACCGGTGGCGATGACCGAGCGTCTCTTTCAACGGGACAGCTATCTGAAGACCTTCGACGCGCGCGTGACAGCCGTGCGGCCGGAGGGCGTGCGCCTGGACCGCACCGCGTTCTTTCCCACCGGCGGGGGCGTCCTGGGCGATACCGGCACGCTGACAGGTCCCTCGGGACTGTCACGTGTCGTCGAGACCATGGAGGACGAGGGCGGCGTGCTCCACAGGCTCGAGCGCGCCGGACTCGCCGTGGACGATGCCGTGTAGGGCGAGCTGGAATGGGCCCGCCGATACCTGCTGATGCGCTACCACACGGCCACGCACGTCCTCACCGGCGTGATGTTCAACGACTTTCACGTTCGCGTCACCGGCAATCAGCTCACGCCCGACAAGACCTTCGACGCGCGCGTGACGGCCGTGCGGCCGGAGGGCGTGCGCCTGGACCGCACCGCGTTCTTTCCCACCGGCGGGGGCGTCCTGGGCGATACCGGCACGCTGACAGGTCCCTCCGGACTGTCACGTGTCGTCGAGACCGTGGAGGACGAGGGCGGCGTGCTCCACAGGCTCGAGCGCGCCGGACTCGCCGTGGACGATGCCGTGCAGGGCGAGCTGGAATGGGCCCGCCGATACCTGCTGATGCGCTACCACACGGCCACGCACGTCCTCACCGGCGTGATGTTCAACGACTTCCACGTTCGCGTCACCGGCAATCAGCTCACGCCCGACAAGGGGCGCGTGGACTTTGCCTTCGAGCAGTTCGACCGTGACGTGCTGGAGGAGGGCTTTCGCCGCGCCAACGCCATCGTGGCCCAGGACCTCGCCGTGCGCGTCTCCTTCGTCCCCGCCGCTCGGGCCCGGGCCCAGGCCGAGCTCTTCAAGCTGGAGACGGCCTTCCGCCACGACCTCCCGGAGCTGCGGCTGGTCGAGATCGTCGGCTTCGACACGCAGGCCGACGGCGGCTGCCACGTCGCCACGCTGAGCGAGATCGGCCGCCTCGTCCTCGCGAAGACCGAGAACAAGGGGAAGGCCAACCGCCGCGTCTATTTCGTGCTGGAGTAGAAGGGAGACGCTCATGGCTTCGCTGCGACGCCGACTCTCGCTGATTCTCCTCGGCCTCGTCCTGGTGCCGCTCGCGACCGGGCCCGCGTCCTCTCAGACGCCGGCACGCGGTCACGGCGCCGAGGCTCACGACATGGAGCTGGTTGGCCACGACGACCTGCAGGGCCGGTCGGCCTACCAGCCGACGATCCACCAGCAGCGGGGGCGCTTCGTCGCTTACGTCGGCCATCACGGCGGGCGCGCTCCTAACCCGCTCACCGGCGCCGACGAAGACAACGGGACGTCGATCGTCGATGTGACCGACCCCGCGCGGCCGCGCTACCTCGCCCACATCCCGGGGATGCCCGGTGGCCCCGAGCAGGGCGGGGCGCAGATGGCGCGCGTGTGCGACCGGCAGGGCAAGAGCTACCTCTTGCGGACGTTCGGCAACTCGCCCACATCCCGGGGATGCCCGGTGGCCCCGAGCAGGGCGGGGCGCAGATGGCGCGCGTGTGCGACCGGCAGGGCAAGAGCTACCTCTTGCGGACGTTCGGCAACTCGGGGCCCGGCGCGGGCCACGAGGTGTGGGACGTCACCGACCCGGCGAGACCACAAAAGGTGAGCACGGTGGTCTCGGGGCTCACGGCGACGCACAAGAACTGGTGGGAATGTGACACCGGAATCGCCTACCTGATCTCGGGCGACCTCGCCAAGGCGGAGCCGCCGGAGCTCGGTCCATCGGGCTGGCGCACGTGGCGCATGACGAAGATCTACGACCTCAGCGACCCCGCGAAACCCGTGTTCGTCCGCGACTTCGGACTGGCCGGCCAGGAGCCCGGCTCGACCGGACCGGTCACGATCGCCCACGGCGCCCATGGGCCCATCGCCGTCGGCAACCGCGTGTACTTCGCGCACGGCACCAGCGCTGACGGCGCGCTCCAGATCGTCGACCGGCAGAAGCTGCTCACCGGTCCCAAGGAGCCGACCGCGGCGAACCTCAACTATCCCGAGATCAGCCGGCTCTACACGTCGCCCAACTGGGGCGGCCACACGGCGTTCCCCGTGCTGGGCATGGCGATCGCCGACTGGGCGACCAACGCCAAGGGGCGTGTGCGCGACTTCGTCGTCCTCGTCTCCGAGGCCACCGCCAACGAGTGCCGCGAGTTCCGGCACGCCACGTTCATGGTCGACGTCACCACCGACACCAGGCCGTTCTCGGTGGCCACCTTCCTGGTCCCGGAGTCCCAAGGCGGCTTCTGCCGACGGGGCGGCCGTTTCGGCCCCCACTCGTCGAGCGAGTCGTTCGCGCCCCTGTTCTACAAGAAGCTCGTGTTCGTCGCCTACTTCAACGCCGGCGTGCGAGCCGTGGACATCCGCAATCCCTATGCGCCGCGCGAGGCCGCGTTCTACATTCCGGCGACGACCGAGCGGACCGCCGAGCGCTGCGTGACGAACGGGACGCGGAGCTGCAAGGTGGCGATCCAGACCAACAACGTCGAGGCGGACGAGCGCGGATTCGTCTACCTCGCCGACCGGGCCAACACGGGACTCCACATCGTGCGGCTCACCGGCGAGGCCGCGAGAATCGCCGGCGGCCACTGAGTCCGTCAGCGCATCAGGCTCGGCAGCCAGAGCGAGATCGCGGGAAACGCGACCAGGATGGCGAGGCGGATGACGTCCGCCCACATGAACGGCATCACGCCGCTGAACACGGTCCCCGTGGACACCTCGGGCAGCAGGGTCTTGAGCACGAACATGTTCATCCCGACCGGGGGGCTGATCAGCCCGATCTCGACGACGCAGACGATGATGATGCCGAACCAGACCGGGTCGAACCCGAGCTGCACGATGACCGGGAAGAACACCGGCATGGTGAGCAGGACCATCGACAGCTCCTCCATCGCCGTGCCGAGCACCACGTAGATCGCGCAGATCGCCGCTACCACCATGATGGGGGAGAGGCCCAGGCGCCCGACGAAGGCCCTGAGGTCGGTCGGCATCGTCGTGATGTTGACGAACTCCGCGAACATCAAGGCACCGATCAGGATCAGGAACAGCATCGCCGTGGTGCGGGCGCTCTCGAGGAGCGCGGCGTAGAGGGTCTTCAACGTGAGCGCGCCGCGCCCCAGCGCGAAAACCATGGCGCCGGCGGCGCCCATGCCCGCGCCCTCGGTGGCGGTGAAGAGGCCGCCGTAGATGCCGCCCATCACGAACAGGAAGAGCGCCGCCACGCCCCACACGTCCTTGACGGCGAGCCCGCGCTCGCGCCAGGTCGAGCGCGGGCCGGGCGGGCCCGAGCCCGGCTCGCGCCAGGTCATGTACACGATGGCGAGGCAGAGCAGGAGGGCGCCGAGGATGCCGGGCAGGATCCCGGCCATGAAGAGCTTGCCGATGTTCGTCTCGGTGAAGACACCGTAGATCACCATGATGGTCGAAGGCGGGATCATGATGCCGAGCGTGCCCGCCGAGGCGACGGTGCCCGCAGCCAGCTTGTCGGAGTAGCCGAACCGCTTCATCGAGGGATAGGCGACCTTCGCCATGGTGGCCGCGGTGGCGATGGAGGAGCCGCAGATCCCGCCGAAGCCGGCCGAGGCCCAGACGGTGGCCATCGCGAGCCCGCCGCGCAGGTGGCCGATGAAGGCGTAGGCGGCGCGGAAGAGCTCCCGCGACATGCCGGCGCGCGTCACGAAGTTGCCCATCAGGATGAAGAGCGGCACCACCGAGAGCGTGTAGCTGCGACCGGTCTCGTAGAGCTTCGTCTGGGTCATCGCGAACGCTACGGCCCAGTTCCAGTCACGCATGTAGGCGTAGCCGACGACGCCGACGATGCCCATGGCGTAGGCGATGGGTACGCGCAGGAAGGCGAGCGCCATCATCACCGTGAGTCCGACCACCCCTTCGATCACCGGCGCTCCGCCACCTTGTAGAGGTGGATCAGGCCCGAGAGGCCGAGCGTGACCGCCATGAAGTAGACGAAGGGGCCGTACACGATGCGCAGCACGTCGGTGGCGTCGCGGTACGCCCAGATCCGGTCGGCCTTGAGCCACATGAGCCAGGTGAGCAGGAACATGACGGCCGCGCACACCAGCTGCACCGCGCGCTCCAGCCCGCGCTGAGCGCGGGCGCCGAGGAGCCGATCGACGAAATCCATGAGCGCGTGCTCGTCCGCCCACGACACGAGCGGCAGCCCGGCGAAGATCAACACCACCAGCATGAGCTCGGTGACCTCGAACGCGCCCCTCACCGGCCGGTTGAAGACGTACCGCGCCACCACGTCCGCGAACGTGAGGAGCATCATGGCCAGGAGGATGGCGGAGGCGGCGACGCCGAGAATCGCGTCGGTGCGCCGCTCCCACCCGCGCTCGGGAGCGCTCACCGGCCCGCGGCGACTTTCTTCAGCTCTTCGCGGAACTCGGCGAGGATCTTGGCGGCGTCCACGCCCTTGGCGCTGGCCTTCTGGATCCAGTCGTCGATGATCGGCGCGGACCGCTTCTTCACCTCCGCCACGAGGGCGGCGTCGGCGTTGACGATCTTGACGCCCGACTTCTTGAGCGCGTCGAAGCCCTTCTGGTCGGCGTCGTCCCAGGACCGCCCGGCGTGCCGCGCGATCCACTCGCCGGAGATCTTCTCGATCGCCTCCTGGTCCTGCTTCGGGAGCTTGTTCCACTTGTCCTCGTTCATGAAGAAGCCGAACGCCGAGCTGTACATCCCGCCCGGGAACAGTGTCGCCTGCTCGAGCACGGTGTCGAGCTTGAACGAGATGATGGACTCCATCGGGAAGAACACGCCGTCGGCGACGCCCGATTTCAGCAGCTCGTAGGACTCGGGCGCTGGCTTCACGAACGCCGAGGCGCCGAGGGCCTTGGCCACCGCCTCGGCCACGCCGCCCCCGGTGCGGATCTTGAGGCCCTGGATATCGTTGATGCTGTTGACCGGCCGCTTGGTAAACAGCTGGCCAGGGCCGTGGGTGAACACCCCCAGCAGCTTCACGCCGTTGTACTCGCCGACTTTGTGGAAGTGCCTCCAGTAGACCCGCGAGTAGGCGACCGAGTTGACGAGCGAGGTCTCGCCCGCGCCGGGGAGCTCCGCGATCATCGGCAGGATGTGCCGCGCCGGCGTGTAGCTCGCAGTGACGTACGAAAGGTCGACGAGGCCGTCCCGGACGGCGTCGAAGGTCCCCGGCGGCGCCGAGGGGTGCTTCGGCAGCATCTGGAACTTGACGCGGCCGTTCGTCGCCTTTTCCGCCTCGGTCGCCCAACCCTGCAGCACGACGGCGGTGATGTGGTGCGTCGGTGACACCCACGACGACATCGTGAGCGTGGTTTGGGCGAGCGCGGGCTGGGCGGCGGCGAGGACGCTGCCGGCCAGCGCGGCGAGGACGAATCTCCTCACGTTCGACATGGTCTCCTCCAATCGGGGGGCGACGATCCGGTGCCGGCGGGTAGTGTATAACGATTGGGGACTGTCGATTCCCGGGCTCGATCGGCGTCGTCATGGTGAGGGAAGGAGGTCCCCATGCGTTACATGCTGCTGATCTGCTCGGACGACAAGAACGCCCCCCCGGCGCCAAGGGCCGAGATGGAGGCCATCATCCAGGGCCACCGGCGCTTCAGCGACGAGCTCCAGGCCGCCGGCAAGATGGTCGTGGGGGAGCGCCTGCGCCCGGACGGCGACGCCAGTCGCATCCGCCTCAAGGCCGGGCAGCGCCAGGTCATGGACGGCCCCTTCACCGAGACGAAGGAGGCCCTGGGCGGCTTCTACCTGGTCGAGTGCGACACCAGGCAGGAAGCGGTCGAGTGGGCGAAGAAGATCCCGCTTCGCGAGGGGAGCTTCGTCGAGGTGCGGCCGATCTGGCACATGTAGCCTGACGGGCGCCGGCTCCGGCGCACGGAGGACGGCCGGCGCATCGGGTAACATCTCTGCCCGTGGGATCGACCGACCGCGGGCAGGCGCCGGACGGCGTGCACGCGCGCGTGGCGGAGGCGTTCCGCCTGGAGTATGGGCGTGTGGTCGCCTCCGTGCTCCGGATCGTGCGCGACATGGACGCGGCGGAGGAGATCGTCCAGGAGGCGTTTGCGCAGGCGCTCGATCACTGGCCCGCGAACGAAACGCCGGACCGCCCGGGCGCCTGGCTCCTCACGACGGCACGGCGGCGCGCGCTGGATCGCCTGCGCCGCGCCCGGCGGGCCGGGGCGCGCGCCGGCGCGCTCGCCTACGAGGCCGCGCTCGGCCGGATGGACGAGAGCCCTGACGTGACCGATCCCGAGGCGATCCCCGACGACCGGCTCCGGCTGATCTTCACCTGCTGTCATCCGGGCCTGCCGGCCGACAGCCGCGTGGCGCTGACGCTCAGGCTGGTGGGAGGCCTCTCGACGGCGGAGATCGCGCGGGCCTTTCTCGTGCCCGAGCCCACGATCGCCCAGCGGCTCGTGCGCGCCAAGCGAACGATCCGCGATCGCGGCTTTCCCTACGAGGTGCCCCAGGGGGTCGAGTTGCCCGCGCGCCTGCCGGCCGTGCTCGCGGTGGTCTATTTGATTTTCAACGAGGGCTACGCCGCGCACACGGGCGACGCCCTCGTGCGCCACGAGCTCTGCCAGGAGGCCATCCGTCTCGGACACATGCTCGCCGAGCTGATGCCCGTCGAGCCCGAGGTCCTCGGGCTCTTCGCACTGATGGAGCTTCAGGCCTCGCGGGCGGCGACGCGGACCGACGCCGACGGCAATCTCGTCCTGCTCGCGGATCAAGATCGGTCTCGCTGGGATCGGGCCCGCATCGCCCGCGGTCTCGCCGCACTCGATCGCGCCGGCCCACTGGAGCGCGCGGGCCCGTACCAGCTCCAGGCCGCCATCGCCGCATGTCACGCGCGCGCGGTCTCCTGGGAGACGACGGACTGGCCTCAGGTCGTCGCCCATTACCGCACCCTCGCCGAGGTCGCGCCGTCGCCGGTGATCGAGCTGAACCGGGCGGTGGCGATCGGCCTGGCAGAGGGGCCGGCGGCCGGGCTCGCCGCGCTCGACGCGGTCGACGCCTCGGCGCTGCGCGGCTATCATCTCTGGCCCGCCGCGCGCGCCGATTTCCTCCGCCGGCTCGGGCGATGGGCCGAGGCGGCCGTCGAGTACCGCCGCGCGCTCGAGCTCGCCGACAACGTCCGCGAGCAGCAGTTCCTCGCGGCCCGGCTCGCGGCCTGCGAGGCGGGCGGAGAGAATAGGAGCTGATCGGCTACTCTTCTCGGAGCCCGGCACGATCGGGGTGGCGTATGCTTGGCGCGGCTGACACGAGGAGGAGGTCCCTATGGACTACGGCGTCGTGATGTTCCCCACGGAGTACGCGATCGCGCCCGACGAGCTCGCGGGCGCTGATCGGATACTCTTCTCGGAGCCAGGCACGATGGGGTGGCGTATGCTTGGCGCGGCTGACACGAGGAGGAGGTCCCTATGGACTACGGCGTCGTGATGTTCCCCACGGAGTACGCGATCGCGCCCGACGAGCTCGCGCGGGAGCTCGAGGAACGCGGCTTCGAGTCGGTGTGGTTCCCGGAGCACACGCACATCCCCGCGAGCCGACGGAGCCCCTGGCCCGGCGGCGGCGAGCTTCCCCGCGACTACTGGTCGTCCTACGACCCGTTCGTCGCGCTGATGGTGGCGGCCGGGGCGACCCGGCGCCTCAAGCTCGGGACCGGCATCTGCCTCGTCGTCGAGCGCGATCCGATCACGACGGCCAAGGAGGTCGCCACGCTCGACCGGCTGTCCGGCGGCCGAGTCCTCTTCGGCATCGGCGGCGGCTGGAACGCCGAGGAGATGGAGGACCACGGCACCGCGTTCAAGACGCGCTGGCGGGTCCTGCGCGAGCGCGTGCTCGCCATGAAGGAGATCTGGACCAAGCGCGAGGCGGAGTTCCACGGCCAGTTCGTGCGCTTCGACAAGATCTGGGCCGACCCGAAGCCGATCCAGAAGCCACACCCGCCCATCATCGTCGGTGGCGACGGGGCGACGACGTTCGACCGCGTCGTGGAGTTCGGCGACGGCTGGATGCCGATCATGCGCCCGAACCGGAACCCGGTGGAGCGCATTCCCGAGTTGCGCGAGCGGCTCAGGAAGGCGGGCCGTGACCCGAAGTCGGCGTCGGTCGGCATCTTCTTCGCTCCGCCCAAGCGGGAGGCGCTGGACACCCTGGCGGCGGCCGGCGTCTCGCGCGCGATCTTCGGCCTGCCCTCGGAGCCGCGGGAAGCCGTGCTGCCGCGGCTCGACGCGTACGCGAAGGTGATGCGGTCGTGAGGGGCTACGCCTTGATCCCGAGTAGCTTCATCGCCGTCGCGCCGAGCATCGCCACCCTGTCGTCGTCACTCACGCCCGACGTGTTGAGGATGAGATCCACGGCCGTCTTCGTCCACGGATACGGATAGTCCGTGCCTACCAGGAGCTGACTCGCTCCCACCTCGGCGGCGAGGTGACGCACCGCTTCGGGCGTGAACACCATCGTGTCGTAGTACATCTGCTTGAGATACTCGGACGGTTTCTTCTTGATCGGCCCGTAGGGTCCCCCGGCGCAGCGGTCGGGCCGGGTGAAGCACCCATGATCGGAGCGGCCCGCGTACGACGGCAGGAAGCCGCCGGCGTGCGCCGCGCAGATCCTGAGGCCGGGGAACTTGTCGAGCGTGCCCTCGAAGATCAGGTGCGAGAGCGCGATGGTGGTCTCGAGCGGATTGCCGATCACGTTGTCGAGGTAGCCGTTGCCCTGGAGCCGGTTCTTGAGGTCGGTCGGGGCACCGGTGGCCTGTGGATGGATGAAGACCACCACGCCGAGCTGCTCGGCCTTGGCCCAGAACGGGTGGAACTTCGGATCGCTGATCTCCGCGCCGTTGACGCTGCCGCCGATCCCGGCGCCGCGCAGCCCGTACTTCTTCACGCCCTCCTCGAGCTGCTCGGCGGCGAGGTCGGGGTACTGAAGCGCCACCGTCGCGAAGGCGACGAAGCGCTCGGGATTCGCGGCGCACGCCTCCGCGAGCTTCTCGTTCTGGAGCTTGATAATCTGGCGGGCGAGATCGCGGTCCGCCGTGTACCAGTTCGGGTTGATGCTGAGGGCTTCGACGTCGATGCCCTGCTCGTCCATAGCGCGAAGCCGCGTCGACACCTCGGTGGCCATGCTCAGGTCCGGTCGGTACAACGGCCCGCCCAATTTCAAATTCATCAGCGCCAGCGCCTCGGGCACCGCGCAGTGCGCGTGGACATCCACGGTCTTCACGCGCTTGCCACTCACCACCACTTCCCGGCGACGCGCTTGCGCCCGCGCGGGCGCGGCAGCCATCAGCTCGCATCCGACGAATGCGAGGCCGGCGAGCGCGCCGCTGGTGGTCAGGAGGAACTCCCTGCGTGTGGTCGTCATGGCTGCACCTCTCAGGTCTGGAGGTCACCCACCGCCGCCGACAGGGCGTCGAGCTCGGCGTGCCAGGACGCGGGCGCGACGACCGGACGCACGACGAACTTCGAAAAGCCAACGGCGATGAAGCGCTCGATGAGCTTCCGCAACGCGGGCAGCCCGACCGGCGTCAGCTCGACCGAGCGCGGACGCCGGGCGGTCATCATGCGCGCGGTGGCCGGACCGATCGGCGCGCGGGCGTAGCCGATGCTCATGCCGAAGTGCTCGCGGCTGATCGAGCGCCCGGCCC
>Ga0209803_1000781_pt1 | contig 21380 bp, 20 predicted proteins | sample GraSoiAngelo_138_FD_185895 | JGI IMG/M metagenome (GOLD analysis project Ga0209803, IMG submission 185895) | Grasslands soil microbial communities from the Angelo Coastal Reserve, California, USA - 14_0929_09_40cm (SPAdes) (version 2) | ecosystem: Environmental > Terrestrial > Soil > Grasslands ...
CCTTTCCAACCTGCTTGCCGTCCCACTTGTAGAAGTTGTTCGCCGGGGCGAGGTCGTCGGGCTTGAGCAGCTTGCTATTCGCGAAGTACGGCTGGAGGTTCTTCACCATTTTCCGGGAGATGTACTGCGGCACGCCGGCCGCCTGGACTCGGAACACGTCAGGCGGGTTGCCCGCCGCGAACATCGCGTAGAGCGTAGTCAGGTTGCTGGCGACGACCTCGATCTTGAGCTTCGTCGCGGTTTCGAGGGTCTTGCGGTCATCGTCATTGAACTCGTTCGGATCGGTCATCACGACGACCTTGCCGCTCCCAGTCTTGCTCGGTTGACAGGCCGCCAGGATGGGTGAAGCCGCGGCGGCCGCGGCCAGGGCGCCGGCTCCGATCAGCACCTTGCGGCGTGAGATACCCGACATCAGGCCCTCCTTCCCCACGGCGCATCAGGGCGCCGGGGACCAGATGTGACCGGTAACATAGCCACTTTTCCGTGGCTGTCAAGACCCATCCCCAGATGCGAGCGCGTAGAGTTCCGACACCAAAGCCGGGAGGGTTACGGGTGAAGGGCGCCACGATTCGAGACGTCGCGCGGCGGGCCCGCGTCTCGCATCAGACCGTCTCCCGGGTCATCAACGGCCAGGAGAACGTTACCGCGGCGACGAGAGGGCGCGTGCTCGACGCGATCCGTCAGCTGGAGTACGTCCCGAGCGCGGTGGCCCGCAGCCTTTCATCCAACCGGACCCACACGCTTGGCATGGTGACGACCGACGTCAGCGACCATTTCTTTTCCGAGGCGGTGGCGGGCGCCGAGGCGGAGGCCCGCAAACGCGGCTACTTCCTGATCATCGGCTCCATTGAAGAGGGCTCCGAGGACGACGAACGCACCTACCTTCGCTTGATGCTCGAGCGGCGTGTGGAGGGCCTCATCGTGGCGGTGCCGCGTCTGCGGATCGCGGACGACGACATCCTCGCCGATGCCGTGGCGCGCATTCCAACGGTCCTCGTCGCATCGGACATCGAGCTCGCCGGCGCGGATCACGTCGACATCGATAACCGCCGTGGTGGCCACGAAGCGACCGGCTATCTCGTCGCACAGCGGCACCGGGTCATCGCGACGATCACCGGCCCGCTCGACTGGCCCTCGGCGCGAGCGCGTCTCGACGGCTACCGCGACGCACTCCGTGAAGCGGGGATCTCGGCTGATCGCGCGCTGGTCGAACCCTGTGTCGACTGGGGTTTGGAGAGCGGACGGCGCGCGGCCGATCGCCTCCTGTCCTCGGCGCCGACGTTGACCGCGATCTTCGCGCAGAGCGATCTCTTGGCCCTCGGCGCCATCGCCGCCCTGCGTGCGCGCGGGCTCCGTGTTCCGGAGGATGTCTCGGTGGTCGGGTTCGACGACATCCCGGTCTCGAGCGTCTTCGATCCGCCGCTAACGACGGTGCGTCAACCGATGCGCGAGGTCGGGGAACTCGCCGCTCGACTCATCGGGGACCGGGCGGCGGCGTCGCGTAAGGCGAAGGGCTCGCGGCACATGCTGCGTGCGCCGCTCGTGATCCGCGGCAGTGTGGCACGGCTCGATGGCGCCAGGGCCCGCGCCTAGCAGGTGGATACACCTCAAGGTGTATCCGTATGTATCATCGACATGGTGGGGCGCACGAATGTGGTCGTCGACGACAAGCTCATCGCCCGGGTCATGCGCCTCTACGGGCTGCGGACGAAGCGTGAGGCGATCGACTTCGCCCTGCGAACCGTCGCCGGTCGATACGACCCTCGAGGCCTACTCGAGCTCGAAGGCATTGGCTGGGTCGGCAATCTCCGCAAAATGCGGCGCGCGCGGTATCCCAAACTGTGATCGTCGTCGACACCTCGGTGTGGGTCGAGTTCTTCCGCCGGCGTGACCATCCGGTCGTTACCACGCTCAAGGCGCTCATCGGTCGTGGAGCGGAGCTCGCGACCACCGAGGCGGTCCTCATGGAAGTATTCGCGGGCGCGTCATCCGCCGAAGACCTAGCACGCATTCGCTCGCAACTCGTGGCACTTCCGATCCTGCGGCTCGAGGGGCTCGCTGACTTCGAGCACGCAGCGCAGATCTACCGCACGTGCCGCGGCGCGGGAAACACCATCCGGAGCCATGTGGACTGCCTCATCGCGGTGCCAGTGATCCGGCACGGCGCCTCGCTTCTCCACAACGACCGCGACTTCGAGACGATCGCGCGCTACAGCTCCCTAAAGGTCGAGCGACCGTAGGGGCTTACGGGCGGGGCTTGTCCTGCAGCCAGAGGCACCCCATGGAGCGGCAGTCGTGTGTGCGGTACGTGGCGTGGCGCGGGCGCCATAGCATCAGCACCATTCCGACCAGCGTCAGAACGACGAATGCGAGGACGAAGGCGACCTGGCCCTCGATGGTGAGCATGTCAAGAAGAGCGTTACCCATTCCCTATTCCCCTTGCGTGTTTGAACGGCAGTCGCTTGCGCCGCGCTTCCTTAGTAGGAACTCTACCGCGCGTTCTCGGCGCGTTCGGTGTCAGGCCGCGGTCAGCGCCCGACGCGTTTACGTGCGTAGGCTCGTGTGTCTGCGTTCTCGACGAGCGCTTCCGCCGTCCGGCCGTCCATGGGATAGGACGACACCCCCCACGACCGCGCCGGCATCTTGATCGCCCCGCCGCCGGGCAGCTTTACGTCGGTCGCGTCGAGGATCTCCATCAAACGGATGACCACCTTTTCGGCCTCTTCGCGAGGTGTGTCGGGCATGACGATCGCGAACTCGTCACCGCCGTATCGGGCCGGCACGTCCTCGGTGCGGACCCGCTCGGTGATCGTCTGTCCGAGCACCCGCAGGACCTCGTTCCCGGCGAGGTGGCCATAGGTGTCGTTCACCTTCTTGAGCTCGTCGATGTCGAAGAAGGCGACCGCAAGCGGCGACTGGTGGCGCTCGGCGCGCGCGACCTCCTCCTCCAGGCGGTCGTAGAAGTAGCGGTAGTTGTGAATCCCGGTGAGCGCGTCGGTGTTCGCAGCCCGCTTCAGCCGCTCGTGCAGCTCCGCGACCTCGATCTGCGCCGCGATCTGGGCCCCGACCGTCTCCATCAGGGTCAGGTCGCGCTTGCTGAAGGCGGCGACCGCCGGGTGGCTCAGCACGAGCACACCGACCGCCTGGCCGCGCGAGACGAGGGGCACGACGAGCTCGCTGCGAACCCTCGGGTCGCCGATGTAGCGTGGGTCGGCCCGCACGTCATCGATGATCTGGCCCTCGCGGTGCGTGAAGACCCATCCCGAGATGCCGCGGTCGGTCGCGACACGCGAGGGCGAGTCGACCGTCATCCACGCGCCGGCGACGGCACGTGAGACGAGCTCGTCGGACTGCTGGTCGTGCAGCATGATCGTGAGCGAGGCGCCGGGCACGGCACGCTCGAGCACGACGAGAGTGCGGTCGAGAAGCTGCTGCAGGTCGAGGATCGTATGGAACTCGGGCGTGAGCTCGGAGAGGATCGAAAGCTCGCGGCTCGTCGAGGCCACCTCCTCCTCAGCGGCGTGGATGACGCCGCGCGCCTCGACCATCGAGATGAAGGCATTCACGACGGTCGGGTCGTAGTACGTGCCCGCGAACCCCTTGATCTCCGCGAGCGCCTGATCCTCGCGCCGCGCGGGGCGGTACGGGCGCTCGGCGAGCATCGACTCGAAGGCGATGGCGACGGCGAGGATGCGCGCGGTGAGCGGGATCTGATCTCCGACAAGCGCGTCCGGGTAGCCGGTGCCGTCCCAGCGCTCGTACGCATGCCGGACGATCGGCACCACGCCGCGCAGGAAGCGGATCGACTCGAGGATGCGAGCGCCGAGGAGGGGGTGCTCCTGCATGATCTTTTTCTCCTCGGGCGTCAGCGGGCCGGCCTTCGAGAGGATCGCGGCCGGCACGCCGATCTTGCCGAGCGAGTGGAAGAGCGACGCGTACCGAAGGTCTCGGAGCTCGTGCTCGCTCATCTTGAGACGCTCGCCGACGGCGACCGCGTCCGCCGCGATCTTGCGCTGATGGTCCTCGCGGTAGTGGTCGCGCGCGACGATCGTGGACATGAGGGTGGAGACCGTCGAGAGGTAGGCCTCGTCAAGCTCGCGATAGAGACGGATCGACCTCATCGTCGACGCTCCGACGCCCGCGAGGATGCCGATGAGCTCGCGCTCCTCGTCGGTGAACACGTGCGCGTCGTGCCAGGTGACGAAGAGGACTCCGATGGTCTGATCGGCCGAACGCAGCGGGTGGATGAGGAGCGCGTCGTGGCCGAACCGCTCGAGGAGCTTGCGCGTGGATTCGGGCGCATCGGCGCGGCGCGAGAACGCGACGGGCTGGCCGGTTTCGAGCACGCGGGACATCGCCGGCGAGTTCTTCGGGAGCGCGAGGACATCGCTCGGCGCTTTCCCGGTGGTGAACGCGAAGTCGAGCGTGTCGCCGCCCTTGTCGATGTACACAGCCGACACGGCGGGCTTGAGCAGATCGACGACCGACTCCGCGAGCAGCTTGGCGACGTCGACGAGCTCGGTCTTCTCGGAAATCGCGAGGCCGATGCGGTGCAGCTCGAAGAGGCGCCGCGAGAGGGTCGCGGTGCGGTTGTGCAGAGTCGCCCGCTCGAGCGCAATTGCGGCTTCGTTCGCGATCGCCGCGAGGAGCTGCAGATCGCCCTCGTCGTAAGCCGTGACACGGCGGCTCTGCGCGGAGATCGCGCCGACGAACGTGTCGCGCTGCCGGAGGGGCGCGACGATGATCGACTGCTCGACCACGGCACCCCACGACTCGAGGTCGGGGAGACCGAGACGGCGCGCGTCGCGCTCCACCTCCTTTAATAGGAGGGGCCCGCGTTCGACGGTCGCGCCGACGAGCGTGCCCTCGGTGGGCCGCTCGACCGGCTCGAGCTCTTTGCCGCCGTCCACAAGGAACCGGTAGCGCACGGTCGCGCCGTCAGGGCTCAGGGTCGCCACGAAGAAGTTGTCAGCGTCCATGACCGCGGCGACCTGGCGGTACACGTTGCGGAACACCTCGTTCGGGTCGAGGGATGCGCCCACCGCATGGCTCACCTCGACCAACGTCGCGAGGAGGCGGGCGCGGCGCTCGGCCACGAATCGCGCGCGGATGTCGAGATACCCCAGAAGGAAGAGCGGCACGGCCGGGAGCAAGAACCACGGCTGGATGAGGACGATCTCGATCGTGATGACCGCGGCGAGACCCCACAAAAGCTGAGCGCGACCGGTCCGGCCGATCCAGCCCATGGTCGCCTTGGTGAGGCGCTCCGTGCCGAGGGTGAGCTGCAGCGCGATGATCTGCCCAAGATCGAGCACGACGAGCGCGGTCGCGGCGACCGCGCCGGCGATGATGACCTCGCCGATGGTGCCGGTGATCCGATCGAGCATCGACATGATCACGAGCTGGAAGGACATCGCGGCGACGCCCGCGCTGATCGCCTGAGCGGCGGTGTTGCGGACGATGCGGATGAACGACTTGCGTGTGACGAGATCGTTCACCAGACGCGCCGAGCCGGCGACGAGCGAGAGCGTCCCCGGAGGAAGGAGCACGACGCCCGCGAGGACCGCGACTTCGGATGCCGACAGCTCGACGTTCGTGGCGATGCGGATCGGACGCAGCGAGAGGAGAACGCAGAGTGCCCAGATGTAGAACGCGACCGTCGGGGGCTCGTCGCCGAGCACGTCCTGGACCCCGAGCGCCACGAATGGCACCGCGACCAGGCACGTGATCGCGATGAAGAGATACGCGCGCCGAGGGATCGTTCTCATCGTCGCCCTTCCAGCATTCCGAAACGTATTCCCGGGTGGTTTCGGGCAGGAATCAGGCGCCTATCAGTCGCCCTTCGCTCAGGATTGTCCTTCGGCGGCCGGCTCCCGGAACCATCTAACGACGATCTTGTCCGGCCGATCGACCTGTTGGTCGATCTCCCATCCCGCTCGCACCAATCGGTCGACGTCCTCCTGATATTTCCGCACGTTGGCATACTCGCGGACCATCGTCTCGCGCTGTCCGGGACGCCCGGGTCGGAGCTCGCTCGGCGCGAGGGCGCCGCCGATCTTCGCCCAGAGAGATGGCCGCCGTTTGGGATCGACACGCGTGGTCCCACGCTTCAGGCGCTCGTCGATCGCATAGCGCTGCTTCGGAAAGCGCGGTCTCTCGGTACCGGCAGGTTGCTCGCTCGCTATCGCGGCCGGAACCTCTCTACCGCAGAAGCGACAGATGATCGCGGCGTCCTGGATCTGTTCGGCGCAGTAGGGACATGCACGCACGGCCGGTAAGGCTAGCGCTCATCGGGCTAGCGTGAGCGCAACCACCTCTCGCCGAGAAGGATGGCGACGAAGAGCGCGGCGATGCCGAGAAATTCGCCCAGCCCTCCGCGCTCGATGGCCGGGCGCACGACGGCGACAAACAGCAGGAGCGTCAGGATCGCGGCCGCGGTCGCCATGAAGACCGCGCGACCAGTCAAGCGGACGGCGGCTTGGGCGTGGGAGCCGCGAACTCCTTTGACTGGGGCCCGGGCGGGGCCGGCGAAGCCGGGCCCGCCCGACGAATGCGGCGCAACGCCCATGCGAGGGGGTCGTAATGCGCGGTCACCACGCGCTCCTTGAGCGGGATGATCGCGTTGTCGGTGATGTGGATATCTTCAGGGCAGACCTCAGTGCAGCACTTGGTGATGTTGCAGTAGCCGAGCCCGTGCTGCGCGCGGATGAGATCGATGCGTTCGTTTGTGTCGAGCGGATGCATCTCGAGCGCCGCGAGTCGGACGAACATCCGCGGGCCGGAGAAGCTTCGCTTGTTGTCCTCGTGGTCGCGGATGACGTGGCACACGTCCTGGCAGAGGAAGCATTCGATGCACTTGTGAAATTCCTGCACGCGCTCGACGTCTTCCTGGTACATCCGGCGCTTGCCGTCAGGATCCTTCGGCTTCGGCTTGAAAGGCGGGACGGTCTTCGCCTTCTCATAGTTGAACGAGACGTCGGTCACGAGGTCCTTGATCACCGGGAAGCTCTTCACCGGCGACACGGCGATCTCCTCGCCCGGTGCGAACTCGTTCATGCGCGTCATGCACATGAGCTTGGGATGGCCGTTCACCTCGGCGCTGCACGAGCCGCATTTGCCGGCCTTGCAGTTCCAGCGCACCGCGAGGTCGGGAGCATGCGTCGCCTGGATGCGATGGACCACGTCGAGCACGACCATTCCGGGATCGGACGGCACTGCGAACTCCACGAACTCGCCGCCGGTGGCATCGCCGCGCCAGACTTTCATGCGGACCTCGCGCGCGACCGTCTCGGTCGTCATTCCTTCCCTCCGACGATCGCCGGCTCCGAGCCGGTCGCGACTTTCTCGCCCGGTTTGTCATCGCCGATCAGGGCGCGCAGCTCACCGGGCACGGGCGGAAGGGGCTCGGTCGTGAGCACCAGGCGGCCATCGCGCCGCCGGGTGACCACGTTCTTGCTTCCCCATTCAGGGTCGGGCTTCGGAAAGTCTTCGCGGGTGTGGCCGCCGCGGCTCTCCTCGCGGACGAGCGCGCTCCGCGCCACCGCTTCAGACACGGCGATGAGATTCTCGAGATCCAGCGCGAGGTGCCACCCGGGGTTGTAAACGCGACTGCCCTTCACGCCGGCCCGAGCCGCGCGTGCGCGCAACCGCTCGAGGCGCGCGAGCGCTTCCTCGAGCTCGTCGCGCCTCCGGATGATGCCGACGAGCTCCTGCATCGTGTCCTGCAGCTCGGCGTGTATCGCGTACGGGTTTTCGGTACCGCCGCGCTCGAACGGAGCCGCGAACCGCTGCGCATACGCGCCGAGCTGCGCGTCGTCCGCGCGCGGCGCCGGCGTGCGCTTGCTGTATTCCGCGGCAGCCTGACCGGCGCGCTTGCCGAACACAAGCAGGTCCGAGAGCGAATTCCCGCCGAGCCGGTTCGCGCCGTGCATCCCTGCCGCGACCTCGCCGGCCGCGTACAGGCCGGGCACGGTCGCTGCGGCCGTGTCCGCGTCGACGCGGATGCCGCCCATGATGTAGTGGAGAGTCGGGCCGACCTCCATCGCCTCCTTGGTGATGTCGACGTCGGCGAGCTCCTTGAACTGGTGGTACATCGACGGGAGCCGGCGGCGGATGTAGTCGGCGGGGCGGCGCGACGCGATGTCGAGGAACACACCGCCGTGCTCGGTGCCGCGTCCGGCCTTGACCTCGGTGTTGATCGCACGAGCGACCTCGTCGCGCGGCAGCAGATCGGGCGTGCGGCGATTGTTCTTCTTGTCCTCGTACCAGGCATCCGCCTCCCGCTCGGTGTCAGCGGTGTCGGCGCGGAAGAAGTCGGGGATGTACTTGAACATGAAGCGATCGCCCTTGCTGTTCTTGAGCGTCCCACCGTCGCCGCGCACCCCTTCGGTCACGAGAATCCCGCGCACCGAGAGCGGCCAGACCATCGCGGTGGGGTGGAATTGCGTCATCTCCATGTCGATGAGGTCGGCCCCGGCCTCGAGGGCCATCGCGATACCGTCCCCGGTGTACTCCCACGAATTCGAGGTGACCTTCCATGCCTTGCCGACGCCGCCGGTCGCGAGGACGACCGCCTTCGCGCCGAACGCGATGAGCTCGCCGGACTGGCGCCAATAACCGATCGCACCGGCGACACGCTGGCCGTCGGTGATGAGGTGCCGGAGCGTGCACTCCATGAAGACGTCGATGCCGCTCGCGACGGCGTGATCCTGAAGGGTGCGGATCATCTCGAGGCCGGTGCGGTCGCCCACGTGCGCCAGGCGCGCGTACCGGTGTCCGCCAAAGTCGCGCTGCAGGATGAGGCCGTCGTTCGTCCGATCGAAGAGTGCGCCCCACTCCTCGAGCTCGAGGACGCGATCCGGCGCTTCCTGCGCGTGCAGCTGCGCCATGCGCCAGTTGTTCAAAAGCTTTCCGCCGCGCATGGTGTCGCGGAAGTGCACCTTCCAGTTGTCCTCGGGCCACACGTTGCCGAGCGCCGCGGCGATCCCGCCCTCGGCCATCACGGTGTGCGCCTTGCCGAGGAGCGACTTGCACACGATCGCCGTCTTCGCGCCGAGCGCGTGGGCCTCGATCGCCGCGCGCAGGCCCGCGCCGCCGGCGCCGATCACCACGACGTCGTAGTCGTGACGCTCCACATCCACGGTCAGAACACGATCCGCGGGTCGGTCAGGACGCCCATCGCCAGAAGGCGGATGTACAGATCCGTGGAAGCGACGACGATGAGGCTCGTCCACGCCCAGCGCGCGTGGCGCGCGTTCAAGGTGTTGGCCCAGCTCCAGAGCCGGAACCGCAGCGACTTTCCGTGGAACGAGTCCAGATATCCGCCGACGAGATAGCGAAGGGAGTGACAGCTGAGCGAATAGCCGGAGAGAAGTGCGACGTTGGCGAGCATGAGGATCGAGCCGAAGCCGACGCCGAAGTGGCCGTTGAAGTTGAAGGCTCCGAACGCGTCCCACCACAGGAAGATAAGGAGCGCGGTCGCGAAGATGAGCGCGTACCGGTGAAGGTTCTGGATGAGGAACGGAAAGCGCGTTTCGCCCGCGTAGCCCTTGCGCGCATCAGGAACGGCGCACGCCGGCGGCGACCAAAAGAACGCGCGGTAGTAGGAGCGGCGGTAGTAGTAGCAGGTCACGCGGAATGCGAGCGGGAATGCCACGATCAGGATCGCGGGCGAGAGATTCCAGTACGTACCAATCAGCGGCAGCGTCGGATGCACGCAGTTCGCGCTGAGGCAGGGCGAGTAGAGCGGCGAGAGATACGGGTCGTAGTAGTAGTTCGTCCCGACGAGCCCGGCGTAAATGGAGTAGAGGACGAAGAGCCCGAGCACGACGACGATGACGGTCGGCTCGAGCCACCAAAGATCTTTGCGCTCATGCGGTCGATGACGGACGTCGACCGCGGTCGTCGCCACCGTGATCGATGGTGGGCGTCCCCAGGTCAGAACGCAAAGGTCTCAAAGCGCTCGCGTCGATAGCGGTACGCTATGGCGATCGAGCTCCATCAGCTGCGCTATTTCGTCGCCGTCGCGGAGGAGCGGCACTTCACCAAGGCCGCGCGCGGGCTCCGCGTCGCACAGCCGTCGGTGTCGCGCGCGATCCGCGTGCTCGAAGAGGAGCTCGGCACTCCCCTCTTTCATCGCATGACCGGGAACGTCGCGCTCACGCCGGCGGGCGAGACACTCCTGCCGTGGGCGCGCCGCGTTCTCGCCGACATCGACGGTGCCACCGGGGAGGTCCGCGAGCTCGCCGACCTGCGCCGCGGGCGCCTCGCGGTCGGTGCGACACCGTCGCTCACGATCACGCTTCTCCCGCCGGCGCTCGCCAAATTCCACGTGGCGTTCCCCGGCATCGAGCTCGTTCTGCACGAGGCGGGCTCACGCGACCTCGTGGCCGAGCTAGAGCAGGGCGCGCTCGACGTGGCGCTCGTCATCATGCCGGTCCGTCACGAGAACCTGGAGACCGCGCCCCTGCTGCGCGAAGAGCTGGTCATCGCGGTGCCGCACGACCACCCGCTCGCGTCGCGAAAGACCGTGCCGATCGCCGATTTGAAGGGCGTGCCCCTCGTGATGTTCCGCGACGGCTACGACCTCCGCGCGGCGACGGTCGCGGCGTGCCGGCGTGCCGGGTTCGAACCGGTCTTCGCGCTCGAAGGTGGTGAGATGGACGGCGTGCTGCGCTTCGCGGCGGCAGGCATTGGCGTCGCCGTCGTCCCAAGCTTGGTGATCGATCCCGCCGGACCCCTGCGCGCGATCCGTCTCGCGGAGCCACTCACGCGCACCATCGGATTCGCGAACCGCCGCGATCGCCGATTGTCGCGTGCCGGGCGCGAATTCGTTGCAACGGTGCGCGGCCTCGTGCGTGCGCGCGACTGGCTACGTGCGCGGCCTGCCGGCCTGAAGATCCTCGAGGCTTAGCCGCCGACAGCGAAGACGGTCAGCGAGAGCAGACCGTGCAGGCTTTCGACGACACTGAACCCTGGATGTATCGCCGCCGCGACCTGGTCGAGCAGCCGGAGCACCTGAGCGGCCGGATACAGGAAGGCCAGCCAGATCGCGAGAGTCATGAAAGCCGAGCTCACGACCCGAATAGTCGGCACCGGCGGCCGCGCCCGGCAGGTGCACGTGTGGGTCCGTATGGCTACCGCATTCGCGGGGTACCCAGTACGAGGCGTGCACGCCGGACCGCCCTCTTCGTCAAGGCGTCTTGTTCGGCGGACAGACACGCAGTCCGGGCAGCCACCAACCAATCTGGGTCGATAGACTCGCGCCCGCACGTCTGCAATTTCAGGGGGGAGTCTCAGTGAGGTCAGCCTTCGTCGCTGCCGCAGTACTGGCTATCACTCTCGCCGCACCAAGCTTGTCCTCAGCCGGGAACAACGTCCGGCTCAGCCACGACGACAACACCGCCGACTACGTCAGCCTCTACACGCAGAACACCGGCACGCCCTACGACGACCCGACCCTGCGGGAATGCCGGGTCTCGCATGGGCGGCAGAACGAGCCATCCGTAGCGATCGACCCGCGCAACTCGAGCGTGATCCTCGGAAGCTCGAACGACTACTGCGGCGTCTATCAGCCCGCGGGTGCGGCCATCCAATCGGCGATCGGGCCGATCTGGCTCGGCTACTACCGCTCGCAGGATGGCGGGGCAACGTTCCGTAGCTCGCTCGTCCCGGGTTATCCGGACGACACATCACCGTACGCAGCAGTCGCGCACATCCGAACGGCGAGCTCGGGCGACCCGGTCATCGCATGGGACAACCACGGCAACGCGTACTTCGGGTCCGAGAGCTCGGACGACCCGGCCGGGACGAAGAAGACCTTCGGCGACGTCTGGGTGGCGCGATTCGACAACCCGGGCGGCCCCAACGGAGCGACGGCCAACGATGGCAAGCGGTTCCGGTACTCGGAGATCGTTGCCAACGGCAGCTCCGCTCCGAACCTCCTCGGCAAGTTCAACGACAAGACCGCCATCGAAGCTGACCGCAGCGGATCGAGCTGCGACGGCAACGTGTACTTCGCGTACTCGCGCTTCACCGGGAACGGCGGAGTCGCGATCTACTTCTCGCGTTCGACCGACCAGGGCGCGACGTGGTCTTCGCCCAAGAAGCTCTCGAGCGCCAGCGACGTGCAGTTCCCTGACATCTCGGTCACGGGCAACGGTCACGTCTATGTGACGTGGCGGACGTTCATGGCGAAGAAGCACGACACGGACTCGGTGCAGATCACGAAGTCGGTCGACTGCGGCGCGACGTTCGCGCCTTCGACGACGATCGCGACGTTCGTCCCGAACGACGCGGTCGACATCGCCGACCCGCAAGCCATCCCGCCGCAGAGCCCTCGCGACGATCCGAGGGGCGAAGAGGGCGCAACGGCGTCGGGCTCGCTCGCCCGCGACTGCGGCGACTTCCGCGACCACTGCCTCTCTGGGTACACGTTCTTCCGCCGCGACACTCAGGTCCGCTCGGCCGCGGATCAGAGAGGCTCGGATGAAGTCATCTACGTCGTCTACGACGCGACCAAGGGGAGCGAAGTTGCCACCGGCACCTCGTACGGGACGAACAGTCCCGGCACCGCCGGGCAGGCCGCGACCTACTTCTTCCGGTACAACGGTGCGACCGGAGCGGCGACAACCCCGAAGATCATCGACGCCGAGGCGACGGGGCACCAGGTGTTCCCGGACATCTCGGTCGACGCCGGCGTTCTCTTCGCGATCTGGTGGGACAGCCGCAACGATCCCTCGTACTCGGTCACGCGACCGATCGGCAACAGCGCGAGCGGTGCGACGAACGCATCGCTCGACGTGTACTCCTCAAAGTCGACGAACCGCGGCGACACCTGGACCGCAGGAGCGATCCTCACGACGGTCCGCTCGAACCCGAACTACGAGCAGTTCGACAACCGCGCCGTGCCCTTCGCCGGCGACTACCTCTGGGTGAGCAACGTCGGCAGCACGGCATACGCCGTCTGGACAGACTGGCGCAACACCGTCTCCGGGCTTGACCCTCGCGAGGGCGCGACCGACACGGACGCCGATGGCGCTGACGTTACCCAGTGCCGCATCTTCAGCAATGGCTCGTGGAGTGGCGATCGCTGCCCGCACGCAGGCGGAATCGATCAGGACATTTACGGATCAACAATCCCGTAGGTCACAAGGCTGAGTTACGAAAAGAGGGGCCGCGAAAGCGGCCCCTCTTATTTATCAAGCAGTGGCGGTGGGGATCTGCGCGAAGAGGTCGACGACGTTGTCGTCCGGATCGATGACCTGCGCGTATCGCTGACCCCAGAACGCATCCCACGGATCTTTCTTTGAACGGAAGCCCGCCCTCACCACTCGCGCGTGCGTTGCGTCGACGTCACCCGGAGAAGAGCACTCGAACGCCAGTCCTATGGGGTGGCCCTTCGGCTCCGTCCAATCAGGGTCGAGCTGCTTGATGAGCTCGAGCGTGTCCCACATGAGACGGATGCCACCGGGGAGCGTCGCGTCGAGATGATCGTCCACGGGATCGGGCACGTCGACCCCGAGCAGCCGGTAGAAGCGCACGGACTCCTTCATGTCCTTCGTGACGATGCCGATCGCGGCGAGCGTAGGCACGGCCCGATGGTAGGGCTCGACGCGGTCGTGGTCCTACGCCAGGGTGAACACTTCGATCGCGTTCGCCTTGCCTTTCACGTGAGCCTCGCCTAGCGGCCGAAGCCCGACGCCATCGTTTCGGAGCCGCGCGGCGGTGTCACCGGACAGGATCGAGTCGACGTGAAACTCCTTGGTGAGCGTCTCCATGCGCGACGCGGTGTTGACCGCGTCGCCGATCGCGTCGTACTGCGAGCGCTCAGGCAGACCGACTGCGCCCACCACCACATCACCGGTGTGAAGCCCCATGCCGAATTGCACGACGACCTCGCCGCGGCCGGCTCGCGCGGTGTTGAGCTGCGCGATGCTTGCGCGCATCGCGAGAGCGGCGCGCGCCGCCGCCAGAGCGCCGTTCGTTGGATCGCTCATCGCGCCGAAGATCGCCATGACGCCGTCTCCGGTGAACTTGTCGAGGATGCCGCCGTTGTCCAGAACGCATCGGGCCATGACACGCAGGTACGAGTTGACCGCGGCGATCGTCTGTTCGGGTGTGAGCCGCTCGGCGAGCGACGTCGAGCCGCGAAGATCGGTGAACAGGATGGTGACGGTCTGGCGCTCGCCTTCGAGGCGCAGCGGATCGCCCTGGATGACGCGCTCGACGACGGTCGCCGGGAGAAAGCGCTCGAGCCCCCGACGGCGATCGAGCTCGAGGATCAACGCGCCCATCGCGAGAACGACCGCGGCGAGCATGAGGCCGTGGTACTCCCACCACGACGGCGTCCAGATCGGACCGAGGAACTGGGAGACCTGCGCCTGCGCGAGGAGGACGTACGCGACCGCGAGCGCACCCTGAAGCGGCAGGCCGGTCCGAATGAAGTCGCGGCCCTGCGCGAACGCGCAGTAGCCATAGAGCACGAGGACCGCGGCGACGATCGCGAACGGCACCCAGCCGGCCCCACCGGTGACGTCGCCCCTCGCGGGGACGCCGTAGCCGTACGCCGACGGCTGATAACCGGCGGCGGCTCCCCCTGACGCGAGGATCCAACGCGCGATCCCAGCGAACTCGGCCGGCCAGCCGAGACCGACGAACGCATAGAGACCGAGGAATGCGACGACCGCGACGGTGAGTATCTCCGGGCGCAGGCGTCGCTCGAGCCACGCGGCGAGCGAGGTGTAGCGAACGGCGAAGAAGACCGCCGCAACAGCGAGCGCGAGCTCGGCGGAGACGCCGAGGACGAGCTGCGCCGGCGCCTCGCGATCGCCCTGCTCGAGAACACCCGGTGTGGCAAGACCGTGCACCGCGAAGATCGCGGCCATCGACGCAAAGCCGAGAGCGATGAGTAGCGCGCGGTAATGGCCGACCCCGAGGGCCGCTCGCGCGACGAGAAAGGCGACGAGCGCGGCGACGACGGAGACGTTCGACGTGATGACGAAGTGTTCGAGCCGGATGACGATCGGCTGGTTGTGCGCCGGATCGCCCAGGTACCACGCCAACAGGACAGTCGGCAGGAGCGTCGCGGCCATCACCGCAAGCGGCCGAGCGGGCGACGTCCTCACGCGGTGATGCTAGTTGCGGCGGTCTAGGCGGCGGAGGCGACGCGCGCGATCTTCGGCAGGAGCTCGCTCAGGTCGAAGGGCTTCTCGATGATGTCAGCGGCCGCAAGCGCCTTTGCGTGCGTTTTGAGATCGCGCGCCGCGGAGAGCAGCACGAGCGGAATGTCTTCGTCCCCTTCATCGCGCGCGCGCAGCTCGTTCGCGAATTGCCATCCGTCCATGACCGGCATCATGAGGTCGAGCACGATCACGTCCGGCCGGAATGTCTTGATGATCGCGAGCGCTTCCTGACCGTTCCCGGCGGGAACGACCTCGAAGCCCTCGTCCTCGAGTGCCGTGAACAGGAGCTCACGGATGTCGGGGTCGTCGTCCACAACGAGCACACGTTTCCCGGCCACCGCGCCGTAGATTGCCACACGTCTTCAGGTCGGCGTCCAAGCGAGCCTAGCGCGTCGTGCGCAGCGAGACCGCGAAGACGGCCGGAATGAGTACGAACCCGACCGCAAAGAGTGCGACCCATAACAAAATCGCTTCGAGGTGGCAGGTAATGCCGGGTGCGCATCCTTCGAGTGACCGCGCGCGCTCGACGAGAAGGAGCGGCAGGCTCGCAGGCGACGCGACCACCGAAGCCGCCACGAACGTTGTCGCGATCGTCGCCAATCCGCGTTCTATGCCCCCAGCGCGGCGATCCACAACACGCGCTTGCCACCGCGCCCACGCGAGGGCGATCAACGTGATGACCGCAGCGAGCGCGATAGAGAGCGGAAATCGCTCGGTAAATCCTCGGTCTAAAACGCGTGGCAACGCCAACTCGATTAGCGTGAGCGCGGCCCAGTAAGCGAGCTTGATCGTGGTGACTCGACCAACGAGGAGCGCGAGGGTCTTCTGCCGAGGGAGCGGAGGCCGCTCACCTACCGATAATTCGTCCACCACTTCTGCAGGAAGTACATGGCCGCGATGAGGATGAAGACGGTCACGAGGACCATGTAGAACTCGTTGGCTTCGCTGACTTCGGCGATCACTGCAGGCTCAGAAGATACTCGATGATCGCCTTGATCTGATCATCGCTCAGGGATCCGCCGTAGGCGGTGCCGAAGGCCGGCATCACGACGCCAGGCTTGACCGCCGGCGGGTTCTGGATCCAGTGCAGGAGATAGTCGGAATCGCCGGCCGCCTTCTTCGCCTTGTTCTCGTCGTTCAAGGGGCCCTGCGTGCCGTAGTGGCCAAGATTCGGCGCCGTCGGCAGCGTGCTCGGCGTGTTCGGGTCGAAGCTATGGCAGGTCACGCACGCCGCCTGCGGGTTGTTCAGGGTGAGCCGCTGGCCGAGCGCTTTGCCGGTCAGCACTTCGGGCTTCGGCGGGTTCGGCTCGAGCGGCAGATGGCCGTCCTCCGCACCGGCGCTATGCAGACGGACGGTCACGATGTCGGCCCAGTCCTGGTCGGTGCCGAACATGATGAAGTTGAGCAGCTGCTGGATCTGCTCGTCATTGAGCGAGCCGCCCTCGGTGTCGCTCCACGCCGGCATCGAGATGGAACCGGGTGGCTTGGCTCGGCCGCGCTCGATCGTAAGGGTGATGAGGTCTTGCGTTGCCTTCAGCTTTGTCGGGTCGGTCTTGACGTTGTCGTACTTGAAGGCAGGCTTGTTCAAGGGAAGACCGGGCAGATCCTTGCGCGTCGGATCGGTGCTGCCAAGACCTGTCTTGCCGTGGCAATCGAAGCAGAAGTTCGCGTAGAGGTTGCGGCCGCGCTCGATCGATTTGTCGAGCTGCTCCTGCGAGGCGACCTTGTCACGCCAGCGCTCGGAGTTCGCGTCGGCACGGACGACGAAGATCGTGAAGAAGTACCCGCCGACCAGAGCGAAGACGGCGAAGAGCATCCCCGCTCCGAGGAGGATCTTCCGGTCGAGGTTCGCGCTGATCTCGAGCGGATCCGGCGCCGCCGGGATCGGCGCGACGTAGTACGGCGTCGGCTGTTCGATGGTCTCGCCGGCCGCGTAATGCTGCTCGATGAGCTCCGCGCCGGTCTTCTCCTTCGGTTCGAGCGACTGTTGGTGGAAGATCAGGTAGCCGAAGAAAGCCAGGAACCCCGCGAACATAAGGAGGCTGGCGACGGCGAGGATGAAGTTCAGGTCGAGCTGCATCTACTCGGTGATCTCGAGATCTTTGGGATTCCAGACATTCGCCTGGCGATCGATGACGTTGAGCGGGTTGGTGTCCACGATGAGCGCACCGCTCGCATCGGCGACGATGTGGAAGAGCTGGAGAGGCTTTGGGGCGGGTCCACCCTTCACCACCGCGGTGTGCTTGTCGTAGAGCGAGCCATGGCAGGGGCAGTGAAACTGGTCTTCCGCGCCGTTCCAGGGAACGCTGCACCCCAGATGGGTGCACTTGCGGTATGCCGCGACGATCCCCCCGGGTGGATGGATGAGGAAGAACTTCCCCTCGAGGTTGAGGATCGGAACGTCGTTCGTCGACTTGAACGTGGCCAGGATGCTGTCCTTCGTGCCCACCGCGATCTTCACCCCGAGGCCAAGGATCTTGTTCGGCTTGTAGAAGGGGACCACGAGCGCGGTGATCTCAGTGACGGCGAGGAGCGTGCCGACCAGGAAGCCCAGCCGAAACAGCTGACGACGCTTGACGCGCCCGATAAGACCCTGAAAGGTCGAGTCGGTGTGGGGCCGGATCATTTGCCGGGCTCAAAGCATTGGTGGGTGGCGGGGACGGCCCACGGCGCGAATAGGTCCATCCCCGGCCCGCGCAGGGACGTTCCCACGACGGTCAGCACGACGTATACCGCGACGAACCCGGTAAAGATGGCCAGCATCCACTCGCGCGTGTTGGCGCCGTAGAGGCGCTGGACGATCAGCACCAATAGGAACGAGAGGCCGAGCATCACGCCGATTGGGATGAGGTAGTTCGGCAGGAGCTGCTTGCCACCCGGGAAGTGCTCCGTCGCGAACTCGATGTAGCCATGGGCTTTGAGGAACGCATCGAGCAGGATGAGCGAGAACGTTCCGACCGTCGCGAAGACCGCCGCGAAGATCGTCACCCGTAGGCCGTTGGGGCTCGTGAACCAGATGCCGACGCCTTCGCGGCTCCGGTCGATGTACGGGATCGCCGCCATGAAGGTGAGCCAGATGGTCGGGACGACCACGCCGGCGAGACCCTTGTCCATATGGAGCAGAAGCTCCTGCAGATTCAGGAGGTACCACGGCGCCTTCGAGGGATTCGGCGTGCAGTCGGGATTGGCGTGGTCCTGGAGCGGAGCGTTAAAGGCGGCGGCGATGACGAAGAGCCCGATCGACCAAAGCATCGCGGCGATGAACTCGATGACCAGAAGATGCGGCCAGACCATCGCGGTGTCCTCGACGCGCTTGTCGACCCGGACGATCGAATCCTGCCTGACAAAAGCGAGCAATCGGAGTCTCTTCTCCTGTCCCGCGAAGGGCTGCGGGCCGCGCGGAGTCGTCATGAAAGTGGCTCGACGCGCGAGATCGTCAGTGGCGGAGGGGGGCAGGCAGCCCTCGACGAGTGCCTGAGCCCAGCCGGCCCGTCGTCACACGCAACATTCGCAGCGGGCCGGCGTAGCGAGGATATGAGGCGAGGGCTGCCTGCCCCTCGCCGCCCAGCCGCACGCGCGATCAGCGTCGGTCGACGACTCACAGCGGTCCGGTGATGCCGCCGTCCTTCCGGATCCGCCAGAAGTGGATGGCGATCAGGAAGCCGACGGTAAGCGGCAGGCCGACCACGTGGAGCACGTAGAACCGCAGGAGCGCATTCGGTCCAAGCTGGAAGCCGCCGAAGAAGATGAAGGCGAACTCGTCACCGATGGCCGGAGTGGCGCGTGCGATCTCGTACCCCACGGTGACGGCCCAGAACGAGAGCTGGTCCCAGGGGAGGAGGTACCCCGTGTACGAGAGCAGGATCGTGAAGAAGAAGAGCAGCGTCCCGATGACCCAGTTGAATTCGCGCGGCGGCTTGTACGAACCCGTGTAGAACACGCGGATCATGTGGAGGAAGACGGTGATGACCATGCCGTGAGCGGCCCAGCGGTGCATGTTCCGAAGAAGCTGGCCGAACACGACGACCGTCTCGAGGTCCTTGATGTCGCCGTAGGCGTTGTACACGCCATCCACCGACGGGTGGTAATAGAACATGAGGAGCGTCCCGGTGAGCGTGAGGATCAGGAAGAGGAAGAACGAGAGCCCACCCATGCACCACGTGTAGGGAATCGCCAAGGCGTGGCGGCGCACTTTGACGGGGTGCAGGTGCAAGAACACGTTCGTGAAGACCGCGAGCGACTGGTTCTTGCGGGAATCGGGGTAGCCGTGACGGAAGAGCGATCTCCAGATATAGCTCGTCTTGGTCTTCTGCCAGATCTGGGCCGGTATCTCGAGCACTAGTGCTTAACGAGCTCCTTCTCATTGACGTCACGACTGTGCGCGTGCTTGAAATCGCCGTTGGTGTGTCCGTTCTGGACCGGCTTGTACCCAGGGGCGAGGTGGGGATCGTATTGCGGTAGCGGGCGCACCGCTTTCTTCGCCGCGACGGTCAGGTCGAGGTGGATCTCGTCGTCGATGGACTCCTTCGGCAGGACGTTTCCGACCGCCGGCATCACGGTGCCGTACCGGTTCATCGTGATCGCGTCGGTCGGGCAGCGGATCACGCAGAGCGCGCAACGGATGCACGCCGTCTCGTCGAGGAAGAAGGCCACCCCGTTCTGCCACTTCTTGGCCGTTCCGACCGCCGGGATCGAGCCGTCGTCGACGATGTCGCTCATGTCGACCATGTGGATGACGTCCATCGGGCACACGTCGACGCAGCCGCCGCAGATAATGCAGAGCTCGCCGATGATCTCGATATTGAAGTTGCACTTGAGGCAACGGTCCGACTCCGCGATCGCCTGAGCCTCGCTGTACCCCTGGTTGATCTCGAGGAAGAGTCCGCGGCGATCGTTCTTGGAGAGCTTCGGCATCTCCTGTCGGGGGATCCGGTCGTAATCGACGGACATGTTGTGGTACACGCGCGCGAGCTCGCCCTCGAGCGAGATCATCCCGATGTTGTCGGGTGTCGACGAGCGTCGCAGCGTCACGACCTCGTGGTACTCGGGCACGTTCACCGAGACGGCGTTCACATCAAGGAAGCGCGCGATCTGCTGCGCCGCGGAGCGCCCGTCGGCAACAGCCTCGATGATCGTCGTCGGTGCGGTCCGATAGTCACCGCCGATGAAGATCTTCGGCACGACCGTCTGATACGTCTCGGGGTCGACCTTGATGTCGCGCCACCGCTTCACGCGGAATTCGGGGAACTCTTTCGAAAGCCAGCTCGTCTCTGGCGCCTGACCGAGCGCGAGCAGGACGGTGTCGCAGGGGATTTCGAACTCGGTGCCGGGGATCGCGACGGGGCTGCGCCGTCCCTTCTCGTCCGGGTCGCCGAGCTTATTGCGGATGAAGACCACGCCGCGCACGCGGCCGTTCGGATCGGCGAGCACCTCGGTCGGCGAGGCGAGGTAGACGAACTCGATCCCCTCGCGCTCGGTCTCGCCGAGCTCCTCCTCGTCGACGACCATCTCCTCGCGGCTCCGGCGGACGATGACGTACATGTGCTCGGCACCGAGACGCCACGAGGTGGAGGCGCAGTCCATCGCGGTGTAGCCCGAGCCGAGGATGATCACGCGCTTGCCAACCTCGACGGGGCGGCCGCGGTAGGCGCGCTCAAGGAAGACGATGCCGGCCATCACCCCCTCGGACTCTTCGCCGGGGATGCCGATGTAGTTCGGCTCGAAGCAGCCTGCCGCGATCAGCACCGCATCGTTCTTGTCGTGCAGCTCGCGGAGCGAGATGTCGCGGCCAACGTAGGTCGAGAGGCGGAGGTCCACGTTCTCGTTGACGATGCCGGCGATATCGCGATCGATGACCTCGCGCGGCAGACGGAAGGGCGGTACGCCCGCGAGGGTGGTGCCGCCCGCCTGGTCGAGCGCGTCGTAGACGGTCACCCCGAAGCCGAGCTTCGAGAGGTCGCTCGCGGCGGAAAGGCCGGCGCAGCCCGCGCCCACCACCGCGACCGTGCCGCGCGGGGGGCCGAAGACCGGCGCCGGCGGCTGGGTGTACGCGCGCCCGTCGACCGTGACGTTCTGATGCGTCCAGTCGGAGAGGAACTTTTTTACGTAGCGGATCGAGAGCGGCTTATCGACCTCTTTGCGCCGGCACGCCGTCTCGCACGGCGCAGCGCAAACGGATCCGCAGATCGACGCCATGGG
>Ga0209803_1000782_pt1 | contig 21340 bp, 17 predicted proteins | sample GraSoiAngelo_138_FD_185895 | JGI IMG/M metagenome (GOLD analysis project Ga0209803, IMG submission 185895) | Grasslands soil microbial communities from the Angelo Coastal Reserve, California, USA - 14_0929_09_40cm (SPAdes) (version 2) | ecosystem: Environmental > Terrestrial > Soil > Grasslands ...
TAGCGTCGTGGCGGTGACCGGCAAACCTGCCTTCATGAAATCCTTCATCGTCACTGTGACGCCATCGCGGGACGCGGCCTGGACGACGATCACGTTGCACGCGGCGCCCAAGATCGTCGCGTTTCCCGCGAGGGTCGAGCTCGCGGCCAAGGCGAGCCAGAGCTGCGTGGACCCTTGCGGGACGACCTCGGCGAGAAGGAGCACGGCAGGCACGTTGCTCATCAGATTCGAGAGGAGGGACGATAGCCCGACGAGCCAGACCAGCCCGCCCGAACGTCCACCGAGGGCGGTCGTGAATCCCCCCTGGATCGCCGCGGAGAGCCCGGACGCCCGAACCCCTCCCAGGACGACGAAGAGGCCGATGAAGAAGAGGATGATGCTCCAGTCCACTTTCGCGATCAGGGCGCGGGCCGTCGAGTTCGTCAGGAACGGAAGGAAGAACAGAACGAAGGAACCGCCCGCGAGGGCGATGAGGGGAAGCCAGTCCGGGGTGCCGGAGGCCAGGAACGCCCCCGACACCGCGACTGTGACCCCGAGGGTGAAGCCGAGGCCCCTCCGCTGGAGAGGGACGACCGGCATCGAAGTGACGGCGACGAGCGGGGCCGCCAGGTCCTTTCGGAAGACCAGCCAGACGAGACCGATCGAGACGGCCAGACACACAATCGTGATGGGGAGGAGGTAGGCGCTGAACGTGAGGAACGGAATGCCGGACCGGATCGCGATGAACGCGTTCTGCGGGTTGCCGACCTCCGTCGCGACGCTCCCGACGTTCGCCGCGATCGCCACCGCGACCAGGTAAGGCACCGGATTGACGCGCAGGGCCCGGGCGCTCCGCACGACGACCGGGGTCACGAGCAAGGCGATCGTGTCGTTCAGGACCAGCGCCGAGAGAGCGGCCGTCGCAACCATCAACCAAGCGAGGAACCAAACCTGACTCTTCGCTCGAAGGGCGATCCGCGAAGACACAAGATCGAAGAATCCGCAGACATCCAGGCCGGCCACGAGGACCATCATGCCGACCAAGAGCAGGAGCACATCGAGGTTGATCGCGAGGAGCGCATCGGCCGGCGTCAGGATGCCGAGGACGAGCATGAGGGCCCCGCCGAGCATCGCGACCGCGGGTCGCTCGATCGGGAAACGCCGGATGTTGCGCAGCGAGATGAGCACGTAGGTGACGAGGAATACGGCCGTCGCGACGGCCAGGGTCACGGACGACGCCAACGCGCGCCGGATGACCCGGATCGCTATGGAACTTTCCGCGATGCGCGAGGTTCGAGAGGTCTCCCATTACACTTATATACCGTTACTCAATTCGCCGCATTCTCCGGCTCCCGCAACCGGTTCGACGATGGGTCGGATTGACTGGGTGAACTGAGGAGAACCTCGAATGTCTGTCCGAGCCCGCCGCGGAATCGAGGCGCTCGCGATCCTCCTCGTGACCCTTCTCGGGGTCTCCGTACTCCTTCCGCTGACCGCGGCCGCCGCCGCCCAGGTCACCGGCTTCATTTCCACGTGCGGGGGGCCCGCGACCCCGGTTCCCGGGGCCACCGTGACCCTCGTGGACGCCAACGGGATCGCCCCGCCCGCGACGGCGACGACGGACGGTGGCGGCGTGTACATCTTCGCGGGGCCGCCTCCGGCCAGCTACACAATCATGGCGAACCAATCCGCCTACTACGGCGCCGAAAGCGGAAATCCGGTGCGGTTTGACGGAAGCGTGACGAAGCGGATCGACCTGTGCATGTACCCGCATGGGACTCCCACAAGCAACCTCGCCGTGACGGTCCTGAACGGAGCCACCCCGGTCCCAGGGGCAAGGGTGGCCGCCTTCCAGTCAACGAACCCGACGAACCGGATTCAGCTCGTCGCACAGGGTATTACGGGCACCACGGGCGTCGTGAACCTCACTCTGTGGGACGCGACCTTCCAGTTGCGCACGTCGGCCTCGCTGCTTCCGACGGTGGAATCGTCGGTCATCGTGAGCGGACCGACCTCCGTCACGGTCAATCTCGCCACCGTACCGTTGGTGCTGTTCGGGCACGCCGTGGATACTAACCACACCTTCCTCGGGTCCGGCGTCGTCGCCTGGCTCTACAACCCGCTTCAGGCAAACACGAGCCTCTCGCGCCTCATTCCCGGGACGGTGACCGCCAGCTTTTTCCAGTTTGAAACCGCCCGGGTGCCCAGTCCGGCGACGTACACCCTCATCGTCGACGCGGACGGCTATCTGTCTTCCAAGGAGTCCATCACGATACCCGGCGTAACGAACCCGCACGATGTGACGCTTCAACCGGCACCACAGGAGCGATACGGCACGACCGTGGCATACGGAACCGCGGACTGGAACAACCTGACCGCCTGGCGGAACCTCACCTTGAACGCCGACAGCACGTTGCCGGGACTCGCGCCCGCGAACCTGCGGGATCTTCGCCTCCAAATCGATTCGACGCTTGGAAATGGAGACGGGTCCTTGAGCCCGCAGGAAATCACGGCGTTCCAGACCTGGGTCTGCGGCAAGGGGCCCGCGTACGTGGCGACGGACGGTTTCTTCACGACGAACGGTCGGGCGTACAACTCGACCGCCGGTCCTTGCGGCATAACGGTCAGCCCGACACTGACGAACCCCAACGGCGGTGTATGGATCAACACCACGACGCCCACGCCGTATAAGATCAAACAGGCGCCGCCGTACATTGCCGCCGGTGCTAAAACGTACAACGTGACGCTGACGATGGTGCCCGACTCGAATACGTCGGCGTACCAGAATTACACCTACACGGTGGTCCTCCCCAAGAGGTACGAACTCAACACGACGACTGTCGTCCCGGCCAACGCCCCGGTGACCACGCAGAACTTCACCCGGTTCACGGTGGATCCGGGCGTCACCTCGGGCAAGCCCCAGATTCGCATGACGGTGTCCCAATCCCTGAACGGTACCGCTCGGGCGAGAGTCACCGCACCGGCCGGGAAGTTCTACGTGCAGAATGCGACGTTCACGAACTACCAAGCCTTCGTCGCGAACAACACGACCCTTACCTTCAGTGCGGCGGATAGCACGGACCCGAACGGGCCCGTCACGAACGCAACACACAACTTCACCTGGCGCTTCACGACCGGCGACACGCGCCACTGGATGGTGACGCAATACAAGTACCGCCAGAGCGGGCAGTACCTGGTAAACCTCACGGTGCGGGAGCCCGGCGGCAATCTCTCGTACCGTAACATCACTCTCTTCGTGGACGACCAACTTCCCATCGCGAAGATTCGGACGAACCGCACGGGCTCCGGCAGCGCGAACGGCCTGACGCTCAAGGTGGACGAAGGAATCGTCATCCGATTCGATGGCGCCCTCTCGACGGACCTGGCCTATCCCGGGACTCCGGGCAAGATCCTGGATTCGGGATACGCCTGGGATTTCAACGGCGACGGGGCGACGGACCGGACGGGCCGCGTCCAGAACTATACGTTCCCGAAGCCTGGCCTGTTCAAGGTGAACCTGACGGTCACGGATAGCGTCGGTTGGAAAGGGGCGAACGCGACGTTGAACGCGCAGGTGAACGATACGAAGGCTCCTGTCCCCGCGTTCGACATCCTGGACCCGTCCAAGGATTGGACCGTGATCACGAGCCCGATCGAGCAGAGGACAATCGTCCTGAATGCGTCGAAGACGACGGACGACTACAATAAGGGGGCGGACCTGGACTTCACCTGGACGGTCCCGGGACCCATCGTCGGGCTAGAAACGGGGGTTGCGAACCACACGTTCAACGGGGTGAACGTGAGCTTCGCGTGGCAGGAGTGGAACAACAGTTACGCCGTCCTGTTGACCGTCAAAGATAAAGGATTCCGGGGCAACGATGCCGGCAAGCCGAATACCGGGAACCTGACGCGAAAAATCAACGTTCAGATCGATCCCTTGCTCCATGCGGACCTCCGGATCGACGCCGGCACGCTGAAGATCACTCCGGCGGAACCGGCGGAGGGCGACCTCGTGACGATCACCGCGAACGTCACGAACAAACTGGGCCGGAAGACCGCGGAGGATGTGACGACCGAGGTCCGGTCCATCAGCGGTGGCGTGACGACCGTCGTCTCGAGCCAACCGGACTGGTTCGACAAGAACGGCCCGAGGGGATCCAACCACACGATTCCCTCCGGCGAAACCGTGAAGCTAGTCTTCTCCGTGCGACTGTACGGTCAAGGGAACAAGACGGTCCAGGTGTACGTCGCCGACAAGACGGAACCGTATACCTGGATCACGCCGGAGAACCGGGCCGCTCAAACGGTGAACGTGCGGCAGCCCTGGTGGCAACCGTACGCGATCGTGGCCGCCGTCGTCGGGGTCATCGTCCTGTTCGTCTTCGCGATGTACTTCCGCCGCAAGGTGAAGGCCGGTGAATGGCGCCCGCTCCGCGGTCGCCGCGGCGCGAGGGCCGAGGGAGAGGAGAAGAAGCCGCGGAGAGAAAGAGAAGTAAAGGAAGAGAAGAAACGCCTGTAGGCGAATTCCTCGACTTCCCTTCCGGACCCGCGACAGTCTACATTTCCTTCGGAGCCTTGAGCCCCAGGCAGTCGAGCGCATTCTGAAGGACAATGCGGGCGGCGGAGACGAGCTCGATCCGGGCATCCCGAAGGCTCTCCGGTTCCGCCGTGAGCACGGGACAGTCGCGGTAGAACTGGTTGAACTGAGCGGCGAACTCAGACGCCTCCCCAGCCACGGAATGGACCCGCCGTCCGATGGCGGCGTCGCGCAGCCCCGATGGGAACTTCGCGATCCGACGAAGGAGGCGTTGCTCCTGCGGATGGACCAGGAGGCGGCGATCCGCCCGGCCGCTTCCGTTCGACTTCGACAGGATGCTACAGGCCCTCGCATGGGCGTACTGGACGAAGGGCGATGAGTTCCCTTCGAAATTCAGGGCCTCCTCCCAGTGGAACGTGATGGCCTTCTCCGCCTGGACCCGGACGATGTTGTACCGGACGGCCGAGATTCCGATCGTCTCGGCGATCTCCCGTTTCTTCGCCTCAGACAGGTCCGTGCGCCGCTTCGACACCTCCGTATAGGCGCGGTCGAGGGCCTCGTCGATCAAGTCGTCGAGGTGCACGACCCGTCCTTTCCGCGTGGACATCCGCCCTTCCGGCAAGTTCACGAACGCGTAGAAGATGGTCTCGGGAGCCCAATCGATCCCCATCAGGCGGAACGCGGACTTGAGCCGCTGGAACGTGAGCTTATGATCCTCGCCGAGGATGTTGATGGCGAGATCGCACCGGGCCATCTTGTTCAGGTGGTACGCGATGTCCCGCGTCGTGTACAAGGAGGTCCCGTCCTTCCGGACGAACACGTACTTCGCGGCATCGCCTTCGAGGCCGAACGAGCTGAGGTCGATGTAGTGGGCCCCGTCCTCCTCCTTGCTCAGGGGCATGAGTCGCTCGATGACCCGCTGCACGCTCCCGTCGAGGATCGCGTCGCTCTCCCAGAAGAAGGAATCGAACGTCACGTTCACGCGGCGCAGGCTGTCGAGGATGCTCTCCAGGATCGCCTCGCCGACCTTGCGGATGTCCTTCGTCAGCCGGACGTCCCCGCCCTCGAACCGTTGGGTGAGCTCCTCGATCTCCCTCTTCAGGGCCTCGTCCTTTTCGAGCCTCACGCTCGCCTCCTGGTACAGCTTCACGTAGCGGTACTCGACGCGCTCCTCCGGATCCTTGGACTTCCCCGGAAGGTGCGTCACGGCCCAATACAGGAGGACCATCTGGCGGCCGATGTCGTTCACCAGGTACTCGCTTTTGACCGGGAAGCCGACGAATCGCAACAGGCGGACGAGGGCGTCCCCCAGGAACGGATTCCGCGCGCGGCCGACATGGAGGGGTCCTGTCGGATTCGCGCTCGTGTGCTCCAGCAGGATCCTCTCGGTCCGGGGAGGTGATTGGCCATACCGTTCGCCCATGGAGCGGACCGAGGCGAGGACGAGTTCCGCGAACGGACCGGGCTCCATGATGAAGTTCACGTACGGTCCTTCCGCACGAAGGGCGGCGAACGGAACCCCGACCTGGCGGCGGGCAATGACGGCCGCGACCTCGACGGGGGATTGCTTCCGTTCCTTCGCCCAGGCGTGCGTCGCCAGGGAGAAGAGTCCGCGGTCCTCCGGCGCGTCCGACACCGTTCCCGGCGTGGTGAGATGAAGCTCGGACTCGATCGCGCGCAGCTCCCGCTCCGCCCGGTCCCGGAGCTCGGCCCACGGATCGTGGCCCATCACGCCACCCGGAACCTCAGGATCGCGGCGATGCCACCGAACGCCCGCAGGAGGAGTTGGCCCTCCTCCGAATCCTTGGAGATGAGCTCCACGTTCGTGCCCATCTGCCCCGCGATGCCCGTGAGGTCCTCGATGAGCTCGCGGTTCTCGAGGACGGTGAGAGGCCCGCCGTCGGTCGGGCACGTCGGCAGTTCGCCCGCGTCGTCGACCGTCTTCTCACCCTCCCAATCGCCGTTCGCGCACCGCAACTTGAGGCGGACCTTCCGAAGGCCTTCGGAGATCAGAAGCGTATCGACCGCGCCGAGCCGCAGCGCGTTCCTCACTTGTTCCTCTCCATAGGCGGCGAGGCCGCCGTCGGACTTCCGGATCTCCTCCATGAGGCGTTGGACGAGGGACTTCTCCCGCATCAAGTCGAGGCCGCTCAGGATCTCGCGGGACTTCTCGACGAGCTCCCGCAATCCATATTCGTCCGTGTAGCCGGTGTCGAGGAACGTCGGGAGGACCTTTTTCTTCAACTCGTGGTGGAGGTAGTCGCCCGTCGCGAATTCTTCCTTCGAGTAGCCGGGACCTCCGACGATGATCCCCTTCAGGTCCGGCCGGTTCAAGTACGCTTCCGTCATCAGATCTCCGATCTTCTTGTACCATTCGTGGACCGCGATGTCATGGCCCCGCTCGAATCGGCGCGCACTCTGACCGCCCATCCGATGCTTCGAAGGGACCTGCGATTGGAGGTTCTTGATCACCTCGATCCGTTTTCCACGGAGCAGGCCGAGCGTGGCCTCGCTCCAGTCGATCACGAGGAGCCCGTAGACGTCCTTCTCCGCGAGCATCTCGTGCAAGGGCTCCGTGTAGAACTTCGAGTCGCACCGATAGAGGAATGAGACCACGGGTTCCGGCGGCTCGAGGACGAACGTGACCATCTGCGTCTGATCCGCGCCCACCTGTTTGTGCCCGGTGAAGAGGACGAGGCCGTTCGGAGGCGGCATCTTGTACGCCTTGAGACGCTGCATCGCGGACTCGATCGCCTGCGTTACGTGCTTGCGGGTGCTCGCGCTCTTGATGTTCGACGATTGCGACTGCTCTCCCCGCAGGTAGTTCGTCACATCGAAGATCGGCCGCTCCGGCGGGATGTAGACGCTCACGAGTTCCGTGCCGCGGCCGACCGCTTCTTCGATCTGCTCGAGAGCGCGGCGGAACTTGTATTTGTCCATCCCAGACATTTGAGCCATTGCGTCTCACCACACAGTTATTTATCGTTCATTACCTTTTGCGTCGCGAACGAGATTTGTATGGAGAAAGTCGTCGTATCCCTCGGAGGTTCCGTCCTCGTTCCGGGGGACGACGACGCCCGGTACCTGCGCGATGTCGCGCGCCTTTTCCGGGACGTCTCATCGCGAGTGAAGTTGTTCGTTGTCACGGGCGGCGGTCGCGTTGCGCGATACTACATTGAGACAGGACGGTCCGTTGGGATTCGCGAACGGTCGCTCGACGAGTTCGGGATCGCTATCACACGCTTGAACGCGCGGCTTCTGTCGGCCGCCCTGGGCGGTCGGGCGAACCGCGAGCCCGCCACCAGCTACGCCGCGGCCTCGAAGCTTGCCAAGCGATACCCGGTCGTCGTCATGGGCGGGACGCGGCCCGGACACACGACGGACCGCGTCGCAGCGTCCCTGGCCCGATTCGTCGGTGCCCATCGGATCGTGAACGCGACCTCGGTCGACGGAGTGTACAGCGCGGACCCCAAGAAGGACCCTGACGCGCGCCTTCTCCCGCGGATGGGATTCGAGGACCTCGTGACGCTTTCCGGCAAGGGACATCGGGCCGCGGGACCGAGCGTCGTCTTCGACCCGGTCGCCGCCCGCGTGGTCGCTCGAGATCGAACGCCTCTCAGTGTGGTCCACGGTCGGGACCTCCGAGCTTTGCGGGGGGCTATCCTCGGTGAGCCGTTCCATGGAACCCGCGTGACCGACGAGTGAGCGGAGGCACCGCGTGAACAGGCGGACGTGGTACGAGCTGCTGGCGGCCGGCGTCCTCGCGCTCTCGCTCGCCAGCGCGATCCTCGCGGCCGCCGGAGCGATACTCCAACAGACCCTCGGGGTCGCGGCCTCGTCGCTGTGCGCGGTCACCTTCCTGGTCCCCGGTCTCTACTTCCTCGGATATTCGAGGCGTCTGCGCTCCCGCGATCTCGCGCTCGCGCACGCGGCTGCCTTCGTGCGGAGCCGCGATGCGATCCGAATCCCGGAGTTGGCGAATGAACTCCAGGTGCCGCCCGACGACGCGGATCGGATTCTCCGGATGGCGATCGAAGAGGGTTACCTCGAAGGGACGTTCGAATCCGGGGATCGGTTCGTGCCGGGGCGCCCTCCCGCTCCACGATCCCGGGAGGAGCGATGACGTTCCGAGGTTTCATTGCGGTCGACGTGCCCGGTGGCCCGGTCCTCGACGCCCTCGCGGGGGATCTTGAAAAGGCGAGCCCGTCCCTGAAAGTCGTCGGCACCCACCAGCTCCATCTGACGGTGAAGTTCCTCGGCGACACGGAGGAGGGGCTTGTGCCGCAGATCGTGACCGCAATCAATGAGGCGATGACGGGCCTTCGCCCCTTTCAGATCCGCGTCCGAGGGACCGGCGCGTTCCCCAGCCTCGGGCGGATGAATGTGATCTGGGTGGGCGTGGAAGGGGCCGAACCAATCGCGCGCGTCGCGGACTCGCTTGAGGCCTCTCTCGAGCGGCTCGGATTCCCGCGGGAGCGTCGGCCCTGGAAGCCTCACGTCACACTGGCCCGCGTGAAAGGCGGACTGAACCTCGATCGCATGCGGGGAATCCTCGAGGCCCGTGCCACGGAAGACTTCGGCACCCACACGGTTGACTCCGTGCATCTGAAAAAGAGCGTCCTGACGCCGCAGGGAGCGCAGTATTCCGTCGTGGAGACGGTGCGTCTCGGCGAATGAACGAGGGCGGGCATACCTCTACTTAGAGGTACGAAGGCCGCCCCGGCCAAACGAGCCCATTCCCCGTCGTCACTCTTTCTTGTCCGCGAGAAATTTGAGCTTGTCCCACTCGATCGTGTGCTTGAGCCGATACTTCTGAAGGATGCGGCTCAGGGACTCCGCCACCCGAGCGACCTCGAGGACCTTCCCCCGACCGTAGACGTAGAACTCGACCTGGTTCGAGATCGGAAAGATCATCCGCATCGCGCCTTCACGATTGAAACCCTCCGGTTTCCGGTTGCTCCGCAGCTCCCGAAGGTTCTCCTCGACGAGGACGTCGACGCTCTCCATGTCCTCGGGCAACTGTTGTGTCTCCTCGAGAAATTTCAAGAACAACGGCCGGAAAGCGGTGACGAGGTTCTTCCATTTCACCTTCTTGTCGAACTTGAAGTGTCCGCTCCGGGCCCGCATCTCCGTTCCGGTGAGACGGCCGCCACTTAACGATGCCCCGCTCATGACATCGACGACATGACGCGCGTCAGACTTAAGACCGCGGCCTCCTTCGCGCGGGCGTGCGCACCGCCCTCACGATCGCGGGGAGCGACTCCGGCGGCGGTGCAGGGATCCAGGCGGACCTCAAATCCTTCGCCTCGGTCGGCGTGCACGGGACGTCCGTCATCACGTGCGTGACCGCCCAGAACACCCGGTCCGTGGACTCGATCTTCGCGATCCCCCCGGCGGAGATCCGGAAGCAGCTCCGCGCGGTGTTGGACGACTTCGACGTCCGAGCGGCGAAGACCGGCATGCTCTTCTCCGCCGCGATCGTCCGGACCGTCGCACGGGAGTTGGGTCGGACCTCGTTCCCTCTCGTCGTGGATCCCGTGATGATCGCGACGGTCGGAGCCCGACTCGAGAAAGACGATTTCCAGGCGGCCCTCGTGGACCGACTCCTCGATCGGGCGACCCTCCTCACCCCGAACCGCCACGAAGCGGAACGGCTCTCCGGCCTCTCGATCCGCGACGTCGGGTCGATGGAGGCCGCGGCCCGCGCGATCCGACGCCTCGGTGCGGAGGCGGTCCTCGTGAAAGGCGGCCATGTGAAAGGTCCCCTCGTCGACGTCTTCTACGACGGCCGTCGGATGGTCCGTCTGGGAGGCCGCCGATACCGCAAGGAACTCCATGGCGCGGGCTGCACGCTCGCGGCGTCGACCGCCGCGTACCTGGCCCTCGGATTCCCGCTTCTCGGCGCGGTCCGGCGCGCCCGCCGGAAGGTAGCCCTCGGCTTCCGGTCCTCGTACCGGGCCGGTCGCGGGGTCGAGATTATCAATTCCCAGATCGGCATGGGTCGCTAGGACGCCCTCCGTGGAGGCGAGTGCCATTGCACCTTTTTGGCACATTATCAATCGGCTCTGGCTCTCCCCAAAACTTCAAGTAGGGACATCAAAATTGGAGCGTCTGCGTGGTCTGGCCATCCTCGCCGCCGCGCACGACGGACGCCTTGCGTCCGTCCGGTGCGACTCGGGGATCGGATGGATCGGATGACCGTGGAGACAGGGCCCAGATTGAGTCGAAAGACCGACCAGGGGGACACGAGGCCCGAGAACCCGCGGCGGAGTCGCTGATGCCATGCGGATCGCACTCTTCACGGATAGCTATCTGCCGACGGTCGACGGCGTCGTGACGTCCGTCCTATCGACCCGGCGCCAGCTCGAGGCGCACGGTCACGAGGTCGTCGTCTTCGCCCCGGAGGACCCACGGCGGCGCGGGACCCGCGAGGACGGGACCGTGTACGTGCGGGCGAAGGAGTTCCACCATTATCCCGGATACCGGCTGGCGATGTTTCCCGGGCGGGAAGTCGACCTGATCAAGGACCTCGACATCGACGTGATCCACATCCACGGCGTCGGCTTCGTCGGGATCAAAGGGCTTTGGGCCTCCTGGCAGGCGAAGATCCCGAGGGTCTCGACCTTCCACACGATGATCCACGACACCCTCGCGTTCTATTCGCCGTTCGGCCTGAACCTCCATCTGCTCGAGCGCGGGCTGCGCTTCTACCTGAAGATCTTCCTGCGGAAGACGCAAGGGGTTGTCGTGCCGAGCCGCGCGATCCTGGACGAGATCATGGCTCTCTCCCCGCGGGCCAACATCGCCGACGTGATTCCGACCGGCGTGGATCCGGACCGGTTCCGTCCGGACATCTCCGGCCAGGGAATCCGGACGAAATGGGGCCTGAACGGCCACGACGTCGTCCTGCACGTCGGCCGGGTCGCGCCGGAGAAGAACCTCTCCACCCTGATCCACGCGTTCCCGAAGATCCTCGAGGCGAACCAGGACACCAAGTTGATGATCGTCGGGACAGGTCCGTACATGGAGAAGTACTACGACCTGGTGGCCCGACTCGGCCTCTCCGGGGACGTGATCTTCACCGGATTCGTCCCGGACGCGGACCTGCCGAAGTATTACGCGGCCGCGGATGCCTTCGCGATCGCCTCGAAGTTCGAGACGCAGGGCCTCGTCGTCCTGGAGGCGCTGGCCTCCGGGCGGCCCGTCGCGGGAGCGAACTACCGGGCCATCCCCGAGTTCGTCCGCGAGGGCGTGAACGGCGCCCTCTTCGACCCGAACGACGTCGCCGGCTGTGCCGCGGCGATCCTGCGATGCCTCCGAGACCGGGATTCCATGCAGGAGGCCGCCCGGGACGTCGCCCTGACCTATTCCGTGGACCGTTGCACACGCCGCCTCGAACGGGTGTACGAGCGCCTCGTGGCCGCGTGACCGGCATGATCGAGCCCTCGGCGGCTCCCGCTCGGCCGACCGTGGCTCCGAATCGCTCAGTCTCTGTCATCATCCCGACCTGGAATGAGGCGAAATACCTCCCCGCGCTACTGGACTCCCTCCGGAATCAGACCCGATCGCCCTTGGAGATCCTCATCGCGGACTCGGAGAGCACCGATGGCACGCAGAATGTGGCCGAGGCCCGTGGCGCCCTCCTCGTGCCGGGCGACCGCCGCGGACCGGGCGAGGGGCGGAATCGGGGAGCGCGCGCGGCCCGAGGGGATGTCTTCCTGTTCGTCGACGCGGACTGCATCACGCCGCCGGACCTCCTCGATGCCATCGTCGCCGCCTTCGACGAACCCGGGGTGATCGGCGGCACCACGGGATTCATGCCGGCTCACGGCAACGTCCTCGAACGGGCCCTGTTTTCCCTGGCCAACGGTTACCAGCGGGCGATGACCTTGTGGGGATTCCCGCACAACGCCGGGTACTGTTTCTTCTTCCGGCGCGAGGCGTTCCAGGCCCTCGGGGGCCTCCGGGAGGACATGCCGCTGAACGAGACGCACGACCTGGCCCTCCGGTCTCGGTCCCTTGGCCGGTTCGTCATCCTACCCCAGACGGTCCAGACCTCGATGCGGCGCTTCCGGACGTATGGCTACGTCCGCACGATTCTGAAGGAATACATCGCCTCCACGATCCTGTATTACGCGACAGGCGGCACGTCCGCCGAACGATTCCGCCCGGCGCCCGCCCGCTGACGGAACCGGGCTACGAGACCGTTCGACGTCGACCCCGCCGGCGGTAGACCCAGGATCCAAGGACCGACATGGCGACGACCACGACGACCAGGACGAGCGTGATCGAACGGGCCGTGCGGGGATCGTAGGCTACACCGATGACGAACACGAGATACAGCAGGACGGCGTACTTTGCCAGCCCGCCCACCGCCACGAAGCCCATGGACCGCCGATAATTCCACTGTAGGGTCGCGATGAACGCGCCGACCAACGGAACCACCGGCGCGATCCGGTTCAGGAGGATGGCCCGCTCGTCGGGTACTCCCAGGAACTCGGTCCATCGCCGCATCCCCGACTCGAGCCAGCGGGGCATCCGGCGGCCCCGGACCAGGATGCGTCGGACGAGGGCGTAGAGGATGGTGGTCCCGAGGAGGTCCCCCGCCACGGCCACCAGGAGGAGGACCGCGGCCCAACCGACCGCATCCATCGTCTCGGGCCGGAACGTGTACGTGATGAGGATCCAGGCTTCGGGCAGCGCGGGGAAGAGCGCCGCGTCGACCGCGAAGATCAGCAGCAAGGCGAGGAGGCTTCCGATCGGACCGAGGGATGCGAACAGGGCCGCGAGGACGTCGTCCAGGGAGGGCATCCGCCGCCCTCAGCCCACCCGGGTGATGGCGACCATCGTGACCTCGAAGACCAGGTTCCGGCCCTTCACCGGATTGTTGTAGTTCACCGTATACGTCCCCGCGGCGAGGTCCACCGCCGTCACGACGAACACGACCGTCCCCGAGGCCGTCTTTTGACCGACCCGGTCGACCGCGGTCGTGTCGAGCAAGTGGTGCACGACGATCCGCCCGATGCCGTTGTCCGCGCTGTCATCCACCGAGTCGACCCGGGCAGCCCAGCCGACGTACGGATGGACCATCTGGCCCGGGACCGGACTGTTCGTCACCGTGACGATGGAACCGGACACGCTGACGTAGGCGGGCCAGCTCCAGAACGGATCCGTCACGTTCGCCCCTGACACGGGCTGCGTCTTGTACGTGTTCGTGAACGCAGATTCGTTCATCGTCACACGGACCGGAACAGGCTCCAAGAGCGGCTTCACGAGGATCTTCGTCGGATCGGACGGACCGTAGCCGAGGTTCGGTGGGACCACGATCGTCTTCGCGTCTCCGACGGCGAGCCCCTGAACCCCGACGTCGAAACCCTGGATCACCGCCAGGGGCACGGCCCCGATCGCGAAGCTGAGAGGCTGCCACGAGTTGCGCCAACCGAAGGAGAAGGCCTTCGTGTAGGACGCGTTGTCCTCGGCCACGGACGCCAGGCTCGTATCGAACACGAAGCCGTCTTCGAACCGACCGACGTAGTCCACCTTCACCTGGTCCCCGCTCTGGGCCCGCAGGGGAGGATGGCCGAACTTCGGGATGACGTACACGAAGTAGACCGCCAGGATGGCAATCACGAGGACGAGCACCCCCACGAAGGACCAGAAGGTGCTCAGCCCTTCGTCATCCCGGACGAGGGGGCGGGCCATGGCGCTTCCGGGCTAAATGAGGGGGCGCGATAAACGTTATGGTACCGGCGTCGAAGCGCCGGGACTCGGGTCTCGAGTGACCGCGGCTACGGTGTGAAGGACGCGTACTCTATCACGATCGCCTCAGGGGTGTTGTACAGACCCACGGTCGGACCCGGAGCGACGGCGGTACCGTTCACCGTCATGCGCGTCGGGCTGCCAAAGGGTTTCCCCCAGACGTTGAAGAAATCGCCAACGGTGTAAACGCGCGCCTGTTCCGGCGTGTCCGGTTCGATATGGATTAGCCCGGACGTATCGTGCGTATGCAGAATCTGCATGCACGTGAAACTGATTCCAATGTCCGCGGGGATCGTCACGGGGTTCCCAGCTGAAACGATCGTGAGTTGCGTGTGCCAATGATACGCCCTACCACTGCCACTGATGCACGCCAGCGGTGGGGGTCGGGAACCGCCCGTCACGAGATAGTATGTGACGGCCGCCAAAAGGATCACGATCAAGACGATCACGACCTGCCATCGGCTCACCCGCAACGGACGCGACGGCGCCCTCGCCGCAATTCGCCCAGGCTCCGCCTTCAACCGTTCAACCAATTTCGGGGTGTCCGGATGCCTCGGGTGGATGTCGTTCAGATGGCGGAGCAGATTCTCGGGCCGCACGGCCACGTCGCAGATCGGACAACGATCCATGCTCTTCACGACGACCCCCGTTCGCGATCCCAGGAAGAAGTCAGGATGAGCTCGTATTTAGGAATGATGCGGACGGCGGACGAACTCACGCGTACATGGCGCCCGAGGTGTCCCCGGACCGCACCGGATTGTCGCCCAGGACCTTGTCGACCGCGCGCTCGAAGTCCGTCATCGTCACGGTTTCGCGGTCTTCCCGGATCGCGAACATGCCCGCCTCCGTGCAGATCGCATGGATGTCGGCGCCCGTGGCCCCGTCGCAGCGGGACGCCAGCACGCCGTAATCGACCTCGCCGGCGATGTTCATCTTTCGGGAATGAATCTTGAAGATCGTCATACGGGATTCGGAACCCGGCATCGGGATCTCGATGATGCGGTCGAACCGTCCCGGCCTCAGGAGCGCTTCGTCGAGGATGTCTGGACGATTCGTCGCCCCGATGATCTTGACCTCTCCGAGCGGGTTGAAGCCGTCGAGTTCCGCGAGGAGCTGCATCAACGTCCGCTGGACCTCCCGATCTCCGGACGTCGCGACCTCGAGGCGCTTGGCGCCGACCGAATCGAGTTCGTCGATGAAGACGATGGAGGGGGACTTCTCCCGGGCGAGCTGGAACAACTCCCGCACCAGGCGGGCGCCTTCGCCGATGTATTTCTGGACGAGCTCGGAGCCGACGAACCGGATGAACGTCGCCTGCGTGCGGTTCGCGACCGCCTTCGCCAACAGGGTCTTGCCGGTCCCGGGGGGCCCGACGAGCAGGACGCCTTTCGGCGGTTCGATGCCGACCTTCCGATAGAGGTCCGGCTTCAGGAGGGGATCCTCCACGGCCTCCCGGAGTTCGCGCATCTGGATTTCCAGGCCGCCGATGTCCTGGTAGGTGACCGGGGGCTTCTCGATGATCTCGGCGCCGGTGACGATCGGGTCGAGGGAGGGCGGCAGGACGCCCATCACGGCGAGGGTCTGTTTGTTGAGCGCGACGCGGGCGCCGACCACGAGGTTCTCCTTCGCGATGTAATCCGCCGCGTTGACGATGAAATCGGGACCCGTCGACGACTTGACGACGACGCGGCTGTCGGCCAGGATGTCGCGGATGTTGCCGATGATCAGCGGAGGGCTCTTGAGACGATCCAGTTCCTGTTTCAGCCGTCGGATCTCCTTCTGGAGTCGGACGAGCTCCGTTTCGGCGTACCGCTTCTCCCCTTCCACGCGGCGGGCGGTCTCCAGCAGCTTGTCGTTGCGGTCCTCGAGCGAGGCGATGCGCACCGACATTTTCTCGGAGAATTCGCGGATCTGATCGTCGTCCATAGGTTCGCCCGGTGGGTGGGCTATGAGGGAAGGCTATATACCCGGCACTTTTTATTTAGTCTTTGCGGGCCCGGTTCGTGATCTGCGAATTGTGCGGGGCGGACGTTCCCCGGCTGAAGAGTGTGGCGATCGAAGCGACCGTCCTGTCCGTGTGCGGGGAGTGCGCCCGCTTCGGCGAAGAGGTGTCGAGCGCCCCGTTGCGACCGAGCACGATGCCGCCCGTCATCGCCCAACGGCTCGAGGCCCGCCAACGGCGTCTGACGCCGAAGGACGTGTACGCGCAGGGCGGCGAATTGGAGCTGATGGAGGACTTCCCCCAAATGATTCGCCAAGCGCGGGAATCCCGCGGATGGAAGCAGGCGGACCTCGGCGCGAAGATCAACGAGCGGGCGAGCGTGATCGCGAAGCTCGAATCGGGGACGATCACGCCGGGGGACGACCTCGTCCGGAAGTTGGAACGACAACTCGGGATCAAACTCAAGGAACGCGTTCAGCCGATTGCGGTGAAGAAACAGGCCGCCGGCGCGGGCCTCACCCTTGGCGATTTGATGAAAGGCAAAGAAAGCAAGGACTGAATCAGGGCATCTGCAGTCGCGCCTTCACGGCCGCCAGGAACGGGGTGACGTCGACGTCCGACTGACGCGCCGCGATGAGGGCCGCGACCTCGACCTCGACGTCCATCTTCTCCTGGACCTCGTTCACCCGGCGGATCACGGCCTTCCGGTCCATCCCGGTCTTTGTGGCGATCGCGTCAACGATCCGCACAAACAGGTCTTCCTCGGCCGGCGTCGGGGTGGACAGGATCGCGGTGGTCGGCACGTAGTCCCTTGGCACCTCGACCTTGGAGACGTCGAAGCCAGGCCGGATTGTGCCGTCATGTAACTGCAGCAGTTTCGTCTCGAGCCCGATCTGCAGCAGGCGCTGCGCGTCCCTCGGCGGAAACCACCGGAGGTCCATCGACGCGGACAGGACGAACTCCCGCTCGCTCAGCTCGTCGCGGCCTTTCCGCTTGAAGAGCAGGGCGATCGCATCGCGTAATTCCTCCATGTGGGCCCCAGGAATCGACGGAACGGCCCGGGCCTAGATAAACGTGCGGCGGTGCGAGCGAACGTTTATCCCGCACCCGGTCGTTATTCGGACGCTCCAGCGTAAGGTCGCGCCGACTCGTGACGCGCGATGCAAGCCTGGAGAGGACGTCGTATGGGTCCCTCCTCGACAGCCCCGAGTCCGGGGCGCTCCGTGACAGGGGGACAACGCGGCGTCCAACAATCCCTCGGCAAGGGTCAGGGCGTCGAGTGAGCAGCCGCTTGGCCGTGACACGCACTGTTACTGCCGGGGGACATCCCCCGGTCATGTCCGATCTCTCGCGTCGGGGACGCTCCCATCACGAGGCGATCCGGCCCAGCAGGGCGTCGACTCCGTCCAGGCGCCCGGCGACGCCGTCGAAATTCGTTAGCGCATCGCCGTTTCGCTTCTCGAAATCCCGGAGGATCCCCCTGGTCCGGTGGGTGAAGAGGGTGTGGTTGCCCCGGGCATTGAGGGCGGCGACGGCCGCATTCTTTCCGGTCACGAAGACGATGCTTCCTCCGCGGAACCGGATCTCCTGCAAGGGGCCCGCGGACGGATGCATGGAGTCCTCGACGAACATGCGGACCGCGGCGAGCATGCCACCGAGAATGTCGGAGTCGATGCCTCGGGTGGGATCGGAAGAGAAGTGCTTCAGGAGGATCCCGCTTCGGAGAAGCAGGAAGACTTCCTCCGCGCCCGGGGCTTTCGACCGGGCGGAGCCGATCGGGCCCTGCGGGAGAAAGAGGGAGCGTCCCACGAACGCCAAGACCGCCAGGACCATCCCGGCCTGGAGCGGCCAGACGCGCGGACCTGACGGGAGGGGAAGCACGCTGAACGAGGAGGGTTTCGTCTCGACGCGAACGACTCCTCCGTCCGCGGCTTGGTAGGTCGCGGCGACCCCCAATTCAACGTGATCCGCTTGGTCCGACGACCGCACCGTCGCGTTGAAGAGCAGCTTCATCGATCCGACCGGCACGGAATCGAGGATCCATGTGAGTCGACCATCCTCCATGGTCGGCCAGCGAGACGCAGACACCAGGGTGATGGCCTCCGGTACCGAAACGACCACCGAGACGTGATTCGCCGTCGAATTGCCGCGGTTCGTCACGTCGACGCGATAGTTCTGCATGCTGTCGGGAACGACGTCCGCCCGGGTCGAGTTCAGTTGCACGTCGATCTGCGGTTCCTCCACCACCGGGGAGGCGACGACGTGGACGGCTGCACTCACGGAAATCGGATCGGCAGCCCGATGCTCTTCATCGTCGTGATGCTCCCCCTTTGCCCAGACTTGGACTCGAGCCTCGTTGACGAGGTCCTTCCCGTCGGTCCCGGAGCCTACGACGACATAGACCCCGATCGCGAAGGGCCGGAGCTCATCCTGGACGCACACCCAGGTGAGTTGTGTCTGCAGACAGGAACCCGGGGCCTCGGACGACACGATCGTGAACCCGGTGAGATTGGATTCCGTCACGATGAGGTTTCGCGCCTGTTCCTTGAGGGGATTGACCCAGATCCAGAAGGTCACGTTGTCTCCCGGAGACGCCTGGGTGCGGCTGACGAACATCGAGGCAGCGACGGGGCGGTCCCCGTCCCCGGCTGCGAGCGGTACGGCCGCGACCAGGACGAAGGCGAACGCGAGAAGAAGCGGGATCCACAACGGAAATCGGTGATTCGTTGCGCGAACAAGCGTGAGTTCCATAGGTACTTCCCCTCCCACAGAGCGGCGGACCGCACCGGCAGGTAGCGCATCCATTCTCCGGAGATGTCAAGAGGGTTCCGGACAAATTATCACGAAGGCCGTCGGGGGAGCGCGAAACGGCCGAGACTTCTTCAGGGGACCAGGTGAACGAGGACGAGCCTCAGCCCACCCCACACGTGGCGACCATCTGCCTGGTTCCTCACGCGAGATTCCGCGGCAACTCGATGTCCTTCCGACTCGGATCGGAGGAACGCCTTCGCCGGAGCCTCTCCCGGCGAGTGAAGAAAAGGGCCAAAAGGAGTACCCCGAGGATCGGGACAACGACATCCTGGAACTCCGGGATGTAATAGAAGTAGGTCTCCGACGTCGACGACTTCCAGTACACACCACCGGAGGCCATTCCATAGATTGCGTCGTTCGGCGCCCGGACCATGAGCGATGGGGAGTCTGACGATGTATCGATCGCAGTCCGCGATCCCCAAACGCCGGCTGTCCGCACTTTGTAATACAGCTGCGGCCCAGACGTCGAGGCATACAGAGCGTGGACGTTGTTGTCCTTGTCGACTCCTATGGACGGCCGCGTGAAGACGGTCCCCGATAAGGAGTCCACCGCCTCTGGGGCCTGCCAGCCGGCGGCCGGGTAGTCGAGGAACCTTGTGTATATCCCCCGGCTGGTCCCGTCTACGTCCTTCTCATAGGCAACCCACAAATCTGCGTTCGCGTCCCACGTTGTCGCGAGAGAGGGATAGGTGCCGCTCGCCACCCCCATGGCGACCGTGTCGACCCCTGCGGTCCCGTCCCACTTCGTGAATTTTGCGGATGTGTCACAATTGCTCACGGCGAGATTCTTGCAGACCATCTGTCGAATCTCCCCGGTTCCGCCCAGCCGTACGTCGGGGTACTTCAGGTCGAACATTTCGTTGTCCATGAAGCCACCCGTGCTGGCCGTGAAGGTGCTCGTACTGATCACGGTGAACGTCGTCCCGTCCCATTTGAAGCCCCCGAGGCTCTGGGCGGTATTCTCGCTGGCGGCGCCGAGGATCTTGATCGTGCTGCCCGAGATGGGATTCGTTCGGGCCTGAATCCATGTATGGTCGGTTGAGCCCATCGCCACCGTGGTAATCGTCCCCCAGGTATTCGGGGCCGTGAACGTGCGGTATGCGAGATTGTTGGGGGCAGTGCTCCCCACGAGGAGGCCCTTGCTCCCGGCCGCCTCCCACGCAAAGTCGAATGAGCGGAAGTTGACTTGGGTGATCGCACCATGTGTTAGCCGGTTTGCCCATGCGCTTCCGGTCCAGTAGCAGGTACTCAGATTATAGCTGGGGTCGTCCACCACCGCGAGGACCATGTCGTTGGCCGTCGCGAGGGGGTTCGCCTTCAGTCGGGTGTACCGGATCGTCGCGGCGCTAGCGCAGGCAAAGGTGACGGCGCTGCCCCAGGAAGAGGAGTACTCTCTGGAGACGATGTTTGCGCTGTTGCTCGCCGCGACCGCCAGTAGGTTCCCGGAGCCGGACTCCCACGCGAGGTCCGCGTTGTCGCGGTCCACCGGGCCCACATTCGTTGTCGCGATCGCCACGAAGTTCCCCCACGTGGTACCATCCCAAATCCAGGCGTTCACGTGGGTGTTCGTCAAGTCGCCACCAATCAATCCGACCTGGTTGCTCCCTCTCTTGGAAGCGAGCTTGACCACCGAGTACACGTAGTGAGTGGATGCGCTGCCCGGGTCGTCGATATACTGCTCCGCGCTCCAACTTCCTCCAGAGTAGGTCTTGTAGGCGAGGTCCTGCGTCCCGCTGCCACCTTCCTTGTGGTAGGCGAGGACCGCCTTCCCGCTCACCTGTTCATAGGCGACGTCGAACCGGGCCTGTGGCGTGCCGCTGGCGGGCGCCGTCGACCACACTTGGCCGATGTTGTTCGTCACGACGCAAGTCGGCGTGCACACGTAGGCATCGAGGAAGCCGTCGTCGCTCTCCGTCACGATGATACGGCTATTAGCATCCGTCGGCGACCACGCCATCCGGACAACCGCGATCGGGTTGTTGGCGTTCGCCTGTTCGGCCTCGGCGCTCCAGGTCGAGCCATCCCAAGTCCGTGTCTTCAGACTGTTGATGGTGTTGCTTCCTGTGTTCGAACGATACGCAATGGCCGCCTGTTCGGCCGCATTATCGAAGTAGCCAGCCAATGCCACGTAGTTGTTCTGCGGCGACACGTCCACCGAAAGACCGGTGTAGGTCGTGCCCCAAATCACCGTGGGCCGCCACGTCCCTCCCGCGCGGTTCTTGTAGTACACCGACCCCGGCGCGGGATGATATTGCAGGTCGAAGTTCTCAAAGGTTTGGCTGCCCGTATCCGCGGTGAACGAGTTCGCGCCG
>Ga0209803_1000788_pt1 | contig 21263 bp, 23 predicted proteins | sample GraSoiAngelo_138_FD_185895 | JGI IMG/M metagenome (GOLD analysis project Ga0209803, IMG submission 185895) | Grasslands soil microbial communities from the Angelo Coastal Reserve, California, USA - 14_0929_09_40cm (SPAdes) (version 2) | ecosystem: Environmental > Terrestrial > Soil > Grasslands ...
GCGGTGCGGGACCTCGCGACGCGTGTGCTGCGCCGCGTGCCGGATCTGGCGCTCATCTCCGGGCGTGAGGTCTTCGACTTCGTGCCGCGGGTCCGCTGGAGCAAGGGCGAGGCCGCCCGCTGGATCGCCCGCCGCGCGGGACGGACGCTGCGACGCGGCAGGCCGGTTGTCGTCTACGCGGGCGACGACGCGACCGACGAGGCGGCGTTCGCCGCGCTGAAGGGGCGCGCGCTGACCGTCCGGGTCGGCGACGGACCGAGCGTCGCGGAGTACCGCGTGCGTGATGTCAGGGCGATGCAGGCGGTGCTCCGGCGCCTCGCCGTCGCCCTCGGCTGACACGGTCCCGTCGACAGGGTACGATCTCCCCACGATGCGTACGGCCGCGCGCCCGTTCCTCTTCGTGGGTTGCGTCGAGCTGCGACAAACGCTCGACTCGCACGCGCGCGACGCACGCGAGCTGATGCACCGACTGGCGGAAGTGCCGGCCGACTCCGTGTTTTTCCACACCTTCGGCTACTTCCTCCGCCACCGGCCGTTCACGACGGCGTACGGCAACGACTTCGCCCGGTGGGCTGCGGTCGAGATCGGCGACCGCACGCTCGCCGAGCGCCTGGCCGTCGTGGATCCGTTCGCGTTCGCGACCGTCGAGGCGCTGCGCGAGCACCTCGTGACGATTCTCCAGGACCACCTGCGGCTGCACGGCGGCGACCCCCGCGTCGAGTTCGACCGGGCGTTCCATTTCCAGCGCTCGCACATCGTCGAGGTGGGGCTCGGGCTCGCCGCGACGACGCTCGCGGAGTTCCGCGCGGGGCTCGCGGCCGCCGACGCGAGCGCCATCTATCTGCACACGGTCGAGGCGCGGGCTCGAGGCGGCCGCCGCGCCGGCGACTTCGCCGAGTGGCTCCGGGCGGCGCTCGAGCTGCCGACGCTCGCGGAGCGGTTCCAGCGCGTCGACCCGTACCTGACGACGCTGGAGCGGGTCCGCGGGCGGCTCTTGAGCCTCGTCGATCGGGCGCTGGAGGAGGAGCCGGCGTGAGCCGGATCGACGACTACCGTCAGGTGGCTCCGCAGGGCGCGGTGGACATGATACTGAAATTGGCCGACCGCGTGCGGGGGCGACGGTTCCTCAACGTCACCGGCGGGCGGCTGGGCGGCGGCGCGGCCGAGATCCTCCGCGAGGCTGTCCCGATCCTCAGCGACCTGGGTGTCGACACGAGCTGGGAGATCACGGGGGGCGATTCCCCCTACTATGCGACCGCGCGCGCGCTTCAGGCGACGCTCGAGGGCGCGGAGCGTGTGCTCAGCGACGAAGGCCTCGCCCGCTGGGTCGAGGTGAACCGGGTCAATGCCAAGAAGCTCATGCTCGACGCCGACCTCGTCCTCGTCCACGACGTCCAGCCCGCGAGCCTGGTGACCCACCGCACCGACGGCCGGTGGGTCTGGCGGTGCCACTTCGACTGCTCGGCCGCCCGCCCGGCCGCCTGGTCCTTCTTCCGGCGGTTCGCCGATCAGTATGATGCGGCGGTTTTCTCGCTGCCGGGGTTCGAGTGCCGGCTGGGCATCCCGATGTACGTCATCCAGCCGTCCATCGACCCGCTGTCCGAGAAGAACCGGGAGCTGTCGCCGCGCGAAGTCGCGGACATCCTGGCTGCGCTCCGCGTGGTTCCGGACAAGCCGCTGCTGGTCCAGATCGGGCCGTTCACGCCGGGGTACGATCCGATAGGCGTCGTGAACGCTTACCGGCTGGTGGAGAAGCACCACGACGTGAGGCTCGTCCTGGCGGGCATGGCCGACGACGAGCCCGAGCGGGTCGAGATCCGGGACGAGCTCCTGCAGGCCGCCCGCGAGGACCCCGACGTCGTCGTGCTCGAGCTGCCGGCGGACGCGCACCGTCAGATCAACGCGCTTCAGCGGGCGGCCACGATAGTCTTGCAGAAGTCGGTGCGCGCGGGGTTCGAACTCGGCCCCGCCGAGGCGATGTGGAAGGGCAAGCCCGTGATCGGTGGCTACGCGGGCGGCCTCGCGCAGCAGATCATTCCCGACGTGACCGGCTACATGGTCCACTCCGTGGACGGCGCCGCGTTCCGGATCCGCCACCTCCTCAACAATCCAGAGCTGATCCCCCGGATGGGCGCTGCCGGCCGGGAGCACGTGCGGCGCTCGCTCCTCATCACGCGCCACCTGATGGACTTTCTGGCGCTCATGATCCACCTCGCGCAATGACGGACCGCCTCCAGGCCCCCGCGTTCCCGGCCGAGGTCGAGCGTCAGCTCGAGGGCGCCTCACCGTGCGAGATCGCCCTCGGCGTGCTCACCTACAACAACGCGACGACCGTGCCGACAGTCGTGGAGGTCGTCCGCACAGGCCTCGAGCGTCACTTCGCCGGCATTCCCGCCGTGCTGATCAACGCCGACGCCGGCTCGTCGGACGCGACGCCGGATCTTCTCGCGGCGGCCGGGCTCCCCCTCGTCCGGGCGCGTCACGAGACACCGCTCGCCCAGCGCATCGCCGTGCCCTTCCACGGCGTGCCCGGGCGTGGCGCCGCGCTCCGTCTGACCTTCGCCGTCGCGCGGCGGCTCGGCGCGCGCGCACTCGTGCTGCTGGAGGCCGACGTGACCTCCGCGGGCGCCGAGTGGCTCAGGCACCTGCTCCGTCCCGTGCTCGAGCAGAAAGCGGACCTCGTGGTCCCGGCGTACGCGCGCCACCGTTACGACGGCACGCTCACGAACCTCGTCCTGGCGCCGCTGGTCCGTGCGCTCTTCGGGCGCCGGCTGCATCAGCCGCTGGCGGGGGCCGCGGCGCTCTCCGCCCGGCTGCTCGATCGTCTGCTCGACGACCCGCGATGGCCGGCGCCCGGACAGAACCAGACGGACCTCTGGATCGAGGCGACCGCGATCGTCGACGGCTTCGCCGTCTGGGAGGCGTGGCTCGGCCGACGGCGCGCGGAATCGCGGACCCGCACGGCGGACCTGCCGACGATGGTGGCCCAGGCGGTCGGCGGACTCTTCGCCGTGATGGGCCGGTACGACGACCTGTGGCTCGAGATCCGCGGCAGCGAGCCCGTCCCCGCCACGGACGCGCCGGTCATCCCGTCGGTGGAGCCCGTGGCCCTCGACGTCGACCGCATGGTGGACGCGTTCCGGCGAGGGCTCCGGGATCTCGGCGCGATCTGGGAGCACATCCTGGCGCCCGAAACGCTCGGCGACGTCCTGAGCCTCGACACGGCCAGCCCGGCGCGGCTCGCCTTCCCGGACGAGTTGTGGGCGCGCGTGGTCTACGACTTCGCGCTCGGCTACCACTACAACGTCGTGTACCGCGACCACCTGCTGCGCTCGCTCGTCCCGCTCTACCTCGGCCGCACCGCCGCGTTCGTCGTGGCGACGCGCGACCGCGACGCCGGGGCCGCCGAGGCCCACCTGGACGCGGTTGGCGCGGCCTTCGAGCGGCACAAACGCTACCTCGTCGAGCGGTGGCGATGACGATCATCGAAGGGGCGCGGGCCTCGCGACCATGAGCCGGAGGCTCACCGCGCGCGACTGGTACAAGGACGCGGTCTTCTACGAGGTCCATGTCAAGGCGTTCATGGACGGCAACGGCGACGGCGTCGGGGACTTCGTGGGGCTCACCGAGCGGCTCGACTACCTGGCCGAGCTCGGCGTCGACTGCCTCTGGGTCCTGCCGATGTACGCCTCGCCGCTGCGCGACGATGGCTACGACATCGCCGACTTCTACGCGGTCCACCCCGCCTATGGCACGCTCGAGGAGTTCCAGAAGTTCCTCGACGCCGCCCACGCACGCGATCTCCGGGTCATCACCGACCTGGTCATGAACCACACCTCGGACCAGCACCCGTGGTTCCAGGCCTCGCGGTCCGATCCCACGGGCCCCTACGCGGACTACTACGTGTGGAGCGGCACCAACCGGCGGTACGCCGATGCACGCGTCATCTTCGTGGACGCGGGGGCGTCGAACTGGACGTGGGACCCGCGGCGTAACGCGTACTACTGGCACCGGTTCTTCAGCCACCAGCCCGACCTCAACTACGACAACCCCGCGGTCCGCCGGAGGATGCTCGACGTCATGCGCTTCTGGCTCGACCGCGGCCTGGACGGCTTCCGCTGCGACGCGGTGCCGTACCTCGTGGAGCGGGAGGGCACGAGCTGCGAGAACCTGCCCGAGACCCACGCGGTCCTCAAGGAATTCCGCGCGGTCATCGACCGCGAGTACGGGGGCGACCGGGTCCTGCTCGCCGAGGCGAACCAGTGGCCGGAGGACGTGCGCGCCTACTTCGGCGACGGCGACGAGTTCCACATGGCGTTCCACTTCCCGCTGATGCCCCGCCTCTACCTGGCGCTCCGCCTCGAGGAGCGGCGGCCGATCGTCGATATCTACACGCACACGCCGCCGATCCCGCCCGCGTGCCAGTGGGGCCTCTTCCTCCGTAACCACGACGAGCTGACGCTCGAAATGGTGACGAACGAGGAGCGGGCCTTCATGTACTATGCGTACGCCCAGGACCCGGAGATGAGGCTCAACCTCGGGATCCGGCGGCGGTTGGCGCCGCTCCTCGACAACGACGGGCGGCGGATCGAGCTGCTGAACTCGCTCCTGTTGACGCTGCCGGGCAGCCCGATCGTCTACTATGGCGACGAGATCGGAATGGGCGACAACGTCTACCTCGGCGACCGCGACGGCGTGCGCACGCCGATGCAGTGGTCGCGCGACCGGAACGCGGGCTTCTCGACGGCGGAGGAGGGTCAGCTCTACCTCCCCGTGATCGCCGATCCCGTCTACGGCTACCAGGCGGTGAACGTCGCCGCGCAAGCGCGGCAGCCCGCGTCGCTCCTCAACACGATGAAGCGGCTGATCGCCGCGCGCCGCACCTCGCCCGTGTTCGGGCGCGGCACGATCGAGTTCCTGCGCCCGCGCAACCAGAAGGTCCTCGCGTGCCTGCGGCGGTATGGGCGCGAGACGGTGCTGATCGTCGCGAACCTGTCCGGCGCGCCGCAGCCGGCCGAGCTCGACCTCGGCGAATTCGCCGGGATCCGGCCGGTCGAGATCCTCGGCGGCACGGTCTTCCCGCCGATCCAGGTGACCCCCTACCTCGTGAGCGTCGGCCCGCACGGGTTCTATTGGTTCCGACTCGAGCGGCCCGGCGATGCGGACGAGCCATATGGGATCGAGTCCACGGCCATCTAGATCATCGACGGGGGCCTCGACGGCCCCGTAAACACAGGAGGCCAGCGTACTCGAAGCTGAAGCAGAAACCGACGGAAACCAGGAGGGATCATGATGAACCAACGGATCTGTGCATTCGCCGTCTCGATGCTGGTGCCCGCGGCGATCGTCGCCGCGTGTGCGAAGCGTACCGTCACGGTGGACGTCTCCGCTCCGCCACGGGCCGCCGCGCCCGCACCACCGCGCTCGGGTGGAGCCGCGGCGACGGAGTCGCCAGTCACGCCGCTCACGGAGGTCACGACGCGGCCGGGCACGGCGTCGCCCGGCACGACGTCGCCCGGCACGTCGTCGCCCGGCGCGGCGTCGCCCGGCACGTCGGAGCCGCGCGCGCCGCTCGGGTCGGCGCGTCCGGCCCCCGCCGAGTTCGCCGCGCGGGCCGAGCTCGAGGACATCCACTTCGACTTCGACCGCCACGACATCCGCCCGGGCGACGCGAGGATCCTCGACGTCAGCGCGGCCTGGCTTCAGGAGAACCCGGGCACGCTCGTCCTCATCGAGGGCCACTGCGACGAGCGTGGCACGGACGCCTACAACCTGGCCCTCGGCGACCGTCGCGCGAAGGCCGCGATGGACTACCTCGTCTCGCGCGGCATCCAGGCCGAGCGGATGAACACGCTGAGTTACGGAAAGGAGAAGCCCGTGTGCCAGGAGCACACCGAGGCGTGCTGGGCCAAGAACCGGCACGCCCACTTCCTCGTGAAGGCGCGCTGACTCTAGGTCCGGGCGGTGCGCCGCGTCCTCCTCGTGCTCTGGGTCGCCGCCCTGACCGGCTGTGCCGGGAGCGCGCCCGAGCGCGGCGCCATCACGCTGGTGTTCAAGTACGCGCGCATCCTCGGGCCGGCGGATCCTCTGCCGGGGCTCTTGCGCGAGTTCGAGGCGGCGCATCCGAACGTTCGCATCAAGGGCGAGTCGCTGCCGTGGACGTCAGACGAGCAGCACCAGTTCTACGTCATCAACCTCGAGGGGAGGAGCCCCGGCTTCGACGTGATGATGCTCGACCTCATCTGGGTGCCCGAGTTTGCGCGCGCCGGCTGGCTGCTCGACCTGACGCCGCGGCTCGGCCCGGGCGAGCTCCGGCCGTACTTCCCGAGCACGGTCGAGGCAGCGACGTACGACGGCCGCGTCTTCGCGCTGCCCTGGATCATGAACGTGGGGCTCCTCTACTACCGCGCGGACCTCCTCCGGAGGTACGGGCTCGAACCGCCCGAGACCTTCGATGCGCTCGTGCGGCAGGTGCGCCGGATCCGGGAGGGCGAGCGGGACCCCGCGCTCGACGGCTACCTGTGGCAGGCGAAGCAGTACGAGGGGCTCGTGGTGAACGTTCTCGAATCGTTCTGGGCGAACGGGACGCGGCTGCTCGCGGCCGACGACACGGTGTTCCCCGAGCCCGAGCGGGCCGCCGAGGCGCTCGCGTTCCTCCGCGGGCTCATCGCGTCGGGCGTGAGCCCGGCCTGGACGACGGCGGCGGACGAGGAGCTCTCGCGGCGCGCCTTCGGCGACGGCCACGCGATCTTCCTCCGGAACTGGCCGTACGCAATGGACCTGTTCCAGGCGCGGGACTCCAGGGTGCGCGGCCGCGTCGGGATCGCGCCGCTGCCGCGGCTCGCGCGCGGCCCGCGGGGCGCGGGCTCGACCGGCGGCGCGCACCTCGGCGTGTCCCGGCGGAGCCGCCACCCGGACCTCGCGGTCGGGCTGGTGCGCTTCCTCACGAGCGAGCGCGCCCAGAAAGCGCTCGCGCGCGGCGCGGCGCTCTCCCCAACGCGCGAGGCGCTCTACGACGACCCCGAGCTCGTGCGGAGCCGCCCCGACCTCCCGGCGCTCCGCGCGCTCATGCGCGCGGGCCGCCCGCGTCCCGTCACGCCCTACTACCTCTTGCTCTCCGCGACGGTCCAGCCCGAGTTCTCGGCGGTCCTGGTCGGCGTCAAGCCGCCAGGGCGCGCGATCGGCGACGCGCGTCTCAGGCTCACCCACTTCTTCGGGGCGCTCCGGTGACCGGGCGCGAGCGCGCAGACCGGCGACAGGCGCTTCGCTTGCTGGCGCCGACGCTCCTGGCGCTCGGCGCGCTCACGGTCTACCCGGGATTCTGGGTGGTGTGGCTCTCGCTCCAGCATCGGGTCCCGATCTTCCACGTGGCGCGCTTCGCCGGACTCGACAACTACGTGTTCCTCGCGAGCGACCCGCGCTTCTGGAACGCCGCGCGCACGACGGTGGTCTTCACCGCCCTGTCGGTGGCGCTCGAGCTCGCGCTGGGCGTCACGGTCGCGCTCGCGCTCCACCGCCAGCGGCGCGGCCGGCGGCTCGGGCTCTCGCTCCTTCTCCTGGCGTGGGCGATGCCGTCGGTGGTGACCGCGAAGCTCTACGAGTGGCTCTACCATCCCGCAGCCGGGCTCGTCAGCGTGCTGCTCGGCGGTCACGCGTTGAACTGGCTTGGCGACCCGTACCTGGCGCTCCCGGCGGTCATCCTCGCCGACGTGTGGCGCACCATGCCCTTCGTCGCGATCCTCTGCTACGCGCGCCTGGTGACGATTCCCGCGGAGGTCTACGAGGCGGCTCAGGTGGACGGCGCCGGCCGGCTGGCGACGCTCGGCCGCATCACGCTGCCGCTGCTGGGCCGCATCGTCATGTTAGCGCTCCTCCTGCGGATGCTCGACGCGCTGCGCGCGTTCGATATCATGTTTGTGCTCACGGGCGGTGGTCCGGCGGGTACCACCGAGACACTCACGGTCTACGCCTACCGGAGCCTCTTCCAGATGCTCCAGCTCGGCTTCGGCTCGGCGGTCAGCGTGGTCGTCTTTGCGCTCGTGATGGGCGTCGCGTGGGCGTACCTCCGGCTGCTCCGCGCACGCGCGGTCGTGGCGTGAGACGCCCGGAACAGACCCTTGTCGACGTGCTGGTCCTCCTGGCGCTCGGCGCGTACGCGGTGCCGTTCTTCTGGCAGCTCCTGACGTCGTTCAAGCCCGAGACCGAGCTGCTGCGCGTCCCGCCGCTCCTGCCGAGCCGGCTGACGCTCGCGCATTATAGCGTCGTGCTCGAGCAGAGCCTGATCCCCCGTGCGCTCGTGAACAGCGTGGGGATCGCGACGCTGACGACCCTCCTGGCGCTCGCGGTGGGGGTGCCCGGCGCGTACGCGATCGCGAGGCTCCCGCTGCCCGGCAAGGGCGCCCTCCTCCTCGCGATCGTCGCGAGCACGGCGTTTCCGCAGATCGCGACCGTGAGCCCGCTCTACCTCCTGATGCGCACGATCGGCCTCCGAGACACCTGGGCGGGCCTCGTCCTCGTCCACTCCTCGTTCGCGCTGCCGCTGACGATCTGGCTCCTCGTCGGGTTCATCCGCGAGATTCCCCGCGAGGCCGAGGAGGCTGCGTCCGTCGACGGCGCCGGTACGCTCGCGACGCTCCGCTGGGTCGTGGCGCCCCGGCTCGCGCCCGGGATCGCCTCGACCGCGCTCCTGACGTTCCTGTTCAGCTGGAACGAGTTCCTCTTCGCGTACACGTTCACGGCCTCGGAGGCGAGCCGGACGATCCCGGTCGCGCTCGCGCTCTTCCCCGGCGTCTACGAGGTGCCCTGGGGCGACATCGCCGCCGCGTCCATGCTAGCGAGCCTGCCGCCCGTGCTCATCGTGATCGGGCTCCAGCGGTTCCTGGTCCGCGGGCTCGTCGCCGGCGCACTCAAAGAGTAGAAAAAGGGGGATCGAGCATGGAAGGACAACAGCGCTGGGGCTTCGGCGGCCGTCTTGACCCCCTGCTGAAGCGCGCGCGGCGGATCGCGATCGCGGTGATCGGTGGCACGGTGCTCCTGGTCGGTGGAGCGATGATCATCCTGCCCGGGCCGGCACTGATCGTCATTCCGGTCGGCCTGGCCATTCTCGCGACCGAGTTCGTTTGGGCGCGCCGCCTCCTGGAGCGCGTCCGGGCCCGGGTGCGGCGGGCTACGGCGCCGGACGCGCCCGACGCGAGCAAGCCCGACTCGGGGGAGCGGCGAAGCCGCACGATTTTCGAGAAATAGGCCGTGCGCGGCTCACTGAGAGAGGCGGGCGCTTCCCGGCGGAACCGCGTACACTCTCCAGGGGTTTGGGGGGCCATGTCCCCCATTCCCTAGATCACGAGGTGCGCCATGGGGCTCAAGTACATTGTTGTCGCCATCGTCGCCATTGCCATCACCGCCTTTGCGCTCCAGAACAACACGCCGACCGCCGTCCGCTTCCTGTTCTGGAACCTCCCCGGGGTCCCGCTGGCGACGATCATCCTCGTGTCGGTCACCCTGGGCGTCGTGCTCGTCGGCGTGCCGCTCCTGATCGGGCGCTGGCGGCTGCGCTTGCGCCTACGCTCGCTCGAGGCGCGGGTCGGCACGACCGAGACGCGAGACGGCGAGCGCGACCGCGCCTCGGGGTCCTCGCAGTCCTGGCCGTGAGCGCGCGAACGGGAGCTTCCCGCCTGGACCGGAGGGAGAGAATGATGGAGGTCAGTCGATCACGAGCGCTGCCGGTGGTGCTGCTCGGTACGCTGATCGTCAGCGGGTGTGTCCTATCGCCGCCGGCGGGAACGCTGGTCCCGCCGCGCGTCGAGGTCCTCGCGGCCGACCCGCGCGCGGTCCGCTATGGCGCGGAGGCGGCCCAGGTTTTCGAGCACTCGGAGATTCGGGACAAGGTGCGCGCGCTCTTCGGCCGCGACTGGAGCGCGGACGGCGCGCGCTGGGTCTCGGCGCCGGTGCCCGCGTTCTTCTCGAAGTCGTCGCCGCCGCAGGTGCTCCGAATCGGGGAGACCGACTACATCGCCCTGGGCGGATGCATGGCGGCGGCGTGCGCGACCCGTCGAGCGCTCGTGCTCGTGAGCGCCGACGGCGAGCGTCTGCTCGCCCGCGTGGACGACGGCGGCTTGACGCACCTCTACGCCTTCGGGCCCGGGATGATCACGCTGACGCCGGAAGATCGGCTGGTCGTCGAGGCGGCGTGGCGCGCGCTCCAGCCGCACTGACGCGTGGCGCGGACCTGATGCTTGGTCTCGTGGTGTCGCCGCGGTGGCGACGCAAGCGGCGCGGCTCGGCGCGCGCCCGGGGAGGGCCGGTCGATGGCTGATTTCTGGCGCGATCTCATCTGGACCGCCGTCCGCGACACGACGAACACGCTGAGCGTGGTGATGCCCGGTGTCCTCGCGATGCTCGCGCTCGTGGTGCTGGGCGCCGTGCTCGGCTGGATCGGCGGCGCACTCGTCAGGCGTCTCGCCCACGCCGGGGACCTCGACCGGCGGAGCCGAGAGTGGGGCCTGACGCACGCGCTCGCGCGTGCGGGCGTCTACAGGACGCCGTCGGAGCTTCTGCGGCTCGTCGTGTTCTGGGGCGTCTTCGTGATCTTCGCGACCATGGGGATCGACGCCCTCGCGATTCCCGGCGCGCCGGGCGCCACGGGGATGCTGATGTACCTGCTTCCACGCGCGCTCTCCGCGCTGCTGATCCTCGTGGTCGGCTGGCTTGCGGCGAACTTCCTCGGGCAAGCGGTGCTGATCGCCGCGGTCAACGCGAGCCTGCCCGAGGCGCGGCTCCTGGCCCGCGCGGCCCGATGGCTCGTGCTGCTGTTCGCGTTCGCGACAGCGCTCACCGAGATCGGGATCGGCCGCGACATGGTTCTGGTCGCCTTCGGCATCCTCTTCGGCGGGCTCGTGCTCGCCCTGGCGCTCGCCTTCGGCCTCGGCGGTCGTCACCTCGCCCGCCACATCCTGGAGCGCGGGCGGCTGCGCGAGCGGGTGCCCTCGGACCGCGAGACCATCAACCACATCTGAACGGCCGGCCGATCGCGGGATGCTTGCGCGGGACGAGCCCGGTCATCGCAGAGCGCCACACCGTAGGCGGCGGGGCGCCGTGCTAGAGTGGCGTATCGCCGTACGTGGAGGATCTGGACGTGAGTGGAGTGCTCATCACGTTCGAGGGCGTCGAGGGGTCGGGCAAGACGACCCAGATGCGGCGCCTCGGGCGCTGGCTCCGCGCCAAAGGGCGCAGAGTCGAGTGGACCCGTGAGCCCGACGGGACGCGCCTCGGGGTCGCCGTGCGTCGCCTGTTCGAGCATCCCGGCGTCCGGCCCGAACCGCTCGTCGAGGTCTTCCTGTTCATGGCCGCGCGCCACCAGCACGTCGCCGAGAAGGTCCGCCCGTGGCTCGAGCGCGGCCGCGTCGTGCTCTGCGACCGCTACGCCGACGCGACCGTGGCGTACCAGGGCTACGGGCGCGGCGTCGACCCCAACCTGATCCGCGAGCTGAACGTCCGGGCGACCGGCGGCGTCCTGCCCGACCTCACGCTGCTCTTCGACCTCGATCCCGTCGAGGGGCTCCGGCGGATCCGCGGCCGGCGGCGCGACCGCTTCGAGCGTGAGGCGCTCGCCTTCCACCGGCGCGTGCGGCGGGGCTACCTGGAGATCCGGCGCGCGGAGCCCAAGCGCGTGCGCCTCGTGCGCGCGGCCGCGCCCCCGGACGTGGTCGCCGCGGAGGTGCGCGCGATCGTCGAGGAGTTCCTGCGTGGCGCTTGACGCGATCCGCGACCAGCCGCGCGCCGTGGCACTGCTCCGGCGGGCGCTCGAGACCGACCGCGTCGCGCACGCGTACGCGTTCGTCGGGCCCGCCGGCGCGGGACGGATGACGACGGCGCTCGCGTTCGCCCACGCGCTGCTCTGCCCGCGCGCCGGGTGCGGCGCGTGCCGCGCCTGCCGGCTCGCCACCCTGCGCCAGCACCCCGATCTTCACGTGCTGGTACCGACGCCGCCCGAGACGAACCCGAAGGGCGCGCGCGCGATCCGCATCGACGCGATCCGCGAGCTGGAGCGCCAGGCGGCGCTCCGGCCCGCGATGGCCCGCCGGAAGCTGTTCGTCCTCGACGAGGCCGAGCGTATGACGGGCGAGGCGCCCCAGGCCTTTCTGAAGACCCTCGAGGAGCCGCCCGTCGGAACGGTGATGATCCTCGTCCTGCCGCGGGCGCGTGCGCTGCCCGCCACCGTGGTCTCGCGCTGCCAGGTCGTGCGCTTCGAGCCGCGCAGCGACCAGGCCGAAGCGGCGCTGCGCGCCCAGGCGCAGGCACTCCTGGCCGAGGTGCGAGCCGAGGGCGCCGAGGTGATGTTCAGGCGAACCGAGCGCCTCGACCGCGAGACGGCGGAGGGGCTCGTGGACGCCTACTGGCTCTTCTGCCGCGATCTGGTACTGGCGAAGGCCGGCGCTCCCGCCTCGCTGCTGGCCGACGCCGGGCGTGCCACCGAGCTCGCCCGCGAGGCCGAGACGTGGACGCTCGACGACCTGCGCGGGGCGATCGAGCTCTGCCGGCAGGCGCGCGAGGCGCTGTTGCGCAACGTGGCGCCCCGGCTCACTATCGAGGTGATACTGAGCCGCCTCGCCCTGCGGGCGGCATGAGGATACATCCATGGAACCTCCGACTGAATACCTGATCGGTGTCCGGCTCCACGCGAGCGCTCAGGCCGACGACTACAAGCTGGTGGATCTGGACGCCCACGTGGGCGACCTCGTGATGGTCGAGATCGCGAACGGCACCGCGATCGGTGAGGTGCGGCGGCCCAGGCGCGAGCTCCCGGAGTCGAAACGCGAGCGCTTGTACCGGCGAGTCGTGCGGATGGCCAGCGAGACGGAGGTGCGCGAGTACCGCGAGCGCCGCGAGCGCGAGACGCGCGCGGTCGGCACCTGCCAGCAGATGGCGCGCGGGCGCGGGCTCCAGCTCAAGGTCGTGGACGTCGAGATGCAGCCCGCGGCGCGCCGCGTGACCGTCTATTTCAACGCCGACGAGCGCGTCGACTTCCGCGAGCTGGTCCGCGACCTCGCGCGCCAGTTCCACTCGCGGATCGAGATGCGCCAGGTCGGCGCGCGCGACACGACCAAGCTCATGGACGGCATCGGGCCGTGCGGGCGCCAGCTCTGCTGCTCGTCGTACCTCCGGCGCTTCGAGCCGATCTCGGTGAGGATGGCGAAGGCCCAGGACATGCCGCTCACCGACAACCGGCTGCTCGGCAACTGCGGACGGCTGAAGTGCTGTCTCCTCTATGAGTTCTCGACGTACCAGGAGCTCCGCTCGCGGCTGCCGCGCGTCAACACGCCGTGCCAGGCCTCGTGCGGCGGCGGGGGCTGCATGGCCGGCAAGGTGAAGTCGATCCGCGTCCTCAAGCAGTCGGTGGTGGTCGGGTTCCCGGACGGGACCGAGGCGGAAGTGCCGCTCGACCTGCTCACCTGGGAGGGGCGGCCCCACATCCAGGCCCAGCTCGAGGGATCGTGACCGACCGCGCCCGCACCTTCTACCTCACCACGCCGATCTACTACGTCAACGACCGCCCCCACCTCGGGCACGCGTACACGACGATCCTCGCCGACACGATGGCCCGCTACCGGCGCCTCGCGGGCGACGACGTCTGGTTCTTGACCGGGACCGACGAGCACGGCGACAAGATCGCGCAGGCCGCCGCCAAGGCCGGCATCACCCCGCAGCAGCTTGCCGATCGCAACTCGGCAGCGTTCCGGGACGCGTGGCGCCAGCTCGGGATCGAGTACTCCGACTACATCCGGACGACCGAGGCGCGCCACACGAAGGTTGTCCAGGCGATCCTCCAGAAGCTCTGGGACGCGGGCGAGATCTACCTCGGCAAGTACGGCGGCCACTACTGCTTCGGCTGCGAGCGCTTCTACACCGAGAAGGAGATCGTCGACGGCAAGTGCCCAGACCACCAGACGCCGCTCACCTGGATCGAGGAGGAGAACTACTTCTTCAAGATGTCGAAGTACCAGGCGTGGCTGATCGAAACCGTCGAGCGCCAGCCCGACTTGCGAGCGCTTCTACACCGAGAAGGAGATCGTCGACGGCAAGTGCCCGGACCACCAGACGCCGCTCACCTGGATCGAGGAGGAGAACTACTTCTTCAAGATGTCGAAGTACCAGGCGTGGCTGATCGAAACCGTCGAGCGCCAGCCCGACTTGATCCGCCCCGAGCGCTACCGGAATGAGATCCTCGGCTTCCTGCGGGAGCCGCTCCAGGACCTCTCGATCAGCCGGCCGAAAAGCCGATTGACCTGGGGGATCCCGCTGCCCTTCGACGACACCTACGTCACGTACGTCTGGTTCGATGCCCTGATCAACTACGTCTCGGCGCTCGGCGGCCCCGGCGCGCCGCGCTTCGAGAGATACTGGCCGCACGCCCAGCACGTGATCGCGAAGGACATCGTCAAGCCCCACGCGATCTACTGGCCGTGCATGCTCAAGGCCGCCGGCATCGACCTGTACCGTCACCTCAACGTGCACGGGTACTGGACCCTCGGCGGCCGCAAGATCTCCAAGTCGGTCGGCAACCTCGTCGAGGCGCTCGCGCTCAAGGACAAGTACGGCAACGACGAGGTTGCCGACCGACTTGGAGATCTTGCGGGGCAACGACGCCTTCCGCTACTTCGTGCTGCGCGAGATGGTCTTCGGCCTCGATGCCGACTTCTCCGAGGAGGCGCTCGTCAGCCGTCTCAACGCCGACCTCGCCAACGACCTCGGCAACCTCGTCGCGCGCGTGACCACGCTGATCGCGAATGTCGGAGGCGGTAGCGTGCCTGCGACCGAAGGGCGGTTTGCGCGTGGAGGCGAGGCCGCATTTGGTGGGGACCTCAAGGGTGACTTTGAGAAGTCGCGCGGTAACGTCGACGCGGCGATGGAGGAGTTTGCGTTCCATCGTGCGCTCGCGGCGATCTGGGATTTCATCGGTGCGGTGAACCGCTACGTCGACACGACGCAACCGTGGGCCCGCCCGTCGAACGACATCCAACGGGGCCAGAGGGACCACGCTCTCTACCACCTGGGCCAATCCTTGTGGTGTCTCGGGCTCGTGCTGGAGCCATTCCTTCCCGAGGCTGCCCGCAAGATTCGTCACGCCCTGGGCCACACCGGAGACCCGAAGCTTGGTGACGCCGAGTGGGGACGCCTCGCTCCTGGTACCCGCGTCCAGAAGCTCTCTGGGCTCTTCCCGCGCATCGTAGCAAAAGATCAATCGGACTTGACGTACGGTGCCACGCGCACCTCTCGCACGCCACCTGCGGGACAATCCGGCCGCGCGGTCCTCGCTACAATCGACGACTTCTCGAAGGTCGACCTGCGCGTCGCGGAGGTGCTGACCGCGGAGCCCGTGCCCAAGTCGAAGAAGCTCCTCAAGCTCACCGTGTCGCTCGGCAGCGAGCAGCGGACGCTCGTCGCGGGGATCGCCGAGCACTACGCGCCGGCCGATCTCGTGGGCAAGAAGGTGGTCGTCGTGGCGAACCTCGAGCCGGCGCAGCTGATGGGGATCGAGTCCAACGGCATGGTCCTGGCCGGCTCGACCGAAGGGAAGCTGGCCGTGCTCACGCTCGACCGGGACCTTCCGCCGGGGACGAAGATCACATGACGCCGCTGCCGCGGCTCGGTCAGGACGAGCTCGTCGACGCGGTCCTGGCGATCGCCGAGCGCGACCCGTCCATCGCGCGCGTGCTGCGCGAGATCTGCGGCCTCGACGGCGCGGTCCGCGCGAGCGCGCTCGACCTCGTCGGCGCCCACCTCCGTATCCACTCCGCAGCCGGCGACGTCCTCGACTGCGTCGCGGTGCTCAAGGGCGACGAGGTCGCGCGGCGGATCGCCGAGCGGCTCGGTCCGGCCTAGCGCCGGACCCGTCGATCCTGCCCGATGGAGCAGGCGCTGGCATGGCTCTCCCGCTGGGGCGTTTCGCTCGCCTCGCTCGGCGGCGGCCTCCTCACGTTGCTCGTCTTCCGCCGCGGTCTGCCAAACGTCGGGTGGATCGTCGGTTACCTGCTGCTCCTCTGGCTGCTCTTCGCCGTCTTCATCGAGATGCGGCAGGCCCTCGCGGGCTCGGAGCAGAAGTCCCGGCGGCTCATCGTCTCGGCGGTGGACTACACGATCCAGACCCTCTACCACGGCCTGCTCCTCTTCGTGCTGCCGGCGTATTACGCCGCCGCCACACTCACCTCGCTGAACGGCGTGTTCCTCGCGCTGCTCGTGGCGCTGGCGCTCCTGACGACCATCGACCCGTGGTACCGGGCCATCGTCCAGCCGCGGCCGTGGCTCAGCTACCTCTTCTTCGTCATGTCGATCTTCGCGCCGCTCAACGTGGCGCTGCCACTCGTGGGGGTGCCGCCGTTCCCGTCGCTCGTCATGAGCGCGTTCCTGGCGTGGGTCTCGCTGACCCCCGCCCTGCGCCGCGGGCAGCGCGCGACGTGGCCGATGGCCTTCCGCACGGCGGTCGCGGTGGGCGTCGTCGCCGCCACGTTCGTCGCGCTCGGCCGGGCCCTGATCCCGCCGGCGCCGCTCTTCCTCGCGCGCGCCGCGATCGCCTGGGACGTCGTGAACATGGACTCGCTCGAGCCCGCGCCCGACACCATCGGCGCGGACGAGCTCAGGCTGCGCGGTCTGATAGCGTACACTGCGATCTACGCGCCGGCCGGGCTCTTCCAGCCCATCAACCACGTGTGGCGGCGCGAGGGGCAGGTGGTGAACGTGGTGAGCCTCTCCCCCGTCAAGGGCGGGCGGCAGGAGGGGTTCAGGACCTATTCGCGTAAGACGTCGTTTCCGGCCGATCCGACGGGTCGCTGGACGGTGGACGTCGAGACGAGCTCGGGTCAGCTCATCGGCCGGCTGCGCTTTCGCGTGACCCCATAGAACTCCGATTCGCTGAAGGAGGTCGCCATGGCTGAGACAGTGCGAGCCGTCGATTACTTCTACATGCTGGTGCCCGACAAGCCGGGCGAGGGGGCGCGGATCCTGGGTGCGCTCAAGAAGGCGGGCGTGAACCTGCTCGCCTACTCGGGCTTCCCGAGCGGGCGGGGCGCCCAGCTCGACTTCGTCCCGGCTGATCCCGCCGCCTTCCAGGCCGTCGCCAGGCAGAACAAGTGGAAGGTGAAGGGCCCGAAGCGTGCGTTCGTGATCGACGGGGACGACCGGGTCGGCGCCTGCTGGGAGATCCTCGACAAGCTGGCCGCGGCGAAGATCAACGTGACCGCGATGGACGCCGTCGCGACCGGTGTCGGGCGCTGGGGCGCGATCCTCTGGGTGAAGTCGGGGGCCGTCAAGAAGGCGGCCGGGGTCCTGGGAGCGATGTGATCCTGGACCTCGTCGACACGCACGCGCACCTGCACTTCCCGGAGTTCGCGGGCGACCTCGAGGCGGTCCTCGAGCGGGCGCGCGCCGCCGGGGTGCGGTGCATGGTCACGATCGGCACCGACGTGGAGAGCTCGCGCGCGGCCGTGGCGCTTGCCGGGCGCGAGCCCGACGTCTGGGCTGCGGTCGGCATCCATCCCCACGCGGCGGGCCTAGCCGACGAGGCTCGACTCGCCGAGATCGAGCGGCTCGCCGCGGCGCCGCGCGTCGTCGCGATCGGCGAGACGGGGCTGGATTTTTTTCGTCTCCTCTCTCCCCGCGACGCCCAGGAGCTTGCGTTCCGGGCCCAGCTCGCCCTCGCGCGCCGTCTGCGCAAGCCCGTGCTCGTCCACTGCCGGGACGCCCACGAGGAGACGCTCGCGATCCTCGCCGAGGTGCCTGTGGGCGAGGCGGGCGGCATCATGCACTGCTTCTCGGGTGACGCGGGCGAAGCCCGGCGCTGCCTCGATCTGGGGCTGCTCATCTCGCTCGCCGGCCCGGTGACCTACCCGAAGGCCCGCGCGCTCCCCGAGGTCGCGAAGGTGGTGCCCGCCGACCGCCTCGTCGTCGAGACCGACTGCCCGTTCCTCCCGCCCCAGCCCTACCGGGGCAAGCGCAACGAGCCGGCCTATCTCGCGGTCACCGCCGCGCGCGTGGCCGAGCTACGCGCGGAGCCGCTCGAAGAGCTCGCGTCGCGCATGTCGGAGAACGCCCGCACGCTCCTCCGCCTTCGGTGACGCGCGCGCTCGCGCTGGCCGGCCTGCTGGAGGGCCGGTCGAACGCGGAGCGCGGGGCGGCGGTGGCGCGCCACCTGGCGTCGTGCGGCGTTCCGTTCGTCCGCCACGCGTTCACGGCGCCCGAGGGCCGCGGCGAGAGCTTCGCCGTTGACCTGGGCTCGGGCGATCGGGTCTTCGTTCTCTGCGCCCACCATGACGCGGTTCCCGGCAGCCCCGGCGCCAACGACAACGCCGCCGCCGTCGGGATCCTCCTCACGCTCACCGAGCGCGTCGCGATCCCAGCGGGACTCCGCGTGCGGCTCCTCTTCACGGCGGCGGAGGAGCTCGACTACCTCGGCGCGCGCGCCTACGTGCGCGACGTCGGCGTGGCGGGAATCGTCGGTGTGCTGAGCCTCGAGCTGTGCGGCATCGGCGACAGCCTGGTCGTGTGGGATGCGACCGAGGAGACCGGGGTCACGCGGACCATCCGCCGCGCGCTCGAGTCGAGCGGACTCAAGCACGACGAGGGCTACCACGTCGTCGGCCGCATCCCGCGCTTCGGGAGCGACCACCGCGCGTTCACGGCCGCGGGCGTGCCCGCCTACGGGCTCACCGTGGTCCCGTCGGCGAACGCCGACGCGCTCCGCCAGTTCATCTTCCACCCGATGTGGGGGGCACTCAGGTTCCTGGTCCGCCGCCCCGCGCCCTTCGACACCTACCACACGCCGCGCGACGCGCTCGCCACGCTCGAGCCACGCGCGCTCGATCTCGTCGGCACGGCGCTCGCGGCAGTGATCGCCGAGTTGGGGTGAGCAGACCTAGGAAAGACGCGGGCCGGACCCGATGCGGGCGAGGAGCCGAGAGGCCCGCTGAGCCTCGGCCGCCGGCACGAGGATGATGACCTCGCCCTGGTCGCCGACCGTGAACGGGTGCACGGAGTGCGCGAGACGCGAGGAGAGAAGCGTCGGGATGCCCTCGCTCTCGAAGAGGCTCTTCACCACGACCGCCTCGGCCCGATCGCAGCGGCGGACCTCGGCGAGGCCGCCGTCCGCGCGGGGCGCGCGCGGCGGCGTCGGAAACCGGATCACCTTCCCGCGGCGGGTCATCGGTCCGAGTATAATCCGTTTGCTCGCCACCCAGCCGGCGGGAGGGACCTATGGAAAAGTTCGAGTACTTCGGCGGAATTCCTGAGATCGGGATCGTTCCCCGGGCGCCCCACGCGGGTCCCCTCGTCCGCCACGTCTACGAGCAGGAGCACGGGCGGGGCGGCTTCGCGGGCAAGGTCACCCACACCTACCATCTCTACCCGCCGAACAACTGGCTGCCGGACGAGACGCGCGTGCTCGACCGCCGCACCTGGGCGCCCGACTGGGAATCGCCGCTCGGGCCCCTCGGCGGCGTGCTCCATGCGCTCGACGTGATGTCGCCCGACGCCCCGCGCGACGTCTACCGCGGCATGGCGCGGCTCGTGGCGAACGCGACGGTGGCGATGAACGTGACGGCCCCGCGGGCGCCGATGGACTACGTCTTCGAGCACCACTCGGCCACGCTCGTCTTCTTCATCCATCAGGGCGGCGGGACGCTCGAGACGATGTTCGGCCCGATCGAGTTCCGGAAGGGGGACTTCCTGATCGTGCCCAAGGGAATCGCGCACCGGTTCGAGCTCCAGCCCGGACCCCAGTCCTACTGGGTGTACGAGTCCTTCGCGGGTGACCCCGAGAAGTCCGAGGCGCCGACGACCGGGCAGTTCATCACGCACAGCCGGAGCGACTACAAGTTCCCGCGTACGCTCGACACGCGCAACGAGGCGGGTCGCTTCGAGATCGTCTCGAAGGTGGCCGAGGTCTACACGCGCCGGGTGCATCCGACGCACCCGTTCGACGTCGTCGGCTGGCGGGGCGACTATCTCCCGTACAAGTTCGCCGTCGAGGACGTGCGCCCGCTCGTCGCCGACCGCTCGCACGTGCCGCCCTCGGGCCACACGATCTTCAAGCTCCCGGGCTGCTACATCTGCGTCTTCACCGTGCGCTCGGTCGAGAAGGAAGGGATGTGGCTGCCGTTCTTCCACCGAAACCTCGACTACCTCGAGACGATCGGCTACCACTTCGGCGATTTCTTCAGCGGGGGCGGCGTGGTCACGGCGGGGATGGTGACGCTCCATCCGGTCGGCCTGCCGCACGGCCCGAAGCCGGCCGCCCTGAGGGCGTTCCTGGACAGCCGGAACCCCCGCGTCCATCACGAGGTCGCCATCATGGCGGACCTCGCGAACCCGACGCAGATCTCGGAGTTCGCCCTCTCCCTCTCCAAGCCGGACTACATGCGGAGCTGGGTGGACTACACGACCGACCCGCCCCCGCGTCCATCACGAGGTCGCCATCATGGCGGACCTCGCGAACCCGACCCAGATCTCGGAGTTCGCCCTCTCCCTCTCCAAGCCGGACTACATGCGGAGCTGGGTGGACTACACGACCGACCCGCGCTTCACGCACCGGCCCGACCGGCTCGCCGAGGTCCGCGCGCTCGCCGAGCGGTACGCGGACGCGCGCGACGAGCTGCGGCCCCAGGATCCGGCGCCCGAGTGACGGCGGCCGGCGTCCTCTCCGAGGAGGCGGAGCGCGCGGCGGCGCTCGCCCTCGACCTGCGCGCGCTGCCCGACGACTTCTACGACGACCCGTTCCCCCACTACCACCGGCTGCGGCGCTGGGACCCGGTGCACCGCGGCCCGGACGGCTCGTACTTCCTCACGCGCTACGATGACGTCGTCGCCGTCTACCAGGACCACCACACGTGGAGCTCCGACAAGCGTGTGGAGTTCGCGCCGAAGTTCGGCGCGAGCCCGCTCTACGAGCACCACACGACGAGCGTCGTCTTCCGCGATCCGCCCGACCACACGCGCATCCGGAAGCTCTTCGCCCCGGCGTTCACGCCGAGGGCGCTCGCCGCGCTCGAGCCGCGCGTCGTCCGGTTCGTCGACGGGCTCCTCGACCGCGCCGCCGCCCGGGGCGGGATGGACGTGGTGGAGGACTTCGCCGCCGCGCTTCCCGTCCAGCTCATCGGCGACATGCTCGGCGTGCCGCGGGAGGAGCGCGGGCCGCTGCGCGGCTGGTCGCTCGCGATTCTCGGCGCGCTCGAGCCGGAGCCCGGCCCCCGGCGCCTCGAGGCGGGCAGCCGCGCCGT
>Ga0209803_1000791_pt1 | contig 21249 bp, 18 predicted proteins | sample GraSoiAngelo_138_FD_185895 | JGI IMG/M metagenome (GOLD analysis project Ga0209803, IMG submission 185895) | Grasslands soil microbial communities from the Angelo Coastal Reserve, California, USA - 14_0929_09_40cm (SPAdes) (version 2) | ecosystem: Environmental > Terrestrial > Soil > Grasslands ...
GCTATCGCTTCGCCAGCTCTTCCAGCACGGCGCGCATCTTCTTGAGCTCGTCGCCGTAGCGGGCCCAGTCCTGGTCACGGAGGGCGGCCTGGGCTCTGTTGAAATGCTCCAGCGCCTGTTTGGCCAGGGCCGACGGTGCGGACGCGGGTTGCGTTGCCGTAGTCGTCGGTTGTAGGGGCACGGCGCGCCGTGCCCCTACGGCCGGCGCAGCCCCGCTGCCGAAGATCCCCTGTAGCGCCGCTTCGAGGTTGGTGTCCATCCGCAGTTGGTTGCCGTACGCAACGATGACGCGTCGCAGTTCCGGCAGCGCGCCTTCCGACGCCGAAAGATAGAGCGGCTGAACGTACAGGAGCGCGTCCTCGATCGGGATCGCGAGCAGGCTGCCGCGGATCGCTTGGGAGCCGCGCTGGCTCCAGAGGGTCAGTTGCTGCGAGATGGCTGAGTCTTGATCGATCCGGGCGTCCACCTGCCGCGGGCCGTAGATGAGCTTCTGCTTCGGGAAGAGGTAGACGATCAGCTTGCCATAATGCGGCACGTCGGAGCGGGCCGCGAGCCACGCGGCCATGTTGTCCCGCTTGGCCGGCGTGAAGGGGATCAGCAGGATGAACTCTTCCTTCGGCGTCTCCTTGGCGTTACTGCCCTTGGGCAGCTTCATGATCGTGTAGTACGGCTCCATGTCCTTGTCCTGCTTCTTCGGAATGCTCCAGAGGTCTTCCTTGTTGTAGAAGATCTGCGGGTCCTGCATGTGGTACGTGGCGTAGACATGGGACTGGATCGTGAACAAATCTTGAGGGTAGCGCAAGTGTGCCCTGAGGTCGCGTGGCATCTGCTCAAGCGGCTTCAGCAGCCCTGGGAAGATCCGCTGGTAGGTCTGGATCAGCGGGTCCTGGGGATCGCTGACGTAGAGGTCCACCGAGCCGTCGTAGGCGTCCACCGTCGCTTTCACCGAGTTGCGGATGTAGTTGCCGACTCGGCCGAACGGCTGGGCGTAGGGCATCCGGTCGCTGATCGTGTAGCCGTCCACGAGCCACACCAGCCGTCCGCCCTGCGTGATCACCAGGTACGGGTCCTGGTCGAGGCGGAGGAACGGCGCGACCTTGGCGACCCGCTCGCGAATCTGCCGGTGGTAGAGGATCCGGGACTCGGGCAGGATGTCGTTGGAGAGCAAGATCTTCAGGCTGCCAAAGTAGGCCGCAAACACGAGCTTACGGGAGAACGAGAGTCCCGTCACACCCCCGCGGCCGGTGTAGGTCGCCGGCACGTTCTTCTCGCCCGAAGGGTAATCGAACTCCTCGGCCTTGGTCCGCGTGAAGACGTACTCGTTCGGAATCTCGCCGTAGTAGATCTCCGGGCGCGTCACCTTGAGATCAATGATCGAGACCGGCGGGATGTCCTGGATGAAGAACTCTGGCAGACCCTCGGCCGAGATGCGGTTGACCGGGCCGAGCGTCACTCCGTAGCCGTGGGTGTACGTGAAGTGCTCGTTGATCCAGATCCGGCTCGGGAGGTTCTTGTAGGACAGCTCGCGTGGGGAGAGCATGACCTGGCGGTACTCTCCGTTGATCATGTATCGGTCGTTGTCCACGTCCACGAAGTCGTAGTAGGTCCGGATTTGCTGGAGCTGCCGGTAGGTGGCGAGCAGAGGCCGGTGGTCCCAGAGCCGCACGTTCTTGATCGTCAGGTCGTTGCGGGCGAGGTCGGCCGCGGTCAGCTCGCGCTCGGCGGGGAACACCTCTTCCTGGACGTCGGTGAGGCCGAAGGCCAGCCGCGTGAGGCGGATGTTCTGCGCGATGTACGGCCGCTCCATCATGCTCTCATTCGGCACGACTTGGAACCGGTGCACGAACTCGGGATAGAGCGAGAGGCCGACGGTCGCGACCGCGAGGGTCAGGCCACCCAGCAGGACGGCCGGGCGCCAGATCGCCCGGAGGGCGAAGAGCAGGCACGCCAGCGCGGTGAGCGCGCAGAGGACGATGAGTCCCTGCAAGATCGGCAATGCGGCGTGGATGTCGGCATAGACCGCGCCGAAGACGACGCCGCGGCGCGAGTAGAGCAGGTCGTAGGTGTCAAGCTGGTACCCCCACGCTTTCACGCCGATCAGTACCGTAGCCAGGAGGCCCAGGTGAAGACGCGCCTGCCGCTCCACGTGTACGGTGCGCGGTCCGATGACGATCCCGTGCGTGAGAAAATAGAGGGCTCCTGCTCCGACGGTTGTGAACAGCAACAAGCCGACCATCCATTCCTGGAGGTACGTCAGGAACGGCAACGTGAAGACATAGAACCCCAGGTCCTTGCCGAAGAGTGGGTCGGTCTGGCCAAAGGGGACGGCCTGGCGAAACAGGAGGTAGTCCTCCCAGTGGGTCGCCCCGCCAAGGGCGGCGATCAAGGCCAGGACGCCGGCCACCCCGCCGACGGTGCGGCCCAGGCGGTTCCGGAGCGGCTCCGCGAAGCGGAGCAGCACGAGGGTGTCCACCGTGCCCCAGTAGCGGGTCGGCTGGTGCCGTCCGGCCAGGTACGCGTTGGCGAAGAACACGAGGAAGAAGACCGCGCCAAACAGCCCGCCAACCAGTGCCTGCGTCAACAAGATGGTCGTGAAAACGGACTGGTAGCCGACCTCGCCAAACCAGAGCCAGTCCACGTAGAGCGCGAGGGAATTACTGAGCGAGAGGAGCAGGGCGACCAGGAGGAAAAAGAGGAGGAGGAGTCGTGCGGGGCTCACTGGGAAAGGGCGTCAGGGGACACGCCTGCCCGGCGGGCCTCGTCGGGGATGGCGGTGTTGATTTCGTATTCCTTGTTGCGGATCCGTTGATCCAGTTCGCTGATTTTGGACGTCGCTTTCGCTTCGGTATCGGGATCGAGAGGACGCGACTGTTGGTTGCGCCGGAAGAGGAGATTGTCGTACTCCTCCTGGGCCTTTTGACGTTTCGACCTCAGCTCTTCCAGGTCGGCGCGAGCCGCAGTCATGCGTTGTCGCCAGACAGCGTAGGGGTCGCCCTGGTCGGTCGGTGCAGACGGCATCGTGTTGTTCCGACCAGGGGGCGTGGGAACCCTTTGGAACGTCTTCGTTGACTCTTTGGTTTCGTCCACGCGTTTCGCGGACTTCCGATACTGCGGAGGCACCTTCTCCAGGCTGTCTGTGAATCCCACGTTGCCGTCTTTGTCGGTCCATTGGTACGTTTCGGCGGACGCGGGATTGTGCAGGAGCAGCAGCAGGCAGGCAGCGAGCGCCATCGCGCTGGTCAAGAGTCTGCCGTAGCGAAGATTCATGGGATATTCTAGCCTTGCATTTGGAGGGAAAACAAGTTAACTAAGGTGGAGGATGAGCAACGAATCGCTGCCGATCAAGATCACGGTGGGAGGGCTGACCCTGGACGCCGAGCTCAAGCCGACCCGGACGGCCAAAGCCATCTATGATCTCCTGCCCATCGAGACGGATCTGCATAGCTGGGGCGAGGAGTTCTATTTCAAGATCCCGTTCATCAAGGACCACCGGGAGACGGCCACGGTGAAGGTAGCCGTGGGGGATATCGCGTACTGGGGCCAGGGCGGGGCCGTGGCGATCTTCTTCGGTCGCACGCCGGTCAGCACCGGGCCCGACCCGGCGCCTGCCGACCGGGTGAACCTGATCGGCACGGTGAAAGGCGACGCGACCATGTTGCGGACCGTCATGAACGCGACCAAGATCAAAATGGGGAAGGCGCCGTGAAATTCTCCCCTGAGCGCGTGGCAACCCTGGCCGGCCAGCTGGTCACAAAGCTCGTGTCCGACGGGCTGATCGAGCCGGTCGCGGATCGCCGTGTCCTGACCGTGTCGCTGGAGCGGGTGATCGTCGACGAGCTGAGCGTCGAGGACCGCATCAATGCGGACGCCAAGGAGTTGATGCGCAAGTATGAATCCGAGATCGCGCGGGGCCAGATGAACGAGCAGCAGCTCTTTCAGATGATCAAGAAGCAGCTCGTGAAGGAGAAGGGAGTCGTCCTCTGATGGTCCTGAGTGACGAGAAGGCGACGCACCTCTCGCACCTGATCCTGAACCACTTCAAGAACCCCGCCAACGCGCGGCTCAAGGTGGAGGAGGTGGCGGTCCTGCGCGAGATCAAGCGCTTCCTGGCCGCCGAGCTGAAGGTGGACGCCGAGGTGGATGTCCTTGTCCGCCGGCGCCTGGCCTCCTATTCGCGTCCGCTGGCGGAGGGCTCACCCGAATGGGAAACGCTGTACCGCAAGACCTTCGAAGAGGAGATGCGCAAACGGAAAAAGCTGTAAGCTGAACCGAAAGGAACCCAATGGCTGAGTCCAAACAGTCTGAAAAGTTTTACCTGGAGCGGTTCGGGGTGACCGACCGCGAGCTCCTGGCCGCGATGGGGCGGGTCAAGGTCCGCGACGTGGACTACGCGGATCTCTATTTTGAGCACACCGTGGACGAATCCATTTCGATGGAGGAGAGTCTGGTGAAGCGCGCCTCGAAGAGCATCTCCCAGGGTGTGGGGGTGCGGGCGACGGCCGGCGAGAAGACCGGCTATGCCTACTCCGATGAGATCACGTTGAGACAGCTGGAGCAGGCCGCCGACACGGCCCGCTACATCGCACGCTCACCGGCGGGCGCTGCCTCAGTGCCGGCGATCCGGGTCGGGAAACCTGCCCAGGACCTCTACCCGGTGGCCGTGCCGGCCACGGAGGTGGCGACTCCGGAGAAGGTCGCGCTCCTGGAGCGGATCGATGAGGTCGCGCGCGCGTATGATCCGCGGATCAAGAACGTGATGGCCTCCTTCGCCACGGAATACAAGGTCGTCCTGATCACCAATTCTGAAGGCGAGTTGGTCGGGGACGTGCAGCCCCTGTCGCGGTTACAAGTCACCTGCATCGCCGAAGAGAGCGGCCAGCGGCAGGTGGGGAGCTTCGGCGGCGGCGGCCGCGGCGAGTACGCGTTCTTCCTGGAGGGCAACCGCTGGGAGCGGTACGCGAAAGAGGCGGCCCGCCAGGCCGTGCTTAATCTGAAAGCGGTGGACGCCCCGGCCGGGCCGATGATGGTGGTGCTCGGCTCGGGCTGGCCGGGTATCCTGCTCCATGAGGCAATCGGCCACGGGCTGGAAGCCGACTTCAACCGCAAGAAGACCTCCGCCTTCACGGACCGCGTCGGCCAGGTGGTCGCCTCCAAGCTCTGCACCATCGTGGACGACGGCACGCTGCCGTTCCGCCGGGGCTCACTGAACGTGGATGACGAGGGGACGCCGACGAGCCGGACGGTGTTGATCGAGAAGGGAATCCTGAAAGGCTACATGACGGACAAACTCAACGCGCGACTCATGGGCATCCCGCTGACCGGCAACGGGCGGCGGGAAAGCTTTCAGTGCATCCCGATGCCGCGCATGACCAACACCTTCATGCTGCCAGGCGAGTCTACGCCCGAGGAGATCATCCGCTCAGTCAAGCGCGGGCTCTACGCGGTGTATTTCGGCGGCGGGCAGGTGGACATCACCAACGGCAAGTTCGTCTTCTCCGCCAGCGAGGCGTACCTCATCGAGGACGGCAAGGTCACGACGCCGGTGAAGGGCGCGACGCTGATCGGCAGCGGGCCGGAGATCCTCAAGAAAGTGTCGCTGGTGGGCCATGATCTGGGGTTGGACGAAGGCATCGGGACCTGCGGTAAGGACGGACAGTCCGTGCCGGTCGGCGTGGGCTTACCGACGATCCGGGTCGATGAGATCACCGTCGGAGGCACGCGGGCTTAGGTGTGCCCTGTTGTGTCATTGCGAGGAGCAACTGCGACGAAGCAATCTCTGGTTTTGCGAGTTGCCAGGATGAGAGATTGCTTCGCTGGCGCTCGCCATGACATGAGGAGATGAGGGATGCGGATTGATCAAAACTTAATGGCCGAGCTGCTCGCCAGGGCAAAACGGAAGGGCGCAACCGGGGCGGACATCATGGCCGTCGAAGGGGGCTCCGCCTCGGTGCAGGTGCGCCTGTCAGCCGTGGACAAGCTCTCGAAGGCGCAGGAGAAGCGACTGGGTCTGCGCGTCTATTTCGGTCGGCGCTCGGCGGGAGCCTCCACGTCGGACCTCTCACCGGCGTCGCTGGATGAGCTCGTCGAAACGACATGCGCCTTGGCCCAGGCGGTCGTGGAAGATCCTTACGCTGGTCTGCCCGATCCCGCCGCTCTGGCCAAGGAATGGCCGAATCTCGACCTGTATGACAGTGAGACGGTGCCGATGGATCGGATGATCGAACTGGCCACGCGCACCGAGAAGGCGGCGCTGGCGGTGGACCCGCGGCTGTCGAACTCCGAGGGAGCAGAGTTTAGCACCTTCGGGGGGCGGACCGTGTTCGCCGACAGCCACGGTTTCTACGGGGACTACCAGGGCTCGAGTTTCTCATGCGCCGTGGCGCCGATCGCTGTGCAGGAAGGGCTGATGCAGCGCGATTACTGGTACACCGTCGGCCGGAAGTTGAACCGGCTGGATTCGCCGGAGGCCGTCGGGCAGGAAGCCGGCCGGCGGACCGTCCGCCGCTTGGGCGCGCGCAAGATCACCACCTGCCGCGTGCCGGTGGTCTTCGAGCCTGAGATCGCCGGCAGTTTCCTGGGCAATCTCTGTAGTGCGGTGAACGGCTATGCCATTTACAAGGGCGCCTCCTACCTCGTCGGGCGGCTGGGGGAACGCATCGCCCCTGACATGGTCACGGTGTACGACGATGGCCTGATGCCGGGCGGCCTGGGCTCCAAGCCGTTCGATGGCGAGGGGCTCCCGACTCGGAAGACCGCCATCGTGGAGCAGGGCATCCTGAAGAACTACCTGCTCGACACCTACGCGGCCCGCAAGCTGGGGCTCGCCTCGACGGGCAACGCGGCGCGCAGCGTCGGCGAGGCGTCTTCGGTCGGCGCGACCAACCTCTACCTGGCGCCCGGCATGGCCACGCCCGAGGCGATCGTCCGCTCGGTCACGCGCGGGTTGTACGTCACGGAGCTGATCGGGTTCGGGATCAACATGGTAACCGGCGACTATTCCCGCGGTGCGGTCGGCTTCTGGATCGAAAACGGCGAGCTGGCTTATCCAGTCGAGGAGATCACGATCGCGGGCAACCTGAGAGACATGTGGATGGGCGTCGAAGCGATCGGCAACGACCTCGTGTTTCGCGGGCGCATCGCCAGCCCGACGGTGAAGATCGCCGAGATGACCGTGGCGGGAGAGTGAAGCGGTGCCCTCGTCGCCACATCTGCTCACGACCCTCCATTCCGAAGACTGGCACACCCCGAAGGGCCGGTTCATCCGCGAAGTCATGTTCGGGATGAACGACGGCTTGGTCTCGACGATCGGCTTCGTCGCCGGCGCGACGGGGGCGCTCATGCAGACGCGCCTGGTCTTGCTGGCCGGGGTTGCAGCCGTCGTGGCCGGCTCGCTTGCCATGGGCATCGGCGCGTACCTTGCCAGCAAGTCCCAGCGAGATTTCTTCGAGAGCGAGAAGGCGCGGGAGCGGCGCGAGATCGAGGAATTCCCCGAACTGGAGCGCAAAGAAATCCGGGACATCTTCACCAAGCTGGGGTTTCTGAAGGACGAAGTCGAGACGATCGTGAAGCGCGTCACGTCGGACAAGGACCTGTGGGTGCGGTTCATGATGCGGGAAGAGCTGGGCATCTTAGAGGAGTCCTTTGACAACCCCGTAACGGTCGGCTTTTTGATGGCCGGAGCCTACGTCGTGGGCGGGATCGCACCGCTGTTACCGTATCTGGTCATGGAAGACGTCCTGATGGCCCTGAAGGTGGCGGTGGCCGTCTCGCTTGTTGCGCTCTTCATCATCGGCGTGGGCAAGACGGTGCTGACGAAGCAGCCATGGCTCAAAAGCGGGATGGAAGTGATGTTGCTGGGCTCGCTGGCGGCCGGGATCGGGTTCGGGATCGGCAAACTCGTCGCCATGTTCTGGCCCGAGGTGGGCGCCGTCGGCATGTAAGTGTGGAAAGAGGAGGTGAGCCATGCGTAGCAAATCTGTCCTCAGAGGTGTGGCTGTTGGGCTGCTTGTTTGGGCCTGGCCGATTGGAACGCAGGCGGCGGTGGATCGGGAGAAGCTCCTGAAGGATACCGGTGTCTATGGGACGTTTGCAGTGTTCAAGGTGGATGGGGATTGGTGGAAGCTGGACAAGGCGGCGCGAAGTTCGGCTGCGGCGGAAGTGAACGCTGTCTTCCAGAAACATGCCGAGAATGTCGCCACCGACACCTATTTATTGAGAGGCCTCTCAGAGAAGGCCGATTTCTTTGTCCGCGTGCATTCCACCGAGATGCTGCACAACCAGAACTTCCTCGTGGACCTGATGGGGACGACGCTCGGCAAGTATCTGCAGAATACCCAGACCTTCAACGGGATCACCAAGCCGCTCAACTATGTGCCCGGATTTTCGGAGGACTTGCAGAAGGTGGTGAAAACCACCGCCCCTGACCCGGGGCCCAAGCCCTATGTGATCGTCGTGCCCATCCGCAAGGACGCGGAATGGTGGAACATGTCACAGGATGGCCGCAGCGCGATGATGAAGGAGCATACCGAAGCCACCGTGTCGTACCTCAAGACGGTCAAGCGCAAGCTCTACCACGCGAGCGGGCTCGACGACCTTGACTTCATCACGTACTTCGAGACGGCGAAACTGGACGACTTCAACAGTCTGGTCATCGGCCTGGAGCGGGTCAGGGAGAACCGCCACAACAAGCAATTCGGCAGCCCGACCCTGCTCGGCACGATCCGCCCGCTGGATGAGATCCTGGAGATCCTGGCGCGCTAGGACTGGGCTTCAGTTGCCAGTGGGCCGGATGACGGCCGAGACTTCGTTGGCCAGCAGGATGGTGAGGGAAAACGGAACTGTCTGGTCTCCCATCGCGACGGCATAGAGTGGGCAGACCTGGGGCGCCGGTTCCGGGGGGAACGGAAGCAGGGCCGGAAATGCGATGGCCGGGGAGGCCGCGCCGATCGCCGCGAGGCGCAGCCGGAGTGCCACGAGGACATCGCGGACGCGCGACTCATGCTGCTCCTCCGGCAGCGTGTGGGAAGCGGTGATGACGACGTCCCAGAGCGGCTTGCTGAGGCAGATGGGCACCGGCAGGCCGACGCTCTGGGCGATGGGCGTGACGTCGATCAGATACCCTGCCTGGATGGCCTCGTCACGGGTCATGACCGGGGTCGATGAAGCTTCTGCGACCTGGTCTGTCTGAGCCGTGGGCTCCACTTCAGATCGCGTGGCCACCTGTTCGACGGGCGTGTCTTCGAAGAGAGTGGCACGGGGCCCCATCACCTTCGTGATGCCTTCGTAGATGGCGCGGGCTGATGCGGACCACTTGGAGTCGAGCGGTCCTCCGCGAAACGCCGCTTCCGCGGCTTTCTTTTCGTCAGTGGTCAATGGTCGTGGCGTTGATGAGGTGCTCATGCTTTAAATGTAGGTCACGACTGGGGGGTTGTCAAGCAGGCGCGGGCGTCTGGTCGTACGCGTCCGGAAGTGTACGACTTTAGCCGAAGAGGTTCATCTGTTCGACTGGCGGGACGGGCTCCTGCTGGCGGTCCAGGAAGGCCTTGAGCTTGCGGAAGTCTTCCCGGAGCGGCTCGTTCAGGTTGCCCTGATGCAGCGCGGCGGCGGGGTGGAGCATCGGGAACACAAAGAAGTCCTTGACCTGGAACGATTGCCCGCGCACTTTCATGATCCCGACCTTCTTGCCTAACAGCGTCTGCATGGCGAAGTTGCCGAGCGTGCAGACGACCTTGGGCTTAATCAGCTCGATCTGCTGAAGCAGGAACGGCTTGCAGGTCTCGACCTCGTCGGCCATCGGGTCACGGTTGTCCGGCGGGCGGCACTTGATCACGTTGGCGATGTAGACGTCGTTTCGGGAAAGGCCGGCGCCCTCCAGCAACTCGTCCAGCAGCTTCCCGGCCGCGCCGACGAAGGGGATGCCTTGCTTGTCTTCGTAGAAGCCGGGGGCCTCACCGACGAACATGATCTTCGCATGGGGGTTTCCGGTCCCAAACACGACCTGGGTCCGCCCGGACGCCAGGCGGCAGCGTTGACAGTCCTTGATGGAGTCGTGGAGTTCCTGGAGCGTCATGATGGGTCTCAGGGTCGGATGGATTGCGTGAATGGACTGCATGATAGGTGTCAGTTTTGACGAAGTCAACCCGATTTTTCTGGAAAATTGACCCCCTCCGGAGGCTCTGTTAGACTCGCCAAACGATGGACGCAGGCCACAAGATCCAGGCCCTGAGGAGCAACATCGAACGGGTCATCAAGGGCAAGCCCGCGGTGGTCGAGATGGCGGCGGTGGCCCTGTTGGCGCGCGGGCATCTCCTGATCGAGGACGTGCCCGGAGTGGGGAAGACCACGCTGGCCCACAGCCTTGCCCGCTCCCTGGGCTGCTCCTTTCGGCGAATCCAGTTCACGAGCGACCTGCTCCCGGCTGACATCCTGGGTGTCTCGGTCTTCCATCAACAGAAGCAGTCGTTCGAGTTCAAGCCGGGCCCGGTCTTCGCCCACATCGTGCTCGCGGACGAGATCAACCGCACCACGCCCAAGACGCAAAGCAGCCTCCTGGAGGCGATGAACGACGCCCAGGTGTCCGTGGACAGCCAGACCTATCCGTTGCCCCGGCCGTTCATGGTGATTGCCACGCAGAACCCCTGGGAATACCACGGGACGTTCCCGCTGCCGGAATCACAGCTCGATCGCTTCCTGATGCGGATCAGGATCGGCTACCCGGACCCGGCGGACGAGAAGAAGGTGCTGGATCGCCCGCACCTGCTGCACCCGGCCGACGAACTGGAGCCCGTGCTGACGACCCAGGAGGTCTTGGATCTGCAGGAGCGGGTCGAGAAGGTCCGCCTTGACGACAGCCTGATGGAGTACCTCCTGGCCATCATCGCGGCCACCCGCCGCAGTGCCCTCTTGATGCTGGGGGTCAGCCCGCGCGGGGCGATGGCGCTCCATAAAACGGCCAAGGCCCTCGCTCTCGTCCGCCAGCGGGAGTACTGTCTGCCCGACGACATCAAGGAGTTAGCGCCGCTGGTCCTCGCGCACCGCGTGATGCTGAAGACGAGCCAGGGCTCGCGCGGGCATCGCTCGGAAGAGGCCGAGCGGGTCATCCAGGAAGTCGTGGAGTCGGTCCCTGTGCCTCTGTAAGCCGCATGCGGTTCCAACGCATCCGCGAGTTCTTCCGCTGGTTCTACCGCTACCGGTCCCTGCGCCTGACGCCGGAAGGCGTGCGATTCCTGCTGTTGACCCTGGCGGTTGGAGTCGCTGCGCTCAACACGGGGAATAACCTACTCTACCTGCTGCTGGCGATGATGCTCAGCCTCATCGTCATGTCCGGCATCCTCTCCGAGCAATGCCTGCGTCACCTCGTCATTCGCCGGTGGATTCCTGACCGTGTCTTCGCCAACAGCCCGACGCCGGTCGCGCTGTCCCTCACGAATCGCAAGCCACGGTTGCCCAGCTTCTCACTCCGCGTCCTGGACGTCGTCGAAGGCAAGACCGTGGATCGAGGCATCCATGTCCTGCATCTGCCGGCCGGCGCTTCGGTGACCCAGTCCTATCCGATCCTGTTCCCGCGCCGGGGGCGGCACCGGATCGAGGGAATCAAAGTCCAGACGCGCTTTCCCTTCGGGCTCTTCATCAAGGTGGCGCACGTCCCCGTGAGCTCCGACCTGGTGGTGTACCCTGCACTGCAGCCGCTGCCGGAGGGTTTCCTCCATGACCTCGCCGTGCTGGGGCACGACCAGGCCGTCTCTCGGCGGGGACAGGGGGTCGGCCTGTACAACCTCCGGGAATACCTCCCGGGCGATGATTCACGCATGATTCATTGGAAGACCTCGGCGCGCCAGGCGCGGTTGATGGTGCGGGAGACCGAGACGGAGGATCTGCGACAGGTGACCCTGGCCTTGCCCACGGCGATTGCGGCAGGCGGCCAGCGCTTCTTCGAACCCGCCGTCAGCCTGACGGCGTCCCTGGCGGTCTTTTTCCAGGAACAAGGATTTGCGATAAGCCTGCTGGTCGGCGAGCAGGAGATCCTGTACGGCATGGGAGAGGAGCATCTCTACCACATGCTGCATGTCCTGGCGCTCTGCGCGCCGACGCTGGCTGAGGGGAGTGCGTCGGGCATCCCCGAGGGGTTCGGGATGCTGGGGGAGCGGACGATGCGTGGCGAGATCACCCTCGTCGTCCTCCCCTGGCCCGACCCGCCGATGCAGCAACTGGCTCAGGGTGTGAGCCGGGTCTTTCACCTCTGGGAGATGCCATGACCCTTGAACGCGCATTTCCGGTGAGCTCCATCCTGTTGGCCGGCGTCGGGTTCCTGGGCTTGGTGCTCACTGGCGAGATTCCCGGAGGGTTGGTCCTGCTGGGTCTGGCAAGCCTGGTCGCGAGCGCGACCCAGGCGATGGCGCTCGCCGGGGAGCGGCTGGCCCGCCAGATTGCCAGGCTCTCGAGCGCCACCTGGAACGTGTTCCTGCTCGCCGTCTTCGTCTTCTTCGGCGCTGATCTCTTGCTGATCTCCCAGGACATCCTGCCGGCGGCCGTGCATTTCCTGATCCTGCTGATGGGCATCAAGCTCTTTCATCTCCGGCAGCGCAAGGACTTTCTGCAGCTGTATGCAATCAGCTTCCTGGAACTCCTGGCTGCGGCGGCGTTGACGGTGGACCTCTGGTACGCGGGCGTGTTCATCGCCTACGTGTTCGTGGCAATCTGGACGCTCATCTTGTATCACCTGCGGAACGAGGCTGAGGAGGCACGGGCGGCCGTGCAGGCCGGGAAAGAATTGCACGATCCCTCTCCGATCGCGCGCCCGGTCACGGCGCAGTTCTTCTGGACGACGAACGGGATCGCGGTGGGCTCCTTCTGCCTGACAATGGCCATCTTCTTCCTGATTCCGCGGGTCGGAGCCGGGTTCTTCCAGAGGGACCGTGTGGACCTGATCCGCACGTCGGGCTTCTCCGAAAAGGTGGATTTGGGGGTCATCGGCGCGGTCAAGCTGGACCCCACTGTGGTCATGCGAGTCGAACTGCCGGACCAGAAAGCGCCGATTCCGGAGGGGCTGTACTTCCGAGGCGCGGCCTACGACACCTATGACGGCCGCTCCTGGGCCAACCGATTGGCGACCCGGCGGCTGCTGGGCCGCACCCCCGACGGCGGGTTCATGGTGCCTCCCGATCAAACGCAGGCTCTCCCCGAGTCGGCCTCGGTGCGTCAGGAGATTCTCATCGAGGCGCTCGACACTACCGTACTGTTCGGGGCGTCGTTTGTGGAGTCGCTCAAAGGCAATTTCGTAGTCGTGCAGAGGGACGGGATGTGGGGGCTCTACCTGCCGTTTCCGTCCTCCGCGCGCTTCCAGTACAGCGTGCGCTCGATTCCCGGTCGCCTGCTGGAGGCCGATCGCGTCGCGCCGTCCTTCATCTACCCTGCTTTCATCCGGGAGCATTACTTCCAGTTGCCTGACACCAGCCCGCGCGTGGCGGCGTTGGCCCGCGAGGTGACCAGCGCCGCGCCCACGCCATACGGGAGGGCGCGGGCGATCGAGCAGCACCTCCGCCAGAGCTATCAGTACAGTCTCGACGTCGGAACGAGCGTGTCGGCCGATCCCGTGGAGGACTTCCTGTTCACCCGGAAGACCGGCTACTGCGAGCACTATGCGACGGCAATGGTCGTGATGCTCCGGACCTTGGGGATCCCCGCGCGCCTGGTCACCGGCTTTCTCCCTGGGGTGTGGAACGATTTCGGTAATTACTACACGATCCGACAGCAGGATGCGCATGCCTGGGTGGAGGTGTATTTCCCCCGTTCCGGCTGGGTGACGTTTGACCCGACGCCCTCCGTGCCTGCCGCTGCGCCCTCGGTAGTGTGGCAGAGCATCGGCAAGATTGTGGACGCGATCCGACTCCGGTGGGACCGTTACGTGGTCCAGTACAGCTTCCACGATCAAATGGCAGTGGCCAAGTCGCTCCGGGATCGGAGCGAGACGGTACGCGCGACGGTGTCCGACTTCGTGTCCACCGTCACTGGGGGGCTGGCGGCTGCGCGGGCCTGGCTGGTCGAATGGGCGCGCGCGGGCGGATGGGTCCTCGAGGTAGGGCTGGCGGCTGGCGCGCTCGTGATCGGGATGCTCTTCGCCGTGATCCTGCGCCGGCGAGGACGCCGGCAGCAACAGCTCGATCCCCGCACGCCCCAGCAGGTCGCCGCCGTCCAGCTCTATAGCCGGATGCTGCGGATCTTGGAAGCCCGCGGGCTGCAGAAGTCCCCTGGGGCGACCCCGCTGGAATTCGCCCGACAGGTAACGCGCGAATGGCGGGACGCGGCCCCCTTCGTGCGTCCCCTGACCGACCTCTATTGCCAGGTCCGCTTCGGCCAAGCCTCGTTCTTGTCGGAGGAGACCCCAAAGGTTCACGATCTGCTTGCCCGGCTGCGCGCCGTCAGGCGGTAGCGGCCGGGTTCCCCTCTCCTTGACAGGGTAGGGGGTGGGGACTACGATACCTCCAGGCTGAGGTGATCATGGCAAGCAGACCACAGGCCTCTCATCTGCCATTCCTCCGATTCACGGTTTCTCTCCTTCTCAGCGGCTGTCTTCTCCTGTCAGCCTCGGCCGGGTTTGGAAAGTCTGAAGACAGTGCACCAGGGGCCGTGTACGTGGGGACCTATGAGGGCGTAATCAATCCGGTCACCGCCGAATACTTCAATCGGATCCTGACGGATGCCCAGGAGGCGGGGGCCGCGGCTGTCGTCCTTCGCCTGGACACGCCGGGCGGGCTCGATACCTCCATGCGGCTGATCATCAAGGACATCACGGCGTCCCCAATCCCGGTGATTGTCTACGTGGCGCCGAGCGGCGGGCGGGCCGCTTCGGCGGGGGTGTTCATCCTCTATGCCGCGCACATCGCGGCTATGGCGCCAGGCACGAACGTGGGCGCGGCCCATCCTGTGGCGATGGGGGGCGGCGAGATGGATGCTGTGATGAAGGCCAAGGTGGAGAACGACGCCGCAGCCTATATCAAATCCATCGCCGAGAAACGAGGACGGAATGCCCAGTGGGCCGAGGATGCGGTCCGTAAAAGCGTGTCCGTGACGGAGCGGGAGGCCCTGTCCCTGAAGGTCATCGATTTGATCGCGGACGATGTGCCTTCCCTGTTGGCGGCGGTGGATGGCCGGGAGGTCGTGACGGGTGCCGGCAAGGTCGTGCTCCGAACGAAGGGGGCCCGGCTGAAGGAAATCCCCATGGGATGGCGGCTCGAAGCGTTGAAAGCGTTGAGCGACCCCAACATTGCGTTCATTCTCATGACCCTCGGCACGATCGGCTTGCTGGCCGAGCTGTATAACCCGGGGGCGATCCTGCCGGGAATCGTCGGGGCTATCAGTCTCATCCTGGCCTTCTATTCCCTGCAGACCCTGCCGATCAACTATGCGGGCGTGCTGCTCATCATTCTGGGCATCGTGCTGTTCATCCTCGAGATCAAGGTGGTGAGCTATGGGTTGCTGAGCTTGGGGGGCATTGCGGCGATGACTTTTGGAGCCCTCCTGCTCGTGAAAACCGATGCGCCGTTCATGAAGGTGTCCGTGTCGGTTATTATCCCGACGGTGGTGACCTTCGGCGCCCTCCTGCTGGCCATCACATGGCTGGCCGTGAAGTCCCAGATGCGCCGCCCCGTGACGGGAGCGGAGAGCATGGTTGGCACGATCGCCGTGGCCAAGACCGATCTGTTGCCGCGCGGCAAGGTGTTCCTGCAGGGAGAAATCTGGGACGCCGTCAGCGAGGAGCCGATCCGGGAAGGCGAAGAGGCCGAGGTGAAGGCCGTGGCGGGTTTGACGCTGACCGTGCGCCCACACCGCAAGTAATCTACGAGAGGAGTTGTCGATGATACCGTATCTCATCCCACTTATTCTGGTGGCCGCCATTATCTATAACAGCATTAAAATCCTGATGGAGTACGAACGTGGGGTGATCTTCTTCTTGGGAAAGTTTCAAACAGTCAAGGGGCCGGGCCTCATCATCGTGATCCCGCTTGTTCAGAAAATGCTCCGGGTGAATCTCCAGACGGTCACGATGGAGGTGCCGGCGCAGGACGTGATCACCCGCGACAACGTGTCGGTCAAGGTCACTGCCGTCATCTTCTTTCGCGTGGTGGATCCCCAGCGGGCGATCCTGGCCGTGCAGGATTACCTCTATTCGACTTCCCAGATCGCCCAGACGACCCTGCGGAGTGTGCTGGGCCAGAGCCAGTTGGACGAACTGCTGTCCAAGAGGGAACAGATCAACATAGAGCTGCAACGGATCATCGATCAGCAGACCGAGCCGTGGGGGGTCAAGGTCTCGGCGGTGGAGGTCAAGAACGTGGACCTGCCGCAGGAGATGCTCCGCGCCATTGCCAAGCAGGCCGAGGCCGAGCGTGAACGACGGGCCAAGGTCATCCATGCCGAAGGGGAGTTCCAGGCTGCACAGAAGCTCTACGAGGCCGCCGAGATCATTTCGCGGAACCCCACAGCCCTGCAACTGCGATTCCTCCAGACGCTCGTGGAGGTCGCATCCGAGAAGAACTCGACGACGATCTTTCCCGTGCCCATCGACATCCTGTCCCCCTTCCTCCAGGCCATGAAAAAGCCCTGAACATCCCGTTCATGGAGCAGGCGCTGACTTATCGCGGGGTGGCCAGAAAGGCCCTGGACTGGGTTCGAGAGTCCCGGTACACCAGCACTCAGATTGTGATCGGGGCATTTTTGGCCATGATTCTGGTCGGCACCCTCCTTCTGATGCTCCCCTATGCCACGACGGGACCGGGCATCCGGTTCGTGGACGCGCTCTTCACTATGACCTCGGCCATCTGCGTGACGGGTTTGATCGTCTTGGACACTCCAAAGGACTTCACCCTCTTCGGCCAATTGGTCATCCTTCTGGGCATGCAGATAGGAGGGCTCGGCTACTCAGCGACCGCCACGCTCCTGCTGTTGGCGCTGGGCCGCCGCATCGGCCTGCGGGAGCGCATGATGATGATGGAAGTCCTGAACACGTTGAGCATGGAGGGCCTCGTGCGGTTTGTGAAGGTCATCGTGGCCATCACGCTCATCGTGGAGGGGATCGGCGCCGCGATCCTTACCGCGCGGTTCTCCTTCGAGATGGACGGCCTGCGCGCCCTCTACTTCGGGATCTTCCATGCGGTCTCGGCCTTCAACAACGCCGGGTTCTCCCTGTTCTCCGAGAACCTCGCCCTGCTGGCGTACCGGACGGACCTGATCGTCAACCTGACGATCACGACGTTGATCGTGTTGGGCGGGATCGGATTTCTCGTCTATCGAGATGTCCTGGAGAATGTGCGTGGGCAACGGTTTCGTCTTTCGACCCATACCAAGCTGGCCGTGCTGGTTTCGGTGTTGCTGATCGCCGTGGGAACGGTCGGGATTTGGGCCTTTGAGGTTCAGAATGAAAAGACGCTGGCACCGATGCCCTTCGGCGATCAGGTCCTCGTGGCCTACTTTCATTCGATCTCGGCCAGGACGGCAGGGTTCAGCACCATCGACGTCGGTGCAGTAGCGACGCCCACGTTGTATTTTCTTATCCTGCTGATGATCATCGGGGCCTCGCCCGGGGGCACCGGAGGCGGGATCAAGACGACGACCTTCGGGATCATCTGCGCGGCGATCTGGGCAACGTTGAAGGGGCGAGCCGATGTCATGATGTTCCACCGGCGGATTCCCCAGGAGATCGTCCACAAAGCGTTCGTGCTGTCAGCCCTGGCGTTTGGGCTGGTCACCGGTTTCACCATGATACTGTCATACTTAGAGAACCAGAAGTTCATCCGAATTATGTTCGAGGTCGCGTCGGCGGCCGGGACAGTGGGGCTGTCCACGGGAGACGGCGGCGTGCTGAGCCTGTCGGCGTTGTTCAGCGATTTCGGCAGGTTCATCATCATCATCACGATGTTTCTGGGACGGTTGGGCCCCCTTACCGTCGGGCTTTTTGCCGTCAAGCGCCACGAGGATTTGCATTACCGGTACCCGGAAGCACGGGTCGTGATAGGATAAGTCCAGGACGAGCACACACGGGTGGAGGTGAACGTATGAAACGTCAGGTGGCGGTTATCGGGCTGGGACGCTTTGGGTATGGAGTCGCCGAGACGCTGGTCAAGGAAGGGTGCGAGGTGTTGGCTATCGATACAGATCCGGAGAAAATCCAGGCCATCAGCGATCTGGCGACGTTCGCCGTCCAGTGCGACGCGACCGACGAGAAAGCCCTCAAGGCCATCAGCGCGCAGAACGTCGATGTGGCCGTGGTGAGCATTGGCGAGAACATCGAGGCCAGCATCCTCATTGTGCAGACCTTGAAGGAGATGGGCATCAAGCAGATCATCGCCAAAGGGGTCACTGCCCAACATGGCAAGATCTTGAAAAATCTCGGCGTGTCGGAAGTCATCTTTCCGGAGCGCGATGCCGCCATCCGGCTGGCCCGGCGACTGGTGTCTCCGAACGTGCTGGAGTATTTGGAGCTCGCCCCGGGCTTCAGCGTCGAAGAGCTGACGGTCCCTGACCACATGTCAGGGCTTCGCCTGCGCGAGGCTAAGATTCAGGAGGCCTACAACGTTAACCTCATCGGCATCCGGAAGAAGGTGACGCGGATGGTCAAAGGGCGGATGACCACCGATGAGGTGTTCAATGTGACGCCCTCCCTGGATGATGTCATCGAAAAGGGTGACATTCTCGTCCTCGTGGGCAAACAGGAAGATCTGCAACGGCTGACCAGATCCGAATAACCGCCCGGAAGACCAGAAGATTCTTCCAACGTAGCCCTTGATCTTGCGGTCTCCCCTGGTTATCGCTAGTTAAAGATTGAAAAAGTCTGGGTTTTTGTCCACTCTGTTGAGGCAGTCTGCACAGTTTTTCAATGAGTTAGAAGATTTAAGCGGTGCGAAGATTTTTTCGTCGATGGGATTAGACATCTGAGGACGTTCCAGTGTCCGTAGAAATGACAGAGGTTCAAGCTCTCAATGAGGACCAGGTTGTGATGGATCATCTGCCGAAAGACGAAGTGCTGCTGGAGGAGGACGCCGTGATCGAGGAGTCTGATCAGGACACTCGTTCATCTTCCATGCCGGAGGCACTGCTGGTGGAGGCTGTGGAAGGCTCAAGCGCGGCTGACCCCCAGGAGAGGGCGCCGACGGAGGCGAATCTTGCCGAACTGGAATGGCTGTATTTCCAGTCCTTCGGCACGAAAGCCTTGCTGACGCGCGAAGACGAAGTCCGGCTGGGGAAGCGGATTGAGCAGGGCGATCGCCAGGTGCGCCGCGCCCTCCGAGCGGTCCTGTCCATCACGCGCGGGCTCCGCCAGACGGAGTTATTGAAGGGCTGCCAGGCGGAGCTGAAGGCCGTGGTGGGCGCCAGCGGACTCTCGGCGACGGATCTTGAAAAGGGGAAGCGCGTCATCCAGCAGGTCATAAAGGAGACCTGCGGGCCGAGTGGTCGAGTGACTCCCAAGGCTCGCCAACTGAAGGCCGCCCTCAAGCAGTACTACGAAGGGTGGGCCCAACTCGAAAAGGCCAAGGAAGAAATGGTCCTGTCCAATCTGCGCCTGGTCGTGGACATCGCAAAACACTACAACGGACGGGGCATGAGCCTCCTGGATCTGGTCCAGGAAGGCAATATCGGCCTGATGAAAGCGGCGGAACGATTCGACCACCGGCGCGGGTTCAAGTTCAGCACCTATGCCACGTGGTGGATCCGTCAGGGGATCACCCGCGCGCTGGCGGATCAGTCTCGCACCATCCGGGTGCCCGTGCACATGACCGAAGCCTATCAGCGGGTCTCCAAGGCGACTCGTCGGCTGGCACAGCGGCTCGGCCGGCAGCCTTTCCTGGAGGAAGTGGCCGGCGCGGTCAAGACCTCGAGCGACAAGGTCGAACAGACGATCCAAGTCTTCCAGGACGTTGCCTCCCTGGAGCATCCGATCGGGGACGGGGAAACCCTCCTCGGAGACTTCATTCCTGACCGGGAAACTCCGCAGGCCGACAGCCAGGTCGGGCGTAAGGAGATGACGCGGGAAGTCGCGCGGGCGCTGGGCTCGCTCAGTCCCCGTGAGGAAGCCGTGATCCGCCTCCGGTTCGGCATCGGGCAGGGCGAACCGATGACTCTGGAGGAGGTTGGCCGCACCTTGGGGGTCACCCGTGAACGGATTCGTCAGATCGAGGAAAAGGCCTTGATGAAGCTTCGGGCTCCCGAGTTTCAGCAGCTCCTCCGTCCGCTTCTCTAAGCGCTCCCCTGGTTCCCTACTAGATGAGGGCCCCTTCCGCCTTTTTGCCGAATATGCGACAATACCACCGTGGTCGTGGAGAGTCGCGGATGGTGTGGGGCCAGCGGGCAAGCGTGAGCGTGGCGGGTAGTGTCCTCCTGATGGGCTGCCTGTTGTCTTCGGTCGCGGCGGCCCCCGATGACAACCTTCCGCCCAAATCTCTCCCGGTGCCGGATGTGGTGGCGGAGGTTCTACCCTCCGTCGTCAGCGTCATGGCCCACGGACCGATCCGGCTGGCTCCTTCTCAAACGCTTCCTTCCGGCTCGGGATCGGGCATCATCATTTCACCAGGCTACATCCTGACGTCCAACCATCTCGTGACGGGAGCGACGCGGTTGGTGGTGGGTCTCTATGACGGTCGGCTCGTGCCTGGACGCGTGGTCGGCCGGGACTTTCTGACCGACTTGGCCTTGGTCAAGGTCGAGATCGAAGGGCTGGTCCCAGTCAAACTGGGGAGGTCGTCCCGCCTGCGCATCGGGGAGACTGTCGTCGCCATCGGCAACCCCCTGGCGATGAAAGGCGGGGCGACGGTGTCGGTTGGGGTGGTCAGCGCCCTCGACCGGGCGATCGTCCCGCCGTCCGGGGAGACGTTGTACAACCTGGTCCAGTCCGATGCGGCCATCAACCCCGGAAGCAGCGGAGGTCCTCTGGTGGACTTGTCAGGCCGGGTCGTCGGCATCAACACAGCGGTGGCGCCGGCCGCCCAGAACATCAGTTATGCGGTCGCCATCGACGAGGCCATCCCCGTGGTCCAGTCCCTGCTCGTGCGAGGTAGCATGCTTCGTCCTTCCTTGGGGTTTGTCCCGGTCACGATCACGGACAGTGTCGTGGCCTCGTTCAGCCTGGATGTGGAACGGGGCGTCTTGATCGTCTGGGTCGAGCCGGGGAGCCCCGCGGCTCAGGCCGGTCTTCGCGAAGGGGACGTCGTCACCGCCGTGGACATCACGCAGGTCTACAATATGTCGGACCTCTGGCAC
>Ga0209803_1000792_pt1 | contig 21248 bp, 18 predicted proteins | sample GraSoiAngelo_138_FD_185895 | JGI IMG/M metagenome (GOLD analysis project Ga0209803, IMG submission 185895) | Grasslands soil microbial communities from the Angelo Coastal Reserve, California, USA - 14_0929_09_40cm (SPAdes) (version 2) | ecosystem: Environmental > Terrestrial > Soil > Grasslands ...
CAAGCGAAGCGGGAAGAGGCCATGCTTGCGGAGACCTTCGGACAACAGTTCCACGCGTGGGCGAGCAAGACGCCGATGTTCCTGCCGAAGATCCGCCTGCCGCACGGCTCGAAGCCGGTGTCGCCCTGAGCTCGCGGCGTTGACGGGATTCGAGGCTACGGAATCACGACGCCGCGGCCCTCGAGCGTTCCTTTCTTCAACTGGTCGAGCATGTCGTTGACTTCGTCGAGCTTCCCTTTCTGCGTGAGAACGCGGACCTTGCCTTGTCGCGTCAGCTCGATGAGCTCGCGTAGTTCGTCCCAGTTCCCGACGAGGCTCCCGAGGACGGAGAACTCGGAGAAGATCATGTCGATGGCCTTCAGGTTCGCCGTGCCGCCATAACCGACGATGATCAACGAGCCGCCTTTCCGGAGCATCCGCATTCCGTTGGCGAGGGTCTGGTCGTTGCCGACCAGATCGATCACGACCTCCGCCCCTTGGTTCTTCGTGATCTCCATCACCTGCTTCACGGGATCCCGCCGCGCATCGATGACGCGGTGAGCGCCCATCTTCTCCGCGAGGCGGAGTTTGCTTTCCGCGACATCGGCGGCGGTGATGTAGGCATTCGTCATGCATCGCAATAATTGGAGCGCGATGTGACCGAGGCCGCCGACTCCTTGGACGACGACGTTGCTGCCCGAGGTCGTGCGGCTCGCGGCTTTCTTGACGGCGCGGATCGCGGTGAGCCCGGCGTCGGCCAGGGGGGCGACGTCCGCGGGGTCGAGCTCGTTCAACTTGACGAGCGAGCGCTCGGAGGTGCGGATGAATTGCGCGAAGCCGCCGTCCGCGGTGATCCCTGGGAACACGAGGTTTTCGCAATGCATGTCCTCGCCGATCCGACAGGCACGGCACAGCCCGTCCGTGATCACGGGATGGAGGATGACCTTCTCTCCCTTTTTCACGGAGGTGGCCGCCGGTCCGACCTCCTCGACGATTCCCGCGTTCTCGTGGCCCAAGGTGTACGGCAAGGTGACCTGGACCTTCTCCTTCCAAACGCCCTCGACGATGTGCAGGTCCGTGTGGCACACGCCCGCTCCGGTGACCCGCACGATCACGTCCGCCGGATTCTTGAGGCGTGGAGTCTCGGCGTCGACGAGTCGGAGAGGCTTGTCGTAAGCGAAAAGTCGGGCGGCCTTCATATTGCATCGTATCCGATGCAGTCTATATGGGTCTTACTGAGGGGCTTCAGTCGTCTGCCCCTGTCCGCGATTCGAACCGGATTCGAATGGGGTCCGGTCGAGCCCACTGCCCTTCCGAAACCAAAACCCGCAAAAGATATCTGCCTGCGCGGGCTTCGGGCTGACGATGAAGCGTCCGAACTGGAAAGCGATCGGGTTCCTCGCGTTCATCGCTGTGGGCGCCGTATCCGCAGCGCTGGGATGTCCGTTCTTCCGGAACCCGCAGAACTACATGTCCGCGGGGGGCTTCGTTGGATATGTCCAGCACCTGATCTCGGTGCACCGCAGGGCCTGAGGCGACGACTCCGCGGTTAAAGGTCATCCCGGGGCGCATCGCGAACGCCGATGTTTTAAAGTCCCGCTCCATGTGGCGCACGCGGGGGAGGACGACGGAGTCCGGCAAGCCGATGGCCCGCGGGTTGCCGAAGAATCGGCTCGAGACGCTGATTGACGGGGTCTTCGCGATTGCGATGACGATCCTCGTCCTGGAGGTCCGCGCCCCCGAGACGGTGGGCCCGGGAGGCCTGGCGGGCGATCTCGGCGGCTTGTGGTCCCGGTTCGCGGCGTTCTTCATCAGTTTCATCGTCCTCGGGGTGTACTGGTTTGCCAACCACCAGGTGTTCCACTTCGTCGTGCGTGTGAACCGCACCCTGGTGTGGCTGAACATCCTCTTCCTCATGGGCATCGCCCTCGTCCCGTTCGCCGCATCCGTCATGGGCGGCTATCCGCGAGACCCGGTTGCTCTGAGCTTGTACGGCGGGGTCTTGGGCCTTCTGGCGGCGCTCGGATACGTGATCTGGTGGTACTTGACCGGGAATCGGGGTCTCATCGAACCGGGGCTTAATCCCGAGCTGGTCCGGAAGGTCCGCGTCTGGCTCGCCATCGGGCCCGTGATCACGCCCGTCGCCATCGGAGTTTCCTTTGTGAGCCCGACGGTCGCTTTGCTGATCTACCTCGTCCTACCCGTGGTCTTCATTTTCTTCAATCCGGTGAGCGGATACCTCGAGCGTCTCCGGGAGACGGAACCGTGAGGCACCGATCGGTCCTCACAGGGAAATGGACTTGCCGATCTCCCGGTCTCGCGCCCGTTCGTACACGAATGCGGCGACCGCGACATCCTCCATCGCGATTCCGTGGGACTTGAACAACGTGATTTCATCCGCGTTCGTCCGTCCGGAGACCTTGCCCGCGACGACCTCGCAGAGCTCGTGGACGCGGTCCCACGTGATCAGGCCGCGGTTGATCGGATCGACGAGGTCGCCGCCTTCCTCCCTCGCCTGCTCGATCGAGTCGGTCGCCACGAACGCGCATCGGCGGATCGCGGCGTCATCGAGCTCGCGGGTCTCGAGGCGATTCGCTCCCATCGCGTTGACGTGACTGCCGTCCCGCAGCCACTCCCCCTCGATCACGGGACGAGGTGCGTTCGTCGCTGCGACGGCGATGTCCGCATTCCGGATCGCCTCTTCCGCCGATCCGACGGCCTGGACGGCCACTCGGAGCAGGGAGGACATCTTCTTCGCAAAGCGTTCGCGACGCGTCTTTTCCCGACCGTAGCAGCGGATCCTCTTGATGGAACGGACCGCGCAGACCGCCTCGAGTTGACTCTCGGCCTGCCACCCCGTGCCCACGATCCCGACGGTGGATGCGTCCGCTCGCGCCAGGTACTTCGTCGCGACGCCGGAGGCCGCTCCCGTCCGCCGCTGTCCCAGGCGGTCCGCTTGGATGATCGCCGCGATCTCGCCGGTCGCACCGTCGAAGAGGTAGACCCAGAACCGAATCCCCTCGCTCGACGTCGAGTAGTACTTGAATCCCGAATACCCGCGGGCCGGCCACGATGCGAGCATCACATTGACGGTGCTCGTCGAGGCTCCCACCCTCTGTCGCGGGCGGTTTGTGGCTTCCCCTCGGCCCAACGCACGGAATCCGTCTTCGACCGCCTGCAAGGCGTCTTCCATCCGAAGGAGCCCATCCACGTCCTTCTCAGTAAGGAGCAAGGGGGCCATCGGTCCGCGACGTATCCCGGCCTCGGCTATTTGATGACTTGGGGTCCGGCTCGCCCGGTCCTAGGAGATCGTGACGCCCGCGAATCGCAAGAGATCGGCCACCGAGAACTCGCTGTCCCGAGGCGCTCCGAATTCCCCGGCTTTCGGGTGCCACGTCGGCTGTACGCGGAGATACGACGACGGATCGCCGCGGAGCAGGCCGATGATCACCTCCGCTACGATTCGGCCACCGACGGGACCCAGTTTCTTCCCGTGGCTCAGGACCTCCGCCTCCTTGAGGACGTAGAAGAACAACGGCGTGGTTCTCCCGAACGCTTTGATCAGGTCCGGAGGAAGCGGCTTGAAGTCGTCGCCCCGCAAGATAAGGTCGTCCGGGATCCCCATGGCCCGGGCGACGGCTTGGCCCGACGGCAGGCCGAGCGCCTTGCCGCGCTTCAAGTCTCTCTCCGCGAGCGCAGCGATCCCCTTTGCCACGCTCTCCGGTAGCTCGCTCAAGCCGAACGCGAGCTTCGTGTCGATCCGCCGCGACGGTTGGACCTCGAGGTCGGTTCCGGAGAACTCGAAGAATCGCGCCCACTGGATCACGTGTCCCGCGGGCAACTCGCGGAAGCCCCGAAGGTCCGGCTCGGGAGACTTCGCGAAAATCGGGACGTCCTGCACGTCGGCGTTGAGCTCGTACTCGCCGCGGACCATGCTGTGGCCGAAGCGGTACGCCGCGACGGAGAACTCCACGGGCATGAACGGGCGGTGCTTCCACGCGAAGAACTTCAGGACGACGTTGACGGTCTTCACTGTCTTCTTGCCGCGATCCGTCGGGACCGCGAACGTGTCGGGCTGGAGGATATCGCGGACGACGTCGTCCCCGACGAGCCGGACCAGGAAGTCGTGGATGACGGCCCACTGGAAGTGCCATCGGACCGTGGTCCGGGCCTCGTCGAACCGCTTGGCGGCGGGCTCGTCGGCGAGCGCGTCGAACACGCGGTTGTGATACTTCAGGAAGCCCTGGGTGAGCTGGGACACGATCAGGTTTTCGTCGTTCCTCGGATCGCCGAGCAGCGCCCGCCCGTTCGAGTTCCGGGGCAGGTCGTCGTCCCCCTCCGCGTTGCGACCGATCAGGAGGTGGACCCCGTCGGGGTCGTAGAGGAAGGGGACATCGTCGGGACCCCGCCCGTAGACCGAATCGAGGTCGAGGCGCGGCGTCCGGAAATCGGTCAGTGCGTCCGGATCGTTGTCGCGTTGCAGCTGCGACGTCGGGTCGAACGTGAGGTCGTGGTCCACGAACTGCCCGAAATACGTGAAGCCGGCGGGGATGTCCGGATTGTCGCCGCTCTCATCCTCGGTCCCCGGCTTCGGCTCCGGCTCGACCATCTGCTTGGCCAGCTTGCGGAGCAACGCGTCCGACGGGAGGAACGCCGGCAGGTTGCGGAACATCCGTCCGAATCGGCCCTCCAAGATTGCGGATCGGAGGACGATGTTCAGACCGCGCGGCTCGATTCCATGGAACGGTTGTTTCGTCAGCGGATTCACCTCGGGGCGTCGGTCCAACTTCGTGGACCGCGGCCGATTGCGGTATCCCGGTAAATGCCTGTCGGACTTTGCCGTCACGGCGACAGGCGTTCGGTGACGCTCCAGCGGATCGCCGTGTTCCCGCGGCGGCCTCGCACAATCAACGCGGTCACGAAGATCGCGCCGCCGAATTCCGCTTCGTCGAGGATCTTGATGCGGTCGGGAAGAAATCGGTAGAAGGCATAGGATCGGAGGAGAGCGGCCTGACGTCGCTCGGCGCGGCTCATGCCCTTCATCCACTTCGCATACGGGGCGAACCGTGCCGCGTAGGTTCGCTCCGCGTCTGCCACCGCTCGCCCGCTCGTCCGCGCGCCGGTCCCGAACAGTTGGAGCCCGCGATCCTGGCCGCCCCATTCCTGCACCGATCGGAAGACCGTCATCGCGAGGGAGGGGCTTCGCTCGAGATTCCGACAATGCCGGGAATCGGGGTCCGAGAGGAAGTAGAGGACGAGGTCCGATGTGTAGCAGAAATACGCCGTGTTGATGTGAGGTCGGTGGCCCGGAGCGACCGTCGAGATCGAACACAACGCGTTTTCCCGGAGAATTCGGGAGATGCTCCGCCGAATCCGCTCCTCCGAGAACGGCTTATCCAATCGGCGAACGGTCACGATGCCTCCGTGCGGCGGAGGACTCTCCCCGCGAGCGCGCCGGTCGGCTGGCCGTCGGCCACCGCGACGACCCCGTTCACCAAGACCCACTCGATTCCTTCCGGATAACCGTGGGGATAGTTCTCGAATGGATACTTGTGCGGCCAGAGGTTCGTCGCGCGGTCTCGAACCCGCGGCAGGTCGAAGACGACGAGGTCCGCCCAGAATCCGGGTCGGATGAGACCGCGGTCCGCAAGCCCCAGCCGCCAGGCCGGCAACCCCGTCATCTTGCGAATCGCTTCTTTGAGCGAGAGCACTTCCTCGTTCACGACGTACCGCTCGATCACGCCCGGGAACTCCCCGTAGGTGCACGGCTGGTACGGCGCCGTTGGCGACGTGCGCTCTTCTTTTGGCGCGACCCAACCGTCGGAGCAGATCATCGCCAGGGGATGCCGCAACGTGGACTTGATCTCCTCGGGGTCCATGTAGTCGAACAGGCCCACGGCTCCGTCCCGCTCCTCGACGATCGTGTCGAAGTAGGCGGTCCACGGGTCCACCCCGCGGTCCTTCGCAAGCTGTGCGATTGTCTTTCCCTCCTTCGACGGAACCGCCGGGCAACGGAGGAGCCAGATCCGATCGAACCGCTCGTGGACCAGCAACCCGACGTATCCGGCCCCGGGACGCTTGTCCGCCTGGACCTCCGCCTTCAGGGCCTCGCGCTTCGCGGGATCCCGCAACAAGGCGAGGAGTTCGTGCGTCGGGAGCTTCTGCGTCCACTGCGGCAGGGCGTGGCTCAACGGCGGCCCGAAGTCCGTGTGCACATCGTTGTCCGCGAGGACGTCGACGCCGCGGGCCCTCGCGGCCTCCCAGAGCGCTTGGATCTCCGGCGCCTTTCCGATGCCCCCATATTTCGGATTGTTGTGACTGATCTGCACGGGACAGCCGGCCTGCTCGCCGATGTCGATGCACTCGCGAACCGCGTCGACGATTGTCTCGCGCTCGCCCCGGATGTGAGAGGCGTAGAAGCCTCGGCGGCGGGCGACCACTCTCGCCAGCTCGACAATCTCCTCGGTCGCCGCGAAGCATCCGGGCGGATAGACCAGGCCGGTGCTCATGCCGTACGCGCCCGCGCGCATCGCCTCATCGACGTGCGCTTTCATCGCGCGCAGCTCTTCCGGATGCGGCGGACGTTCCTCGAAGCCCATCGTGGCGAGCCGAACGCTCCCGTGGCCGACGAGACCCGCGATGTTGATGCCAACGCCCTGGGCGGCCGTAAAGTCGAGATATTCGCGATACGTCGACCACTTCCAATCCTGCGCCTGCGCGTAATACTCAAAGCGGCGTACAGCGAGTTCGCGATATTCTTCGCTGATCGGCGCGGGCGAGTCGCCGCAGTTCCCGATCACGTGCGTCGTGACACCTTGGCGGACCGCGCACTCTGCGGTGGGCTCGATGAGAATCCCGATATCGCTGTGCGTGTGAATATCGATGAACCCCGGGGCCACGTACTTTCCCGACGCGTTTATTGAGTTCGCGGATTCCACACGACCGACGCGTCCCAGCTTTGCGATTTTTCCTTTGCGGATCCCCACATCTTCGAGGCGCCATGGAGAGCCCGTGCCGTCGACGACGCGTCCTCCGCGGATGACGATGTCGAAAGGCATCGCCTAGAGAACGCCTGCCGTCTTTTTAACGGCGCCCGCCAGACAGTGGCAAGGCGCTCCAACGTTAAATCAACCTTGTTTAAGGTTAACAATTCGAGACCGATAGATTCGGTCCGATTGGCCCCGGCTCTCCCTCGATGCCGCATCTATTCCATTCGTGTTCGCGAAACCGTTTATAGTATGCGAGCGTTCGAGCGCCGACTTAACGATATCATGCAATCATGGGAGGAAGAACTCCAAGCGTTTCGCCGACGGACGAAGAAATCCGCGCAGGCGTGGGAGGCCGCGAAGAAGCGGATCCCCTTCGGCGTCAACAGCAACTACCGCCTCGTGGATCCGTATCCGCTCTACGTTCGCAAGGCGAAGGGTTCCCGAATCTGGGACGCCGACGGGAATGAGTACATCGACTTCTGCATGGCGTTCGGCGCGCTCGTCGCGGGCCATAGCCACCCGGTCGTCGCGAAGGCGATGCGTGAGCGGGTCACGAACGGCACGATCTTCGGTTTCGAATCCGTCGATGCCGGTCCGCTCGCGGAACACATCTGCAGGCGCTTCCGGTTGGATCGCCTCAAGTTCTCGATGACCGGTCTCGACGCGACGTTGTTCGCGGTGCGGCTCGCGCGCGCGGTCACGGGCCGCCGCCGGATCCTGAAGTTCGAGGGTTGCTATCACGGATCCCACGACGCCCTCATGGTGTCGATCAAGCCTAAGAAAGAAGTCGCCGGAGACCGGAGGCGACCGAATCCGGTGCCGTCGTCGAAGGGCCTCCTGCCGGAACTTGTGCAGAGCGCGGTCGTCGCACCGTTCAACGACCTCGAGGCGGTGGAGACCCTCGCGACCGAACACGCGGACGACATCGCGGGAATCATCCTCGAACCGGTGCCGATGAACATGGGGTATGTCCATCCGAAACCCGGATTCCTGGAGGGCCTCCGGCGGATCGCGACGGAGATTGGCGCACTCCTGATCTTCGACGAGGTCAAGACGTGCGGAAAGTGGTACGGCGGCGCGGAGGAGGCGTTCGGCGTCACCCCGGACGTCAAGGTGCTCGGCAAGTCGATCGCGGGCGGCTTTCCGCTCGCAGCCGTCGGCGGCACCAAGTCAATCATGGACCAGATCGTCCCGGGGCAGATCGGTCACGCGGGGACCTTCAACGCGAATCCCTTGAGCATCTCCGCCGGCCTCGTGACGATGACGAAGATCCTGACGCGTGCGGGAATGAGGCACGCCCAGCAGATCGGCGACGATCTCGCCAAGGGGTACCGCGACATCATCCGAGACCATGGCCTCTCGATGGTCGTCCAATCGGGCGGCATCAGCGGGACCGTCCACTTCGCCCGCGGGGCCGTGACCGATTGGCGGTCGTTCCAGGACGTCGACGTGGGCCGGTGGTGGGGCTACTACACCGCGATGCTGAACCGGGGGATCGTCCCGATGGCCACGGGTCCCGACGAGCAGTGGACCTCCTCGGTCGCACACACGAAGGCGGACGTCGCGCGGCACCTGGACGCCTTCGAGGACGTCGCGGAGAGCATGAAGCGGGGCCGGGCCGAGATGTCGCTCGTCGAAGCGGTGTGAGGGCCAGAGGAGAGCGGTGATTCCGACGCCGCGTCGCAAGTACGGTCGCATGATCAAGCCGCTCCCGGTGATGAAGCCGGAGAAGTGCCGGTTCTGCAAGGCCGGCAGGCCATGCCCGATTCACAAGCCGGAGACTACGGCTTCTCCCCGATGACGAGACGTGCGGCGTCTCAAATTGAGTGTACCCTCGAATCGGCAATCCGCGACCTGATCAGCGCCGTTCCATCAGGATCGACCAACCAAGGGGCCGGAAGTCCTCGCGGTCCAACGTGAACCGGAACTCGCGGACCTCGAGGATCTTGAAGAGCGGCTCCAACTCGGTCCGGAATTCGTCCTCGCTCACGACGGGGGGACCGTCGGCCATCGGCTCCTTCGCGTTCCCTGCGAGACAGAGCCACCGGGAGCCGCGCCGAGTGGCGCGCTTGAGCATCTTCAGGAAACCCGAGAGATTGCGCGTGCGAATGCCGTGGTACACGCCTCGATCGAACACGACGTCGAACGGTCCACCAAGCTCCATCCGGGTGGCGTCGCCCACCCGAAAGTCAATCGCGACCCCGGCCCGCTGTGCCTTGTCCTTCGCGCGACGGACTGCGAGATCGACCAGATCGACCGCGGTGACTCGATACCCGCGGCGCGCCAATTCGATGGCGTTCGTGCCGGTCCCGCATCCGATCTCGAGGACCGTCTTTCCGGGCAGCAAGCCGGCGTCGAGGACACGGACCAACTGCTCGCTCGAGCGCCCCGAGTCCCAGGGCGTATCCCCGGTCGCGTATGACTTTTCGAATTCTCTGCCGGCCAGTGGGACTCCCCCTTCAACGGCAAGATGTCGATAGAACGGCGGATATTAAGGTCAAGCCTTTCAATGCAAGGCGGTTTCCGCGAAGACTATATCGACCGGCGCCGGATGCGCCCGCACATGACGAAGGGCCCTCCGCGCGACGACCTCGAGGCGCGGACGAAGGCTTCTCGGGCGTATGCGAACCGGGCGCGCCGCTCCCTGCCCGGCGGCGTCACGGCGGGCGTGAAATACTTCGACCCGTACCCGATCGCGATGAAAAAGGCGAAGGGCTGCCGCCTCTGGGACCTCGATGGGAACGAGTACATCGACTACTGCCTGTCCTTCGGTCCGCTCGTCTTAGGCCACGGCCACCCGCGCGTGATGAAGGCGATCCGTGACAGCCTGCAGTCTGCGGGGACCACGATGTTCGGGACGCCCCACGAACTCGAAGCGACGTACGCGGAACGCCTTCTCCGGATCTTCCGGCCGGACGGCCGGATGCGCTTCACGATGTCCGGGACCGAGGCCACGGTGCATGCGGTCCGGCTGGCGAGGGCCTACCGGAAGCGTCCGATGATCGCGAAGTTCGAAGGCCATTTCCACGGAGGCGTCGACGAATTCCTCGTGAGCCACACGCCCTCGAGGGACGAGACGAAGAAGGGCCTGGTGCCGATTTCGGGATCGCGCGGGACGCCGGAACACGTCCTGAAGAACACACTCGTGCTGCCCTTCAACGATCTCGACGAGACCTCCGCGCGGATCCGGAGCCACGAAGGCCGGCTGGCCTGTGTCATCCTCGAGCCCATTGAGAGATCGTACATCGCCCCCGACTCGGAGTTCCTCAAGGGACTGCGGGAAATCACGGCGGACCACGACATCCCCCTGATCTTCGATGAGGTGATGAGCGGTTTTCGCGTCGCATTCGGCGGGGCCCAGCACGCGTATCACGTGACCCCCGACCTCACATGCCTCGGCAAAATCATCGGAGGCGGCCTTCCGTGCGGCGCGTTCCTCGGCCGTCCTGACATCCTCGACCTCGCCGACCCCGTTCGAGGGGACTTCTTCCAGAGCAGCACGTTCGCCGGTTATCCGATCGCGATGGCCGCCGGCATGGCAACCCTGGATGAGCTCGAGAAGCCCGGGGCATTCGACGGTCTCCTGAAGACGACGCGGACCTTGACCGCGGGGTTCGAGCGGCATCTGAAGGATCACGGCGTGGCCGCGGTGGTGCCCGGGGTAGGCAGCGTCTTCTCGGTCCTGTTCATGAACCACACGCCGCGCAGCTACCGGGACTCGCTCGAAGCCGACGAAGCGAAGCGGAGCGTCCTCGACACCTCGTTGCTGGCCCGGGAGGTCTTCGTGAAACCGGGAAAGCCGTTTTATCTTTCGACGGCGCACGACAATATTGCAATCCGTGAGACGCTCGACGCCTTCGAAGAGAGCCTACCCGAGCCCGCGTGATCAGCGCCGCGCCGCGAGGCCCATGATCGCCCGCGCCTCCTCCGGCGTCGCGACCTCCCGCTGGAGATCTTCCGCGAGGTGCCTCGCACGCCCGACCAACTCCTCGTTTCGGGCGAGGGCCCCTTTCTTCAGGTAGAGATTGTCCTCCAGACCCACGCGGACGTGGCCGCCCAAGACGATCGCCATTGTGGTCATCGGCAGTTGCATCCGCGACATCCCCGCGACGACGTACGTCGCCGTCGGCGGGAGTTGGTTGCGCATGTGCAGCAAGTTCTCGGGGGTGGCGGGGACGCCGCCGTCGACTCCCATCACGAGCTGGAAGTGAGCCGGCTCCTTCACGAGTCCCGAGTCGATCAACCGCTTGCCTTGCTGGACGAACCCCACGTCGAAGGCTTCGAGCTCCGGCTTGATGTTCTGTTCGAGCATCGCCTTCGCCAAGAACTGGACGGTCTCGGGCGTATTGACGTACACAACGGACGGTTTGCGCCCGGAGAAGTTGAGCGTCCCCGTCGTGAGCGAGCCCATCTCCGGATTCGTCCGCAACGGCGTCGCGCGATCCTCGTCCGTCTGGCCCGCGATTCCGCTCGTCGACGTCATGACGACGAGTTTCGTCCGCTTGCGGATCTTCTCGACCGTCTCCCGGAAGATGTCGAACCGGGACGTGGGACGCTCGTCCTCGTCGCGGCAGTGGACGTGGATGATCGCCGCGCCCTCCTGCTCGCACCGGTACGCGGTCTCGGCGATTTCGTCCGGCGTCACCGGCACGTGCGGCGTGTCCTTCTTTCGCGGCACGGACCCGGTCGGCGCGACCGTGATGATGAGCTTGTCCATGCCTTCCGCCGGAGTCCGCTACGCGTCGATTCGTAGTAAAGGGTTGTGGCCCCTCGACCTCGCGCCGACATGAGTTGGGCGGCCGAAGGCTACGCGAACAGGTGGCACGACACCTTCACGTCGGGCGCGATGGCCTTGAGTTCCGGCTCGGTGAATTCGTGGAGCGACAGCCGGATCCCGCCGTCCGCCCGCTCGATCGATTGAATCGCCTTGAGTCCGCGGAATTCCTCTCCCTTGGCCTCGATGAGTCGGCGAATCGTCGCCTCGGCTTCCGGAGGCGCGGAGGGCAGCGTGAAGGCGCCCGGGGCGTCCGCCCGAAGTCCGGCGAAGAGTCCCTCCTCCGGAGTTCCGACAGAGAGGTCCTTCAGCTCGGTCACGACCTCCTCCGCGATCCACCCGCATCGTTCGAACGCCACGGGGCATCGCGGATGGAACCGGCATCCCGGCGGGATGTCCGAGGGGTCCGGGCGCTCGCCTTTCAAGATGATGCGCTGCCGCCTCCGGTCCGGGTCCGGGACCGGCACGACCGACACCAGGGCCTTCGTGTACGGATGGCGCGGATTCTTGATGAGTTCCCGCGTCGGACCTTCCTCGACGATCTTCCCCAGGTACATGACCCCGATGCGGTCCGCGAGGACCCACGCGAGCGAGAGGTCGTGGGTGATGAACAGGTACGTGAGCCCCTTCTTCTCGCGCAACTCAAGGAGGAGCTCGAGGATCTCCGTGCGAATCGAGACATCGAGCATCGAGACGGGTTCGTCGGCGACGAGGAACTCCGGGTCCAGGACGAGCGCCCCGGCGATCGACACGCGCTGTCGCTGTCCTCCGGAGAGCTCGTGTGGATATCGGAACAGGAAGTCCCTCGGCGGCCGCAGGCCTGCATCGGTGAGCGCCTGCTCGACGCGGGCTTCCGTCTCCGCGCGGTTCCGGCCCAGGCCGTTCACGATCAGCGGCTCCGCGACGATGTCGTACACGGAATGCTTCGGATTCAACGACTCGTACGGATCCTGGAAGATGATCTGGAGCTTCTGTCGCAGGCCGCGGATCTGGATCCCCTCGAGACCTTCCTCCCGCAAGCGGTTCCAAATCAGGATCCGGCCGACGAAGACGGCCACCCCGATGGCGAGGAGATTTCCGCCCAACATCGCGAGGGTCTGATCCCCCCACGCCCGGGATTGGTAGAGTCCGCCGGCGTCGACGTATCCGGAGAGGACGAGGCCGAGGTACGTGCTCAGGTTGAACGCGAGGACCGCCAGCCCTCCCAGGACCAGCGTGATCCGAGGCGTCGGCCGGGTCGGTGGCATGCTCCCGAAGTACGCGACGAGCAGCGGGACGACGACGCCGTAGCCGACATAGCTCCAGCCATCCATGAAGGGGAGATGGAACACGGCTGCCGTGACGAAGGCGGGGACGGTCGTCGCGATGAGCGTTCCGACCGCGAGGAGGATCCCCAGGAGGACGAAGTGCGGGATGGTCCACGACCGATGCTCTTTCCAGGAGAGCGAGTGCTGCCGCCGGATGGTCTCCAAGTCCGCGGACCCTGTGCCCGCCTTCGCCGCCTCGTACTCGTCCAGGACGGTCTTCGGCACGCCGACGAAGACGTCGCCCCCGGTCGGCGGGACGAGCTGCAGGATCCCCTTGCCGGTCGTCGTCTTGCCACAGCCGCTCTCCCCGACGAGGCAGAAGATCTCGCCCCGCCCGACGTCGAGGTCCACGCCATCGACCGCGCGGACGTATTCCGGCGTGGCTTTCCGCAACGCCTCGAAGAATCCCCGCCGCTTCTCGAACCAGACGCGGAAGTCCCTCAGGACGAGATACGGTTCGCGGGCCACCTCACGTCGCCTCCTTCGGCGGCGGGGTCGTGGTGTTCAGGTGGCATGCGGCGAAGTGGTCCGCTCCGACCGGGTCGAGACCGGGTTCCTGGTCGATGCACAGCTGCCAGGCGTACTTGCACCGGGGATGGAAGCGGCACCCGAGGGGCGGGTTGATCAACGAAGGCAAGAGGCCCGGGATGTACGCCGGCAGGGTCTGCGGGCCCTCGATGTCCGGGAACGCGCCGATCAGATCCTTCGTGTACGGATGCTTCGCGTTCTTGTAGACGTCCCGGACGCTCCCGCGTTCCACGATCTTCCCGGCATACATGATCGCCATCGAATCGCACGTCTCTGCCATCACGCTGAGGTCGTGCGAGATGAGGATCATCGAGAGGTCGAGCTCCCGCTTCAGGCGCTCGAGGAGTTCGAGGATCTGCGCCTGAATCATGACGTCAAGGGCCGTGACCGGTTCATCCGCGATGACGATCCGCGGGTTGCACGCGAGGGCCATCGCGATCATCACGCGCTGCCGCATGCCGCCGGAGAACTCGTGCGGATATTCCTGGGCGCGCTCGCGGTGGATCCCGACGAGTTCCAGGAGCTCGCCGACGCGCTTCATCGCAACTTCCTTGTCCACCTTGTCGTGGATGACGATCGGCTCCGCGATCTGGTCCCCGATCCGCTTCACCGGATTGAGGGCGTTCATCGCCCCCTGGAAGATGATCGAGATGTGCTTCCACCGGATCGCCCGGAGCTGGCCCTCCGTGACCTTCGCGAGGTCGTACCCGACGTAATCGATCGTGCCGTCGACGATCTTGCCGTTCGACGGGAGCAGGCGCATGATCGACAAGGCGGCCGTCGTCTTGCCGCAGCCGCTCTCCCCGGCGAGGCCGAGGCTCTCGCCTTCTCCCAAGGTGAAATCGACGCCGTCGACCGCCCGCACCGTCCCCTCCTGCGTCTGGAAGTGGGTCTTGAGGCCCTTCACGGTGAGGAGCGGCATTCTACCGCTCCGCGCGGTGGTTCGGCCGACGTCGAGAACCCGTTCTTCGGAGCGTGAATCAAGGACGCCGGGAAGCGCCTTAACGTTTTCTCAGAACCGCGATGCATTCGAGCGCATCGTATAAGGGGCATGGGGCTTTCGCGGTCGACGAAGCCCGTGTCGACCCCGGACCTGCGGACGCGCGTGCGTCGCTTCTACGTGTACCAAGGCGCGTCCTCATTCGCGATCTGGATCCCGTTCTGGGCGCTGTGGATCCGCGGCCACCTCGCCTCCGATTTCGAATTCACCCTCGTCGACGTCGCGTTCTGGGTCGGGCTCCTCGTGTTCCAGCTCCCCGTCGGCGTCGTCGCGGACCGAACGCCGCGGCGGCGGACCATCGTCCTGAGCGAGGTGTTCCGGTCCGCGGGCATCCTCGGCTACGGGATCAGCGCGACGTTCTGGGGCTACGTTGCCGCGAACGTCGTGTGGTCGCTTGGCGCGGCGTTCTCGATCGGGACGTCCGCGTATCTGTACGAGACGCTGCTCGAGGCGGGCCACGAATCGGAGTTCCCGCGGTACATCGGCCGCGTCACGATGATCCAGCTCCTCTCCAATGCCGTGGGTGCCTTCGTCGGCGGCGTGTTCGTCGGCGTAGTCGGCGACCTCCGGCTGACGCTCCTGGTCGGCGCCCTGCTCAACCTCGGGGCGGTCGGCGTCGCGGTGACGTTCCGCGAGCCCACGGTCGAGCGCACGCCGGAGTCGACATACGTCGAACAGCTGGTCCAGGGCCTCCGTGTCGTGCGCCGACGCGAGGGCGTCGCCTTGTTGATCGGGGTCGAGGTCTTCCTCGGCGTCACGCTCTACGTGATGGCCGTGTTCCGGCCGCTCTATCTTCAAGCACTCGGCCTCTCGGATTCCGCGATTGCGATTTCGATCAGCGGCTTCCTCGTCGTCGCGGCGATCTGGTCCGCGTTCGCGGGGACGATCACGCGCATCCTGGGGGAATTCGGGACGCTCGCGCTCCTGGTTCTGATGGCTTCGGCCGCGTTCTTCGGCATGTACGGCGCAGGGCAGTTCGCCGGGGCGGCGTTGTTCCAGGTGCCGATCTACGTCGTCTGGAGCCTGCAGCCCGCGCTCACCACCGCGTTCCTGAATCGGCGGCTCGAACCGGGTCAGCGAGCGACCGTCTTATCGATGGGCGCGTTCGCGTACACACTGGGCCTCGTCGTCGTCGAGCCCCTCGCCGGAGCGCTCACGACGACGACCGGATTGCTGAACCTCGGCCTGTTCCTCGGAATCGTGACGTTCTTCCCGTGCGCCTACATCCTCGCGCGTTGGCGCACGACGGTCGCGGCGTGGCCCGCAGTGACTCCCGTGCCGTCGCGGCTGATCGCCGGCCACCGCGTCTCTCGGTTCCACCGCCTTCTGGAGAGGATGAGTCGTCTCAGGCCCTGACGGTCGTCGCTTGCGCCGCACGCCGAATCCCGCCCCGAGGTGCGTGTCATACCCTGAGCCGATTACGTGTATTCGGACTGGCCCTGCTCGCGCAGGAACTGCGGTAGATAGTAGTGGCCACCCGCGGACTTCCCGGACGTGCCGGACATCTTCCAACCGCCGAACGGCTGAACGCCGACGACCGCGCCCGTTGTCGCGCCGGCCGTTCGGTTCGCGTACAAGACGCCGGCCTGGACTTCCGCGAGGAACCGCCGGATCTCCGCCGGTTCGCGGCTGAAGATTCCCGCGGTGAGGCCGTAGTCCACGTCGTTCGCGACCTGGATCGCGTCCTCGAGGTCGTCCACCGGGACGATCGACAAGATCGGCACGAAGAGTTCTTCCTTGTTGATCCGGTGGTCCCGCGGCAGGCCGTCCACGATCGTAGGCTCGACGAAGTGGCCGTTTCCCTTCAACGTCTTGCCGCCGGCGATGACCGTTCCTTTCGAGCGCTTGATTTCCGCGATCGCGTTCTCGAAGGTCGCCACGGCCGCCTCGTTGATGACGGGCCCCAGGTACACGTCGCGAGCGGTCGGGTCGCCCACCTTGATTTTTTCCGTCTCGGAGAGGAGCTTGGCCACGAACGCATCCTTGACGCCCTTGTCGACGAGGACCCGCGAGCACGCGGAGCACTTTTGACCGCCGTAGCCGAACGCGGCCCGCATGACCCCGATCGCGGCCTTGTCCAGATCCGCACTCGCCGTGACGATCGCCGGATTCTTCCCGCCCATCTCCGTGATGATCGGCTTCGGGCGCGTTCGGGTGAACGTCTGGAGCGCCTTCATCCCAACCGCCCTCGATCCCGTGAACACGAAACCGTCCACGTCCGGATTGTCGAGGAGCTCCTGCCCGACGGTCGCGCCCGGTCCCGTGACGAAATTGAACGCGCCCGCCGGAAGGCCGGCGTCCCGGAGGGTCTCGGCCAGGCGAAGGCCCATGAACGGCGTGTCGCTCGCCGGCTTGAAGACGACCGTGTTGCCCGTGATCAACGCACCGGTCGTCATCCCGGCGGCGATCGCGAGGGGGAAGTTGAACGGCGCGACGACCGCCCACACGCCGTACGGCTTCAGGATCGAGCGGGTCGTCTCCCCCGGGAGGAACGTACCCATCGGCCGCTCATACCCCTGGTTCCGCAACATCTCGGCGGCGTACCAGCGCATCAGGTCCGCGGCCTCGTCGACGTCCGCCATGGCCTCGTAGCGGTTCTTCCCGTTCTCGAACGACATGAGCGCCGCGAGGGCGAACTTGCCTTGACTGATTAGGTCGGCGGCGCGCTGTACGAGTCGGACTCGATCCGCGGATGCGGTCGCGGACCACTGGGGAAACGCGCCCTTAGCGGCGTTCACCGCTTGCTTCGCATGCGGGCGACCTCCCTTCGGAAACAGACCGAGCACGAGCTTCGTGTCGGCCGGGCTCGTGTCGGGGAACATCGTCTTGGACCAGACTTCCTGGCCCCCGATGATCATCGGATGCTTCTGTCCGAAATCCGCGCGGACGTTGTCGACCGCGGCCTCGTACGCGGCGTGGAATTCCTCGGTCCTGTTCGTCTCGACAGCGTTCTGCCACGTCCGTTCGTTCCGGAAATCCACGATCCCACGCCCTCGGGCCCACGGATGCGAGTGGCGAGAATAAGGTTTCGCTTCGGTGGACCACTCCGAGCCGTTCCGCTCAATTGGGCGGAAAGTCTGGTGCGTTCTTGGCGACCGGGTCCCGGGTCGGGACGGCGGCAGGCTACACGATGTACGTGTCCGGTGAGCCCTCGTACTTATCGTACTGGGCCATCGCCCCGATCGCGGCGAGCAACTCCCGAGCCCACTCGCGGGTGTAGGAGTTCGGCGGGACGTCCGTCGTCGTGCCGAGCCACTCGAAGATCTCCTTGAACGCCGATCGTTGCTCCTCCTTGGTCAGGCGTGCATCGATCTTCGTGATCGTCTGCTCGAGCCGGTTCATCCCGAGGACGAACTCCTTGCACTGGGCCAGGAACTTCGCATGCTCCTCGCGCGTCATGGAAAGACCGGTCCGCCCATGCCGCCCGCCATCCATAAAACCTCGCAAACGTTCATGGGGGCGTTCGCGGCTCGGTAGTCTCGATGGCGACGTTCGTTCGGGTCGCGAAGACCTCCGACGTTCAACCGGGGGAAGGGCGGGTCGTCGTGGTCCAAGGCCATCCCGTCGCCCTGTTCAACGTGAAAGGACGATTCTACGCCGTCTCGAACGTGTGCCTCCATCGAGGCGGGCCGATCGGAGAGGGGATGCTCGATGACGCCGTCGTCACGTGCCCGAACCATGGATGGGAATACGACGTCCGAACGGGGGCGAACCTCGCGAACCCGACGGCCCGCCTCCGGACGTTCGAGGTCCGCATCGACGGCGAGGATGTCTTCGTCGGCGCGTGACCACCAAGGTTTATTCCGCGCATGGAGGTTCGCGCCGCGGTGGCGCTCGATCTTGTCTGGATCGGCTTGACGGTCCTCGCGTTCTTGGCGTTCCTCGCGAGCGTAGCGTCCCTGGTCCAAGGCATCCGGCTCCGGGGCGGGGTTCGGCGCGGGATGCGCCTCGCCCTCGGCGCGTTCCTGCCCTCGATCGTGTTGATCCTCCCGGTCCGTGGGCTCGACGAGGGCTTCGGCGAAAACGTGCGGGCCCTCCTGTCCCAGGCCTACCCCCGGTACCGACTCCTGGTCGTCGCGGACGATTCCTCGGACCCCGCTCCGGCGCGAATCGAGACGATCGCTCGCGAGTTCCCACGGGTCCCCGCAACGAAGATCCTCGCCGACGCAAACCCGCTCGGCGGCAAGGTGAATGCCCTGCGATCCGCCCTCGGCCATCTGGTTCCCGAGGACGAGGTCGCGGTCTTCGCCGATTCCGATATCCGGCCTGCGCGGGACTGGTTGCGTCAGCTCGTGCAACCGCTCGCCGATTCGACCGTCGGCGTGGCGACGGGCTTCCGCTGGTACGTGCCGCCGCGGCCGACGTTCTGGTCCCTCGTCCGCGCGGAGTGGAACGCGGTCAGCGCGAACGTGCTGTTCGATCCGCGACGGTCGTTCGCCTGGGGCGGCTCGTGTGCGGTTCGAACGGATCGCCTGAACGAGTTGCGCCTCGCGGAGCGATGGCGAGGGGTGCTGAGTGACGATCTGGTGCTCACGCAGGCGGTGCGGGAGGCGGGACTCAAGATCGCGTACGTGCCCGCCGCCCTCGTGCCGACGTATGAGGGCGCAAACCGAGCGACGTGCACCGAATGGTGTCTCCGACAGATGACGATGGCCACGCTTTACCTCCCGGTCGTCCGCCGATACGCGGTCGCCGCGTTCTCCGTGTTCAACGGCTCGATTCTGTTTGGTCTTGCGTGCCTTGCCTTGGCCGCGATCTGGGGGGTCGCCTATCTGATTCCCACCGTGCTCTTCTTCGCGCCGCTCCCGGCTTCGATCGCGAAAGCGTCCCTGCGGCGGCGGGCCCTCTTCTCCGGCGCCCCGACGGTGGCCGCGGCGTGGAGAGTCCCAGCGTGGCGATCCGCCGTCGCCGCGATGTCGGTCCCGTGGGTCATGGCTTCGGGCCTCCTGCGGACCCGAACGCCGACGACGATCCGTTGGAGAGGCCACACGTATGATGTGAGCGATCCACGCCAAGTACATCTGGTCGACGGCGCGGGCAAGCCGGGGGGTACCTCCTGAGGCCGCGCGGGCAGGCCGGGTTCGCTCCGAGTTACCCTTACCTAAGGTCAACTCCCTTCGTTCGCCGGAAGGGTCGGAACGGCCTCCGCCGTTTCCCGGAGATGCTCCTGATACTTCGCGAGCTGCGAGAGGATCTCGTTTCGACGTTCGCTCTGACGCAGGGTGCGAATCATCGACGCAGCAGGAGGGAGCAACGCGACGACGAGGGCTGCGACGAGGATGATCGGCGTGAGGACCACGCGCGCGACCGAGAGAGCGATCAAGATGGCGGCGATGATGGATGGCGGCAGGAAGAAGGCGACAAACACGCCGGTGATGGGGAGGAGCGGCTCTCGCGCCGCGGCCTGCATGGCAAGGACTTGCTGGTCGGAGAACGTCTTGGCGGTCGTCACCATGGGCTCGCCTCGTCGCGCGAACCGATCTCGGATGACCGCCATCGCCTCGAGATAGCCTTGCGACTCGGCGCGGAACGCGCGAATCGAACCCGGCGTGAAGCGAATCAAGAGGTGTTCGCCCGCGTTGGTGTCCAGACCGATTCCCGTGTGGACGAGCGTCCCCGCCGACGACGCAAACGGCGAGAGGAACGAACCTCCGATTTCGTAGCTGCGCGGAAAGATGTCGCGGATCTCGGACCACGCATAGTAACGACGTGCGCCGACGATCCGACGCCACAATGGGAGGGAAATCTCAATCCCGTTCTCGAACACGAATGTCGCGCTCGGCTTGAAAACGATCATCGCGGCGACGACGAGCGCGATAGGGACGAAGCAGAGTCCGCCGAGTGGCCATAGGCCCTCCGGGCCCGCGGCGATCGGTCCGATGACGAACGTCACGACGAGACCGAGCAGCAGGACTGCCACGGTCATCGGGTTCGCGGGGATCGGACGATACGCGTAGAGGAGGGGGCCGCGCGCGTCGGAGGCCATTCGGGCGACGCAACGCGGCGGGGATTATTAGGTCTCGTCGCGGGCGACCCCTTCGGGTCTCCGCCTCCGGCCTCCGGGCCCTACGTCGCGTGATCCGGAGGGCCCTCCCCCGGAGGCGGTCCGGGGCCCCGTCCCCTCCGTCGCTTCATCGCGAGCGCGCCGACCCCGATTCCCGCCACGAGGCCGAGGACGGCTCCCCCACCGAGGCCGAGGGTCAGGTTGCTCACGCCGATGTTGGCCCCGCTCGCCGTCCACACGACGGTCCCATTCGATGGCGGGGATCCCGCGGTTGCCTTGACGCGGATCGAACCGTCCCCTGTCGCGGTCAGGGTCACGGAGGCACCCGTCGCGCTGGAGAGGGTCCCGGGCCCTTCGACGGACCATGTGAAGGTCGGGTCGGGGACGAGGTTTCCGTACGCGTCCTGCGCGGTGGCCGTGAGGGTCACCGTGGAGCCGACGGTGAGGGCGCCCGCACCCGGCGAGATCGCGATCGCGGAGACGGGCCCTGGGCTCACGGTCAAGGTCGACGAATCCGGGGCCGTCTTCGGGGAGACCGCAGTGATCGTCGTGGTCCCCGCGACCGTGTCGCGGTATTCGAAGGGAGCCTTGCTCGCGCCGGCTGGGATTGTGAGGGTCGTGATCACCGTGGAGGTCGCCGGGGCCCGGAACTCGCCGCCCCTCGAAT
>Ga0209803_1000798_pt1 | contig 21126 bp, 14 predicted proteins | sample GraSoiAngelo_138_FD_185895 | JGI IMG/M metagenome (GOLD analysis project Ga0209803, IMG submission 185895) | Grasslands soil microbial communities from the Angelo Coastal Reserve, California, USA - 14_0929_09_40cm (SPAdes) (version 2) | ecosystem: Environmental > Terrestrial > Soil > Grasslands ...
CAACCACGCGTTGTGGCGGTAATGGAATGGTGGTTAAAGCTACTAAGGGCGCGCGGTGGATGCCTAGGCACTGGGGGCCGATGAAGGACGTGGCTCGACTGCGATAAGCCTCGGTTAGCTGTCTAGCAAGCTTAGCCGGGGATCTCCGAATGGGGTAACCCGTTCCGATGAATAGTCGGATCACCCCGACTCTGTCGGGGAGGGAACCGGGGGAACTGAAACATCTAAGTACCCCGAGGAAAAGAGACTATTCCCTTAGTAGCGGCGAGCGAACGGGGAACAGCCCAAACCCGTAGGGAAGGTATCGGCGCACGGGCCAATGCCCTGCGGGGGTTGTAAGACACAGGCCGGCCAAACCGTGTCGCGGCCGGGAAGTTACCAAGCCCTGCTCTAGCTGAAGGACCCTGGAAAGGGCCGCCACAGAGAGTGACAGCCTCGTAAGCTAAAGAGCACGGGCCTTCCTTGCCTGTGTCCTTGAGTACCACGGGACACGTGGAATCCCGTGGGAACCCGGGAAGACCACTTTCCAAGGCTAAACACCCCCAGTGACCGATAGTGCAACAGTACCGTGAGGGAAAGGTGAAAAAGCACCCCGGAAGGGGAGTTAAAAGTTCCTGAAACCGCGTGCCTACAAACCGTCGGAGTCCCGATCTTGCATCGTGGATGACGGCGTGCCTATTGAAGAATGAGCCGGCGAGTGAATCTTAGTGGCACGGTTAAGCAAGGAAGCTTGCGGAGCCATAGCGAAAGCGAGTCCGAACAGGGCGCCCTAAATGTCGCTGGGATTCGACCCGAAACCGGGTGAGCTACCCATGGCCAGGGTGAAGCCTCGATAATATCGAGGTGGAGGCCCGAACCATTTGTCGGTGCAAAGACACTGGATGAGCTGTGGGTAGAGGTGAAATGCCAATCGAACTCGGAGATAGCTGGTTCTCCCCGAAATGCATTGAGGTGCAGCCTCAGGATCCGTCTTCTGGAGGTAGGGCACTGAATGGGCTAGGGGGCAAAACGCTTACCAAACCCAATCAAACCACGAATGCCAGAAGATAAACCTGGGAGTGAGCCCGTGGGGGATAAACTTCACGGACGAAAGGGAAACAACCCAGACCACCGGCTAAGGTCCCCAAGTGTGCGCTAAGTGGGAAAGGATGTGGGACAGCCCAGACAGCCAGGAGGTTGGCTTAGAAGCAGCCACCCTTTAAAGAGTGCGTAACAGCTCACTGGTCGATGCCATCCCGCGCCGAAAATGTAACGGGGCTCAAGCGTACCACCGAAGCCTTGGTCCTTCCGCGCAAGCGGGAGGAGGTAGGGGAGCGTTCCGTCCTGCCGTGAAGCCGCGCCGTGAGACGCGGTGGAGTGGACGGAAGTGAGAATGCCGGCATGAGTAGCAAAAGGCGAGTGAGAATCTCGCCCACCGAATGCCTAAGGTTTCCTACGGAAGGATTTTCCGCGTAGGGTTAGGCGGGCCTAAGGCTAAGGCGTAAAGCCGATGCCGATGGACAGACGGTTATTATTCCGTCCCCGCCTGTGTGACGTTACGAGACGGAGGGGGGACCCAGGAGGGTAGGCTGAGCGGGCCCATTGGACATGGTCCGTCCTTGGTCTGTAGGCGTCCGGGCAGAGGCAAATCCCTGCCCGGGTTAAGCTAAGGGATTGAGGGGCAGCAGAGACTTCGGTCAAAGCGACTCGGCTGAGCCCACGCTGGCCAGAAAAGCCTCGCCGTCCAGTCACCCAGGCGCCCGTACCGCAATCCGACACAGGTAGGCTGGGGTTAGCGCCCTCAGGTGGTCGAGTGACCCCCCGTTAAGGAACTCGGCAATTTGGCCTCGTAACTTCGGGAGAAGAGGTGCCTCTGTTCGTAACCAGACTCGCTCTGGAAGCGAACGGGGGTCGCAGCGAAGCGGCCCAAACGACTGTTTAACAAAAACACAGGTCTCTGCCAAAGCGAAAGCTGAGGTATAGGGGCTGACACCTGCCCGGTGCCGGAAGGTTAAGGGGAGGGCTGATGAGGCCCGAACCGAAGCCCCGGTGAACGGCGGCCGTAACTATAACGGTCCTAAGGTAGCGAAATTCCTTGTCGGGTAAGTTCCGACCCGCACGAAAGGTGTCACGAGTTGGGCACTGTCTCAACGGGGGGCTCGGCGAAATTGCAGGACCAGTGAAGATGCTGGTTACCCGCTGCAGGACAAAAAGACCCCGTGGAGCTTTACTGTAGCTTGGCGTTGAAGGCGGGCCTGGGATGCGTAGGATAGGTGGGAGGCTGCGAACTCCGGTCTCCGGATCGGAGGGAGCCAACCTTGAAATACCACTCTTCCCAAGTCTTCCTCCTAACCCTGCATAGGCAGGAGACAGCGCCTGGTGGGCAGTTTGACTGGGGCGGTCGCCTCCCAAAAGGTAACGGAGGCGCCCAAAGGTCCCCTCAGGCTGGATGGAAATCAGCCGTCGAGCGCATTGGTATAAGGGGGCTTGACTGTGAGGCCTACAAGCCGAACAGGGACGAAAGTCGGGCAAAGTGACCCTACGGTTCCGTGTGGAAGGGCCGTGGATTAACGGATAAAAGCTACCCCGGGGATAACAGGCTGATCTCTCCCAAGCGTTCACAGCGACGGGGAGGTTTGGCACCTCGATGTCGGCTCGTCGCATCCTGGGGCTGGAGTAGGTCCCAAGGGTTGGGCTGTTCGCCCATTAAAGCGGCACGCGAGCTGGGTTCAGAACGTCGTGAGACAGTTCGGTCTCTATCCGCAGTGGGCGCAGGAGACTTGCGAGGAGCTGCCCCTAGTACGAGAGGACTGGGGTGGACGGACCTCTGGTGTGCGGGTTGTTCCGCCAGGAGCAAAAAGCCCGGTAGCTATGTCCGGACGGGATAAGCGCTGAAAGCATCTAAGCGCGAAACCCTCCTCAAGATGAGGTCTCCCATCCGCAAGGAGTAAGGTCGCGGGAAGACTACCCGCTTGATAGGCGGCATGTGTAAGTCCGGTAACGGATTCAGCTGAGCCGTACTAATGACCGAGGGCTTGACCACCATTCCATCACCCCCACAACGCAGATCATTCAGGTATACTCTCTCTGTTCGCTATCCCGCCGCGGGGTGGAGCAGCGGCAGCTCGCCGGGCTCATAACCCGGAGGTCGTGGGTTCGAGTCCCACCCCCGCTACCAACGCAAAACAAGGGGCGGACGCAAGTCCGCCCCAACTCACAACCGGCAACTCACAACTAACAACTGAAAAACGCTCCCTGGTGGCTAGAGCGAGGTGGCACCACCCGTTCCCATCCCGAACACGGAAGTGAAACGCCTCAGCGCCCACGATACTGCCCGGGCGACTGGGTGTGGAAAATAGGCCGCTGCCGGGAGCTTTTTCTTTGCCGAGTCCGACCTTAAGAATCTCCGTCTGTCATCCCGAGCCGAACGGTGCGGGATCCACGTGAGGGGCCAGGAGGGCGAGGGATCTTTCGTCCGCCAAACCGCGACCGGCTCGCCCCCTCATCAAGGCTGAAGCAGGCCGATCAGGTTCCCATCCGCGTCTTTCACCGTAGCGATCAGCCTACCCCCGCCGACATCCCTGACGTCCTCCTGCAGTTGGGCGCCGGCCTCCAGGAGCGCTTGCAGCGATCCCCTAATGTCGTCCACGTGCCAGTACCCAGTCATTCCTTGCTTGTGCCCGTTCGGGTCCAGGCCGACCTCCTGGTCTCCGACGCGAAAGCCCACGTAGTAAGCTTGATCGACATACGGCTCGGCCCCCAGTAGCTTACCGAATAGCGCCTTGGCCTTGGCGATGTCGCCGACCGGATAGATTACCGTTCTCATGCCGTTGTTCACGAAACTCCTCCTTCAATGGCGATCTGAACTGTCTTGCTCTTCAATCGTACGGCCTTGCGGTATCGGCTCCCCATTGCTTCTGCTCGCGCTTGGGCTCTCGCCGGCACCGCGCAGACCATCCCCTCACTGAACCCCGCTGCGCCGATCCCTAGCGCCAGGTTGAAGCGCCCGCGCATGTTCTCCAGGGCGATGCCGTGCGTCAGCTCCACCAGTTGGCCGTCGTCCAGGTGCTGTCGTAGTTTGGCGACGAGCCCGTCCGGCACATCCACGGGTGTGCGGCTCATCCCGACAGCGTAGTCGAGTACAAGCTTCTCGACATCGCTAAAGAGCGGGCTCGTCCGGTAAGCCGGAAGCGCCAGGAGTTGCTCGTCGCTCAAGCCCGACCGCCGCGCGATTTGCGAGCCAAGATCGATGCAGTACTCGCAGCTCGTCAACGTCGCCGCCTTCAACTGCGCGAGCACGTTCAGGCGCTCATCGAGCCTTGTCACCTGCGCAGTCGCCTGCTCTAGGCCGGCGATCGCTTTCAACAGTTCGGGCGCGTGCGCGTACATTTCCAGCGGCTCGAGCATCCGCTCCGGCTCGCGTCCCGTGATCCCCGCCAATCCCTGACGGGTATAGTCGAACACGAGCTTTGCGTCCTGCCCGGCATTCTCTGCGGAGATTCCTGCGATATGTGCCATCTTGACCTCCCTTGTCACATTCGCTTGGGTTTGATTCGTCACTACAATGACGGAACGTAACAAGAGAATGTGACCGATGCCACGACACGAACCACTCGCCCAAGAGTTCGAGATGAACCGGAGCCACCTTCAGTCGGTGGCTCACCGTATGCTCGGCTCGGCAAGCGAGGCCGACGACGCAGTTCAGGAAGCCTGGCTCAGGCTCAGCCGCTCCGACACAAGCTACATCGATAACATGCGCGCCTGGCTCACGACCGTCGTCGCCCGCGTCTGCCTCGACATGCTCCGCTCACGCAAGTCACGTCGCGAGGAGCCCCTCGACACCGGGCTTCCCGAGCCAATTGCCAGCAGCGAGGCGGTGATCAATCCCGAGCACGAAGCTGTGCTCGCCGACTCAGTCGGCCTCGCCCTGCTCGTCGTGCTCGAAACCCTCACGCCCGCCGAGCGGGTCGCGTTCGTGCTGCACGATATGTTCGATTTGCCCTTCGATGAGATCGCTCCGATCGTTGGGCGCTCCCCGACAGCCGCCCGCCAGCTCGCGAGCCGCGCACGCCGTCGCGTGCAAGGGGCCGATGCCGCCCACGCCACGACGCCGATCACACTCGCCGATGCGAGATCGTCGGCGCCTTCCTCGCGGCCTCGCGCAGCGGCAACTTTGGTGCGCTTCTCGCCGTCCTCGACCCGGATGTCGTCCTCCGAGCCGACAGCGCGGCGGTGAGAATGGCCGCGGCGAGGCAAGCCGTCGGCGCCCCCAAGCTTGCCCCTGAGCTCCGCGGCGCACCTGCCGTAGCGGAGAGTCTCTCTGGACGTGCGGGAGCCGCGCAGCCCGCCTTCATCGACGGCGCCCCCGGACTCGTCTGGGCGCCGGGCGGCAAGCCGCGTGCCGCCTTCACCTTCACCATCGTCCGCCACAAGATCGTCAGAATCGACCTCATCGCCGATCCCGAATACCTCCGCCGCCTCGACGTGACACTCCTGTAACCTCTGACATCTGACCTCTTACCTCCTGCTGCTTACTTCTCACCTCCTCCCAACCCCACCTAGCCCCCCGCACCCCGGCGATGCATAATCTCGTCAAACACCCGACTACGTATCACAAAAATGGCCCAACAACCGCCCGAAGGCGTCGTCACCGTCCTCTTCACTGATATCGTCGGCTCAGCTGCCCTCAAGACGAGCCAGGGCGACGCTGCGGCTCAGGAGCTCGTGCGCGGTCATTTCGATCTCCTGCGTCAGCAGGTGGAGTCCCACGGTGGCCGGGAGGTCAAGACCCTTGGCGACGGCCTCATGGCCACCTTCGTCTCCCCCCGCAGCGCCCTGACCAGCGCCATCGCCATGCAACGTGCGCTCGCCGACGGCAATCTTGCAAAGCCTCCGGAACAGCAGCTCCAGGTGCGCGTTGGCCTGAACGCCGGCGAGGCCATTCGCGAGGCCGGGGATCTCTTCGGCTCAACTGTCGACGCCGCCGCCCGCATCTGCGCGAAGGCCGCTGGCGGTCAGATCCTTGCTTCCGAAACCGTCCGAGGCATCGTCGGCGCCGCCAAAGACCTTCAGTTCCGCGACCGCGGCCGCTTCCGACTCAAAGGCTTCCCCGAACGATGGCGCTTGCTAGAAGTCGCCTGGCAGGAAGAGGCGGAGCCCGCCGCGGCTCCGGTCCTCGCGGAGCGTACCCCATACATCGGCCGAGATGCCGAGCGCGCCGAGCTCCGCCGTCTCATGGAGCAGGCGATCGCCGGCCACGGCTCGATCGTCCTGATCCGCGGCGAGCCCGGCGTTGGCAAGACGCGGCTGGCGCAGGAGATCGTCCTTGAGGCCCGCGCCCGCGGCATGTTCGACGCTACAGGGCGTTGCTACGAGATGGAAGGCGCGCCCCCCTACATCCCGTACATCGAAATGCTCCAGCAGTCCCTGCGCCGAGGGCCAGCCGGCTTCCGCACCGGTCTCGGTGAGAACGCCGGTGAGATTGCGAAGATACTTCCAGAGCTGCGACAGGTATACGACGACATTCCCGCGCCGCTTGAGTTGCCGCCCGAGCAGGAGCGTCTCTATCTCTTCAACAGCATACGCGAGTTTCTCGAGCGTGTAAGTCATACCTTGCCGCTGCTCCACGTTCTGGACGACCTGCACTGGGCAGACGACGCCACGCTGATGCTGCTCCAACACATCGCCCAGCAGCAGGACAAGATGGCCGTCCTCACCATCGCTACATATCGCGACATCGAGCTTGACGCAGCTCGCCCCTTCGCGCGGACACTCGAGTCGTTGGTCCGGCAACGCCTTGCCCATCGGATCGCTCTCAAGCCGCTGCCAGAGACCGGCGTTGAGGCGATGCTGCGCGCGCTCACCGGCCAGCCACCGCCACCGGCGCTGGTCCACGCGATCTATCGTGAGACGGAAGGCAACCCGTTCTTCGTGGAGGAGGTCTTCCAGCACCTGTCGGAACAGGGCAGGCTCCTCGATGCCCAAGGGCGCTGGCGCAGTGACCTTCAGGTGGGCGAGCTCGATGTCCCAGAAGGCGTCCGTCTCGTCATCAGCCGGCGTCTCGAGCGGGTGAGCGAAGACTGCCGGACGGCCCTCACTGACGCGGCGGTCGTCGGCCGCGATTTCGGGTTCGAACTGCTGCAGAAGCTTAGCGATCTGGATGCCGACGCACTCCTTGATGCCATCGACGAGGCAGAGCGCGCTAACCTGATCGTGGCCGCCGATGACGTTCCCGTGGTCGCAGGCGATCGCGCGCTGGAGGCGCGCTTCCGGTTCGCCCACGAGCTGATCCGCCAGACGCTAATCAGCGGCCTTTCACTGCCTCGCCGTCAGCGACTGCACCTTCGAGTCGCGGACACGATGGAGCAGGTCTACGGCAAGGGCGCGGAGGCTTACGCCGCGGACATGGCACACCACCTCTACCAGGCCGGCACCGGTGCCGACGCTGCCAAGACCGCGCACTACCTGGTCCTCGCCGGCGACCGCGCGATCGAAGGGGCGGCCTTCCCCGAGGCGCTGCGCAACTATGACATCGCCTTTTCGCTACAACCCGCTGGAGACCTCGGGGCGAGGGCCGATCTCTTCTACAAGCGCGGGCTGGCCCGGCGCACCCTCGACCGCTGGGACGAAGCTCTCGCGGATTGGCGCGAGGCAGCGAGCGCCTACGAACGGCTCGGAAATACGGAAGCGGCGGCCCGCACCTACGATGACATGTGCCATCACCTCTCCTGGGGCCTGCGACTGGCCGAAGTGTTGGAGCTCAGTCAGCGCGGCCTCGCGATACTGGGCCGGCGCGACAGCGCCCACCGGTGCCGCCTACTCGGTTATGGCGGCATTACCTTGAGCGTCGCCGGGTACTACTCAGCGGGGTTCGCCATGATCAAGCGGGCCGTAGCCATGGCTGAGAGAATTGGCGATGACGAGCTCCTCGGTCAGGAGATCGAGGCCCTTGCCATCCATCACCTGGCTTACGGGGAAATACGCGAAACCGCCAAGTTTGCACTGAAGGCTGCGGAGCTACTGCGCCGGGCGGGTGGCCTTTGGTACCTGGTGGACGACCTTTTGTTTGCCGAAGGCGCGCTATTTATGACCGGGCGGACGGCGGAATCCCTCGCGTTATGGCATGAGCGCCAGCCGCTTGCGGAGCGACTCGGCCGGGTGGAGCTGAGGTGGGGCTTCGACGCGTCGGCTACGGAGACCCTTCTGCGCACCGGAGACATCCATTCGTTTGAATTGTTCTGGAAGAGTGCCGCAGAACACGCGCTCAGCCTTCAGGATCCCGGGTCGATTTGGCAAACTCACATCAACCTGGGAGTGGTGCATTTCTGGAAGGGGCGCTGGCAAGAGGCGCTCGACAGCTTCGAGGAGGCAGAGAAAAACGAAGCGGCCGGAGCCTTCTCCGGATGGGCCCCAGCGTTCATCTTGCTGACCAGGGCGTACATAGGGGATGGGCGAGGCGCGCTGGCGATCCTGCGCCGGGGGCCCAGCGCAGCGCCCGAGCCTGAAAGCCACTCGGCTAGCTCTCTGCTCTTCCCCATGCTGAAGGCTGCCCGAAGCTCAGGCCTCGGACTCACAGGCCTTTTGGGCATCATCCGCGAGTCGCGGTCGATGAGGACGCGCAGCTTCTTGCCTCGGCGCGGGCGCCGTATCACGAACGGTACCTGGACGGTGCTCTTAGCGGCGGTGGAAGGATTGGCCATCGCCGGCGAGAAGGCTGAGGCGGCGAAGCTATATCCCGTCGCGCTGGAGGCTATAAAGACAGGCGCTCTCTTTCGCCCGTACGATTTCCGGCTACTTGACACGCTGGCGGGCATCGCCGCCGGCGCCGGCGAGAACTGGACGCAGGCGGAGGAGCACTTCCGGACCGCCCTGCGCCGCGCCGAAGAGCTGCCCCACGCCATCGAGCAACCGGAGGCCCGCCGCTGGTACGCCTGGATGCTCCTCGAACGCAACGCCCCCGGCGACCCCGAGAAGGCCCGTCAGCTCCTCACCGAAGCGCTCGAGATGTACCGCCGCATCGGCATGCCCAAGCACGTCGAGCTCGCAGACGCGCTCCTAGCCCAGGCGCAAGGTGCTTAATCCGCCTCGTACCTCGTAGTTCGCACCTCTCACCTCTCACCTCTCACCTCTTACCTCTCACTTCTTACCTCTTACCTCTTACCTCTTACCTCTACCACTCCCCTCATTCTTCCACCTTCCCTCCTCGCCGCTCGCGACCCTCGTCTATCCGTGTCGCCCGTCACTATTCCCACACACACCGTCTGCTATAATGAACTCGAGGCGCCCCGCCCGCCGCCAGGCAGACAGGCCCTCACGCCCATCCCGATCGGAGGTACGACTCATTGACACCTGAAGACTCATTGGAGGGCACGGCGAGGGAGGAGAACTCGATGGCCGCCCTCCTCGAAGCCGAGACGGCCTACCCCGAACTCCGCCGCGGCGAGATCATCGAAGGCGTCGTGGTCGGCAGCGATCGAGAGGCTATTCTCGTCGACATTGGCGCCAAGTCCGAAGGCGTCGTCCCCCCGCACGAAATGCACTGCCTCCAGCCCGAGGGGTCGTCGCGACTCAGTATCGGCGACAAGGTCCTCGTCTTCATCGTCCAGCCGGAGTCGCCGGAGGGACAGATCATCCTCTCCCTCGACCGCGCCCGCGGTGAGCGCGGCTGGCGCGTACTTCAAGACTACATGGACCGCAACGAGGCCTTCGAGGCCTACATAACCGGAAGCAACAAGGGCGGTCTGCTCGTCAACGTCGAGGGCGTCAACGCTTTCGTCCCGCTCTCCCAGCTCGTCAGCGGCCCGGACCGCGGCTCCCCAGAGAATACCCAGAACGCCCTCTCCCAGTGGGTCGGCAAGACCATCACCCTCAAGGTCATCGAGCTCAACCGCCGACGCAACCGCGCGATCCTCTCGGAGCGCGCCGCTGTCCAGGAAAAGCGTGCCGCCGAGAAGGAACGCCTACTGCACGAGCTTCAGGAAGGCGACGTCAAGACCGGCACAGTCACCAGCATCCGCGACTTCGGCATCTTCGTGGACATCGGCGGCGCCGACGGCCTCGTCCATCTCTCGGAGCTCTCCTGGGAGCGCACCCCCAAATCCCCTCACGAGATGTTCTCCGTGGGCGATGAGGTCCCCGTCTTCGTCCTCAAGATCGACAACGAAAGCAAGAAGATCGCCCTTAGCGTCCGCCGCGCCCAGCCCGAGCGTTGGGAAGAAATCGTTGCCAACTACAGGGAAGGCCAAATCGTTCCCGGCCAGGTGACCAAGCTCGCCCCCTTCGGCGCCTTCGTCCGCCTGGAGGGGCCCATCGAAGGCCTCATCCACATCTCGGAGCTCGTCGACCGCCGCATAAACCACCCGCGTGAAGTCGTCGACGAGGGCGACGTCGTTCCCGTCAAGATCGTTCGCATCGAGTACGACCGCCATCGCCTCGGCCTCAGCCTGCGTCAGGCGCGCGACAAGGCCGAAGGAGACGATTGGTCCTTCAACGAGGCGGGCAACGTCCTCTCGGCCCCGCAAGAGGCGCTCGATCGTCTGGGAGTGACCGCGCCGCCGCCCCGCGAGGGCGGACCGGATGCCTACGTCGCCGAAGACGGCGCGAAGGCCGCCGACGAGGTAGCCGTCGCCGAAGCGGGAGCAGAGGCGCCGGCCGACACCGTCTCGCCACTGGAAGTCGCGACAGAGGCTTCACCCGAGCCGGCAGAAGCTGAGGCCGCTGCGGAAGCGGCTCCGGAGGAGCCGGTAGAGGCAGAGGGAGAATCCACACCCGAGGCCGAAGCCGAGGTCGCGCTGGAAACAGCTACCGAGGAGCCAGCCGAGCCGGCCGAAGACGAAGCCGCGCCGGAAGCAGCTATTGAGGAGGACGAGGAGGAAGGAGAATCCGCGCCCGAGCCGGAATCCGTACCTGTAGCCGAAGCTGCTTCCGATCAAGAAGCCGAAGAGGCGGCACCGGACGCGGCCGCGGAACCGGAGTCGTCTGACTCTGAAGCCGTCGCCGAAGAGGCAAGTGAAGAAGACGTTACAGATGTTGAAAACGACGAACCGAGTGTAACGGACGAAGAGTCCCCAGCGTTGAATACTGTAAGAGAGGATTGAGCTAGAGGGCTGGTACTGAGTTATGGCAGATAGATTCGATAAATTTACTGAAAGAGCCCGGCGCGTCCTCACGCTTGCCCAGGAGGAAGCGCTCCGCTTCAACCACAACTACATCGGCACAGAGCACCTGCTCCTTGGCCTCGTCCGCGAAGGCGAAGGCGTAGCCGCAAAGGTCCTCGCCAACCTCGGTGTCGAGCTCAACAAAGTCCGCTCCGCCGTCGAGTTCATCATCGGCCGCGGCGATCGCGCCGTCATGGGTGAGATCGGCCTCACCCCGCGCGCCAAGAAAGTCATCGAGCTCGCCGTCGACGAGGCCCGTCGCCTCGGCCACCACTACATCGGCACAGAGCACCTGCTCCTCGGACTCGTCCGCGAGGGCGAGGGCATCGCCGCCGGTGTTCTCGAAAGCCTCGGCGTCAGCCTCGACAAAGTCCGCGCCGAAGTCACCCGCATTCTGTCGCAGAGCATGCCGCAGGGCGCCGCTTCCGGCGGCCGCTCCGCTACGCGCACCCCAACCGTCGACCAGCTTGGCATCGACCTTACCTCCGCCGCTCGCGCCAACAAGCTCGACCCCGTCATCGGCCGCGAGAAGGAGATCGAGCGCGTCGTACAGATCCTCTCGCGCCGCACCAAGAACAACCCGGTCCTTATCGGGGAGCCCGGCGTCGGCAAGACCGCCATCGTCGAGGCCCTCGCGCAGCGCATTACGCGCAGCGAAGTCCCCGAGATGCTCCTCAACCGCCGTCTCGTGACTCTCGACATCGGCTCGCTCGTCGCCGGAACCAAGTACCGCGGCGAGTTCGAGGAGCGCCTGAAGAAGGTTATCGAAGAGCTCAAGGGCGCCGGTAACTGCATCCTCTTTATCGATGAGATGCACATGCTCGTCGGCGCCGGTGCTGCCGAAGGCGCGGTTGACGCGGCCAACATCCTCAAACCTTCCCTCGCCCGCGGCGAGCTCCAGTGCGTCGGCGCAACCACCCTCGACGACTACCGAAAGCACATCGAGAAGGACGCGGCCCTTGAACGCCGCCTCCAGCCGATCATGGTCGCCGAGCCCACGGTCGAAGAGACGATCCTCATCCTTAAAGGCGTGAAAGCCCGCTACGAGGAGCACCACAGCCTTACCATCTCTGACCAGGCCCTCGAAGCCGCGGCCGAGCTGGCCTCCCGCTACGTGCCTGACCGCTTCCTGCCCGACAAGGCCATCGACCTCGTTGACGAGGCCGCTTCCCGCGTGCGGATCAAGCGCTCCTACGCTCCGCCCTCTTACCAGGAGGCCAGCAAGGGGCTCGACAGCCTGCGCCGCGAGAAGGAAGAAGCCATCGCCAACCAGCAGTACGAGCGCGCCGCCGAGCTACGCGACCGCGAGGTCAAGCTCCAGGACAAGCTCGAGGGCATGGAAGGAGACTGGAAAGAGGAACGCGAAGAGCACAAGCCGGAGGTAAACGCCGAAGACATCTCGGAGGTCGTCGCCATGTGGACGGGCATTCCCGTCACCCGCATCGCCTCCGAGGAGTCGCAGCGCCTGCTGCACATGGAGGACGCCCTCCACGAGAAGGTCGTCGGCCAGGACGAGGCGATCCACAACATCGCCAAGGCCGTCCGCCGCGCCCGCGCCGGCCTCAAGGACCCGCGCCGTCCCATCGGCGTCTTCATGTTCCTCGGCCCCACCGGTGTTGGCAAGACATACCTCGCGCGCATCCTCGCCGAATTCATGTTTGGCAGCGAAGAGTCCATGATCAAACTCGATATGTCCGAATTCATGGAGAAGCACAACGTCTCACGTCTCATCGGCGCGCCTCCCGGATACGTCGGCTACGACGACGCCGGCCAGCTGACGGACACCGTCCGCCGCAAGTCATACTGCCTCATCCTGCTCGACGAGATCGAAAAGGCGCACCCGGAGGTCTTCAACATGCTCCTCCAGGTGTTCGACGACGGCCACCTCACCGACGCCAAGGGCCGCCGCGTGGACTTCCGCAACACGATCATCATCATGACCTCCAACGTCGGCTCAGACCTTATCCGCAAGGAGACCGCGCTTGGCTTCTCGATCAAGACCGAGGACTCGAAGGCGGAGGCGGCCCAGTACGACAAGATGAAGGACAAGGTCCTCACGGCCATGAAGAACGTCTTCCGGCCCGAGTTCCTCAACCGCCTCGACGCCACCGTCGTCTTCCACGCCCTCACCAAGGAGCACATCCGCGAGATCGTCGGCAACGAGATGAAGGGCATCGAGAAGCAACTCACCGCCAAGGGGGTTGCTCTTGAGATGACGTCCGAGGCGCTCGACTGGATCGGCGAGAAGGGCTACGATGTCGTCTTCGGCGCCCGCCCCTTGCGCCGCGTCATCCAGAACGAGATTGAGGACCGCCTCTCTGAGGCCCTCCTCGAGGAGCGCTTCGCCTCTGGCGACACCGTCAAGATCGACGTCCAGAACGACGAAATCGTCCTCACCAACGTCACCGAACCCGCCCTCGCATAAACAGGAACCGGCGCTAGATCGAAAGGGCCGCCCGCTAGGGCGGCCTTTCCGCTTGTGTCATTCTGAGCGCCGACGAAACCCGCGCGCGGAATCCCGCCTCTACGCGAAGGAATCTGGCGGCGGCGTGGGGTGTGAACGGCCTTCGCGCGCCGTCATGTCACCGGCCTCTTTCGCCCGCAAACAGGAGCGCCCCGGGCCGGGAGGGTCGTGGACCCGGCCGGGGCGCTCGTGGCCGCGCGGGGCAGCGCGTCCAGTGGTATTAGCCGCGCGATTGGCCGTCAGCCACGGGGGCTGCAGCGGGTGGCGCCGATCATGTACTAGCGAGACCGTTATCTGCGTATCGAGATGTTCCCGGCGATCAATACGCCCTCCGCCTCGTAGGTCTGGTTCGGCCCGGACACCATGATCTTGAACTTGTCGGTTGAACCGGGCTGCGCGCAGTCATCGATCTCGACGGCGAAGCTCTGATCCGCTGAACCGTTCACCGTCGCCTTGCCCGTGAAGCGAGCGTGCGTATTCGTCCCGCACGCGCCATCGCTGATCGCAAGCATCTGAAGCGATGTCGCCTTGAGGTCGACGCCCGCGCGTTGGTCCTTGTACGTCAGGTTCCCGCTCGGTGCTGCATCGCCGCTCGCATACTGCACAACGAATCCGAAGTTCGCCTGCCCGCCGGCGCTCGCATTGGCCGAGCCAGAGTGAATTAGCATCGTCGCGGGCTGCAGCACTTGGCCAGTCAACGGGTCGGTCGCCGGCTCTCCGGTACCGGGGTCTATCTGGCCGCCGCCGCTCACCTTCCCGGGCGTCGAGCAATTCACACCCGCGCTCACGAAGCCGCGCGCACAGAGCCAGTCCGACTCGATTTCGCGGCCCATCGGGGCCGTCTGTCCCCACATCCAGAAATGCGGCGTTTGGGGAAGGAAGGGAGAAGACACATCGCTGCTCCCTGAGAAGAACGTCCTTTCCCGCTCCAACCCTTCTTTGGAAAAGGCGAAGTCGGAATCAGTCACAAAGATGAGGACCGGGATTGTGACCTCATTCAGTCTCGCCATGTCAATCGGCACTGTGCCCGGCACCGAGTTGATATCACCACATGGGTTCAACTGACGCTTATGATCTGCGATCGCCTGTTTGACCGCCTGGAAGACGGTCTCATCGGTGTATGGGAAGATCTCACGCAAGAGAGGCTCATCTTGGGAGAACTCTTCGTCGGTTATCGCCGGGAAGTAGTGGTAGTTCGGCGCCCCCTGGTCAGACGGCTGGCCGCCCTGCAGGCAGGCCGCGCCTGCCTTGATGGACCATTCTGTTATCTTCTGTGTGAATCCGGTGTTCGCGAACGCGCTGATGAATAGGCCGTCGATGTCCTTGTACGAATAAGCCTCCACTTCGGCGATCGTCCCACCGGTGTCATGCCCGGCCAGCGCCACCTTTAAGAAAGTGACATGCGTCCCGTCTGGGAGTTGCGCTCCCTGGCTTCTGAGCTGGCCGATGATCTGGTGCACCACATCGGCCGCGCTTCCCAAACAGCTTTCGAACCCAGGCGGATGATCGCTCGGAGAATAGCCAAGACGGTTGATCACGAGCGACACGTGGCCCAGCTTCGCCATCTCTACAGGCAGGTCATAGCCGGGAACCAGCTTGAAAGACCAGTTGGGTTCCGACGAACTGAAGCCGTGCACGTAGAAGGTAATCGCCCGCGGCCCGGGCCCGTAGATGATTGACTGCGGCCCAACCAGGTGCCCCCGAACTGTGTATGGCAACCCGTCGAACGGGCATGCCGCACCCGATGTGTTGGTGTTTACTACCTGGAACGAGACCGGAAGCTCGAGGATCGTGTCGGCGGCGCGGGCTTCTCGCGCACCGTTGTCCGCCATCGAGATGGCGAGCATCGCAAGAATGGCGCAAAGCGCAACGAAGGTCCGGAGTGTCATGATTCCCTCCTTTGGACTATGGCAGCAGATGTTGCATATTAGATAGTGTAGACTATATGATTGTCAAGTCTACACTTGACAATGTTTTCAACCGAGCACAAACTAAAAGCGAGCGCTCGCTATAACGGGGTACACGAATGAAATCGAAAGTCGAACCGAAGCGCAGCTACAAACAGTTCTGCCCGCTCGCCCGCTCCCTCGATATCCTGGGCGAGCGCTGGACGCTGCTAATCGTTCGCAACCTGCTTGTCGGGCCGCAGCGCTATAAAGACCTGCTCGACGGGCTGCCCGGGATCGGCACCAACCTGCTCGCCGCCCGGCTGAAAGATCTCGAGAAGGAAGGGATAATCCGGCGACGCAGTCTGCCGCCTCCAGCCGGCTCTACCGTCTACGAGCTGACAGAACGCGGCTGGGGACTCGAGGAGCCGATTCATGTCCTGGGCCGCTGGGGCATTTGGACAATCCGCCGGGATTCGCCGGAGGATGAATTTCGCCCGCGTTGGGGCGCGGCTGGCCTCGGGATCATCTTCCGGCCGGAGGTGGCCGCTGGAGTCCACGAGACCTACGAGGTCCGGATCGACGGTGAAGTCTTCACCGCTCGTGTTGATGATGGCATTCTCGAAATCGTGCAAGGCGCGGCACGCGATCCCGACCTCGTGATGTCCTGTGACAGCGCCACGTGGCGCGCGATGAGCTCCTCCCTTACCCCCGCCGACGCTCTCACGACTGGCCGGCTAAAGATCGAAGGCAACCCTGCCGCGGTGGAGCACTTCGCCCGTATGTTCCGCGTGCCCACCACCTAGACGACGCCTTGGCGCCGGCGCATCCAAGAGCCGCGCTCGCGTCGCCTCAGCTTAGACCTCTTCGACCGGGCGATCGCTCTCTGCTGGGCGGATGTCCTGTAACTGTCGAGCGCTGTGGACTACAAGCCGCGTGGACGCGGGCACAGCTGCACTAGCAGGCCTTCGCAAACAGCCCGGCCTCGCGGGCGATGTCGAAGATATCGATTAATCGGTCGGGCGCGGAGGGCGCGATGCTTACTCGTGCCGGCGCCGGTGGAACCTGCCGCGCATACCAGTTGGTGATCTTCGACATATCCATCACATCGGCGTAGTGGTCGTTATTGATGTCGGCGGGCCACGCGTTCGTGCCGCATTTCATATTCGGATTCGTCCCGATCGTTGCCTCAGCGGAGTCAGGCCAGCCATCCCCATCCGTATCGGTCAGTTGTGTACTCCGACACGAATCGCTGCCGCTATCAAGGACCGTATTGGACGTGTTCACGAACTGCCACGAGTAATTGGTCGGGTTCAACGTCAACTTCATAATCCCCAAAGTTGCAACGGCAAACTCCTGCCCCGGCTTCGTCTCCGTGACGTCATAGTTGCCGTTGCCCCCCGTGCCGACAATGAAGTGCCGGATGCCGTTCGGGTCGGTGTTATTGCCCGCCCGGTTGTATCTTGCGTAGCGAGCATACAAGTGGTCATGCCCCTGGAGCACGAGGTCCACTCCCCCGTCATAGAGTTTCTGCCACACGTTGTCCCCGCCCAGGTAGGCGTCGGCAAAGTGGCCTTCGTCGTCGCTGTGAACGCTCGATGGCGCGACGATCGGGCGATGCCAGTACGCCAGCGTACACACCTTCGTGTTTGCCGCGAGATCGTTCGTCAACCAGTTGAGCTGGGCGGTGTGGTCGCAGAAGTCATACGATGTCCCGTTGCATTCGCTGTTCAACGCGATGAAATGCCAATCCCCAACGTCGTACGAATACCAGCCCTCGCCCCGTCTTCCCGCGTGGCAGGTGTAGTCGCAGGTCCCCGAGCCAACCCCGTTGAAGTAGTCGAAGTAGCCGTTGCCATCGACCGAGCAAGACGTGTCATGGCTGTCGTGGTTACCTATGGCCGGCCGCGTCCGTGACTTGAACGCGCCCCACGAGTTCTGGTAGTTGGCATTGAAGGCATCCAGGCAGCCGTCGGGGTACTGGTTATCGCCCATCGTGATCACCTGGGCGTCTGAAGGTACGAGCGCCGCTGTCTGGTTGTCCCCGGAGCCGGAGCTGCTGATATCACCCGCGCCGGCCGCCACTGTAATGGCTGCCTCGCTGTGGGACGCTGGGCCGAAGAGCCCGGCCGCGACAATAGCTACTAGTACAACTCGGCGCATAAACCTCCTACTTGACCGACGGATTATAGCAGAGGCCAAGTTTGGGTGTGCCCAAGAAGCGGTACAGCCGTGTTTCATATTCCTATCGAACAGATATAGCGATGCGAATATCGACCTGTGATTCCGAGCCCGGCGCAGGGGGCCGCCTTCTTGTCGGAACTTGACAGCTTATGGACCGAAACGCTATTCTTGAAGTAGACCATCGCCAACTGGGGGGCAACTTCTGATAAAGGCAATCACGCGCCGCTGCACGGTCTGCGGCCTGAGCAGGCGTACAAAACGTCGACAGCTCGAGATCTACGAAAGGGAAGCGCGCTCATGGCGCAGGTGTCGGCGCCCGCTCTGCTCGCGCTGCGGGCCCCGGCTGGCTCTGGCCGCGATACACGGTGGCGTCCTTAACGCCCGAAACGGCACCCTGATAATCGACGCCGCTCCTGCCTTAGGTGCACAACCCATCCCGGTCGGAGACCAGGGACCTAATGACCGTATCACAACGCCTTCGCCCAATCCCGTCGTCATTGTGATTTGGCTGCTGTCAGTGCTCGTCATAATCGCTTTCGGTATCTTGGCGACTTTTACGTCGCCCGTGTTCTTCTTGGGCGTAATCTTCCCGTTCATTCCGCTTGCCGCGGTGGCCGGCAGGTCCTCCTCCTAGCCTCGATGACCAGAGTCTCCTCCAGATTTCCTGTAATTACCGGACACTTTATGCGTCTATAGCTTGCGGACCTCATGACCGTATCACACCGCCACCGCCCAATCCCGTCGTCATTGCGATTTGGCTGCTGTCAGTGCTCGTCATAATCGCTTTCGGTATCTTGGCGACTTTTACGTCGCCCGTCTTCTTCTTGGGCGTAATCTTCCCGTTCATTCCGCTTGCCGCGGTGGCCGGCAGGTCCTCCTCCTAGCCTCGACGACCAGAGTCTCCTCCAGATTTCCTGTAATTACCGGACACTTTATGCGTCTATAGCTTGCGGCCTTAGTACCTGCGGTCGGGAGTCAGGGTATTGCGGCCTGATTTTACCGACCAATGACGAAACGCGTACTTCCGTACCTACGGTTCGCCGCTGTGCTCGTTGCCGCGCTCGCGGCGCTCCCGGCCATCGCCGCCCACGCTATGCCTCCCGACAACGACGCCTTCGGTGCGCCGATTGTCATCCCGCCGTCCCCTCTTCCCTACAACAACAGCCAGGACGTGAGCGAGACCTCACTGGAACAGTTCGAGCCGAAAAACTGCAACCTCACGTCCCACTCCGTCTGGTATGCCTTTACGCCCGACCAGGATGGCACCCTTAAGATCACGACACTGGGGTCTAATTACGACACGACGGTCTCGGTCTACACAGGCGCAGATCTAGGCTCGCTCTCGCTTGTCGCCTGCAACGACGACACAGAGAACGTGCTCCAGTCCGCAGTCAACTTCCCGGTTTTCAGGAACACTACGTATCGCATCCAGGTCGGCAGCGTAGAGTTCACTGCCGGAATGCTCACGATCAATCTTTTCTTTACGTGCTCCAGTCCGCAGTCAACTTCCCGGTCTTCAGGAACACTACGTATCGCATCCAGGTCGGCAGCGTAGAGTTCACTGCCGGAATGCTCACGATCAATCTTTTCTTTGGCATCCCTCCCGTCAACGACAACCGCGCCAATGCGTTCATCGCCGCGCCCTTGCCCTACACGGACACTCAGGACACCACTGTCGCCTCCGAAGAGGTCGGCGAGCCGATCCTCTGCGGGGGCGTCGTGATCGGGAGGACGGTCTGGTACAGCTTCACCCCAACGCAGGACGTCAACGTCACCGCAAGCACCTTCGGCTCGAACTTCGACACAGTTCTGGCCATATACACCATGCCCAATTCGCTCCTGGTCCAGCTCACCTGCAACGACGATGCCGTCGGATCAACCGGATCAACTTCTGAAGTGCAGTTTCTCGCTAAGAAGGACGTCACGCACTGGATACAGGTCGGAGGCTTCGGGGGCGCTTCCGGCAACGCGATGTTGACCGTCTCGCAAACGGCGAGCGCAACTCCAACGCCCACCCCAACGGCAAGCCCCACACCCACGCCTTCGCCCACAGCCACCCCCACTCCCACGTCGACACGGACTCCCACAGCTACCCCGACACCCACCCGCACGCCCACGCCGACCCCTACCGCCACCGCAACCCCTACGGCAACCCCCACTCGCACGCCAACAGCGACTCCGACCCTCACCGCGTCCCCGACGCCCACTCAGACTCCAACAGCCACCCCGACTGCCACAGCAACCCTTACGGCAACCCCCACTCGCACGCCAACGGCGACTCCAACTCCCACCGCGACGCTAACCGCGACCGCCACGCCAACCCGCACTGCGACCCCTACCGCAACCGCGACCGTCACGCCGAGCCCGACGACCACGCCGACGGCGACACCGACTCCCACCAGTACACCCACGGCAACACCGACTCAGACCTCAACCGCTACACCAACCGCAACCCCTACCTCGACCTCGACTCGAACTCCGACCGCTAGTCCGACTCCAACCGCCTCTCCCACCCCTACACCCACCCCGACGGCAACACCTACAGAGCCCGACGACCACGCCGACGGCGACACCGACTCCCACCAGTACACCCACGGCAACACCGACTCAGACCTCAACCGCTACACCAACCGCAACCCCTACATCAACCCCCACTCGCACGCCAACGGCGACTCCGACCCCTACCGCTTCTCCCACTCAAACGCCGACTCCGACCCCGACGATGACCCCAACCCCAACACCCACCCCAACAACAACTGCGACCCCGACCCCAACGCCCACTCGCACACCGACCCCGACCCCAACGCCTACAGCGACACCGTCTGCAACCCCTACGGCAACCGCCACTCCAGGCCCCAGCGGGATACACGACGCGGGCATCTCTCACCTCAACCCGCCCGCCAACGTTCGTCTACGCCCCGGCATTCCGGACCTGACGGGATCCGTGACCATTGTCGCCAGGAACGGCGGAGACCACACGGACGTCGTCGGCGTGTACCTCGCCTTCGTGCCTCCCGCCGGCAGCCTCAACCCCGGAGGCTGCTCCCCGATCGGCGTATCGGTCGTCGGCAACGTCAGCATCCCAGCGCGAGGCAATGAATCTCTGACCAGCGCCCCCCTCTGGCAGTGCGCCAACCCGGCCGCAGTCGATGGCCTCTCCTGGACCCTCATCGCCATCGCCGACGTCCACGCCGACGACTTCGCCTCCTGCGCGACCGTCCAGCAGGTCCTCAGCGGCGCCTGCGACTCAGCCCTCTCGGACGACGATCAAGACGCCTCCGATAACACCCGCCTCCGCGCCCACCCCAAAGTCATGGCGCTTCCCTAGGCACGGCCCTCCTGTCATCCTCCAGCGCAGAAAGGGCCGGCGTCCGCAGGGACTTACTCGTGGGCAGGCAGCGCGTGCCACCTGCCCACGTTCAGCGGGCCGCTCAGCGGCAGGTCTGTCCAAACCGGC
>Ga0209803_1000801_pt1 | contig 21095 bp, 20 predicted proteins | sample GraSoiAngelo_138_FD_185895 | JGI IMG/M metagenome (GOLD analysis project Ga0209803, IMG submission 185895) | Grasslands soil microbial communities from the Angelo Coastal Reserve, California, USA - 14_0929_09_40cm (SPAdes) (version 2) | ecosystem: Environmental > Terrestrial > Soil > Grasslands ...
TCGACATCAAAAAAACGAGCGGCAAAGTTCCGGTCCCCTTTTTTTCCGCGCCGCTGGTCGATCTTTCAGTGCAATGGCATGCGCTCATCTTCGAGCACGCCGCCGTTGGCAATATCGAGATTTACCGGGCCAAAATGAATTTGGTGAATGGCCCGACGCCGGACACGCGGCAGACTGAGGTGGACGCTCCGTGGGCGCAAAAAATCAAGCAACTCTATCCGCTCAAGATCAATCGCTTCGCCGTTCACAACGGCGAGCTCCATTATCGCGATTTCAGCAAGGAGCCGAGCGTCGATGTGATGGCGGATCGCGTCCAAATGGTGGCGGTGAATCTGACGAACAGCAAAAAGCTTTCGAAAAGTCTAATCGCTGACATTCGAATGGAAGGCCGGCCGTTGCGGGAAGGCAACGCGCGCGCCCAAATTTCGCTCGACCCGTACGCATCACGGCCGACCTTCGCAGTCAATTTGGAAGTGGCCGATGTGCCGCTGCCGAAATTGAACGATTTCGCCAAAGCCTACGGCGGCTTCACCTTTAAAGAGGGCACCTTCAAGATGGCGATGGAGGCGAACGCAAAAAACGGCGGCTATCAGGGATACGTCGAACCGGTATTCGATCACATGGTCATCTTCAATGAGCAGAGCATGCAAAACCCGGCGACATTTGTCTGGGAGGCGATCCTCGGAACGCTCACACAAATTATTCGCAATTATCCGAAAGATCGCTTTGGCACCAAAGTACCATTTTCCGGCACGTTCGAGCATCCGACGCCCGATATTATCGCGACGATCTTCAATGCCTTTCGAAATGCGTTCGTCCAGGCGTTCGAAGGAAAATTAGAGAACTGGAAGAAAGTTCCGAAAGTCGAGCCGGAGAAAAAGCAGTAGTCTCGCTTGCGGGATTTAGGTGGCTGCCCCGCTTGGATTCGAACCGCGTAAAAAGCTTCGCTTCACGCGGTTTAGCCATGTCAAATTATCGACGTGTTTTATGTCTACGTTCTGCACTCTCTCGCAGATAACGGTTTTTACATCGGTTACTCAACGGATTTGAAAAAGCGATTAGCACAGCACAAACAAGGTGCAGCGATTGCAACTCGACATCGTGGACCGTGGAAACTGATCTATTACGAAGCCTATATTGAGCAGGCTGATGCGAAGGGTCGCGAAAGATACCTGAAGAGCGGAGGCGGACGTCGCTTTCTTCGTCACCAACTACAGAATTATCTTCACCGATTTGGACGTGGCACAGCCACGTGAGGCCGTAGGCCTTTTAGGTGGCTGCCCCGCTTGGATTCGAACCAAGAATAACGCCTCCAAAGGGCGCTGTGTTACCGTTACACCACAGGGCAAAGTTCGGCGATGTGATCGCTGACTTAAGCTGCCAACGGTAGCGCGCTCGATTGCGCGCGCAATTATTCGCCGTCTGGTTTCGGCAGACGGATGTCGACGGTTGTGCCTTTGCCGACAACGCTGCGAACGGAAATTTTACCACCGTGCGCCTCGACAATCGCTTTCGCCACTGCGAGCCCGACACCGTTTGCATGCGAGTCGCCGTAACGTTCGAAAGGTTCGAACAATGTCGGCATCAGCTCGGGCGCGATTCCGGCGCCGGTATCAGAAATTCGCACTGCCACCTGGTTTTCCACGGCATCGATCGTAACCGTGAGAAAGCCGCCGCCCGGCATCGCATGCATCGCATTCTCGATCACGTTGCCGATTGCGCGGGCGAATCTTCCAAGGTCGATGTCGATGTTGCCCTGGTAGCGGATGTGTTTGACGAACTCGATGTTTTTGCTCGGGAGAAGATGGAGGGATTGGCGATTCAGTTCGTCGAGCAGTCGCCAGATTGATACCGGTCGCTTGTTGACCGAAACCGAACCGCGGGCGTAATCGAGCAGGTCCAAGGTCATTCCGAGGATGCCGTTGACCGTGCCTGTGAGCAGTTTGCTTAGCTCGCGCACATGCCCATCGGCCGATTCGGTCGCGATCAAGTCGGAACAGCAACGCGCAATACAAACCGGGTTTTTCAAGTCATGGATCATCGCATCGGCGAGTGCACCGGCCACACGGAGTCGTTCGGCGCGCACAGTTTCGCGCATAAAGTGGGCGTTCGCGCTGCGGACGCGTGTCGTGATCGCGCGTAGAAAATTCATGTGCAAGCGGCTCGGTGAAAGCTTAAGAATCTCCTGCAAGGTGTCTTCGGTAAGTGCTCCGATTAGTGCCGGCTCGACCGCCGTCGCAGTGGTTGAATGCGGCTCGCCCGCTAACAGCGCAGTCGCGCCAAAGAAATTGCCCTGATCAACGTAGTCGAGGATTTCGTGGTCGACCCCGTCTGCCGCCTTCGCAATTTTGACGCAGCCCTGGCCAACTAGATAGAGCGAATCGCCTCGTTCTCCTTCGCGGAAAATTACTTCACCGGGTTTCTTTCGCAGGACGCCAATTCTCGGCGCGATTTGCTCGATGATCTCGACGTCGACGCTTTCGAATAGGCGATTCTCGTAGAATCGCTCAATGGCGCGGGCCCGGGCCGTCGCTTTCACTCGATAAATCAGCCTGCAATGGATGAGCCATCCGGCAATGCCCCGCCAAGTCGGGCGTATTTCAAACTTTCTAAAACGGCCCGGACATGATCGACAATCTCTTCAGGCGCGAGCGGCTTTCGCAGAAATCCCGCAATGCCGGCTTTCATCAAACGATCGAGGCGATCGCCTCGAATGAAACCGGTGCAAAGAACGACTGGTATATCGGCTCGAATTTCGCGTAGCCGATGAAAGGTTTCTTCGCCGTCCATGAAGGGCATCGTCAGATCGAGCAGAACCAATTGGAACGCCTGCGGCTGCCGCCGAAAGAGATCGAGCGCTTCAAATCCCGATTGCGCGGTCACGACTTGGCAACCTGATTCGCTCAGCAGTCGCTTGATCAAAACCAGCGCCATCTGTTCATCATCGACAACGAGGACGGTCGACTTGGCGCGCGGCATTTCGCGGATCTTCGTTGGTTTCAGGAACGATGTGAGCTCGGGATGCATGAGCACTTTTTGATCAGTGCCCCCAGCCTGCTCGGCCAATTGCGCGGCGACCGCTTCCGCACGATCAATGCTCGAGCGCAGCATGTTCAAATATTGCTCCGAGCCTTCGCTGCCTTCCCACAAGTTGCCGATCTCCGCGCTGGTGCCGGAAATAATCTGCAACAAGTTGTTCAGTTCACTGGTCGCTTTCGAGACCGATTCCTTCGAAATGGACTTGCGCGGGGTGCGCGGCGACTTGCCTTCGGCGTTCACGCTGCCTTTTGCAGCATTCGCGGTGCCTTTCTTAATAGAAATTATAACAAGGAGGTGTGCCAACATGGCGCGCCCCAATTGGCTCTCGTTCGATGAAATCCCGTTCGCAATCAGCCCGAATCGCCTTATATTCAAAACCCCTGTTTATGAACGAGCTTCGTGTCGAAAACCTCCATGTTGCCATCGGCGACCAGCAGATCGTCCGCGGGCTGAGTCTCGCCGCGCCTCGTGGTGAGGTGCACGCCATCATGGGCCCGAACGGTTCGGGCAAAAGCACGCTCGCCAAGGTGATGGCTGGTCATCCCGATTATCAGGTCACCAAAGGCAAAATCACCATGGACGGCGAAGATCTCCTGGCGCTTGAGCCTGACGATCGCGCCCGCAAAGGTCTCTTCCTCGCGTTCCAGTATCCAAGCGAAATTCCGGGGGTGACGATTGCGAATTTTCTCCGCGCTGCGTTAGCAGCGCGTTTGCCGGAAGGCGAAGAACTCGAAGCGACTGATTACTACGCGAAGCTTTACGAAAAAATGGAACTTCTCGGAATGGATCGCTCGTTCACGTCGCGTGCGGTCAACGAAGGTTTCTCCGGCGGTGAAAAAAAGCGAACTGAGATTTTGCAACTGGCGATGCTCGAGCCGAAGTACGGGGTGTTAGATGAAACAGACAGCGGACTAGACATCGACGCGCTCAAGACGGTCGCCCACGGCGTGAATACGTTGCGCGGCTCGAATATCGGGATACTTTTAATTACCCACTACCAGCGCATCCTAAATTACATCGTTCCCGACCACGTGCACGTGATGGTGCAGGGCCGAATCGTGCGCAGCGGCGGAAAGGATCTGGCGCTCGAGCTCGAGGAACGAGGTTACGATTGGGCGCGCGCGGGAGCGGATGAGCCAGTGCTAACAAGATAAGATCGACAACCACCGACATCGACAATGAAAACTGAAAACAAAGCCGTCGATATCGATCGCAACAGAGGCGATTTTGCTTATCCGGAAGTTCACATCCGAGACGCGGGCCGCGGTTTGAGTGAAAAGACCATCCACTACATCTCCGATGTTAAAGAAGATCCGGATTGGGTTCGCGAATTTCGCCTTCGCGGCCTGAAAACTTTTCTCGAAAAACCGCTGCCGACGCACTGGGCAAGCAAAGATCTGGAGGCGATCGACTTCGATAAAATCCGTTACTACCTCGCGCCCGGCTCCGGGGCCAAACGCAGTTGGGAGGAAGTGCCGGAGGACATCAAACGCACGTTCGAGCGGCTTGGCATTCCCGAGCAGGAACGAAAATTCCTCGCCGGAGTCGAAGCCCAGTTCGATAGCGAAGCGGTTTACTCAAACATCAAGAAAGCAGTCGGCGAGCAGGGCGTCATTTTTGTCGGTTCGACCGAGGGGCTGAAAAATCATCCGGAAATTTTCCGGAAATGGTTCGGCAAAGTGATTCCGATCGGCGACAACAAATTCAGCGCGCTCAATTCGGCGGTGTTTAGCGGCGGCTCGTTCATTTACATCCCGCCTGGCGTGAAAGTGAAACATCCGCTCCAGGCTTATTTCCGGATCAACGCCGAAAGCTTCGGCCAGTTCGAGCGCACGCTCATCATTGCCGATGAAGGCAGCGAAGTTACTTACATGGAAGGCTGCACCGCGCCCAAATTCGAAACCGTTGCGTTACACAGCGCCGTGGTTGAGCTCGTCGCGCTCAAAGGCGCCAAGCTCCAATACATCACCGTGCAGAATTGGTCGTCCAACGTTTTCAACCTGGTGACGAAACGCGGACTCGCGCACGAAAACGCCGAAATCAAATGGATCGACTGCAATATCGGGTCGCGGCTGACGATGAAATATCCCGGCGTGGTGTTGAAAGGTCGCAAAGCGCGTGGCGAAGTTCTCTCGATCGCGCTCGCCGGTAACGGCCAGCATCAGGATACCGGCGCAAAAATGATCCACGCTGCAGATGAGACGACTTCGAACATCATTTCGAAATCGATCTCCATCGGCACCGGTCGCGCGACTTATCGCGGACTCGTTCATGTGCCAAAGCACTTGAAGCATTGCAAGAACAACACGGAGTGCGACGCGCTTCTCATTAACTCCACCAGCCGGACCGACACGTATCCGGCGATCACCGTCCGCGGCACCGGCAACTCCGTGCAACACGAAGCCAGCGTCTCGCAGGTCAGCGCCGAGCAAATCTTTTACATGCAACAGCGCGGCTTGAGCGAAGCGCAGGCGATGAGTTTGAGCGTGAACGGCTTCGTCAACGATCTCGTCCGCCAGTTTCCGATGGAATACTCGGTCGAGCTGAAACGATTGATCGAGCTCGAGATGGAAGGCTCGGTTGGGTAATTTCTCGCGTCAATAATTTTGATGAACCGGCGGTCTGAGGACCGCCGTTCTTATCCAATGTCCTCAATCGCTCCTGCTGAAATCGTAAGCTCGAAAGCAATCCTCTCGGGTCCGATCGAATCGGGCGATTTGCCGCACTGGTTCCGCGAACAACAGCGTGCTGCCTGGGAAAAATTTGAATCGATTCCGCGACCCACGCGAAAAGATCAGGCCTGGCGATTTTCCAATGTCGATCTTCTTGATCTGGTGCCGTTCAAGTTCACCCCCGAGCTCTCGGACGACGATCGCCGCAACGTTTTGCAATACTCGCACGGGCTGGACGAATTCTCCGGCCGCATGATTTTTGCCGGTGATCAGCTGGTCGAGCGCAATATTGTTTCGGAAGAGTTGAAAAAACGCGGCGTCATTTTTCAACCGCTCGAACGCGCCATGGTCGAGCATACCGATCTTTTCCGAAAATATTTCATGTCGACTGAAGCTTCCCTGGGTTCGGCGAAGTTCGCGGCGCTTCATCAGGCGCTCGTCTCGTCGGGCACGTTTTTGTTCGTCCCGCGGGGCGTCGAAATTGAAGCGCCAATCGAAATTTTCCACTGGTTACGTGGCGAAAATGTGTCGGTATTTCCGCACCTGCTTCTCGTTGCTGACGAACTGGCAAAAGTTACAGTCGTCGAGCATTTTCGCTCGTGTGATCAGCGCGCGCCCGGTTTCGCCTGTGGTGTAAACGACCTGATCGCAGGCCCCGGCGCTAAAGTCACTTATGTTTGCGCGCAGAACTGGGGAAACAACGTGGTCGCCTTGCAAATGAATACGACCGCGGTCGATCATGGCGCGTCCGCGATGAGTTTGAATCTGAATCTCGGCTCCAGGTATTCGCGATTCGAAAGTCTGAGTCGCCTCGTGGGCGAAGGCGCGCGCAGCGATCTGCTTGCGGTCGCAGTGGCCATGAACGAACAGGAATTCGACGCTCGCACGTTGCAGGATCACATCTCGCCGCAGACCGCCAGCGATCTCCTTTATAAGAATGCCCTCGACGATCGTGCCCGTTGCACGTTCGGGGGACTGATCCGGGTCGAACCGCACGCCCATTTCACCGACGCCTATCAAAAAGTTCGCAATCTTCTGCTGAGCGACGATTCCGAAGCGAACTCAATGCCCGGCTTGGAAATTCTGGCCGACAACGTCCGTTGCACCCACGGCGCGACTTCCGGCCAGATCAACGAAGACGAAATGTTTTATCTCCATTCGCGTGGTATCCCGACAAAAGTCGCCCAACGCCTCATCGTTACCGGCTTCCTCAACGAAGTCATCCAGCGCCTGGATCAGCCATCAATCGCCGACTATTTGCGGGGATTAATCGACCGGAAATTTGGGCGTAGCCGATAACCGGCCGTCTCGCGAGTCTCCGAGAATTCTTTTGCATCACCGGTTGGGGGTGTTGTATTTTGGTTCCCCTTTTCAGCTGCCATGGATGTAAGCGGACATATCGGCGCAATCCTGAATCAGAAGAGCGGCAATATTTTCTCGATCGAGCCGGACGCGACTGTGTTCAAAGCCATCGAGCTGATGGCGGACAAGAATGTCGGCGCGCTCCTCGTGATGGAAGGAGAAAAATTAGTCGGAATTATCTCTGAACGCGATTACACCCGGAAAGTTTTTGTCCGCGGGAAATCTTCCAAGGAGACCCGGGTTGATGAAATCATGTCGTCGAACGTTTCGACAACGAAGCCCGGAGAAAGCGTTGATGAATGTCTGCGCTTGATGACCGAGAAACACATTCGTCACCTCCCTGTGGTCGAGGACGGTAAAGTGATCGGGATTATTTCCATCGGCGATCTGGTCAAACACGTGATCTCCTGCCAAAGCGCGACCATTGCGCATTTGGAAAGCTACATCAGCGGCGGATACAGCGGCTAATGCCGGACGGCGGACAGCGTCCGCGGCTACAAGGACCAGACGGTTTTCCCGTTCACAATTGTGCGCACGGCACGCCCTTTTAATTGCCAGCCATCGAACGGAGAGTTGCGCGACAGGGATTGGAACTGATCGGTCCTGACCGTCCATTCCAAGTCTGAAGCGATCAACGTCACGTCGGCCGGCGCGCCAACTGACAATGTACCGGCATCGAGTTTAAGAAGTTTCGCCGGCTCGAGCGTGTACATCTTGATCAAACGCACGATGTCGATCTTGTGATGCTTGTGCACGAGCTGATCGATGAAAATTCCAAGCTCGGTTTCGAGACCGACGATCCCGAACGGCGCCTGGTCGAACTCAACTTCCTTTTCAAACCCGGCATGCGGCGCGTGGTCCGAGCACAGAATCGAGAGCGTGCCGTCGGCAATTCCTTCCAAGATTGCATCGACATCAGCCTTTGATCGCAGCGGTGGATTCATTTTGTAGTTGGTGTCGAAGTTTTGGATCGCTTCATCAGTCAGCGCGATGTGGTGCGGACAAACTTCGCCGCTAATTTTGACTCCGCGTGCCTGCGCTTCACGGATCAAGCGCACGCTTCCAGCGGCGCTAATGTGTTGGCAGTGAATGTGATGATCGCAAAGTTCTGCCAGCAAGATATTCCGCATCACGATCGCTTCTTCGCCGGCGGCCGGCCAGCCGGGCAAGCCGAGCAGCGTGCTCCAATAGCCTTCGTTCACCACGCCGTTCCCGACCAAATTGTAATCCTGGCAATGATCGAGCACGGGCAATCCGACCATGCGTGCGTACTCCACTGCGCGCCGCATCAATTCGTGATTTTGGACGCAATGACCGTCGTCAGTGATCGCGACGACGCCGGCTTGGCCTAATGAACCGATCGGTGCGAGCTCTTCGCCCGCGATGTTCTTCGAGATCGCGCCGGTCGGTAGAACATTGACAGACGCGGTTCGGTTCGCGCGATCCTTGATCCAGGCAATCGTCGCTGGATTGTCGGCTGCGGGCAAAGTGTTCGGCATGCAGACAATGGTCGTGAATCCGCCCGCCGCCGCGGCGTGCGCGCCGGATGCGATCGTTTCCTTGTGGCCGAAACCCGGCTCGCGCAGATGGACATGCATGTCGATCAAGCCTGGGGCGACAATCAATCCTTTTGCATCAATCGTTTCCGTCTTTTGATTCTTGATCGCGGATTGGTCCGCGATTCTTTCATCGACAATCGTAAGATCGACAACCTCATCGCGCTTGTTGGCCGGATCGATCACGCGGCCGTTGCGAATAATGATCGCGCTCACGCGGCGATTCCTCCGCAGAGGTAAAGAACGGCCATCCGGACGGCGAGGCCGTTGGTGACCTGATCAAGAATCACGCTCTGCAAGCCGTCGGCCACTTCGCTGTCGATCTCGACGCCGCGATTGATTGGGCCCGGATGCATGACCAGGCAATTCGGCTTTAGCAATTTCGCGCGCTCTTTTGTTAACCCGAATAGCGTGGTGTATTCGCTGATTCCCGGGAAATATTCCTTACGTTGACGCTCGTGCTGGATCCGCAACAGGTTCACCACATCGGCGTCTGGCAGCACTTTGTCGATCTGGTTTGAAACGGTGACACCGAGTTTTTCGAACTCGCGCGGGACGAGCGTGCTCGGTCCCACGAGCGTGACCCGCGCACCGAGCTTCGTCAGGCCAAAAATGTTCGAGCGCGCGACGCGACTGAACAAAATGTCGCCGACGATCACGACGTGGAGGTTGTCGATCCTGCCCCGCTTCTCCCGGATCGTGTACATGTCGAGGAGACCTTGAGTCGGGTGTTCATGCGCGCCGTCGCCGGCGTTGATCACGCTCGACTTCAATCGTTGCGCCAGAAATTGCGCTGCGCCGGCGGAACTGTGGCGCAAGACGAGGATGTCGGCGTGCAACGCCTCAAGATTCCGCGCGGTGTCCTTGAGTGTTTCGCCTTTGGTTAGACTGGACGTTGTCGCGGAAATGTTGATCACGTCCGCGCTGAGACGAAACGCGGCCAGCTCGAACGAGGTACGCGTGCGCGTGCTGGGTTCGACAAAGAAGTTGACCAGCGTTTTACCGCGAAGCGCCGGGACCTTCTTGATCTCGCGAGTGCCGACCTGTTTGAAGGCGTCTGCGGTCTCGAGAATGAAATTGATCTCGTCCGCAGAGAGTTCGCGAAGCCCGAGCAAATCTTTGCGATTCCAATTCATCTCATTCTTTAAACAGCCAGACCGCATCTGGTTCCTGGTCGACGTTTTGGAGACGGACTTGAATTTGTTCGCGGGTGGCGGTCGGCAAATTTTTGCCGACGTAATCGGCGCGAATCGGCAACTCGCGGTGGCCGCGGTCGACCAGCGCGGCTAGTTGGATTCGCGCGGGCCGGCCGAAAGAGCTGATCGCGTCCATCGCGGCGCGCACGGTGCGACCCGTGAAAAGAACATCATCGACAATGATGACCGTGCGATGCTCGAGCGGCAGCGGCAGTTTCGAGGCGTGCACCATCGGCAACTCGGCGCGCGTGCCGACGTCGTCGCGGTGCATCGCGACGTCGATGGTGCCGGTCTCGATGTCGATCTTGGCAACGTCGCGGATGAATTCGGCGAGTCGGTGTGCGACCTCCACTCCGCGCAGCGGAATTCCGGCAAGCACGACCGATTTCAAGTCGGCGTTTTGCTCGATAATTTCGTGGGCGATCCGCCGCAGCGCGCGCCAGATCGCTTCCGCGTCCATGATCGGGACACCCGAGGTCCGAGCCCGACTGGCAATATGTTTTTTGTCGTCCATTTGCATCCTTGGCGACCTCGCAGGATCGCTTTAAAGGAGCCGAAAATAAATCAGGAGGCTGCTTTTTCTGTGCGAGCCTCCTTCATTCGCCGCTCCCGCCAATGGGAGCGATGTTTCACGATCCAATCGAGGAGCGCTTTTTCAAAGCCGATGTCCTTGCCGGCTTTTTCACTCTCGATCCATTTATGCTTCAAAATCTCTTCGCGTTCGGCCAGGAACTCTTTGTAGAGGACCGAGTTCTTAACGAACTGCGATTTGTCTTTCTCGACTTCGGCAACCGGCATGTCGACAGCTTTTTCCATAAAAACGAGAATCAGTCAATACAAAGTGAATAACTTGTTGGTAAGGTATGACGTAGCATCACCCATACCTATTTAAAATTACGCCGCAGAATCCGTTAAGCCAGTGCCTCGCGAATCCGCTGGGCGATCGTCATAAACTCCACAGCCACAGGAGACTGTCGATCTTGCCCGACGATTGGCTGCCCGCGGTCCGCCGCCTCACGCGTTGCAATGTCGATGGGGACTTGGCCGAGCAACGGAACCCGGAGGCGCTTCGCTTCGCGTTCGCCGCCACCGCTGCCGAAGATGTCGTATCGCTTGTTATCCGAAGGCGAAACGAAATAGCTCATGTTTTCAACCAGTCCGAGCACGGGAACATTGACCTTTTCAAACATGGTGGCGGCCTTGCGCGCATCGATCAGCGCCACTTCCTGTGGCGTCGTGACAATGATAGCGCCGGAAAGCGCGACGGTTTGAACGATCGTCAGTTGAATGTCGCCGGTGCCTGGCGGCAGATCGAGCACCAGAAAATCAAGTTCGCCCCAATCGACCTGACGTAAAAATTGTTGAGTGTAACGCGTCACCATCGGCCCGCGCAAAATGGCAGGTGAGGTATCGTCGAGCAAAAAGCCCATCGACATCAGCTTGAGATTGTACTGTTCGACCGGGATGATTTTGTTTTCGTCGGTCGCGGTGGGCCGCTCTCGCGTCCCGAACATCAGAGAAATACTTGGACCGTAAATGTCGCAGTCGCACAAACCGACGCGCGCTTTGGTTTGCTCAAGGGCGACGGCGAGGTTTGCCGCGACGGTAGATTTTCCAACGCCGCCTTTGCCGCTCGCAATCGCGATGACGTGCTTTATTCCCGGAATTCGGGTGGCGCCAACACTCGCGCCCGCACCGGCTGGAGGCGCGTGGATATCGATCAAAACTTTTGCGCTGAGAACACCATCGAGGTCACGCAAGATTTTTTCGGAATCGTTTTTTATGGTCGCCGGAATATTGGGATCGTTGGTGGCAAGTGCGAGCTGCACTTTGACTTCACCGCGATCAATCTGGACACCTTTAACGAGACCGAACGATACAATGTCGCGGCTAAATCCAGGATAACGGACCGAGCGCAGCGCATCGCGAACTTGTTCTTCTGAAATCGACATTGCCGAAACCTAGGCCGCTGGCGTGGCCAGTAAAGATGCGGCCAGGTCTTCTATGCTTGAAACATTCACGCGTTCCGGACAGCATCGCGGCATGAAGAAACAAATCTCAGTTGTTATCGCTGTCACGGCGGTCGCGCTGCTTGGGGGATGCGCCATGTTCCAAGAGAGCGGACAATCCGCACTGGTCGGAACGTGGACGAATTCGCTCGGCACAGTTTGGGCGATCAAGGCCGACGGCACATTCGATGTCGATCTTAAGCATCATGGAAGACGTGATGCGTGGGGGACCTATACTGTGCAGGGCGATCAGGCCACTTTCCAGCGTACCGGTGGAGTGAAACCGAAAGGCTGCGAAGGACCGGGCGTCTACCAGTTCAAACGGACGGACGACACGTTGCACTTCACGTTGGTCAGCGACCAGTGCAAGTTGCGCCAGAAAAACGTGCTGCAGTCATGGAAGCCGTGGAAGAAAAAATAACTTTCCGCCGTTAGGCGTCACCAGATGTCGATCTTGCCAATTGTTTGTGCACGCCGTTAGTGAAGAAGATCCGTTCGCGCTCGATGTCGGCGCCGCGCTTGGAAAAGAAATCCCGCAGCTCCGATGTAAGATAATCGCCATTCGGTAGTGGATTGAGCGTGAGATAGATTTTGCCGCCAGGCGCGAGTCGCCGTTGAAGATCGCGAAGAAGAAAATCCCATTCGCCTGGTCCCCAGCGCGAGTTCGTCGCCCGATATCGATCAAAACCGATCGAAAACGCGGTGATCCAATCGAATTGCTGGTGAAGATTCGGGAGCGACTCGAACGGTTGAATTCTGAAAACCGTTCGTGGCACGCGGAAAACTTCGAGCAGTTCCTTGAAGAGAGACGATTCGTCAAGGTCGAGGCCAAGAACGGAATGACCGAATCGTTTCAGAATGAACAAAAAAAAGCCACCACCACAGCCTAGATCGAGGACGCGTTGGGGCGGCGAGCGATGCAGTTTCAAATCCTGGACTCGCTCACGATTAACGCGTAGCCATTGATCGACATCGGCATATTTCTCGCCGGCGTAACGTTTTTGGATTTCGGCGAGCCGGTTTTGATCAAGGCCAGCGAGAACGGGCCCCAAGGGCAATCGAAAAACCGAACGCTGCGCTCTTCGCCAGCCTCGCCGGTAGGTTTCCCGGCGCGCGAGCTTCGCGAGTTTCCGATGCAGCTTCATGGGAGTGCCTCTGCGATCTCACGTAGCAATCCGGGTCCGCGATAGATCAGTCCGGTATAGATTTGGAGAAGTCGCGCGCCGGCTTCGATTTTCTCTCGTGCGGAATCCGCGTCCATAATTCCACCGGAGGCAATGATGGGTATTGTTGATCTGGCGGCGATCTCGCGAACAAGAGCGGTGGATTTCCCCCGCAACGGCGCGCCGCTCAATCCGCCTTGCTCGTCTTGGGCGGCGGGAATCGATGAATGATCGACGGTTGTATTAGTAGCGATAATCCCGGCGACCTTGTTGGTTGCGCACGTTGAAACGATGGCGTCGAGTTCGGATGGCGCCAAATCCGGCGCAATTTTAATCAAGATTGGTTTACGGCTGATGAGATTCTGTTGGCCAATCGCCGAGAGTAATTCGGAAAGCGCATCCGCTCCCTGCAACTCGCGCAAGCCGGGTGTATTCGGTGAGCTGACATTGAGGACGATGTAATCCGCGAATTCACGCAGAAGCCGGAACGAATAGAGATAATCTTCAGTGGCCTCGGTTAGCGGCGTGCTCATCGATTTTCCAATATTGATTCCAACAGGCACTTCCGGCCAACGACTGCTTCGCCGCAATTTGCGTAATCGTCGTGCGATCGCGTCGGCGCCCTCGTTATTGAATCCGAGCCGGTTGATCAACGCGTTTTGTTTGGGGAAACGAAAGATTCGCGGCTTCGAATTACCCGGCTGCGCTTTCGCCGTTACCGTGCCGATCTCGATAAAACCAAACCCGAGTGCCGCCCATGCCGGCAGCGCGACGCCGTTTTTATCGAGACCGGCGGCGAGGCCGATTGGGTTTGGAAAATTCAGACCGAAGAGTTTTTTTGGGCTGGCCGGTGGCTGAAAAGGATTCAGGGCGTGCAGGGTAAGATCGACATGCGAGGCTGCGCGCAGGCTTTCGATTGTGAACCGGTGAGCGATTTCGGCATCAATTGAAAAGAGAAGCGGCCTAACGAATCGCTCGTAGGCGTCCTTCATTTGCCGATGCAGAATTGGCCGAAGACCGAATCCAGAATTTGTTCGACACCGACCGTGCCGATCACTTCGCCCACTGCTTCCAAAGCCTCGTTCAGGTCAACCGACAGATACTCAGGTGAGAATGTTTTGTCCAAGGTCTTTCGCGCGCGATCACACGCTTCCAGAGCGCGGCGCAAGCAATCACGATGACGCATATTGATGGCGAGCGCGTTTTCCGGTCGCAAATTTTGTTTGCTGATCCGCGAAAGAATTTCGTTCTCAAGAGCCCCCAAGCCATCGCCGGTTAGGCAAGAAACCCGAAGCGCATTGGTGTTTTTCCATTCCGGATGTTCGGGCAGGTCGCTCTTGTTCAGCACGAGGAGTTCGTTCCCATTCGCGTTCTGCTCAAAATGCGCCGGGGGCGCTGCATTTCGATCGATAATGTGCAGCCGCAAGTCAGCTTTTTGCAGGGAACGCTCGGTGCGTGCAATTCCCTCGCGCTCGATATCGGATGTCGACGTTCGAAGGCCGGCGGTATCCAGCAAACGAACCGGAACCCCGCACAAATTGACGGTTTCTTCGATCGTATCCCTTGTTGTGCCGGGAGCATCGCTCACAATTACGCGTTCGTAACCGAGGAGGCGATTGAGCAGGCTGGATTTGCCGGCGTTGGTCGCTCCATAAATCACGACTCGGACTCCGTCGCGCAAAATGCGGCCGTGATCGGCAGTTGCAAGAAGCGCGGCAATTTGTTCACGAACTGAGTCGAGTCGCACGCGCAATGAATTGCCTTCGTCCGGCGCGATTCCTTCCTCTGAAAAATCGATTGAGGCTTCAACGTGAGCGAGAAGATCGACCAGAGAGTCGCGAATCCCTTTGATTTGTTCGCCCAGCTTGCCTTCCAATTGTTCAGTGGCGGAGCGCAAAGCGAGATCGGTGCGGGCCCGAATTAAATCGATGACGGCTTCGGCTTGGGTCAGATCCATTTTGCCATTCAGAAAAGCGCGCTCGGTAAATTCGCCGGGGCGCGCACCGCGTGCATCGGCGTGCAAACAGGCTTCGAGAACTTTGGCCGTCACGAGCGTTCCGCCATGGCAACTGATCTCGACAATATCCTCGCCGGTGTAACTGGCAGGCGCGCGATGGATCGACATCATCACTTCGTCGATCAAGCCGCCTGATTCAGTGACGATGTCGCCGAAGTATTGAATATGAGAAGCGAATCGCGACGGTCTTTTCTTGCCCCGAAAAATTTTCTCCGCAATTGAAACCGCAGCCGGACCGGAAATTCGAACAAGCGCGATAGCGCCTTCGCCCGGCGGGGTTGAAATCGCGGCGATGGTTTCGGTTGCGATCAAATGAGAATCGTCCCGCGCCGAAGATGTCGATCTTACGAGAGCACGTCCTTCAAGACTGCGATGCATTTTTCGTTTTGCTCCATTGTGCCCACGGTGATGCGAATCCACTCGGGCAGGTTGTAGCCGCGCAGCGGCCGTACGATGATTTTTCGGGCGAGCATCTTCTTAAAAACGGTTGGTCCATCGCCCACATTGACGAAGACAAAATTTCCCGCGCTCGGAATATATTTTAATTTCATTGCGGCAAATTGCTCCTCGAGAAACGCGCGGCCAGCATCGACGGTTCGCTTGGATTGAAGGACGTGCTCGGAATCTTCGAGCGCTGCGATGGCGCCAATTTGGCCGATCCCGTTTACGTTGAACGGCTGCCTGGTTTTCTGGAGGACTTCAATCAGGCTTCGAGACGCGATCCCATAGCCGACGCGCAGACTGGCCAAACCGTGAATTTTCGAAAACGTGCGTAAAATGACAACATTTTGACCATTGCTCACGTGACGAAGGGTATTGGGTGGATCGTCCAGAAACTCAAAATAAGCTTCGTCCACCACCGTGATGACCTCGTCCGGCACCCGCGTCAGGAAGTTGTCGATCTTCTCCTGCTCAATCAAGAATCCGGTTGGGTTGTTCGGATTGGCAATGAAGATGATTTTAGTTTTCGGCGTGATCGCGCTTAACATTGCCTGCAAATCGGGCTGAAAATTTGCCGTCGGCGTTTCAATGGTGCGGGCATCAAAAAGCTGCGCGATGAGTTTGTAAGCAATAAAGGCGTACTCAGGGACAATCACCTCGTCGCCGCGATCAAGAAACGCGTGGCCGATGAACTCGATGATCTCGTTGGAGCCGTTTCCGAGAATAATATTCTCGCTGCCTAATCCCAATCGCCTCGCGATGGCCTCACGCAAATAGACACCGCTGCTCTCGGGATAGAGCTGCGCCGATTCAATCGCGGCGCGCATCGCTGTCACGGCCTTTGGAGACGCGCCGAGAGCGTTTTCGTTGGAAGCGAGCTTGATGATCTCGCCCGGATGCGCCCCGATCTCATGCGCTGTCTCTTCAATCGGCTTACCCGGTTCGTATACCGCGAGGTCCCGCAGTTGCCGGTTTGCTCTGTCCCAGATTGATGTCACGCGATCAATCTAGACGCAATTGAGGACCGAATAAAAGCCGCTGCGCAACATAGAAGCACTCGCCGGGAACGGGAGTACAGGGTGAATCCAACCGACTAACGCGCCTAGCCAAGTTTCTATCGACAGTGGCGTGAGAAAACCCGCAAGAAGCCGGTTTTTTTGCTTGCGTTTGAGGGGCGGTTTCCGGTAAAAACGTGCCGGGGTCAGACTGGCAGTTATAGGTGGCATAGAAATTGTCATTGACGGTCAAGATGCAATTATGATAAATATGGTAATCATGGAAACCGCCGCCATGATAACTCGCCGCCGAGCAAAGGATAATCGCAACATGAACACTATTAGGGTCTTTTCACTCAGCGCCCTGCTTATTGCAGCAGCCGCGCTTTTACTCGCTACCAGCGCGCACGCCACCATCGTCGATTTAACGACCAGTGCCAACGCCAGTGGTGACATCAATGGTGCTCTATTCTTCGCCAGCGACCAGCAAGCAGCCGGCACCGGCTTCATTGATCCGTTTCTGCGCGTTCAAGCCAGCCCGACGGAACAAGGCTACAATACCGATGGCGGTTTTCCGTTCGACGACAAAAATCCGCACAACTTCCAGCACAGCGTGCTCCTGTCCTCTCTGATGCAGTTCAACCTTAACGGCATGGAGTATTTCAAATTCACGTTGGACGCGAATCAGTCCGGGGCTTCGAACCACACTTTCACGATGACTCAATTACAGATCTACACCGCGAACAGCGGTTCGTTATTGCCGACATCACTAAACGCCGATGGCACAATTGCGTTGGGCAGTCTGGTTTACAATATGAATGCGGGCGGCACCACGAACACAGTTGTCACTACCGCGACGGGCAGCGGCAAATACGATGCGGTTGTTTACGTTCCGGTGAGCCTTTTCAACCTGTCGGACAAATTCGTCTATCTCTTTTTCGCAGGTCAGGGCAACGGCGGGTTTGAGGAATGGAATGCGGCCACCGAGGTCAATCCAATTCCGGAAGCGAGCACGTTTTTCCCAATCATCGGTTTGTTGGCGGCGGTTTTTTCGACGCAGTTCGTGCGGCGCCGGCAACTGCAGCAAGTTTCGAAATAGTCGAGCATTCTGCTTTCAGAAGCTCCTTGTTTGGCATAGGCAGCGGAGGCGACAAGAATATGTCGCCTCCGCTTTGCTTTACAATACTGTCGCCGCGGACTTGCCGGATTGACCTTCGACGCGATTGGACAAATACCGCGCCGAGACTGAGATCGTTGACTGCCCTGTTCGGAAGCGAGCGCCAGGGAAGTGTTACCGGATATCTTCGATGTAGCTAGCGACCTGGTAATCAATCGGAATACTGTTGATGATTTCCTTGTCATAATGAAACCCGGTATTGCCGTTACCAGTAAAGCTGTTACAGACGATCGCGCCAAAGATGTCTGGATTGCCGATCATACTCATGCTAGCACTTGGTGCATAAAAGGTGGCCCAAACATTACCTGGAGGAGTGACGCTGATTGTCTGGGTGGAGCCATCTGTTGGGCTAACGCCATAAAACTGCAGGTGGCCAGCCCGGCTATAATCAGTCGAAGGTGTTCCATCCATGTTGTAAATCCCCGTGGCGCCATCGACATTGTTGTTCACGAGATCATTCCCCGAGGAGCTGAGGTTTCCGGTAAAGTAAATCTTGGCGTTAACGCCTTGCCCGATTGTGATAGGACCGCCGACGTTGCCGTTGACCACAATCGTCACGTAGGTTTCGGCCGGTTTGCCCGCGTTGGGAAGCAAAGGAAGGACATTTTGGCCATTGATCGTGAGTCCACTGCTTAACGAGCTGTAAACGTATTGTGCTGGAGTAGACGGAGTCGTTCCCGCCAGCACGTTAAGGGTACCGGCGGTTCCCGGTAGATAACCGGTTGTGTCTGGTTTTACCAGAGGGGGGATGCTAAATGGCACACTGTTGTCGATCGTGCCACTGATGTTAGTCCCAGAGTGTGTGACATTGCCGCCATTCGTTGTCACATTTCCATAAATCGGGCCGAATTCGGTGAAACTCGAACTCCCAACGGCCACATCGCCATTTGTTGCATCGGAGTAATGCGGATCCAACGGATTATTGGCGGCAAAGTAGTAGGCGCCATTTTTCGAATCGTAACTATCGATCCACCCTGCGGAACCGGGCCCACTAAAACTTGCCGTGGCCGTGAGCGCGCCGGTAAAGGACCATTGTGGGACGGCCACTGTTTCGACACGTCTGGTGATTTGCGGATTGGAAACCGCCTGGATCGTGGTGTTGTTACCATCGCCGTCCCCGTAGGCAGACAGAAAATGATCGTATTTGAAATCGATCTTACGAATAAGACTGTCGCCCTTTGTCACGCTGTTCATGCGATCATCCATTCCAACCCGCATTAAACCAAAGAGCTTTGCTGTCCCTACGGAGCGAATCCGATAACAGGCATAGCCGTTGGTGTAAGTAGCACTGTCGACCGTGACGGTGGCGGAAAGACTATTGCCTTGCCCAAAAGTTATGGTTTTGACACAGGCAGGTCCCGGCGTCGGGGAAGCTGACACGGTCCACCCATCCGCGACGAACTGCGCACTAAACGGCAAACCAGTGGTAACGAGCTTGCGCACTTCAGCGAAGGCGACGTCGCCCCCGGCTTCAGCGGCATAGAGAGCTTCTTTCCAACCTTTGACCTGCTTGGAGGAAACGTTGTAACGAGTCGTGGAATTGACCAAAACGTTGGCTGCGATCAGCGACAGAATCACAATGGTAAGAAGCGCATAAATCATTGTGCTCCCGCTTTGCTTCTGAAGAGATTTCTTCATGATGACATTGTTCCTTTGATTAACCACGACGCTTGTTGCGAAGGTAGGTAGTTGCGAACACAGTCGTGCCAGACTGTTCAGCGGCTGCACCGCCTGACGTAAAGGTCGGTTGGAAGGTTATTGAGGTCGTTGTGTATTGCGTGTTGGATAATATGACGTCCGTCGTTTGTGGGAGGAGCGAATCTGTACTCGACGCGATGTTTGTGACGACGCCGTTCTCTGTCCGAACAATGGAACTGCCACTAATGGAATAGACTACCGTGGTCGCACCAAACGTAACCGTCGCATTGCTCGTGCTAGCAGTCGCGTTGGCCGACAGGGTCGCACTCGTAGCATTCGAGACACTTTGGATCGTGGTGCCGGTTGGGATATTGACGCCGGCAACTGATGCCCCAATGTCGGCGGGACGTGAAAGCGGCCGTAGCGGAAGTGAGGGTGGCAGAGGCGTTGGTTGTAACAGCATCAGTTACTGTCCTGCTCTTCGGATAGCTCACAACGGTGCCGTTCTTGGTCGTCCTGACCGTTGGCGTCGATCGCGCGTTGCCGTTGAGGTAGTTCGGGATAATGCAAGTGATCGTTTTCAGGTCGCTTGACGCGGTGACGATGTAAGAACGCCTCACATCGCGGCTGAGATAATCGACAATGCGGATTTGCTGCATTTGCGTGCCGAGGAACTTGTCCGCCGCGCTAAAACTCTTTTGGAGGGCGACCGACGCAACGGTCACAGCGGCCAGGACAACTGCTCCGGCCGCGACAGCCACGAGTAATTCAGTTACGGTGAATCCAGTTGCCGGGTGAAGATGCTTTTGTTTCATTTCTTGGTTCCTGCGGAGATGATCGTTTCGCTTTGCTCGCTTCTGGACCTTCCTCCAAGGGTCTCGGTCCACGAATAAGTAACGTTAACCTTTACGAGTTTGGCGGTAGCGAGGTTCGAGTCAGTTGAATTGATAGTTGCTGACGAGCCTCCGGCAGAGAGAGTGATTTGGGTATTGCTGGCGTTAGCCGTGGGATACGCACTCAAAGTGACGACCTCGGTTGGGCTCCTGGCCAGAAACTCGGCTCCGTTTGCCGGGGTGGTCATCAGGCTCTGCACGTATGAAGCGCTCGTCAGATTGGCGAACGACAGGTTTCGCAGTTGCTCGAGCCTGTCTTGCACTCCTTGTAAGACCGCTACGTTGTTCTTACTGGATGTTATATAGCGGAGACAGAGGCCGTTAACCTCGAAGATTGAAACGAAGAAAACGGCCACCAGAGCAACAGCTATCATCGTTTCGACTAGGGTGACCCCGGCGAGAGGTTTTCTCGAGCGCTTTAGGCCTACCCCGTAGGAGTTAATCCTCATGTCAGGGCGTAACGAAGCAATTGCAGTGCCCTGATCGCGCTACAGTCGCGCGATTCGGTCGTAGCGAAATACACGACATCTCGAGCCGAAGTCTTTGGTTAGACGGAGGCTTTTTGTCCTGCACTGACCCACCGAATCGCTTCATGACAAAGCTGGCTGGAGTTCTCCAAATGCAATTTCGTTTTGATTCGTGCCCGGTAAGTATCGACCGTGCTGAGTCCGAGATGAAGTTGATTGCTGATCTCGCGGGTGCTGCGTCCATGCCCGATCAGCTCGAAGACCTCGAGTTCTCTATCGGTCAACTGAGTCACACCGTTTTCGCTTTTTCGGCCAAGAGCAACGGTTTCGAGAATGCGGGAGGCGATCCGTCCCGGCAGATAAATTTCGCCCCGAAGAACAGCGCAAATGGCGGTCATCACTTCTCTCGAAACTTCGTTCTTGGTGATATAACCACGCGCGCCGGCTTTGAGGACGCGTTCCGCATAAAG
>Ga0209803_1000810_pt1 | contig 21028 bp, 21 predicted proteins | sample GraSoiAngelo_138_FD_185895 | JGI IMG/M metagenome (GOLD analysis project Ga0209803, IMG submission 185895) | Grasslands soil microbial communities from the Angelo Coastal Reserve, California, USA - 14_0929_09_40cm (SPAdes) (version 2) | ecosystem: Environmental > Terrestrial > Soil > Grasslands ...
TGCGAGCTCGAGATCCTCGCTCTTTGCTGGGGCATTGCGTTCGACGACCGTGGTCACTGGTTCGGACTCCAAATAGTTAGGTGACCGAAATGTAAGGGGTCCGCACCAAGGGCGCAAGGGCCGGGAGTGTCTCGTCGGTCACAGAAAGGGCGAACGCGGTCTAGCCGGCTCCAGACTCCACGAACGGTTGCTCTATGTCGGCGGCGAAAAACTTGCGCCCGCCGCATGTCGGGCACTGCTCGGGTTGACGCTCGCCGTGCGAGATCGTCCCGCAGGATTCGCACCTGAAATGGTTTTGACCACCCTTCGCGCGAACGACAGCGGGCGCTTCGGCGAGAAGCTGTCGGATCTGGCCCAGTTCGCTCGCGACTTGCAGGGGCTCGATCCCCGCCCCGGTCTGATCCGCCTCGACGAGGCGGTTCATGAGCGCGTCGAGCCGCATGAGCGCTTCTTTCACGGTCGCTGGTGAGAATAGGCGGGTCCGGCCCCGCTTTCACGACCGCGAATTAGACCGCCCGGTTCACCTTTGTGCGTTCCGCGGCGGCTGCTCTCGAGCCGACCAGATAAGCGACCACACCCACGACCAGCAGGAGCGCATAGACCCCGGAACCGCTGATCGGAAGACCGAGCGCCCGATCGAGCGAGTAAACGCCCGGATCGGCGACGCCATTGATCGCGGCGATCGCACCGAGGGTGAACGGGAATTCGATCCCGCCCTTGCTGTTCCAGAAGCCCTTGCCCCAGTGCGCGCGCGCGATGGCCACGCCCATCTGGATCGTGAGGGCCGCCGCAACGATCGGCACGAGGAGACCGAGCGCGAACGCGACGCCCCCGGCGAGCTCGGCGAAGGCCGAGACCCAGGCCCAGAAGACCGGGGGTCGCATGCCCATCCGCGTGACGCCCTGGGTCCATCCCGCGAGGCCGGGCCCGCCCCACACGCCGAGGACCTTCTGCGCTCCGTGTGCCGCGATGACGAGACCGACGACCGCACGAACAAGTGCGATTGCGAGATCGGTCGAGATAACAGGTGTGACGACCATGGAGATCCCTCCTTTTCGTCAATGCCGCAGAACACGTTCCACGCCTCGACTATTCCGACCCATTCGTTTCGTCGCCGCTCGTATCGTGCGGGAGTGCGCCTGGACCACGTCGTCATCGCGGTCAGCGACTTCGAGCGTTCGAGCGCCTTCTATCGAGACGTGCTCGGCGCTGATGTCGTCGAGATCGACGGGCGAGTCGCCTACCGAATCGGTGGTCAGCAGCTCAACGTGCACGGTCCAGGCGTGCGGCCAGCAATGGTCGCGCGGATTCCGGTGGCCCCCGGTAACAGCGACCTCTGTTTCGAGTGGGACGGCTCGATCGCGGGGGCAGTCGCGCACCTCGAAGCCCACGGCGTTCGCATTGAAGCCGGGCCCATGACGCGCGGCGGAGCGAAGGGGAGCGGCGCGAGCGTGTACTTCCGGGATCCAGATGGCACGCTCCTCGAGCTCATCTCCTACGCGGGCTAACCGGAAGCCGCCGCGCCGATCCGTTTCGCAAACTCAGGTAATGCGCGTAGGAAGGTCGGGACGTCCCTTGGCGCAAGACTCGGTGCGCGACAGAGCACCTGATCCCGCTGGATTTCCCACGTGAGAGGAAGGCGCGGTGCCTCGTCCACGAGCCACGTCATGAGCGCAAGGTCGAGAAGCGCCGCGGCAAATCCACGGTCCGGCGAGATCACGCGGTAGCGCGCGTTGAAATCGCCCCACTCGAGGCGCACGGGCTCGCCACCCGCACGATCCGGCGGTGGCGCCGATGCGGGTTCGATGACGACGTGCGGGCGCGCACCGACTACGGTCGCGATTGCACAGCTGAATCGAATGGGTTCGGAACGGATGTCGTTGCCAGGCTCTCCGTCGGAGTCGACCCGCTGCCGGTAAAGAAAGTCGAAGGCGATCAGATCGACTCCTCCGATCGTCCCGCCGATGAAGTTCTCGCAGATCTGCTCCACGCCTCGCGAGAAGAGCTCGAATGGATAGTGGAAGGCTGTCGACCCGGGGTAGGCCGGATCCGTTCTCGCGAAGGTGAGGCTGAGCTCGTGGGCGATCCCTTCGATCTCGTCCGCGCGAGACAGCTCGCGGCGGAAACGATCGAGGTAGAACGGCGCGGCGATCAGAGCGACGAACGCCGCGAGACCGCCGAGCGCCAGCATTACCAGCGGCACGACACGCATTCTGTGGCCCGCTTCGCTGGCGCAGGCCCCGCAGGGCGCTTCGCGCCGTCCTGTATGTGCGTCTGCGGACGCACATACAGAACTTCGTCGGTCGCGCCGTGTGCGCCTGCGGGCGCCCACGCGCTCCCTCCTCGTTCTGTGGAGATGGGGGAGGGTCAAACTCCCCGTCCAAGGCCTGCGCGCGGATCGCGTCTACGAGCGTAGTCGGCGGTTTTGATCTCGCGGAACGAGGCGCGCACCGACACGCTCCCCGTTCTCGCCAGGTCGGTTCACTTGAGCCCGCCTACCGACCGATCGGTGGGCCGCAGCTCCGCTTATATCGCCCTTCCCGGCCCGCGGAGCGGAGACCGGGAGGACGTCTCACTGACTAGGCAGCGAGAGCGTAAGAAGTGTTGGCAGTTGTCTGCCTGCCGTTCGGATTAACGAGGAGGAACGGCGTTCCTCGGCTCGCGGCGGTCCGTCTGCCTGCCCTGTCGAAACCACGCATCCCCGTGTCACCGTGCGGGACGCCCGCGATTCGTTTGGGCAAGACAATTGTACCGATGTGGAGAAGTGATTTGGCCGTCCTCACCGTGATCTGCGCCGCACTCGCGACAGCGTGCGCGGCCCCACCTGCCGCGAGGTCGTCGACCACGCCCGAGCGGACGACGACGCCCACGAATCCCGCGACCACAGCACCAGCGACCGCGAGCACGCGCGTCGGCATCCGCTACGTCGCCATCGGCGCGTCCGACGCGGTGGGCGTGGGCGCCAGCGATCCGACGAATGGATCGTGGCCCGCCCTCGTCGCCTCGCGGCTTCCGGCGGGTTCCCCGCCCTATACGAATCTCGGAGTCTCGGGGTCCCTCGCGCTGCAGGCCGTGACGCAGCAGTTGCCGGGAGCGATCGCGCAGATGCCGGACGTAGTCTCGGTCTGGCTCGCGGTCAACGACCTGAACGCGACGATCGAGCCGGCCTCGTTCGCGGACGCACTCGGTCAGATCCTCGACGGCCTCGTGGCGAAGACGAGCGCGACCATCTTCGTCGGCGACGTCCCCGATCTTCGTGCGGTGCCGGTCTACGCGGGCGCGGACAAGGCGCGCCTCCTCGCCGGCATACAGGGCTACAACAACGCGATCGCGGCGATCGCCGCCCGAAATCCGGCGCGGGTGAAGGTCGTCGATCTCTTCACAGGCAGCGCGGCTCTCGTCTCGACTGCAACGGTCTCGCAGGATGGATTCCATCCTTCGGATGAGGGCTATCAGCTGATCGCAGACCGCTTCGCGAGCGCCATGCGCGCCAACGGAGTTCCCCTCCGGGCTTAGTCGGCCGGGCTCTCGATCGCCACGCGCGGGCTTGGCATCGCCGCCGGCGCGAGCAGGCGGACGGCGCCGGCCATGATCGCGCACCCCGCCGTCATGAAGACGACACCGATGAGCAGGACCACGCGCGGATCGGCCACGGCGAGAAGCCCTGCGGCAACGAACGGAGCCGCGGTGCCACGAAGGCCCATGAGGAGCGACTGCGCGGTGGCGTACTCGCCGATCTTGTCCCGCGGGGCGATCTGCACGATGTTCGTGAAGAACGTGATCTCGCCGCCGGCGCTGACGATCCCGCCGACGATCGCGACGGGAATGAGGAGCCACACGTCGGCTGCGGCGATGTAGCCGATCGGGACGAGCAGCGTGACGACGGTGTTGAGAAGGGTGAGGCGGATCGATGATCCGCGATCGATCATCCGGCCCCACACGAGGTACGCCACGATCATGGTGGCCGAGGAGACCGCGCTCATCGCGCCGATGAACGAGTTTGACGCGTTGAAGTGATCGACGAGCAGGATCGGGTAGACCGCGACGTTGATCAGGTTGCCGATGCCGAACACCGTGAAGGACAGGAGCAAGCGGCGGTATTTGTGGTCCGCCCACACGTCGCGCGCGATGGTCACAAGGGATCTGCGCTGCGCGACTTTCGCCAAGCCGTCGTAGCGGACGAGGAAGAACGCGGCGGCTCCGGGGAGACCGATGAGTGCGGCCGCGGCGAAGACCCACGCGGCGGGAATGACGTCGATGAACGTGCCAGCCACAGCAGCGGCGGCGATGCCCGCGATCGCGCCACCGATACGGACGTTGGCCATCGCCGAGGCGCGCTCGCGGTCGGGGTAGATGCCCTGCATGAGCGCGGTGTACGCGCTGATGTTCGCCACGCTGATGATGAAGGTGATGACGGTCGTCATGGCGAGCATCAGCGGCGTCGCCGCGACGAGGACCCCCGCGAGGAACGTCGCGCGTGCGAGCGTCACGGTGCCGGCGACCACCCTTACTTGCGGAAAGCCCATGAGGAGGTAGGCCGAGATGGGAGAAAGCAAGTGCCCGACGAACGGCGCCGCGATCACGATCGCGACGTCGATGGTGGATCCGCCCAGCCGACGCACGACGATCGGCATGAACGTGATGAGCACGGATATGTAGACGCCCCCGCAGATCGCGCTGAACGTGTCGATCCGGAAGTTACGGCGAACGCGTGCGGGCGCCCAGTTGACATCCATACGAGGACTCGAACGCTAGCGCCCGAAGCGGCGCTTCTGGAAGGCCCCCGAGGGGGCTATTTAGGGTCGATCTCGCGGACCGAAGTTCGACCCCGGCCGGTATCCACCCGGTCTCGGACCGAAGCCGCGCCGCGGACCGTAGCGGTTCGGCCCGCCGCCCCCGCGGAGTCCGCCCGGAGGTCCCGGACGGAACTGCGCCGGGCCGCGCGCGCCCGGGGCGGTCGAGCTGATGACGACGCGACGGTTCGGATCGACGCCAACTGACTCCGTCTTCACTCCGGGCGTGTCCTGCACCGCGAGGTGCACGATCCGCCGCTCGTAGGCGAGCATCGGCTCGAGCGTCACGGCCTGCCCGCTGGTGCGGACACGCGCCGCGACGCGCCGGGCGATCTCGCGAAGCTGCTCCTCCCTGCGTCGGCGATAGCCCTCGATATCGAGTGGCACGTGCACCGTCCGGCCGACCCGCCGCGAGGTGATCGCGGAGGTGATCTGCTGCAGAGCCACCAGGTTTTCGCCGCCGCGGCCGATCAGCGCTCCGAGATCTGGACCTAGAACTTCGATGCCCTCGTGACGGGGGCCATCGTCGAGCGCGACCTCCGCCTCGATGCCCATGAGCGCGAGCAGGTCGCGGAGAACTTCGGCCCCAGCTGCGAGATCCTCGGCCAGGGCCGGAGCGGACTCCTCGCGCTCGGCATCTTCACGCTCTTCGCGGCGCTCCTCGCGTTCGCGGATCGCGTCGGGGCGCCGCGGGACCTCCGCCTCGTCGATCACCGGCTCGGGCTCGGGCGGCGCCTCCTCCTCGACGAAGGTAATGAGCACCCGTGCGTCCTCGCCGCCAATGCCGAGCACGTTCGCCGGCTTGCCCTTCTCGAGCACCTCGTACTCGACGTCGGTGCGCTTCTTGCCGAGCGAACGCAGTCCCCGCTCTATCGCCTCTTCTACCGAACGGCCCGTGAATTCCTCCCCACGCAGCGGACTCATCGCTTCCTCCTCCTCCCGCGGCGGCGGCCTCCGCCGCCGTTAGCGTTTCGCCCCGAAGCCGCCATGGCCTCGGGCTCCTCCATGTCGTGCTCGGCTTCGGCGATCGCCGCCTGCTCGCGCGCCCGCATTGTCTTATCGGCAGGTGTCGGGATGTTGGCGAGCGGCGGGATCCAGCGCGGGAGCTGACCCCAGCCCATGACGAAGTACTGCTGGATGATCTGGAAGATCGTCGTGGTGATGTAGTAGATGAACACGCCCGACGCCAACGTCCGGAAGAAGACGATGGTGATCAGGGGCAGGTAGTAGGTCATCGATTGCATCGTGCGCTGGGTCGGGTCGTCGGTCTGCGGAGGATTGCGCGGTAGCGCCTGGACCGAAGCGACGAGCTGCAACAGGGAGGAGATGATCGGCAGCGGGCCGATAAAGCCGAAGAAGAGAAGGTCGGGCTGCGCGAGACTCGAGACCCATGGCAGCCAGTGCGCGGTGAGATCGATGGTCGCGTCGGGGGCTCGGTCGGCGACCGTGAATTGCAGGAAGGGCCAGAGCACGGCATCCCTGAGCTGCTCGATCGTGAGCGCGTGCGCCCCGGACAGGCCACCGACCTGCTGGAACGCCGCGTACATGGCGAAGAGGACTGGGAAGAAGACGACCATCGGAAGGCATCCGCCGATCGGATTGATGCCCCGTTCCTGGTAGAGCTTCATCTGCTCCTGCTGCAGCTTCGCGCGATCGTTCCCGTGCTTCTTCTTGAGGTCGTTCAAGGCCGGAGCGAGCTCCTGCATCGCGCGTGACGAGCGCACCTGCGCGCGGAAGACCGGGAAAAGCGCGAGGCGGATCGCGACCGTCACGATCACGACCGCGAGGCCGAAGTCGTGGATGAAGTAGTCGGCGAGGACGAGCAGGTTGACAAGGGGATAGACGAGAAACGCGTTCCATATTTCAGTGACGATCGGGGGCATTAGCCGGCCCGCCGCTCCGGCACGGGATCGTAACCGCCACGGCTCCAGGGGTGGCACCCCAACAGGCGCTTCGTCGCGAGCCAGCCTCCGCGCGCGACGCCGTAGCGCTCGACAGCCTCCATCGCGTATTCCGAGCACGTGGGCGTGTATCGGCACGCCGGCGGCAGCATTGGGCTCACCGCGGCTTTGTAGAAGCGAAGGGCCGCCAGGACGACGGTCTTCACGCGGTCCTCGCGGGGCGAGCGAGCGAGGTGAGCGCGGTGGATGCGGCCGTTCGCAGATCGGCGAACGCCGCGGCCGCGACATGAGAACGGGTCACGATCACGACGTCGTAACCGGGCCCCCGCTCGAGACCTGCGATCGCGACACGGAAAGCCTCACGGAGTCGGCGCCGGGACCGGTTGCGCGCGACGGCGCGCCCGAGCGAGCGTGGAGCGGCGACTGCGAGACGAATCACCTCAAGGCCGTTTGGCCGGGCGCGGAGCGCGAACATCGCATGCTGAATCTTCATTCCTTCGCTCCACACCGCGGCGATGTCCGCGTCCCGCCGCAGACGCGCGGCGTCCACGAATGACGCGGCGCTAGACGACGGTGAGGCGCTTGCGGCCACGCGCGCGGCGCGCGGCGAGCACACGACGACCGCCGGTCGTCCTCATGCGCGAGCGAAATCCATGCACGCGCGCACGTCGGCGGGTCTTCGGTTGATAGGTGCGCTTCAAGGTCGAGTCCCTTCTCCCGCTGCAACAAAACGATCAAAAAACGACGGTGTGTGCAAACGAGCATAGCAGTAGACCCGGTGGCTTCTCCTTGGGGTATAGTTCGCGGGCTTCCAAAACGGGTCGGTCGGAGCCTCGGTCTTTCCCTTCGGTGTGGCGTCGGGCGGTCATGGCGTGACGGTTGTGGGGAGCGGTCTTGGAGCACGTACGTAGAGAAGGGGAGCCGTTGAACCTCAAACAGCTTTGGACGGCCGCCCTCGGTGAGCTGCAGGTCGGACTTTCGCGCGCTCAGTACGACACCTGGTTCAAGGACACGCAGGTCATCTCCGAAGAGGACGACGTCTTTCTCATCGGCGTACCCAACGCATTTGCCCGCGAGTGGCTGGAGAGCAAATTTCGGCCCCAGGTGCGCGCCGCGCTCCAGCATCTCCTCGGCCGCACCGTCGACGTCCGGTTCGTGACATCTTCCGGTGCGCCCGCGACCGCCCGGACCAGCGCGGCCCCAGGTATGACCTCTTCTGCATCGAGTGGTGGCGGCCAGCAGGTAAGCGGGCAGGAGCGGCGCGAGGCCGGCGCCCTTCTGAACTCGCGCTACACCTTCTCGACCTTCGTCGTGGGCTCGAACAACCGCCTCGCTCACGCCGCGGCGCTTTCGGTCGCCGAGCGGCCTGGACACAGCTACAACCCGCTGTTCGTGTACGGCGGATCGGGTCTCGGAAAGACGCATTTGATGCACGCGATCGGCCACGCGGTGATCGCTCGACACCCGAAGAAGCGGGTCGCGTACGCGACGAGCGAAAAGTTCACCAACGAATTCATCAATTCGATCCGCGCTCAGAAGGGTGAGGAGTTTCGCGACCGCTACCGGCGTATCGACGTGCTCCTCATCGACGACATCCAATTCATCGCCGGCAAGGAAGGCACGCAGGAAGAGTTCTTCCATACGTTCAACGCGATCCACGAAGAGGGCAAGCAGATCGTGATGTCGAGCGACCGCCCGCCAAAGGCGATCACGCAGCTCGAGGACCGCTTGCGCTCCCGTTTCGAATGGGGACTCACCGCGGACATCTCGGCCCCCGACCTCGAGACGCGGATCGCGATCCTTCGCGCGAAGGCCGAGGCGCAGAACGTCGCTGTGCCGCCGCCGGTGATCGACTTCTTGGCGCAGCGCATCGTGTCGAACATTCGCGAGCTTGAGGGAGCGCTCACGCGAATCGCCGCGTACGCCGCGCTTCAGGCCGTTCCGGTGACGACACAGCTCGCGCAGGAGATGCTGCAGAACCTTCTCTACAACCCGCACCGCAAGAGCCTCTCGCCGGAGCGCATCGTCGAGACCGTTGCGCGTTACTACGGCGTGCCGCTCGATCAGATCAAAGGAAAAGCGCGCGACCGGCAGGTGGTCGTTCCGCGCCAGATCGCCATGTACCTCATGCGCGAAGAGACCGAGGCACCGCTCCTCCGGATCGGTGAGGCCCTGGGCGGGCGCGATCACTCGACCGTGTTACATGGCTGCGAGAAGATCGAGCGCGAGATGGCCGACAACGACGATTTCCGCCGAGATGTTGGGGCTCTTCGGGAGCTCCTGTACGCCGACTGAGGGCACCCGGGCGACCAGTCTGAGTGCGCCAGATGCGGGCAAGCGAGTGTGGATAAGGCGACCCGGCGTGTGGATAAAGACCCCCATTTGTGGACATGTCGGGTGTACGAATGTTCTCTTCCGAGACGTGTGTTGGATCTTCTGACCACCTAGCCTACGTCGTCCACAGGCCTCCTCAAACGATCGACAGCCGGTCCCCAGGCTCCCGGAGCACGGTCTCGCGAGGGAAGCCCCATAGTCCACATCACTACTACCGCCACTACTGGTTGTATCTATCTTTCTCGGGGTACGAGCGGGGAGGGTCGCGTGAAGGTCGTTTGTTTACAAGAGAACCTCGCGCATGGGTTGGGGATCGCGGGACGCGGAGTTTCGACCAGGGGGAGCTTGCCGATCCTTGGCAACGTTCTCCTCCGTACCGATTCCGGTCGTCTGCGCCTCACTGCGACCAACCTCGAGGTTGGGATCAACTGCTGGGTCCCGGCAAAGGTGGATGACGAAGGCGCCATCACGGTGCCGGCCAAGCTCTTCATCGATTTCGTGAACTCGCTTCCGCCCGGGAATGTCGAGCTCTCGCTGAACGTGCGGACGAAGACGGTCCACATCAAGTCCGGTCCCTACGAGGCCAACATCAAAGGCATGGATGCGGAAGAGTTTCCGATCATCCCCCAGATCCCTGAGAAGCCCACTACCCGCATGGCGCAGGGGACGCTTCGCCGGATGATCAGCGAGGTCGCGTTCGTCGCGGCGACGGACGACAGCCGACCAGTCCTTACGGGCGTCCTCACAACCTTCGCCGGTGACCTCGTCACGATGGCGGCTGCCGACCCATACCGACTGTCGGTGCGACACGCGCGCCTCCTTGACCGAGTGGACCCGTCGATCGAGGTGATCGTCCCCGCAAAAAGCCTCTTCGAGGTCGCACGGATCCTCGAAGATACCGAGGACCGTACGGTCGACATCCTCGTGACTCCGAACAAGAGCCAGGTCATTTTTCACACCGACGAGGCCGACCTGGTCTCGCGGATCATCGAGGGGCAGTTCCCCAACTACAAGCAGGTCATCCCCACAAGCCACTCGACACGGGTGCTCGCCCAGCGCGAGGAGCTTCTGAAGGCGACACGCCTTGCGTCTTACTTCGCACGCGACGCCGCGAACATGCTGCGATTCCAGGTCGACCCCGCGAACGAGCCGCCACTCGTCATCACCGCGAACGCGGCCGAGGTCGGCGACAACACCGGCCGCATCGACGCAACCGTTGAGGGCCAGGCCACGACGATCGCCTTCAATTCCCGATTCGTCGCCGACGCACTCTCGAGCCTCACCGCACCGGAGATCGCGCTCGAGCTCGGCGGCCCGCTTGCGCCTGGGGTCGTCCGGATAGTCGGCGACGACAGCTATCTTCATGTGGTGATGCCGCTTCGCATCCCGGCCTAGGCACCGGCTCGCCGGGCATGCGCGTTGCCGCGATCGCGCTCGAGAACTTCCGCAGTTACGAGGACAGAACACTCGACCTTGCCGCGGGCGTGACGGCCTTCGTCGGTCCGAACGGCGCGGGCAAGACGAACGTCCTCGAGGCCGTGCATCTGGTCGCGCGCGGCGAGTCGTCGCGTGCTGGCGACGACGTCGAAATGATCCGGTGGGGCGCTCCACTTTCGCGTGTCACCGTCGACGCCTGCCGGGCCGCGGAGAGGACTCGCCTGGAGGTGACCCTCTTCGCACCGGCAGCCGACGTCCGCCGGCGACCTCGCCGGTACACCGCTGACGGTGCTCCTCGACGGGCGGACGACGTCGTGGGCACGGTCGCGGTCGTGGCGTTCTTTCCCGAGGACACCGATCTTCTCGCGTCGGCGCCATCCGCGCGGCGCCGGTATCTCGACGCGATGGTCGCGCAGGTCGACCGCGCGCATCGTGCCGACACGCGGGCGTATGCGAACGTGCTCACGCAGCGGAACGCGCTGCTTCGGGCGGGGCGCGACGACGAGCCGGTCTCGGAGAGCGAGATCGCGTTCTGGGACACCGAGCTGGTGCGGCTCGCGACCTCCATCTCGCTCCGCCGCGAAGCGGCGGTCAGGGAGATTCGTCCGGCATTCCGCGCGGCGGCCGCGGCCCTCGGCGCGGACCCTACCCCAGACGTGGCGTACGCGGGTCAGGTGCAGGCTTCGACCGCGGAAGAGCGCGCGGAGGGCTACCGGCGACTCATCGCGGAAAAGCACGATCGCGAGCGCTGGCAGGCCACGACGCTCGTCGGCCCGCACCGCGAGGACCTCGCCGTCGCCGCGGGCGAGCGGCCGCTCCCGACGTTCGCTTCGCGCGGCGAGCAGCGATCCGCCGTGCTGGCGCTGAAGCTCGCCGAGGCCGAGTGGATCCATTCGCACGTCGGCGAACCCCCGATCTTCCTGCTCGACGACGTGCTCTCTGAACTCGACACCGCGCATCGCGAAGCGCTGTGCCGTGCGCTTCCGGAGGGTGCGCAGACCCTCCTCACCGCGGCGGTGCTCACGAGCATCCCCGAGGACCTCCGGCGCGGGGCGGCGGTGACCGAGATCGCCCGCCCGTGAGACCGCTCGCCGCGGCGATCGCCAGAGCGCTGCGCACGCTTCGCCTGGACAGCGACGTCGCCAGGGCGGACGCGGTACGAGCCTGGACGTCGGTCGCGTGCGCGGTCATCGGGCCCGACGCGACGCGAACGACCGCGGTGCGCATGGATGAAGGCACGCTCGTCGTGGCCGTCCCCACCGCGCAGTGGGCGGCGGAGATCCGGCTTCGCGAGGAGCAGCTCGTCGCTGAGCTCGCGTCACGCGCGCCGCGGAGCGGCATCGCGAAGATCCGCTCCGTGCCGGCGTCACGGTAATGAGAGATCTCTTCGTGCCACTTCGCGGTGGTACCCGTCGTCGGCCGCTCGCGCGAACAAGTTCGCGCGGACGGCACTCCTAGGGTCCCTAAACTCGCCACCGATGCGACAGCTGAGCCTTGCGACGAAGATCGGCACCACAGCGGAGCTGCGGCCCGGCACGCCGGACGTGATCGTTGCCAGCGAACCGACCCTCGGCGCGACGCTGCGGACGAAGGGCCGCTTCTATTTCCTGTGCGAGGTCGCACGGCAGCACGGCAACGCGGGGGGCGACGTCGCGAAGGAAGTGGCCGATCTCGCAAGGCAGGAGTACTACTACGACCTTTCGGCCGGGATCGAGGTCTCGCTCCGCAAGGCGCTCCGGCAGGCGAATCGTCGGGCTGCGCAACGCCTTCGCGATCAACACGGACGCGTATCGCTCCACTGCGCCTGCGCGGTGGTCGTCAACAACGAGCTGTACGCCGCTCGGATCGGCGCCGCCCAGGTTTTCCTCGTGCGGCGGGCGCGGCTCTTTCTTCCCGGAGACGAACCGGGGGAGCTCGCGGATTTCGTTCATCGGACCACGACCCGGGAGGCCGAATCGCTCGGGGGCATCGCCGACGTCTTGCCGGACGTGTGGCGCCAGAGCATCGAACCAGGCGACACGCTCATCCTCGCGTCAGGCGGTCTGGTCGAGGGCCTCGGTGCCGAAGCGCTGAAGAACGCCGCGATCACGCTCCACCCGCGCGCGGCGGCGGAGCACATCAATAACCGTGCTGTCGCCGATGGCGTGGTCGGCAGCGTCGCGGCGATCTTCATCGAGGTGACAGCCGCGAGCGCCGCCGCGGGCCGCGTTCTGCCGGAGCCTCTGCGGACGGAGCCCACGGAGGTACTGATCGCCGATGGCATCCGCTCGCGAGTCGAATCGGTGTGGCGGCGCCGTCCTCACGTCGCGCAGGCGATCGGCGCCGCGACCGCGCCGGCGGCCAAGGCGATGGGGAAGACCGTGGCCGTCGGCTTCGAGCTCATGCCGAGGCGCGCTCCGCCGCTGCCCAGCCGCCCGGATACGGCGCGCTCGCGCTCGCGCCGCCAGCGGCGTGCCGCGTCCCTACTCGCCGTACTGCTCCTGCTCGTGGCGGGCGGCATCGGTGTGATCGCGCTCCGGGACTATCAGTCGAACCAGGTCAAGAACGACTACGCATTGGCTCTCATCAGCATCGGGAGCGACATTTCGGCGGCGCAGCGCGCCGCGGATCGGAAGCCTCCCGACACCCCCCTCGCGCGGCAAAAGGTCGATCACGCTCGAGTGACTCTCGAGGGTGCCGCGCGATCCACCGCCGCGAATCAGGCGGAGGTCTCGGCGCTTCGCGATCAGATCAACGCTCTGGATGATCAGATCACCGGCGTGATCGTCGACCTCGCGCGCGTCACCGGGCCGGATGGCCATCCGATCGCGCCCGGCGCCAAGCCCACAGCGCTCGTGGGCAACGTAAACGGACTTTATGTGGCCGACCCGGGCGCGGGTCGCCTCTGGAAGATCTTTGGCGATCCCACGCAGGTCGCTCCCGTTCTCACGAAAGGAATGCTCGACGTCGGTGCGCCCCGCCTTGTCGGCAATCTGGGCGAGGTCGTCTACTCGCTCGACGACCAGAAGCGCGTTTGGCGCGTCGAGGGTCCCGGCGTCGCCGATGTCACGCCCGACGACTCGGCGGCATGGAAGACGGCAGACGCGTTCGCCGTCTTTGTCGCGAACCTGTACGTGCTCGACGCGACGAGCGGCCAGGTCTGGAAGCACGAGTCCTTCCCAGGTACGGGTTTCCAGCGCCCCCAGGCTTACCTGACCGACCCGATCCCGGCCGGTGTCGGCCGATCGATCGCCGTCGATCAGGACATCTGGATCGTCACGACCCAGGGGGACATCCTGCGGTTCCGGCGACTCACGACCTCGTTCACCGCTTCGCGCGTCGACTTCGTGCCACGGTGGACCGGACCGGCCGTGAGACCCACGGCGATCCAGGCCATCGACGTCCAGCGCGCGATCTACCTACTCGACGCGCCGGACCGGATCGTCGTGCAGATGAACCGTGATGGTGGTGAGATGGCGCGCTTCGCGCTTCCGCCGAACCTTCCAGAGCCGAGCGCGTTCTACGTGTCCGAAAGCTCGCGGACGATCTTCACGATCCACGGATCGAAGGTGGTGGCGACGGAGCTCCGCGCGTGATCCCGCTCCGCGACCAGAACCCGACGGCGAAGACGCCGATCGTCAACCGACTCCTGATCGTCGCCAACATCCTCGTGTGGCTCTATGTCCTCACGCTGATGCGACAGCCGGACGCGGTTACTGCCTTCTACGACCGCTATTCGTTCGATTGGAAAGAGTTCGCGACGCAGATCGCGCAAGGTCATCTCGCGCTCGGCACCTTCGTGCCACTCATCACCCACATGTTCTTGCACGGCGGCTGGCTGCACGTCATCGGGAACATGGTCTATCTCTGGGTCTTCGGCGATAACGTCGAGGATCGCCTAGGGAGTGGACCCTACTTCGTCTTTTACATCCTCTGTGGGATCGTCGCCGCGATCGGTCAGGGACTCGTGCAGCCTGAGCCCATGGTCGGGGCGTCCGGCGCGATCGCCGGAGTCCTCGGAGCGTACGTCGTGATGTTCCCCGCGGCCCGGGTGTCGACGCTCGTGTTCCTCGGAATCTTCATCACGATCCTGCAGCTGCCCGCCCTCATCGTGATCGGCTTCTTCATCGTGCTTCAGGTGATCGACGCTCTCGCGGAGCTCCGCCTCACCGCGCATCAGGCGACCGAGAACATCGCGTATTTCGCGCACCTCTTCGGGTTCGCTGCCGGGATTCTGCTGCTCCTCCTCTTCAGGCAGCGGCACGAGCAGGGTCGATTCCGTTTCGGCTAGCGCACGCACGGTCGGTATGAGGCTTGCGCGACGCTTCGACCGGGTAGGCTTGTGACGATGCTCGTGCCGTGTTCGGTCGAGTCGGTGCGCGTCCACGTGCTGACCAACCAACATGTGGTGCTCCTGCAGGCCGAGGGTGTGCGCAGACTTCTGCCGATCTGGATCGGACCGGATCAGGCCTACAGCATCGCCACGCGGATCGCCGGCATCACGAGCGAGCGTCCCCTCACCCACGACCTGATCGTCGACATGCTCACGAAGATCGGCGCGGAGATCACGCGTGTGGTGGTGAAGGACCTCGTCGCGGACGAGTCCGGCGGCGGCGTCTTCCACGGGAGCGTGTTTCTGCAGATCGCCGACCGGGAGATCGAGGTGGATTGCCGTCCATCGGACGCGATCGCCCTCGCGGTCCGCTGCTCGGCGCGCATCCTCGTGAGCGAGACCGTCCTCGACCGCTCGGCGATCACCGCCGAGTCGAGCGATGACAACGAGCTCTCCGTCTTCAAGGAGTTCATCGAGTCGCTGCCCGACGATCCCCAGCAGAACTCCTGATCACGTGATCGAGCTGGCGATCTGGCCGCTCGGAACGGCCGTGGGTCGCGACGGGCACGTGCGCATCGGGACTCACGATCTCCAAACACTCGCCGACCGGTACGGCACGCCCCTCTACGTCTACGATGCCGCGACGATCCGCGCGAGCCTGCGCGAGTACGTGGACGCCTTCTTCCGCCATCGACCGGTCCGAGTGGCGTATTCGGTCAAGGCCTGCGCCCTGATCGGGGTCGGCTCGGTCATCGCCCACGAGGGCATCGACGCCAGCGTCGCGTCGCTCGGAGAGCTGCAGGCCGCGCGGCGCGCGGGTTTTCCGGTATCGCGGATGGAGCTGCACGGCAACGCGAAGCCTGACGACGAGGTTACCGAAGCTCTCGCGGCGCGCGTCGGTCGCTTCGTCATCGATGGTGCGCATGACATCGAGCGGCTCGCCCGGCTCACGCACGGCCGGCGCCGGCCGCAGGCCGTATGGCTCCGTGTCGCGCCGGGCATCAAGGTGGACACGCACCCGCACCTCGTGACGGGGACGGTCGACAGCAAGTTCGGCGCACCGATCGGCACCGGCGAAGCTCTCGCCCAGGCGCGAGAGATCGCAAAGACGAAGGGCATTTCCCTCGTCGGCATACACGCGCACCTCGGCGCACAGGTCCGCGACGCGCGGCCGTACGGCGAGCTCGCACGCGCGCTCGTCGCCTTCGTGAACGAGGTCCATGCGGCGACCGGTGCGCCGATCACCGAGCTCGGGATGGGTGGCGGTGTGGCCGTGCGTCTCCGCGCCACGGAGGAGGCGCCCGAGCTCGACGACTATGCCCGCGCCGTGGCCCAACCGGTCCGGAAGGATCGCTTACTTAAGGGCGCCACGATCTACGTCGAGCCCGGCCGCGGCCTCGTCGGGCGAGCCGCCGTTGCGCTCTATCGCGTCGTCGGCACGAAACGCGTGCCGGACGTGCGGACGTTCGTCGCGGTCGACGGCGGGATGGGCGACAACATCCGGCCCGCGCTCTACGGCGCTGAGTACAGCGCCGTGCTTGCGGCGCGCGCCGGAGAGAAGCCGGCCGAAGAGGTGACGGTCGCCGGTCGGTACTGCGAGTCGGGCGACATCCTCATCCGCTCGGTGCGTCTGCCCACGGCCCGTTCCGGCGACGTCCTCGCGATCCCGGGCACGGGCGCGTATAGCCTCGCCATGGCGTCGAACTACAACCAGACGCCGCGACCCGCGGTCGTCCTGCTCGACGACGACCGGGCCCGTGTCATCCGCGAGCGTGAGAGTCTCGCGGACCTCTGGAGACTCGAGCGGCGCTAGCTGTGCGGGTGCAGCCAGAGGCGGGCGCGGAGCCGGAGCAGATCGCGGATCGCGCGCAGGATCACGCGTGGTGACGCGCCCTTCGGCTCGTGTGCTGTCCGGGGAAAGTGCCGCACCCCGACCTGACGCACACGGATTCCCGCCCGGCGCAGCGTGATGAGCAGCTCGGGTGAGAAGAAGGCGCCCTCCGACTGCACGCGCTCGAGCGGGACACGCTCGAAGACCTCTTTTCTGAACAGCTTGAACGCGCAGTCGACGTCGCGCCAGCCACCGCCGAACCCCAGGCGAATGAGGCGGTTATAGACCCAGGCGACGAAGAGCCGCCGCGCCGGGTCGGCGCGCTTCTTCCGGAAGCCCACCACGGCGTCGACGCCGTCGCTCGCCGCGATGAGCAGCCCGAGGTCTTCGAGCGCGAACTGCCGGTCGCCGTCGGTGAAGAAGATCCACGGCCGGGTGGCCGAGCTCAGGCCGGAGCGGACCGCCCCACCGTAGCCGCGGCGGGTGCCGTGGTGGATCACCCGTACGCGCGGATCCTTTCGAGCGAGCTCGTCGGCGATCGCCCCCGTCCGGTCGGTACTTCCGTCATCGACGACGGTGATCTCGAAGTCGTCGGCAAAACGGGGCAACACGGCCAGCGCTTCTTCGACGATCGGCCCGACGTTGTCTTCTTCGTTGAGTGCTGGGAAGAAGAAGGAGAGGCGGTCGAGCCGTGCGGGCACTGGCGGCCAAGGTTAGCGTGTTCATAGCGAATGACCGTGTCTGACCGAGCCGTCGCGATCTGGATCGCAGTGATCGCAGCGGCGATCTACGTGGCCGCGGGCATCGGCCTCGCTACCGACTACGACTACTACGGCCGCCTAGCGGACGCGTTCCTCCATGGCCGCTGGTGGCTCAGCGAGGCTCCGCCCTGGTTGAACGAGCTTCTGCCCTGCGGCGACGGCCGCTTCTGCGTCGTCTACCCGCCGCTACCCGCGATCCTGTCGCTTCCGTTCGTTCCGTTCTTCCCGACGGCGGTGTCACAGGTCGTCGCGTCCCGGATAGCCGGCGGCGCATCGGCCGGGATCTTGTACTACGGGCTGCGGGCGTACGGCGCGCCGCGAACGTACGCGCTCGCGGGCGCGGTCCTCTCGGCGTTCGGAACGACACTTCTCTTCTCGAGCGTGGACGGCCGCGCCTGGTTCGCCGCGCATTCGGCGTCGATGCTCTTTTTGGCCTTGGCCTTCGCCGTCGCCGCGCGCGGCGGAAGCGCTTTCGCGGTCGGCGCGCTCATTGGTATCTCCGCGCTGGCGCGCCTGCCGGTGGCGCTCGCCGCGCCTGCGCTCGCGCTGCTCTGCGCACGCCGATCGGGCAGCGCCTACACGCGATCTCTCGCCGGGGTGATCGCGGGGGGCTTGCCCTTCGCTGCGATCTACGTTGGGTACAACCTCCTGCGGTGGGAAACGCCGCTCGATGACGGCTACGCGCGGCTCACGCAGGGCGACGTCTTCTTCAACCAGGGGCTCTTCTCACCGCTCTACATCGTGCGGCAGCTCAAGGCGATCTTCCTCGAGCCGCCCGACATCGTCCCAGGTACGCCGTTCTTCTTTCGTCCCCGCTTCACCGGTATGAGCCTTTTTTTGACGACGCCGGCCTTCATTTGGGTCTTTCTTGCTCTGCGCGAAGTCCGCCGTGACGTGGTCGTCGCTGCGACCGCGGTCGCAGCGCTCCTTGCGCTCCTGCCGGATCTCTTCCATGCCACCTGGGGCTTTCAGCAGTTTGGTTACCGCTTCAGCATCGACGCGCAGCCGTTCCTCGTCGCGCTCGGGCTCACCGGGGACGGCCTCTTTCGCGGAGCGTGGCGGCACCGGCCGACGGTGATCTTCATCCTCGCGATCGTGCTGTCGCTCGCCGTAAACATCTATGCCACGATCGCGATCACGCGATTCGAGTATTGGCAATGAACGACGACGCTGGTCGCGGCGAGCGCCGCGCGCAGCTCGCGGTCGCGGCGGTGATCGCGCTCGGCGTGGTCATCCGGCTCCTCGCGGTGCGCGCGCAGGGGTTCCCGACCGACGTCGGAACGTTCCAGGCGTGGGCGGAGCGCCTCGCGCAGATCGGGCCCGGCCGCTTCTACGAGCCGGGCTACTTCAGCGACTACCCGCCCGCGTTCCTGTACGTCTTGTGGCTTCTCGGCGCTCTGTTCGACGGCGAGCTGCTTCGCCTTGCCGTGAAGGCGATCAGCATCCCGGCGGACATCGGCATCGCGCTCGTCGCCGCGCGCGTGCTCTGGCGCACGGCCGGGCGCAGCGCGGCGATCACGGCCGCGGCCCTGTGGTCGTTGCAGCCAGGCGCCATCTTCGCGGGGCCGTACTGGGGCCAGGTCGACGCGGTCGGGACGCTGCCGCTCTTTGGGTCGGTCATCGCCGCCGGAGCGCGGCGGTGGTGGCTCGCGGGCGCACTCGGCGCGGTCGCCGCCCTCGTGAAGCCGCAGTTCGGCATCGGGCTCCTCATAGTCGTAGCGGCGGCGGCATTCGGGTTCATCCGCGAAGCGCGGTGGCGCCCGCTCGGCGCGACGATCGGCGCCGCCGCAGCGACCACGTACGTGCTCTGCGTTCCGTTCTGGGGGCTGAACCCGACGCGAATCGTGGGCGAGCTCGCTCAGCTGGTGGGCAGCGCGTCGGAGACCTATCCGTACACGTCGCTCTACGCGTTCAACGCGTGGTCGGTCTTCTTCGATTTCTGGAAGCCCGACGAGAGTCTCTTCCTCTGGGGCGGCGTTCTGCTGGCCATCGGCCTGATCGCATCGGCGATTCCACTCTGGTGGCGTCGGGATACGGCGGTGCTCCTCGCGTGCGCCATCTTCGCCGGGCTCGCGTTCTACTTCTTACCGACGCGCGCGCACGAGCGCTACCTTTTCCCGGTCTTCGCGCTCGCGCTGCCGCTGGCCGCCGCGCGCAAGCGGGTCCTGGTGCCCTACCTCGTCCTCGCGCTCACGTTCGCCTTGTCCCTCTATTACGCCTTCACGCGGTACCAGCAGTACGTCGATCTCCGCGTTCCCGAGATCATCGAAGCGACCGTTTTCAGCCGCGCGGGTCAGATCGGGCTCGCGCTCGTGATGATGGGCGCCGCGGCGTACCTCGTGTGGCGGCTGGTGCGCGGCGATGCCCGGCTCGAAAGCGATACCGCGTGGGATCTCGCGGGCGCCGAGAAGTCCCGTCGTCGCCCGTGGATCCTCCCCGCCGGGCTCGGCCCGGGCCGGCTTCCGACGCGTCGGGACGTCAGCGTGGCCGCGCTCATCGCGCTCGCGGTCCTCGCGTCGCGGGGCTACCGGCTGGACTGGCCCCGCGACATGTATTTCGACGAGGTGTATCACGCGCGAACCGCGTTCGAGCTCCTCGCGCAACGCGAGCCATACGAATGGACACATCCACACCTCGCCAAAGAGATCATGGCCCTCGGCATCCTGGCCTTCGGCGACGATCGTGTGGTCGACCACGAGCCCGTCCCGCCGCAGGGGAAGCCGACCGCGTTCGTGGTTGGGAACGACGGCACTCGCGTATCCGTCACCGAAAACGATGAGCTTGTCGTGGAGCCGCGCGGCGGCGCGGCGGCCAGCCGCGCGCTGGGCATCGACGCCACAGCGCTCGCGATCCAGGGCGATCGCATCATCGCCATGACGAGCGACTCGCTCGTCATCGTGCCCATCGCGGGCGTGCCCAGCAACACGCTGCTCCAGCAGGTGAAGCTGCCTTTCTCTGGAGCGCGTTCGCTCTCCCTCGCCGGTGACCGCGTCATCGTCGGGGGCCCGACCTCGCTCGCGATCTACGCGACGCTCGACGCACAGCCCACCCTCGTACCGATCGCGACCGTCGCGGTCACCGCGAAGACGGACGCCACCGAGCTCTACGTCATCGACCCTCAGGGTGTCGTGCATGTCGTCTCCCCGGACACCGGGCAGGAGACGCGCGCTCTCACCGGGGGCCGCCCGGGCACGGCGATCGCCTACGCGCTCGGCCCGAACCGCGTCTTCGTGGCGCGAGCTGACGCGCCGACGCTTGACGTGTTCGACCTCGAGAGCGGCTCGCACGACGCGGTCTCGTTGGCGAATCCGCGCACGGGGACCTTCACGAGCGGCGCGACCGCGCTCGCGACGGTACCGCGCACCGATTTCCTCTACGCGCTCGACGAGGGACGCGTCGTGGTCGTCGAGACGCACGGGTCATCGCCGTACGCCTCCATACCCGTGACGGGGACTCTTTTGGGCGTCGACGGAGAGGGCGACAAGCTCGTCGTCGCCGGCGCGAGCGGCGCCGATCTCATCGAGACCGGCCGTCACGCGCTCGCGTGGCGCCTGCCCGGGGTCCTGTTCGCCGCGGGCCTCGCCTTCTTCCTCGTGCTCCTCGCGCGGCGGCTGTTCGCGTCGGCGGTCCTGCCGGCCCTCGTCGGCCTCGCCGTGCTC